>ENA-ORXB01000959-ORXB01000959.1-sediment-metagenome-genome-assembly--contig:-NODE-959-length-42385-cov-3.902123_pt1 | contig 42385 bp, 39 predicted proteins | sample MGYA00237863_ERZ511475 | MGnify/ENA primary metagenome ERZ511475 (study PRJEB26305, sample SAMN06343858) | sediment metagenome | isolation source: hot spring sediment | place: Canada: British Columbia... | reverse complement strand
TGTAAATTCCTCGCCACCATATCTTGCGATGATATCTGATGCCCTACTTTCGTCTTTTAATATGTTTGCCAGCTGCTTTAAAATTGTATTTCCTTTAAGATGGCCGTTTGTGTCGTTATAAACCTTGAAATGATCGATATCTACGATAATCAACGACAGTGGCGCGCTATAGCGCACTGCCCGGCTTATTTCAACCGTAAATTGCCGGATAAAGTATCTGTAGTTATATAGAGAGGTAAGGTCATCTGTTAAGGCAAGCCTTTTGGTTTCCTCTAGAAGCTTTGCTTTTTCAATAGCTACAGCGGCATATGTTGATAAAAGGCTAAGAACTGATATATCACGCGCTTTAAATTCCCTTACTTTATAATCATCAACATATATTATCCCTACAACTTTGTTATCAAGAAAAAGCGGGCAGGCTATAAGCGATTTAATCCCTTCCTTTGCTAGTTGCTTATTTATAAATTCAGGGTGATTTGAAATATTGGATATAACAACAGGCCTGTTTTGCTTCAAAATATAGCTTGTAAGTCCGCCCTCCCTTAATTCCCAGCTTTTTTGTCTGGCTAGCGCAGTCTTAAAGCCGACAGAGGCAACAATAGACATTTCGTTGTTTTCTTCGTCATAAACAGCTAAACTCCCAGCAGGTGTATTTGTAAACTCGGTCGCATGCTGAACAATTACTTTGGCTACTTCAGAAAGATTTCTTGCGGATGATAAACTAAGCCCAATTTCGTATAATGACTTGTGCTCTCTGGTTAGCTCATCTATCAGGTTATATGTTACTCTACCCTCATCCTGCAGCAGTTGGCATAATAAGCGAGTTATTGACCTGTTGATGACTTTAGCTCGTACTGGTTTTAGCTTACGAACCCTCTTATTTACGTCTTTAGAGCCAGATAAATCGATAATTAGGTCAATGTCAGACCTTCTAAGCAGATTATCTAGGGTGCAGCCAGTAGAAATATCCATTTCACCTGCAATATCAGAAACAGCTGCGTCATTTGGATGAATTATACCCAATATCCTAATAGATAGAGCTTCAGCAAGAGTTTCGAACAGGGGGATATCCTTCTTGCCTCCGCCAATCACAACAACATTCATATGCCCCTAAACCGTAGACCTATTGCTCCTCTAGGAAAAGCGTGGATTAGGAATTTTATCGACATATGTAGGAGGAAACTTTAGGATATATAATATGCAATTTATATGCAATTTGATCGAGTCTGGCTGCTGGTGCTTGAACTGGTTTTAATATGGGTGCGCAACTGCCTGTTTGCTTGACGAACATGATTCTTTTTGCTATTCTGGTAGCAAGTTAAGCCTTATAATGTGCATTGAAAATACCGAATTGTCGGTTAAATAAAGGGAACTCTTATCCAGAGAGGTGGAGGGACTGGCCCTATGAAGCCTCGGCAACCTGAAAACGGATAAGTAGTAGCCGTTTTTAAGGTGCCAATTCCTGCGGAAGCGGAAGAGAGATCTTTTTAGGTTTCTGAAAGATGAGAGGAGGTTTATAAAGGTTTATATAGCCCTTGTACACTTTCAGGACAGGGGCTATTTTTTTACTAAGAATAGGAGGAAAAAAATTGCCAGGTAAACGTTATTTAATTACATCGGAATCCGTAACGGAGGGACATCCCGATAAGATTGCTGATCAGATATCTGATTCAATCCTTGATGCAATATATATGGATGATCCAATGGCTAGAGTTGCTATTGAGACGCTAGTGACTACTGGCTTAGTTGTGGTTGCAGGTGAGGTCACCACATCAACATATGTTGATATTCCCAGTGTTGTAAGAGAGACCATACGAGAGGTAGGGTATACACGTGCAAAATATGGCTTTGATTGCGATACATGCGGAATAATAACAAGCATCGATCCACAGTCACCGGACATCGCTCAAGGTGTTGATGCTGCTTACGAGAGCCGGATAGGTATAGGCACGGAAGACTTAGATAAACTAGGGGCAGGAGATCAGGGCATGATGTTTGGTTTTGCCTGCAACGAAACTCCTGAGCTAATGCCTTTACCAATACTGCTAGCTCATAAATTGGCATATCGATTAGCTGAGGTTAGAAAGACTGGAATAATTCCTTATCTTAGGCCTGATGGTAAAACTCAGGTAACAGTGGCTTATGAGGATGGTAGGCCGGTTGAGGTTGATACTATTATTGTCTCAACACAGCACGCTCCTGGTGTAGAGTTGGATACCCAACTAAAACCTGCTGTAATAGAGAATGTTATAAAACCAGTCGTACCTCCAGAGATGATTAACTATGATAAGGTAAAAATCCTAATCAACCCAACCGGTAAGTTTGAAATTGGCGGTCCGCAAGGCGATACAGGCCTTACAGGACGCAAGATCATTGTAGATACATACGGCGGTCTTGCTCGTCACGGTGGAGGCGCATTCTCTGGCAAAGACCCAACGAAGGTTGACCGCTCGGGAGCATATGCTGCAAGGTATGTTGCAAAAAATGTTGTTGCCGCAGGGCTTGCTGATCGCTGCGAGGTACAGATTGCTTATGCCATTGGTGTGGCGCATCCTGTATCCATCATGGTCGAGACGTTTGGAACGGAAAAAATCCCTGTTCAGGAAATCGAGGCGCTTATTAAAAAGCACTTTGATTTAAGGCCGGCCGCGATTATCAGGGATCTGGATCTTAGAAGGCCGATATTTAAAAAGACAGCCGCATATGGGCACTTTGGTCGCGAAGACGAAGATTTTACCTGGGAGAAGACCGATAAGGCGGCAATTCTGCGTGAAGAAGCCGGCATAAAGGATCTGGAAAAGGTCCTTTAATAGGGTCCAGGGTTCAGAGGCCTGAGCGAAGCTCAGCTTGGAGGATCCAAGGTAAAACGATCAGGAATGAGAGATGGGTAAAAACTAAAACCTTAAGGGCGGACGCAAGTCCGCCCTTTGTTATTCCGATCTACCCTATATTTTCGTATTTAAATGGCACCTAACTTAACAGTCTCTAACGAATATTAAATATGGCATTGACATGCATAGTTTTTTTTGCTAACTTTTTAATCGGTAGCAAACAAACGGAGACCCATAAAGCCCCTGATATTTTTGTCTTAAGTCTTAATGCAAGAATTTAGCTGTCTAATATATGATCGCTAGTAGAAGCCACATCTAAATAGGTGCTATGCCCGCAGCTGTATTTCCGAGTGAAAGGCATTCTTGTGAGGCAAAAGATCTATATCTACGAGCAAAATAAACTTCTTTCAATGGGCCTGGAGAAGCTACTTGCCGATCTTTACTCGGTAGAGATTTTGAAGAATATTCAGTTGCCAGCAGCAGCAAACACTAATACTCATATTCTTATTGTAGGCTTTGACTCTGCAAGTATTGAGCAAATTCAAAAGATTAGAGAAACGCATCCTTCAATAAAAATTATTGTCCTAACCGATCGGTGTGATGAGAAAACATTAATGCGCCTTTTAGATATACCTGTACAGGCAATATTCTTAAAGTCAAGTAACCCCAACCAAATAGTTAAGGCTATTAACAACCCTTCAGAATCGCCCTATATCGATTCGAATATATCACCGCTGCTGGTCGAACTCCTGCGCGATCCATCAATCTGCTCCGAAGAAGAAAGAGAACATAAGCTAACCAATAGAGAACAGCAGATAATCAGCTTAATAAAGCAGGGCTATTCAAATCAAGAAATCGCTAACCACTTGTTTATTTCTATAGCAACTGTAAAATTTCACCTTTCAAATATTTACCGCAAACATAATGTAAAGCGCAGGCAAGACTTGATTTATAAGCTAATCAACAGGTCAATGCCGGTGAGCACACATAATACGCAAGATCACGGTCATCCACGAGGTCGATAGTACGCTAGACTATCCTATACTTAAAACCTAGACTAAAACTAGACCAGCGTCTAGTTGATATGTGCTAGCCCCAAAGCGTACTGTCTAATCATAATATTTAATCGGTTCCTCACGTAGAATTCGAATATTGGCAAAAACAGGAATTCTAATGGTCGTTGATCATAAAAATATCTCGAAGATGCCAAAGGAGATGCCATTTATGACGTCGCGAATTCTTATAAATCCTAAATTGGCAAGCTGTTGGGGGTGAGATTAATGTAAAAAGGTTGCGCTAAATCTGCGAAGGTAGTCTTAAGGTAAGTTGCATTAATTAATGAGAAAAGAAGGGCTGATTACTGCTTAGAGGTTTTACGAAATCTCATTTGAAAGGACGGGTTGACAAGACATGAAACGATGCATATCGCTGTTCATTTTAGTCGCGTTGCTTATTTATTTAGTGCCGTCTCAAGCATTTGCCGCCAGAAAAGTCCTAAGTGTCCCACAGGAATTAGGGGAAATTAATTGTGGGGCTTGCTGTGCATCCATGAACACAATGTATTTCAAAGGCGACAATATTAGTAGAGAACAGATAGCATGGGATCACAGAGTATCTTACAACAATAACTGTTGGCTTCATTCCGGTTCAAGTAACTGGTATAACTGCACTGGTTATTATTCAGTAAAAGCTCTGGCTGGACAATCGGGTGGCGGATATTCGCATACTACTAACCTTAATTATGACTTTTATAAGGGTAAAATTGATGCTGGATCACCTGTAACATTAGGTTTAGTTAACTACCTAGGATCAGGTCACGCTATCTCTGGGAAGGGATATGATACCGGAAGCAGCGGAACCGAAAATTGGATTATATACAACGACCCCTATGATGGTCTAGGACACTCTGCTACGCATACATGGATTGAGTCTAATTGGAATATTTCTGGCTACGCATATTGGAAGTAGAAAGGAGCGATTAATTTGAGAAAGCCTCTTATTATCATACTATTGATCGCATTAACCTTAATTGCAATTTTTGCATCTAGTGTTTTTGCGTTCATCGACGATAACAACAATAAAATTGCTAGCTTATTAGCAGCAAATAGTTACGAAAAGGCATTGGAACGGAGCGATGTTCAAAAGGCCTTGGACTCTAAGTTTAAAGACGTGCTGACCATGTTAATAGAAGAATATCAAGCCTTTGGTTTTAAGACCCCTGAGGAGGCACCCAAGAACCTAGGGACACCGTACAAGGTGTATAAATTAGGTAAAATGCCGTCCTATTTTTGGGAGATTCCGTTAAAAGATGTTGATGGAGACATAACAAGTGCCATCATTGTCGATAAGGTGAAAGGAAACTGGGAGATTGGTCATGTCGGTTTGAGATTTAGCCCCGAGTTATTAGCCTTTTATTGCGATGATAAGGCGATAAAAGAATATGTAAGCAGTAAACTCAATAATGTCAATATAAGCAAAATATATAGGATAACCGATTTTTATTTTGATGGCATCTATGTCAAGGCTAATGATCAAGAGTATATAATTCCAATAACCGCAAGGCCAGATTTACTGGAGATTCAAAATATGGCAATTTATACTCTTGATGAAATGCTTCTAAAGCGTAACAATATGCTCAGTCGGTTTAGTATTCAGGATAACGATCATTAGTCTCTGCTCGAAGTAGAACGGTTCAGAACTTCTTGGAGAATTGCACTCTCTAAGAAGTTCTGAACCATATGTATAAATTAGAAAGTAACGGGGGATCTCTAAATATGATCAGAAAAGCAACCTATATAACCGTAGCTTTGATAATTGCCAGCCTAATATACCTTTTATATCTTTTGCTTATGCCTAAACCCCAAGGAATCGCAGAGAATTTAGAGAAAATGGTCATTAAGTACGACCCCATTATCTCTTCAACTTACAAGAAACCTTATACTGAGCTCAAAAACGAACTACTCTATGCAAGATTATTCTTTGATGAAAAAGACCAAGTCCGACGCCATATAAAAACGATTAGGGACAAGGATCGATTAATAGAAATAGTGAGGGAATTTGATAAGCTAAAATCCACCGTCCCAAAAGAATATAATTTTGCCAAAGTTAAATCGTATACCCTAATCATCTGGCGAGAAGGCAAATCGGTTTCGCTTGTCTTTTGGCAGAAGGATTCTGACTTTTATGAAGGAAGTCCTGCATTAAGGACTAAAAAAGGCAATATGGTTTTGAGAAAAATGCCAGAAAGGCTAGTCCAGTTAATTATGGGACAATCTGCCAAATAGATAGGTTGATTAGGATCAGGATTATATCTTTTGCCACAGAACCTGGACCCTAACGTAAGCTTCTACATTCTGCTATCATAATTTCAGCAGCGCAAACATAAACTTTTAACCCTGAGGAGTACTGCCTTTGCCACAGGAACGATCTATTGCAAAAGTCATCGTCGATCTTCCGGTGAGGGAGGTTGATCGTATCTTTGATTACGAAATTCCCGCTGTGACAGAAGGGGACGTTGCTATGCATTTTATGCATTCCTTGAGAAAATATACAATGCATAGCAACGTCCTTGTTGTTTGCTAGGCTGTTTCTTGTTTCGTTTGTGTTATTTTTTCCCGCAGGAACTCCGGTGCGAAATCGGCGCCGTTTTCCCAAGCCAGAGTGTGGCCGATTATCTTAAAATTTTTAAAAAAAGAGACGTCCTTTAGCGGTTCGAAAATTTCGCCTTCTAATTCTGTCGAGAGATCAACTTCACCCTCAGCGCCGTCATTAAAAGCAAGCCATATTTTATAGTCTTTGATATATTTTGCCTTGATTACCCACGGTACCATTTCTTACTCCAAGGGCTCGATTTTGTTCAAAGGTTTCTTTTTAAGAGCTAACTCCCAGTTTTTCATCAGTTCGTCTTTATGTAAAGTGTACCATTCGAGAACTGCACTAAGCGCCCTTCTTGGAAACTTTCCCTGGACAACACCGGATTCGATTTCCACGATAACCGTATAGCTACCATACTCAGCGTGAAAATGTGCTGGAGAGTGCTCCTTGTAATACATATAAATTATTATTCCAAGAAATCGACTTATTTCTGGCATATCCTATTTTAACATAATTACCGAGCTTAGTTTTTATTTTCCACCAGCTGAATTCTTTCTGGTATCGATATGTCACAATCAAGCAGAAGGGGGGGCGTTGCTATGTATTTTATCATTACTTGTCCATGCATTACTTGAGAAAAAAATGAGTATTAAGGCTCTGATTCCTAAACCCCGGACCATTGACCCTAACGTTATCTCATGGCTTCTGCTATTATAATTCTAGCAGCGCAAACATCATTAGTTAACCCTAAAGGAGTATTACCTTTGCTACAGGAAAAATCCATTGCAAAAGTCATCGTCGACCTTCCAGTGAGGGAAGTCGATCGTATTTTTGATTACGAGATTCCTGCTGAGTTCATTCCCGATGTCTCTGTGGGATCGGTAGTACTTGTTCCTTTCGGATCGGCTAAGCAGATAGGTTATATTATAGGCCTTACATCCCATTCGGAAGTGGAAAAAGTTTTACCTATAGAGGCAGTTGTTAATGAAAAACCAGTTTTTAGCGAGCGCATAGTTGAACTTTGCCGCTGGATAGCCGAGTATTACCTGTCTACAATAAATGAGGCCTTAAAACTTGCAGTTCCGCCTGGATATGGAAGAAAGATTATCCAGTCTGTAAGGATAACCGGTCAGCCTAAGGGCAATCTAACAACACGCCAAGAAGAGGTCTATGATGCCCTAAAGGAACTTGGTGGTAATGCTCAGGTAAGTGTATTAAGAGAGGCTTGCGGCGGAAAAGACATTATGCCAATCATAAAAAGGCTCTCAGCAGCTAGGCTGGTTGAGCGTTACTATGAGGTTGAGCAGCCGAGGGTAAGTGAATTGACTGTCCAGTATGCGCTTCTAGCTGGGTCTCTAGAGGAAGCCGTGACCAGGCTTAAGAGAGCCCCAAAGCAAAAAGCCATACTTGAACACCTTTTCCTTCGAGGCGGAATGCCGATATCTAAACTTCTAAATGAGACTAAATCCACCTATTTATCACTAAGAGCTTTAGTTAAGGGAGGTTATGTAAAAATTGAGGAGAGGGAAGTAAATAGGGACCCTTCCTTTTACTTCTCCCAGGAAGATAATTTAGTTGAACTTACAGATGAGCAGCAAAGTGCTGTATCGCAAGTTGTTGATGCAATAGAAAGCGGATTTAACACTGTATTCTTGCTACAAGGTGTGACCGGAAGCGGTAAGACCGAGGTTTATCTAAGGTCTATACAGAAGGCTCTTGAAAAAGGAAAGAGTGCAATAGTTCTTGTTCCTGAAATAGCTCTAACAGCGCAAGTTGTAGCAAGATTTCGGGCAAGATTTGGCGAAACGGTTGCTATTCTTCACAGTGGCTTGAGTATTGGAGAAAGATTTGACCAGTGGCGCGGTATTCGAGATGGAAGGTATAGGGTTGTGGTTGGCGCTCGCTCTGCAATATTTGCGCCCCTATCAAATCTGGGAATCATTGTTGTTGATGAGGAACACGAGGCAAGTTACAAGCAAGGGAAAAATCCGAAATATAACGCAAGAGAAGTTGCTATAAAAAGAGCTGAGCTGGAAGGTGCATGCGTTATACTAGGAAGCGCAACACCTTCTCTTGAATCAAAGTGGCGCTCAGAAGTTGGAGCATATAAACCGCTTTTTTTACACAAGCGAGTCCAGCAAAGGGAACTTCCAAAGATTGAAATTGTTGACATGCGCAAAGAGCTCAACAAGAAAGAGCTCAACAAGAAAGAGCTCAACAAGAAAGAGCTCAACAAGAAAGAGCCGTGTAAGATAGAGCCAAGTAAAAAAGAGCCACATAAAAGAGAGTACACTGTTTTTAGCCAGCTTTTGAGGCAAAGGCTGGATGAAACCATTGCTGCTGGTGAAAAAGCGATTCTTTTTATAAACCGTCGAGGTTTTTCGAATTTTATACTTTGTGAGGATTGCGGTTTTGTACCAAGATGCCGCTACTGCGCCGTATCTCTTACATATCATTCAATAAATCATAGCTTGCGGTGCCATCACTGTAACTTTGCAGCAAAGGCACTTGATAAGTGCTTGCGATGTGGCAGCCATCAGATTAAGTACCCTGGAATAGGGACGCAAAGGGTTGAAAGTGAGCTTAGGCGCCTGTATCCCGAAGTACAAATCATTAGGATGGATGCTGATACAACATCCCGCAAAGATGCTCACCAGAAGCGGCTTACAAAATTTAGCGAGGAGAAGTCGGCAATTTTGCTCGGGACGCAAATGATAGCCAAAGGTTTGGATTTTCCTGAAGTTACCCTGGTTGGTGTGGTTAATGCAGATACAGCACTTCATTTGCCTGATTTTAGAGCAGCTGAGCGTACATTCCAGCTTTTAATGCAGGTCTCTGGGCGAGCAGGCCGGGGCAAGCGGCCTGGCAGAGTTGTAATTCAAACATACTCGCCTGATAGCTATCCTATCCGCTCCGTCCTGAACTGCGGATATGATGAGTTTTATAGACAGGAAATAGAATTCAGGCGCGAACTTAACTATCCACCGTTTTCGACAATAATTAGACTGCTTTTTTCAAGTCGTGAACCAAAGACAGTAGTAGAGATCGCAAAGCGGTCTGCAGAAATAATTAAGTCATCCAACTTGGAAGAATCGCTTAGCCTGATAGGGCCTTCTCCGGCACCAATACTTAAAGTTAAAGGAGATTATCGTTGGCACGTGATACTAAAAACGCAGGATGGCTTGACAGTAAGGCACTTATTGGAAGATAATTTTCGACGGTTCATCCCCCGGAATTATAAGGACAAAGTATCTGTGTCAATAGATGTCGATCCGGTGTGGGTACTTTAAAAAACAGGATCCAGGGGCCGCGGTAAAAACGACCGCCGACCGTGGACTGCCACTATAAAAGACGGGAGACCAGAAGCCGGAGATAGGTGACGGGCAAAAGAAGAATTGTCATTGCGAGCACTCCACCCATCTGAAGGTGGGTGGTTAAGGGAAGAAAACACCTGGCGAGGAAAGTGTTTTCTTACGAGATTGCCACGGTCACCTTCGGCTCCCTCGCAATGACATAAGTATATAAGGTATGTCGTTGCGAGGAGATTGCCACGGCACTTTCAGTGCCTCGCAACAGACTCTGGCAATCTCATTCCCCTCCCCTGAGGGGAGGGCAGTGTATAGATTTCATTCTTCTGCCCCTCCCCGCTTGGAGGGTGTAGGGTGGGGCTAATTCCTCTATATTTCCCCTCCCTTGAGGGGAGGGGCTAGGGGAGGGTGAGCCGGTCTCCGGTCCCCGGTCTGCTTTTATAGCAGTGGTCCTCGGTCTTTAAACCAATCCGGGGCTCTAATTTAGGAGGAGCATTTATGGCTGTTCTTACAATAAGAAGATTTCCTGATCCGGTACTAAAAGAAAAAGTATTACCGGTTGAGAAAATAGATGGCGAAATCCTTGAATTGATAAAAAACATGGCTGATACTATGTATGCTGCACCAGGAATAGGTTTGGCTGCAAACCAAGTAGGAATACTTAAGCGCGTTATAGTCGTCGATGTTGATGATAAACTAATGGCTTTTATTAACCCAGAGATTGTTTGGTATAGCGATGAAGTTGAAGAAGGGGAAGAGGGCTGCTTAAGTGTTGATCCCGATATCCACGTTATGGTTCCACGATCAACCAAGATCAAGTTGAAGGCGAAAAACGAGAAAGGGGAAGATATCGAACTTGAGGCCGAAGGTCTTCTGGCACGTGCATTGCAGCACGAAGTGGACCATATAAACGGCATCATCATCTTGGATAGAACCAGTCCTGAAGAGCGAAAGAAGGCCCTAAGGGAGCTGGCAAACAAGATACGAAGGATTTAGAGGTATAAAGGATTTAGGGGAATCTAACGCAAGGCAGAGCGAGGTAAGATGCGCGTTTTTTTTATGGGGACTCCGCAGATAGCGGTTCCAGTTTTAAATAAAATAATAGAATCAAAACACGAGGTTGTTCTTGTTGTAACTCAGCCCGACAAGCCAGCGGGTCGTTTGCAGAGAATAACACCGCCGCCCATAAAACTGCTTGCCATTGAAAAAGGAATTCCCTATATTCAACCGGTTACTATGAAAGACGAGAGTTTCAAGGCTAAAATGTATGAATTGGCAGCAGGTATGGTGGATATAGGTGTTGTTTTTGCATATGGGAAAATCCTCCCCCAGTGGCTTCTTAATTTACCAAAATATGGCCTCATTAATATTCATGCATCCCTGCTTCCAAGGTGGCGCGGTGCTGCTCCGATACAGAGGGCAATAATGGCTGGCGACCAGATAACCGGCATTACAATACAGCAGGTGGTTTTTGAGCTTGATGCAGGCGATATTCTCCTTCAAAAAGAGATAAAAATTGAGCCGCATGACACAGCTGAGACTCTAGCGCTTAAGATGTCGGATACCTCGGCTGAGCTGATAATCCGAGCATTGGATGGTATTGAAGCAGGAACTATTGTTCCAAGGAAACAGGATGTAAGCAAGGTAACATATGCAGAAAAGATAACAGACAAAGACGTTGAGATAGATTGGAATAGACCAGCGAAGGAAATCTATAACCAGATAAGAGCGCTTAATCCAAAGCCTGGCGCTCATACCCATATTGATGACATGATGCTTAAGATTTGGTGGGCTTCGATAGTCTCGGAAGTTGAACAGGGTGAACCTGGAGTAATAGTTCACATCGATAAAAACGCCGGTCCCTATGTAGCAACAGCAGCAGAAGCGCTGCTTCTAAATGAGGTTCAGCCTGCCAATAGGAAAAGGATGAGTGGCGCTGAGTTTGTAAGGGGCTATCGGCTAAAAGTAGGCGATAAACTAGGCCGTGGATGATTGAAAACTAAAATATAAAACTAAAAAGACTAAACTAAACGTCGAGATTTTAAGCTAAACTTGAGATTTTAGGCTAGGAGAGAATTGATGCCGAAGACGGCACGAGAAGTTGCACTTGAAGTCGTTCACCGTGTTAACAAAACAGGTAGCTATGCCAATTTGTTGCTACCCAAGCGTTTGCAACAGAGCAATCTTGATAAAAGAGACAGAGCTTTTACTACTGAGCTAACATATGGCACTCTACGGGCTAGAGGTACGCTAGATTGGATTATCAAGCTATATTCAAAACAGCCAATAAAAAAGATTCCCGATTTAGTTCTTGATCTCCTACGGATGTCTGTGTACCAGATTATCTTCATGGATGTTCCTGACTACGCTGCTGTAAATGAAGCTGTTGTCATTTCAAAGAAGTACTTTCATCCAGGTATTGCAAAGTTTGTGAATGGTCTTCTGCGGAATATTGTGCGAAAAAAAGATAAAATTCCTTGGCCAAAGAAGGATAAGGATCCTGCAAAATATATATCTATCATGCATTTCCATCCCCTATGGATGGTTAAGATGTGGATTGACGAGTTTGGCGTTGATGAGACAGAGGCTCTTTGTATTGCTGATAATCGCCCGCCAAAGTTAACCATCCGTGTAAACATCCTTAAATCAACACCTGAAGTACTTGCGGATAAGTTAAGGCAGGAGGGTTGGTTGGTTGAGCCTGGTAGGTATTTAAAGGAAGCTCTCCTTATCAAGGATGTAGGAGATATAACCCAATTGCCGCAGTTTAAAGAAGGTTATTTCTATGTTCAAGACGAGAGCTCGATGCTCATAAGTCATGTTGTTGATCCTCAGCCCGGTGAAACAATCTTAGATATTGCAGCAGCTCCGGGTGGAAAGACAACCCACATGGCAGAATTAATGCAAAATAAGGGCCAAATAATATCGGTTGATATAAATCCGAATCGCGTAAATCTGCTCAAACAGAATATACAAAGAATGGGCGCAAGCATTGCTATTGCAGTAAAGGCTGATGCAACAAAACTTAAACCCATAATTAAAAAGCCGATTGACAGAATACTTACAGATGCGCCGTGCTCTGGCTTAGGAGTTTTATCAAGAAGGCCAGATGCAAGGTGGACGAAGACACCTGAGCAAATTGATGAGCTTTCGCGTTTGCAAACCGATATATTGCTTTCAGTTGCCGATTTTGTAAAACCAGGCGGTGTACTTGTGTATTCGGTTTGCACTCTTACAAGGCAAGAAACCAAGCTTGTAGTTGAGCGGTTCTTAAGGGTGCGTGAAGATTTTTATGTTGAAGACGTTTCAACGTATCTTCCCGAGGTTCTGCGCCAAGATGTAAGAGATGGGATGATACAGCTTCTTCCAAGCAAGCATGGAATTGATGGGTTGTTTATTGCAAGACTAAGAAGAATGGCCTGATAAAACAGCCATATTCATATCAATGCGACGATGAGCTAAGTTTTCTTAATTCTTGCTTCATGGATTAATTCATCAGCTGTTATTTCATTGCTTGTGCAAAATTATGCGGTTTTTGTATTCACTGCCTTATAAAAATCGCATTCCATGCAGTTATGCATCTTTTGCGCAAATGTTCCCTGAACTTTACCACCGCAAAGAGTCCCAGCTACTAGCCAGCAGATACGACCACTACTTGGATAAGCTGGACAATCACCTGTTACGTCCTTTCCGCACTTCTTAAACTCCCAGCATTTTAGCATTAAATGCACCTCCAAAAATACTTAGTTATTTACTACCATTATTACTAATGAATACTAAAACTATCGGAATGCAATGCTGGTGCTTTAGGAAAAATTTACAAAATCTATGATTGCACTGGCAAACCTCGCCAGAATTATATTAAGATAAACAAATACATGGTTGATTTTGTGCCAGCCATGCTAGTACTTGCGCCAGCGTATAAAATATATGGGTAAAAGCGCAGCATTGTTAATTTAAAAGGTATTTGAGAGGGAACCAATGAAGGAAATATTAATAGCGCCGTCGATACTTTCTGCAGATTTCTCATGCCTTGCCGAACAGGTAAATAAGGCTGCTGAGGGTGGAGCCGACCTTATACATGTTGATGTTATGGATGGCAATTTTGTTCCTAACATTACAATTGGACCGCTAATTGTTGAAGCTCTTAGAAGATCAACCAGCATACCACTTGATGTGCATCTTATGATTGATCAGCCTGAAAGATATATCGATAACTTCATTGAGGCTGGCGCATTATGGATATCTTTCCATGTTGAGGCAACAAACCACATACACCGCCTAATCCAAAGAATCAAAGAATACTCAGGAGTCAAAGCGGGTGTAGCGCTTAATCCAGCAACGCCTGTTACATCTCTTAATTATATACTTGAAGATTTGGACTTTGTAGTTGTTATGTCGGTTAACCCTGGGTTTGGAGGGCAAAAATTTATAGCCACTTCTCTTGAAAAGATAGAGGTCATAAGGCATATGATTGACACCAGGGGATTGAATGTGAAGATAGAGGTTGATGGCGGTGTATCCGCTGAAAATGCTGATAAGGTTGTGCTTAAAGGAGCAGATATTCTTGTAGCCGGATCAGCAGTCTTTGGTACAAAGGATATACCTGAGGCAGTAAGGGGTATTCGCAAGGCCGCATCCATTTAGCTTGATGGTGTGGCCTGCTCGTGATATAATTATCAAGAACTGAATAGAAAAGACCTTCGGGGCAGGGTGAAATTCCCGACCGGCGGTAGGTCTGGCATTAAGCGCCAGGCAAGCCCGCGAGCCGAAACGTAATAGCAGAGCTGGCAAAGCGCAGTTGCTATACGTTTTAGCAGGATTCGGTTAGAGTCCGGAGCCGACAGTATAGTCTGGATGGGAGAAGGTCAAGGCTAAAGCACTTTTGCTGTGCGCTGGATATTGCGCCTTGATTTCTCCTGGGCGCATTTTATTTTGCTTTATTTTTATATTGCGCCTGAATTCTATTTAGCTAGCTTTTATAAAGATAACGGCCATGATTAGTACAGAAACTCTAGAATACAAGAAATATATGAAAAGAGCTATTGAGCTAGCAGAGATGGGGCGGGGAACAACCAGTCCCAATCCCATGGTTGGCGCCTTGATTTTAAAAGACGGACGGGTGGTGGCCGAGGGCTACCATAAAAAAGCAGGTGAGCCGCATGCAGAAATTGTTGCCCTTAACAATGCAAGCGGGAATGTATCAGGCTCAACTTTGATTGTTTCGCTTGAGCCATGCAATCATTTTGGGCGGACGCCCCCATGTACTGAAGCAATTATTAATGCTGGTATCAAGAAAGTCATAGTTGGGATGGTTGATCCCAATCCAAAGTGCGCTGGTAGCGGTATAAAACGCCTGAGAGATGCTGGAATTGAAGTTGAGTATGGGTTGCTATCTGATGAGGTTGCCAAGCAAAATGAAGTATTTATTAAATACATTACAACCGGTCGCCCGTTTGTTATAGCAAAAGCTGCAATAAGTTTGGACGGCAAAATATCTGCGGTTGCAGGATCTTCTACAGAAATTACCGGAGTGGAAGCTAAGCGTAGGGTTCACGAGCTAAGAAATGAATATAGTGCAATTTTGGTTGGGATAGGAACTGTTCTAGCTGACGACCCACTGCTTACAACCAGATTGGATGCAAACCAAGAGGTAAGGAATCCAGTACGAATAGTTATTGATTCAAAGGCAAGGCTTCCGTTGAGTAGCAAGATTGCTGCTACAGCTAAAGATGTCAAAACAATCGCAGCTGTCACATCGCAGGCAGAGCTAGCTGATATAGATAATTTAAAAGAAAAAGGCATAGAAGTGATTGGCTTTGACACCTGGGACGGTCTGGTAGATATTGAAATGCTTCTTGAAGAGCTTGGGTCTAGAGAAATTTCAAGCTTAATTGTCGAGGGCGGGAGCAGTCTTCTTGCATCCTTTGTTAAAGCTAACCTAGTTGACAAGTATCTAATCTTTGTTGCACCAAAGCTTATTGGGATAGGTGGCGTTGATTTAATTGGGGATGAATTAAGCCCATTAAGAAAACTAAAATTTGAACGCATTGAGAAGCTAGGTGAAGATGTTTTGATTGAGGCGTATCCGGTCCGCCAGTAAACTGGTGAACCTAAATTCAAAATGCAAAATTAAAAATTAAATAGCGACCGCTGACCGCAGACCGCCGACCGCCGCTTAAAGAAAGCGGTCGGATGTATGGATAGGAGAGATAGTCGAATGTTTACCGGTATTATCGAAGATCTTGGAAAAATACAATCAATAAAACGAGGAGCAGAAGATTTTATCATTGAAATAAAATCAGCAAAGCTTACCCCTGAGCTTAATATAGGTGATTCGATTGCTGTAAATGGTATCTGCTTAACTGTGACCACTAAGTCAAATAACAGTTTTACTGTAGATGTCATGCCAGAAACGGTTAAGAAGACAAGCTTAAACGAGCTTAAAGTAAGCGATATGGTTAATCTTGAGCGGGCTATGACTCCGTCAAGTAGGTTTGGTGGCCATATGGTTAGCGGACATGTAGATGGAGTTGGCGAGATTAAAAGCAAGGTAAGCCATAGGAATGCATTTTTGATAAAAATAAAAGCTCCTGAATCGGTGACCAGGTATTTGATTGACAGAGGCTCCATTGCTGTAGATGGGATTAGCCTTACCGTAATGGAGTATGGCTTAGATTATGTTGGCGTATCAATTATCCCCCATACAGCAAAGGTTACAACGCTTGGATTTAAAGGGCCTGGTGATAAGGTAAATCTTGAGGTTGATTTAATTGGCAAGTATGTTGAAAAATTTATTGCCAACCAATATCGCAACCAAGGGTTAACAATGGAAAAGCTTCAAGAATTTGGATTTATATAAAGGAAGGTGGTTGTTAAGTGCTAAACAGCGTTGAAGAAGCAATACAAGACATAAAAGAAGGAAAGATCATCATCGTTGTTGATGACGAGGATAGAGAAAATGAAGGCGACTTTGTGATGGCTGCTGAGAAAGTTACTCCAGAAGCTATAAACTTTATGGCAAAAAATGGACGTGGGTTGATTTGCATGCCCTGTACCCCCGAGCGGCTTGATGAGCTTGAGATACCAGCAATGGTTTATAACAATACCTCGGAGCAGGGCACAGCTTTCACTGTCTCTATTGGCGCAAAAGGAAAGATTACGACGGGTATCTCAGCTAGAGATAGGGCTGTAACAATTCAAACAGTTGTAGATCCTAAAAGCAGGCCCGAAGATATATCAATGCCCGGCCATGTTTTTCCGTTGAGGGCAAGAAGAGGCGGGGTTTTGCAAAGGGCAGGCCATACTGAGGCGGCTGTCGATTTAGCAAGGCTTGCGGGCTTATTTCCCGCTGGCGTCATATGCGAAATCATGAATGAAGATGGCACTATGGCAAGACTTCCGCAGCTGCTAGAAGTTGCAAAGAAGCATAACCTTAAGATTATAAGTGTTGCCGATTTAATTAAGTACAGGCGAAGAAACGAAAAACTAGTCAAGCGGATTGCAGAAGTTAATTTGCCAACCAAGTTTGGGGTTTTTAAAGCAATTGGCTATCGAAGCATTCTTGATGGGAAAGAGTATTTTGCACTGGTAAAAGGTGATGTTGATGGCCAAGAAAACATTCTTGTTAGAGTTCATTCAGAATGTTTAACAGGCGATATCTTCCACTCACTTCGCTGCGATTGTGGTGACCAGCTTGAGGCAGCTTTAGAGATGATTGATAAGGAGGGAAGGGGTGTATTTCTTTATATCCTAGGTCACGAGGGAAGGGGAATTGGCCTATTAAATAAGCTTCGTGCTTACGAGCTTCAAGAAAGCGGTCGTGATACAGTGCAGGCCAACAATGACCTAGGTTTTCCCGCAGATTTAAGAGACTACGGTATGGGTGCTCAGATACTTGCCGATTTAGGTTTAAGTTCAATAAGGCTAATGACAAATAATCCTAAAAAGATCGTGGGACTTGAAGGATACGGGTTAACCGTTACTGAAAGAGTCCCAATACAGGTAAAGCCAACAGTATACAATATTCATTATCTGCAGACAAAGAAGGAGAAGTTAAATCATATTTTAGACTAGAGCAAAAACCAGTTTAATAAAACTTAGGAGGTTGTTTAATGCAAGTCTATGAAGGCAATCTAATTGGAGAGGGTTTAAAGTTTGCGATAGTTATAAGCCGTTTTAACGAATTTATTGGGACTAGGCTGTTGGAGGGTGCTTTGGATGCACTTAAGCGGCATGGCGTGGCCGAGAGTGATATCCATATTGCCTGGACACCTGGCTCGTTTGAAATTCCCTTGACAGCTAAAAAATTAGCAGAAAGCGGTCGATACAATGCGATAATATGCCTTGGCGCTGTGATAAGAGGCTCAACACCGCATTTTGATTATGTTGCAAATGAAGTAGCAAAAGGTGTTGCAAATGTAAATCTAGAGTCAGGCGTCCCAACGATTTTCGGTATACTAACGACGGATAGTATTGAACAGGCTATCGAACGCGCAGGAACTAAAAACGGCAACAAAGGATGGCAGGCTGCCGTATCGGCAATTGAAATGGCCAATCTTGTAAGGTCAATTTAGAATGTTCTATTCGCTTGCACTGGAACTTTATAAGTGGTTAGATGATAATGGTGATAAGTCATGAAAGTTGAAAAACCGTGGGGATACTATAATCAGTACGCACACAACAAAACATGCTCGGTTAAGTTGTTGACGCTATATCCGCATCAAGAAACAAGCCTTCACTGGCATAATCTTCGTAGTGATGCCTGGGTTGTTCTTGATAAAGGCGTCAGGGTTCAAATAGGTGAGGAACTTCATGACGCAACGGTGGGTGAGGAGTTCTTTATTCCATCTGGAACGGTACACAGGTTAATCTCAACAAGCGAAGAACCAGCTCGAATCTTAGAAATAGCCTTTGGATACAATCATGAGGAGGACAATCATCGGCTTGCTGATGATTATGGCCGTGAGCTGCAGCTCTAGATTAAGATTGCGCCAAGATACCGGGTTGCGCCAAATTATCTATTGTATGGAGAAATTCTAGCCAACTAGTTGATAATTATAAGCAAAAAATCCTAGAATATTGATGGGTATATAAGGTATATAACTCGGCTCATTTAAGGACTTGGACTAGGAGATTACTATGAGGATGTCGACTAGGGGGCGCTACGGCGCAAGGGCAATGCTGGATATTGCGGCAAATTATGAAAAGGGCCCAGTTTCGCTCAAGGATATGGCCAGAAGGCAGGATATCTCATTAAAGTACCTGGAGCAACTTATTCCTCCGTTAAAGGCTGCAGGTCTTATAAGAAGTATTCGCGGCGCTGGCGGAGGTTATACTTTGGTGAAGGAGCCTCATGAAATCAATCTTCTGCAAATTATTCAAGCATTGGAGAGGCTATCTCCAGTTGATTGTTTAGATACGCCGGGTGTATGCCCCCGAGTGAAAAAATGTGCTACCTATGAGGTATGGAAAGAACTGCTAGAAGCAACTAACAATATCTTACAATCCATTACTCTGGCAGATATGGTGGAGAGACAGCGAAAATTGGAAGAAGGCATAAAAGGTAATTGAAATGGCCAACTATGATAAGATTTATTAGCCAATCGAGGTGGTAGAGTACTAATTTGGAGGACAGATGGCAAACAATATAAGGGTAAGATTTGCGCCGAGCCCAACAGGGTACCTTCACATAGGCGGAGCAAGGACAGCGCTATTTAATTGGCTTTACGCACGTCATCACGGCGGCGTTTTTATTTTAAGGATAGAAGATACAGACCGTGAGCGGTCAACAGAGGAAGCCATTGACGCGATTATAGAAGCTATGTCCTGGCTGGGTCTTAGTTGGGATGAAGGACCATATCGCCAGATGGACAGGTTGGGTCGTTATCACGAGGAAGCGCAGAGGCTCTTAGCTGAAGGAAAAGCTTACAAATGTTACTGCACTCCCGAAGAGCTTGAGGAAAGAAGAAAACTTGCGCTAGAAAGAAGAGAAGCTCCAAAATATGATCGACGCTGTCTGACTTTAACTGAGAAGGAGCGCCTGGCTTGCGAGGCACAGGGAAAAAAACCAGCCATTAGATTTAATTGTCCAGATGAAGGTATAACCGTAGTTGATGATATAGTTAAAGGCAGAGTGGTTTTTGAAAACGCAAATCTTGACGACTTTGTCATGGTTAGAGCAGATGGCATCCCTACATATAATTTTGCAGTCGTTGTTGATGATCACGACATGGCGATAACCCATGTGATTAGAGGAGATGATCATCTATCAAATACGCCTCGGCAAATTCTTCTTTACCAAGCGCTTGGCTATAGCATTCCAGAATTTGCCCATCTTCCTATGATATTGGGTCCCGATAAAACGCGTTTAAGCAAAAGACATGGAGCCACCGCTGTCGAAGCCTATCGAGACGAAGGATATCTTCCTCACGCGCTTGTTAACTATTTAGCGCTTCTTGGATGGGGATACGGGGACCAAACACTTTTTAGTATAGATGAGCTCATTCAGAAGTTTAGCCTTGAGGCGGTTGGAAAGTCCCCAGCGGTTTTTGATCCTATAAAGTTAGAATGGATGAATGGTGTTTACATCAGAGAACTTTCTGTTGATGAACTAGCTAAGCTCATAAAGCCTTACTTGATTAAGGCAGGTTTGATTCCTGAGACCCCTATGTATATGCCTGAAGATGAAAAAGGCATGTACATGGTTGGGGGTGATTTGGCCTTCGAGAGGTATGATGATGCTTGGTACAGGCGGCTGGCAGAAATCACGCAGGAAAGAATATCAAAGCTAAGCGACATTATTGCACTTAGCGATTTTTTCTTCCACCGTGTCGTGTACGAGACCGAGGCAATCCAGAGAGTACTCAAGAAAGAAGGCGTACCAGAGATTTTGCAGAAAGCGATAGAAGTTTTATCGGAAAGCTTCGATTTTAACTCGCGTGAGATTGAAGCAAGACTTCGCAAGTTAGCTGAAGACCTTGGATTTAAGCCAAAGCTAGTTTTTCAGCCCATAAGAGTTGCTGTTACGGGCCGAACTGTTAGCCCTCCTTTGTTTGAAACCATCGAACTTCTTGGACGCGATGCTACCCTCGAGCGTCTCGGTGAGGCAATCCATCTGCTAGAGATGGCGGATGGTTAGCTAGGATGCAAACTTAAACATATCAACTACCATTTCCGAGTTGCTCTGCCTAACCGATTGCCTTGAATCATGCACCATTTCATGCTAATATTCTTCTGTCGACCCGAAGGTCGACATTGATCACGGTTAAATATTGGGGGATCGTCTAATGGTAGGACAGTGGACTCTGGATCCATATGTGAGGGTTCGAATCCTTCTCCCCCAGCCAGAATTTTCTAATTTCGCTCTATCCTTCTTCGCTTGGGCCGGCATCTTGTAGTTCTATTGACCTAAGCTCGTCTGCTGTAGGTAGAAGATGTCGCGGCAGGAAGGCTGCTCCAGCAACAAGCGTCGGTATAACTGCACTTGCAATAACTGTTGCTACCAAAAAGGAATATTGTGCCTGTGTTACAATGCCGTGTGAGAAACCGTATAGTGCAGAAATTGTGCCAAAGGTTAATCCTGTAGACATCATTAATGTATAATACCATCGCTCATTTCTCTCTTGCCGAAACAATCCAATAAATGGATATAGGCCAAAAATCTTTGATACCACCTTACCTCCTAATAGCATGAAGAAGATAAGCGGGGCAGATATTAATGCGCTTAGAGAAACAAGAGTTCCCGCTCGAATAAAGTAAAATGGTGTTAGAAAACCAATGGTTAAAGTGCGCAGTCGCCTAATCCAAAAGACATCTCTTGCAGCATTTCCAGCCAAAACCATTCCTGCAATGTACGCTGGTAGAACCGCCTCACTACCCGACCATAGAGCTAAAGCGCCCAAGCCAAAAAGGATAAACATGACCCACTTAGTTCTAATTGCAGCCGTCCGGTTTGCATAAACGCGTGTAAGCCAGTCAGAAAAATATGGCAATGAGGTTAAGACAGCAATGCTTGCAACAACAAAGATGATGGTCTTGTATGTAAATGGAGCAAATAATATACCAAGAGCTATAACAGTCCCTAAGTCATTAATAAAGCAAGCTCCCAAGATGCCCTTACCGAATTCTGTTCTATTAAAACCAGTCTCTAGCATGACAGCATAAACAACTGCCATAGAAGTTGTAGAAAGCGCAACACCGCTAAGCCAGCTTGCTTGGGAACTCCAGCCAAGAACATAATATGCTAATGCTGCACAGCCAAAAAAAGGTGCGAAGAATCCAATTAAGCCAATTACTGAAACTTCTTTAAGCTTCATGCGGATTACATCGGGGTCAAGCTCAGCGCCAGCCAAAAAAGTCAGCACAACGGCTCCTGATGAAGCTAAAAAACGCAGCCATTCTAAATTAGAGCCCAGCGCGTCTGCTTTGCCAAAGTATGCTGCTACAGCAGCTGCAACAACGCCCACGCAGATTTCAACCAGTGCAATAGATATGCGTAGGTGATAGGCAATGATGGCAGATAAAATGGCTAGTCCAAGCCACAGAGAAGCAATTATGTAGAGTTGTTCCACAGCTTAAGAATCCTCCCTTCGCAAACCTACAGGCTTTAGCATAGTTTTTAAATGCTTTTAGCAAGTTTTGAATTGCAGCATATGTAGTCTTAGCATAACTACACTAATGCTTTGGAGGCCTACGAGGTAGGAGTCATCAGCTGGCCAAGGCAGATATAAGGGGACTCCATCCCAAAACTTCTACAAATTAGGAGCAAGTATACCATGGCAACCAAGAAAAAACAATGTTCTACAAAAAGAAACAAGTAATCGATAGCAAAAAGCTTGCCTATTTTAAGGGCATTTTAAAAGCAGAGGAGATAAAATCTCCTCTGCTTAATTTTAATTCGCTGGAGAACAGACACAGCACTTAAACACCGGTACGATATGTTAGGCAGTCTGCGTGCTCGCTATGGTGAGCAACCGTTATCCCTGGAGCCGTACAATCGTTGTTCAAATTAAACCGGCATTCGGTTACATTGCAAACAGATACATCGGGCATTCCCTGTGCGATTGGGCTTACAGCTTCCTGTGTAAAGGTATCACATGTTGGGTGCATCTCGCCAACGTTTATGTCCGGAGCATGGCAGACGTTATTCTTGTTATAGCTACACTCATTGACTGTGCATGTCAGAACACGACCAATTTCCATCTGTTGTTCTGGCTGCGCCATATCAAAAACCTCCCTTGATAATTCTTCGGTAGCCGAAGAATTTATACCCAATTATCCCGATTTCTATCTGCACAGCCAATGCGAATTCAGCTATCTCCGGAATATGATTGTGTCCCCCTAGATTTAGCTGTGCCCATCGTAATTTAAATTACCACCTAAATCTGATAGCAATATTCAACGCAGGGGTGCCCCTTACAGGTTATTTCGCCTTTGAAACGAAATCCAGCCCTCTCAAATGCTTTTATTGAAGGGATATTCTCGCGCGAAATTTTGGCAGTTATTTTATTTACGGAAAGGTTATCTTTAGCAAAATCAATTGCCGCAAGGATGATAGGTGTTGCCAAGCGCCTTCCTCGATACTCCCTATCAATTGAGATACTTATCGAGCCGTCGTCGTATAAAATAACCTGGGCTATCGGAAGCCAGATGCCATCGCTTAATCCTTCCATGATAAGGTAATTGGTATTTGTATCAAGGAGCATAGCTGCAAAAGATTTTGAGAAGGTATCTAGCGGCACGATACCACTTTTTAGGTTCATCTTGCGGTTATCTGGATCATTTGCCCATTTATATGCTAGTTTAAGATCGCTCGGTTGTGCGGTTCGCGCTCTTACCTGCATCTCTTATCACTACAGCTTTTATACCATACATATGCAGGTTTCAAAATCAGGAATTTTGCATTTTGAGTTATTTATCACCACACCAGCCAGGGTCTCTTATTCTAGTGCAAACAGACCAATAAACGGCGGAAATATCATAATAGCGGCAGCAATGATCAAGACGAAGATTATTATGGCTGACGTGCGAATGCTTATCCTTCTACCTCGGGCGATAGGATATAGAATAGCCCATGATATAAGCCATGCCAGGTAAGAGATTATATACTTGCCTGAGTAAGGTCCAAGGGTTTTGCTGAAAGTCAGAGCTTTGTTAAACGACTCATTGAGTCCCCCAAAGAATTGAAGTAAAGCCATCGTTATCAGACCAATTCCCGCTGCAATAAAAGCTGCCGAGACAGGATTCTTATCCTCCATACCGCTGGTTTGAATTGGTTTATTGGTCATGTTAAACGCCTCCTATTTTCGTGGTATTATGCACATGGCACTCAGTGCTATCAGCGGATTGATAGTATTAAAGCCCCCCACCTAGAGGAGCAAATTTGGTAATTAGAGCACCCATACTGAACGCAATTAGAGCAAATATAAAAGCAGCTGTCAGGATTCCCAAAATCACCATGCGAACCCCTTGTTTTTCGACTAAATTGCGGTTGTAATAAAAAATCGCATAGAGCGCTGCTATAGTCAGTATAGGGACAAAACCACCAATAAACTCCTTGTATTCCATAAGAACTGTATGAAGCCAAGGCCTATTACTGGCAAGAATCAAGCTTCGTGGGCTATCCGGGATAGGGGCTCGGTAAAACTGGTAAACAAATGTCCCCCAGGAGTCATGAAAAAGCACTGCCAATGCCATTATCGATACGATAATCTTTAGTCTCCTTACACGTTTTTCTGTAAGGTCCCATAACAGCTCTGCTGCTGCAGCAAACGCAAGTAAAAATATGGTTCCGAATATCCCATGTATAGCAGTTTGAACCTCAAGGCTCATGGTTATCACCTCGCATAGTTATCACCTCAATTAGCCAATATGTTCAAAAACCCTTATTGCTAAACATTTAACAGCTATTATTTCAAGTGGAATCCTTTGGTAGAATCAAAAAGCATTCTTTGGCAGAAGCAAAGGAATGAAAATTAAGGAAGGTGGGTAATAGGTTTTCTTGACCTTAGCTACGTCTCACCGTAAAGAAGTCACGAAACTGGTAATATTTACTAAATTTTTCCAGTTTTTGCTTGCTTATTATCGCTTGCCCATCTAAAATAAGTAATAAGATTTCAATGGTTTGTAGGGGCGCTATCTAATAAGAAATACTCTTAAGTATCAAATTTCAGCATCTTAAAAACACTAAAGCAAGAAAAGAACCTGGTCCCTAAAGGCCGGGTTTTTGTTTAAGGAGGGGTTTGAAGGTTTGAACGAGTTAGGAAAATTAGGCAAAGCAATAGCTTTGCTTGTTTCCATATCTTTAATGCTAGCCATGCTTCCAACGGTCTCGTTTGGTACTACTACCAGTGGAATCATCTCTGGGCATGTAACAAGTGAGGTTACAGGCGAGGGAGTTTCCAAGGTTAAAGTTACTCTTTATCCGGTAAATGCAGATGGGAGCAATGACTATTGCAGAGCAAAGATCTACGTTTATACAAATTCAAGCGGATATTATGAGTCTACAAATACAGCTCCTGGTCTATATAAGATAAGATTTACTCCGCCATCAACCACCGGACTTCAAATTGAATATTTTAACGACAAAAAGGCGTTTGAAACCTCGGATATGGTAAATGTGCCTTCCGGAGGCTCTGTAGTCATCGATGAAGCGCTTGAGCAGGCAGGAACTGTATCTGGGCATGTAACAAATGGCATCACAGGAAACCCTTCGGCTGGGGTTAAGGTTACACTTTATCCTGTATATTCAAACGGGAAGCCTGATTATAGCAGAGATAGGATTTATCTATACACCGACAGCAATGGCAATTTTAAAGCTACCTACATTGTGCCTGGCCTTTACAAAATTAGATATACTCCGCCGGACGGAACCCATCTTCAAATCGAATACTTCAACGACAAAAAATCATGGGATTTTGCAGATATAATAACAGTGCTTCCAGCCGAAACATTTATAGCTGATGAGGTTTTGGAGGAAGGCGCGACTTTGTTTGGGCATGTTCAGTGTGCTGCCGGCAATCCTATAAAAGACGTTAAGGTTACGATTTATCCGGTAACCGGGAGCGGTGTAAGAGATCTAGGCAGAGACCGGATTTATGCATACACCGATGCCTCCGGCAATTACCGGATTGAATACCTGGTGCCTGGCTTATACAAAATTATGTTTACGCCAAAGGAAGGTACGCCGCTTCAGCAGGAGTATTTTGACAACAAAACCACTTTCTCAGACGCGACTATCCTAACTATTGGCGCAGAAGAGGAAACGGAGGCTAGCGCGGTCTTAGAACTTACTTCTTGCGATAGGCCTGGAATATATGTTGAAACGGACGAGGATACACCAGTCGAAATAACGCTATTAGAATCCAGTGCAACCGTCTGCAACATAACCAATCCATCCCATGGATCGTTAAGTGATGTTGTAAATAACAAAGTTATTTACACGCCAGATCCTAATTATAGCGGCCCTGACGGTTTCACATTCAAGACAAGCAATTGTTCTGATGTTAAAACGGTTGCAATTAATGTTAGGCCGGCAAACGACCTGCCAGAGATAAATGTGGCTATGCCAACTGTATTTGTTAACGAGGGCCAGGAAGCTACAAATACAGGTAGGTGGTCCGATATCGATGGCGATGATGTTTCTATTGGCGCGTCAATTGGTTCTGTAACTAAATCAGTTAACAGGTGGAATTGGTCTTACTTAGCGGTGGATGGTCCAGATAGCAGTCAAGGAGTTACCTTAACAGCGGATGATGGAAATGGCGGAATAGGTAGCGCCTCGTTTGAGCTAATAGTCAACAATGTTGCGCCAACCATCAGCTCAATAACAACAACATCAGCAGCGCGTCTGTCCATTGATGTAAGCGCAAATTTTTCAGATCCTGGCATACTTGACACCCATACTGGCATATGGGAATGGGGAGATGGAACAACTTCTACCGCAACTATAGCTGAAGCAAACGGTTCGGGGTCAGCTACTGGAAGCCATACATATTCATCACCAGGAAGCTATACGATAACACTTACAATAGCTGATAAAGACGGTGGTGTTGGTGAGGCCAGCATTCAGTATGTTACTCCTGGCTGCACTCCTCCGCCTCCATCAGATGAAGGCAAGAGGTTTGTAACAGGCGGTGGATGGTTTAACTCATTGCCTGGCATGTATATGCCGGATAAGAGCCTGAAAGGGAAGTTATCATTCGGCTTTGTTGCAAAGTGTTTGCCAAAATCAAAAACTCCCGAAGGTGAAGCGGAGATTCAGTTTAGAGCAGCTGATATGAATTTTCACTCGACCAAATACAAATCGCTTGTTATAGAAGGCGAAAGGGCTGTATTTGAAGGCGAAGGCAAGATAAACGGTGAAAACGGCTATGCATTTTATATCGTAGCAATAGATGGACAAAAAGCAGGGGGCGGCGGCACAGATAAAATCCGGATCAGAATATGGAAGAAGAGCGATAGAAAAATTGTCTATGATAATATGCCAGGTAAAGCACTCAGTGCAGAACCAAAGGTCGCTTTAGTTGGCGGAAGCATTGTCATCCACTAATTAAGTTAAAGCTGGGTTTGCTAAGTTAAGTTTTTACTGGCTAATAGTTGATAGCCGGGCGGCATCAAAGTGCGATGCCGCCCGGTTTTTATCTCTACCAGCAGCAAGCTTCTGCCTTCTGAAATGGGGTCAATTAATTTGCTAAAGTTTTAACCTGGAGGTTCGATAATTAAGTTTAAGTCTGAAAAAAATTTCATACGAAAGTTCTTCATGAATAATCCAAAAGATTCCAGTAAAACAGAAAATGCCAAGGTCTTGATTGTTGAGGATAGCCTCACGCAAGCCGAGGTGTTGAGGTCTGTTTTAGAAAGCAATGGCTACTCAGTGCTTGTTGCCCATGAAGGCTCCCAGGCTCTGTCTCTACTTAGCAAGCAAAAACCAGACATAATAATCAGCGATGTAATGATGCCGGGAATGGACGGTTTTGAACTATGCCGGCAAGTCCGCAAAGCCGAGGGCTTAAGGAATATCCCAATCATTCTTTTAACCCAATTATCAGATGCTAAAGACATCCTCCAAGGATTGCAGTGCGGGGCCTGTAATTTCATTACTAAGCCTTTTGCAGAGGATATACTGCTTTCAAGAATCCGCGGTATTCTTGAAGATCGAAGCCATTGCGGCGCTTTAGAGAATCAGCGAGGTGTCTCTTATTGCCATAATGGTCGGAAATACTTCATTACTGTTGGGCGCAAACAAATTATCGATAGCCTTATAACTGCTTATGATATTGCAGCCCGTAAAAATCGTGAGATGGTCAGGGCAAGAGATGAGCTAAGGGAACTCAACAGCCGTCTTGAAGAAAAGGTAAAGGAAAGAACATCTGCGCTGACTGCTGAGATAGCTGAGCGCAAAAAAATAGAGAAAGAGCTTAAAGATAGTGTTAAAAGATTACAAGCAACATTACAAGGCACTGTGCTTGCAATCGCAACAATAGTTGAGAAAAGGGATGCCTACACAGCAGGCCATCAAGCACGAGTAGCAAAGCTTGCATATGCCATAGCGCTTGAGATGGGTCTTAAGAAAGACCAAGCTGAAGGGGTCTACATGGCAGCTATTCTTCACGATGTCGGTAAGGTTTCTGTTCCAGTAGAAATTCTTAGCAAACAGAGCCGGCTATCTGAAATGGAATTTGGAATAATTAAAATGCATTCCCAGGAAGGATACGAGATATTAAGAAATATTGATTTTCCATGGCCAATTGCAGAGATTGTCTTGCAGCATCATGAAAGGATGGATGGCTCTGGCTATCCTCAAGGCTTAGCTGGCGAAAGCATTCTTCTTGAAGCAAGAATCATAGCTGTGGCTGACGTTGTTGAAGCCATGGCCTCCCATAGACCCTACAGACCTGCCGTTGGTTTAAAAAGGGCATTAAGAGAGATACAAAATAATAAAGGCATTCTTTATGACCCTAAGGTTTCCGATACTTGCCTTAAGCTCTTTTATGAAAAGGGCTAAAGCTTTATCAAAAGAGGTCGATAAGATATCCAAGCAGCAGAAAATATTCACAAGCTATTAGTCTAAGATTGCCGTAGCTTTCATTCTAAGTTTTAAGTTGGTTTTTCACAAAAAGCGCTAAAAAAAGCAGAAAAGGCCTGGATATGATACAGAGCAGTTTAGTCGAAGAACAAAATAGCTGCTTTAACGAAGAACAAAATAGCTGCTTTAATCAACAGATTGCCGATGATAAGCTAAATGCATTATGTCCTATCATCAGTAAATATAAAGAGAGACAGGCTAACTACAAAAGAATTGTTTCCTCAGTAGTTGCCAAACTAGATAGTCTACAAAACCTTACCGAGGAGGTTTTCCTAAAAATCGGCGAAAATCTCCCAGCTATCCATGAGGACCTTTGCGGTCTTGGGAATGAAATTGAAAATCTTCTTGAATACTTTAGCAAAGAAAGCGGTCTAATTACTAACGGTGGAAAAGAATCCTCAGGCGATTTAGACCGCCTAAACCATGCCTCAGAATATTTAATTAAAATGGCAAGCGAGCAGGGCGATGCGTTTGTCAAAATGAGTGAGATGATGAAGCGCATCGACAACATTAGGAGCTCGACCGAGGGTATTCGTGAGTTTGCTGTTGAGATGGAAATGCTATCACTTAATGCAGCTATTGTTGCGATAAAAGCTGGTGAATCTGGACGTACCTTAAATCCGATTACAGCTGAGCTAAAAAAGATGGCAAATACCTCGATATCGCTTATTGACGAGATTGTAGAGACCTCAAGACAGCTAACCGAAAAGTACAATCTATTCCAGGAGCTAAGTGAAAAACAAGCCTATTCTTGCAAGACAGATGCCGAAAAAATAAGTAGAGGCTTAACAGTAAACTATAAAGTCCTGCAAAACACTATTCTTATGCTGGTCGATAGGCTGCAAAAAATTTTAGAAGTAGTAAAGGGGTCTAAGCAGCCAATTGATATCATTATGAATACCCTACAGGTCCAGGATATTTTAAAGCAGTGTACAGATCATGTGCGCCTTTCTCTTGAAAAAGCAAGTTCTAGAGTTGATGAAATATCTGGCGATGTGCAAATTACAAGCATCCAGCCCGATCAGATTTTCGATATTATCTCATTTCAAGAGAAGGTACCCCAGCTTTGCGTTCAGCTTCTAGATGATATTGACGAAAGGCTGAAGGACTCCGTCAGCGATCTTAAAGGTGGCTTTGGGAAGATAAATGACCTCTTGCAAAGTGTTTCTGCATACTCTGAGGGGAAAGATTCATCTACCGTAAACGATTCATTGCTTCAGGAGATAGACCACTCGTTTAAAGATGTTGAGGATATCGTGATGCAAACCGCAGTCATGATCCAGAATTCCGCTCAGAGTTGGGATAAATTATGGTCTACAGCCCTTGGTCTTGAAACCATGCTTGAAATACTGGAAAAGCAGTTTACACGTCTCAGGAAGCTAACAAATTTTCACTTCATAAACATCCCGATAAAGATCGAGGTTGCTCGGAGCGCAGATCTTTCCAAAGATGGTGAGCTGGCAGAAAGAGTCGAAGGGCTTGCTGATTATATAAGCAACGAGATGCGCCAAGCACATAGGGGTATCATGGAGGACTACCACTTCTTAAATCAAATGGTGGCTTCTATGAGTAAATACAAGCTGGATATTGAACGTGACTTGGATGCGATAGCTTTAAATATAGACGAGCTGTTAAGTAACTTTTACAGAGCAAAGGAAAAGGTTAAAACAACGTTTGCTAGTATGTACACGCATGTATCCAGGCTGGCTCAGCTAACTCAGGTTGGCTTAGACGACCTTGAGAGAATAAATCCCCTTATTGAGCGAAACAGAGAACTAAAAGAGGGCTTTAAAGACCTTTCTGAAATGGTTTGCGATATAAGGGATATGGTGGCATCCGCTGTAGGTAACGTTGATTGGCAGCTTCACGACGGTAGTCTCAGGGATATAGTTGATAGGTTTACTGTCTTAGCACATAAGCAGATAGCTGAAGACCTCTATAACCTTAATGTTGAGGGCGGAGGCAAAGAGGGCGATATAGTCCTCTTTTAGCAAAAAACTTGTTTGAAATAGCGGATACGGAGGTTGAAGTGTTTGAAATAAAGGTTGAAAAGAAAGGCATTGTAAAAATTTCAGGGGCATTGACAGCAAGCTCGATTGATGTGCTTTATAGCGAACTCGAAAAAATTTTTAGGAGCGGAAACTGCACGGTACTTGATTGCACAGAGGTAACCGATATTGACGTAGCTGCTTTGCAGGTTATGTTTGCTTTCAAAAAGGCTCTTTTAGAAGTCAACAGGCAAATTGATTATGTTGCAAATCCTGTTGTTATAGAAGCTTCAACGCTAACGGGTCTTAAAAATTTATTCAAGGCTGCCGTAGATTGTAAACACTAGCTCTGTAGGTAAATGCGATGAGTGGAAACATTTTAATAGTTGATGATTCAGCAACCCTAAGGGCATCTGTAAAGTTCTCACTTTCAGGGGCAGGTTATGGTGTTGAGGAGGCCGTAAATGGTAAAGATGCTCTGCAGAAACTCCAAAGCTTGCAATCCAGCGGAAATCAGGTATCGCTAATCATCACTGATATCAATATGCCTGAGATGGATGGCATTACTTTCGTTAGAGAGGTAAAGAAAATCGCATCGCTTAGGTTCATCCCCATCCTTATCCTTACAACGGAATCCCAAGATTCAAAGAAGATGGAGGGGAAAGAGGCAGGTGCAGCTGGATGGTTGGTAAAACCATTTAATAGTGATCAGCTAATAGGTGTTGTAAAAAAATTTGTACGCTAGAGATAGAGACAGTACTGGAGCTAGAAGTAGGGGTAGTACTAGAGGCAGTAATTCTTCTAGAAGGGGATCGATATGGACCATAATAAGTTGCTTGAGACTTTTATTACGGAAGCATCTGAGCTGATTCAGGATCTAGAGATTGATTTAGTGGCGCTTGAGGATTCCGCAGATGATGAACTCATTAACCGAATATTTAGAGCAGCGCATACTATAAAAGGTAGCGCTGGCGTAGTTGGCCTAACCGAGCTTTCCGATTTTACTCATATGATGGAGGGTATGCTCGATCTTTTACGGAATCATGAGCTAACTGTAACAAGTGAGCTGATAAGCGTTTTGTTACGGGCAGTCGACCAAATAAAGGCGATGGTGAAGGTAGCTGCCGGAGAGGAAAAAGAGGTTGATGAGCGGGAAGTGCAGTTTATTCTTGGCTTACTTAGCCAGTTCCTGCCAGGAAACAATACTCTAGCGCAGAATACAGACAATTCCTTAAGCGGTAATGATGTTAAAAAAACATCATACTTTGAGATAAACATGAGGCTTTCTCCAAACCTATTTGAAACTGGAACCGATCCACTAATGCTCATTCGTGAGCTACAGGATTTGGGTGAGCTTGTTGACATAGAGGTTGACACCAGCAGGTTGCCAGATTTTCACATCCTTGATGTATACAGGCTTTACTTAAGCTGGCGCTTAGTTCTAAAAACGTCTGAGCCTTTCTCAAGGATAGAAAACGTATTTATCTTTGTTCAGGACAACAGCGATATCTCAATAGAAGACGTTTCACACCATTTTAAAGACGGCGTTGACATGCGCCTGGCTGATAAGAGGCTTGGTGAAATTTTAGTTGATAAAGGCTTGGTAAGCGCATCTGATATAAACTGCACTTTATCGCAGCAGAAGAAAATAGGTGAACTCCTTGTCGAAGAAGGCAAAGTATCTAAATCAGATGTGCAAGAGGCGCTGGAGAAGCAATTAAAGAGCCGTGAAGTTCAAAAGTCAACAACAATCAGAGTGGAAACAGAGAAGCTTGACAAGCTAGTCAATCTTGTTGGAGAGCTTGTCATAGCTGTTGCCCGGGTTGATCAGGTATATAACCAAGCAGATAATAACAAGCGAGCTATGGATGGAGCCTTGGAAGGCTTGGGCAGAATAAGTCGTGAATTGCAGGAACAGGTAATGCGAACACGCATGATTCCTGTTGAAGGCCTTTTCAGCCGCTTTCATCGGGTTGTTAGAGACCTTGCAAATGTTGAGCAAAAATTAGTTCGTCTTGAGCTTTCGGGAATTGAAACTGAACTTGATAAAAACGTTATTGAGCAGTTAAGCGACCCATTAAAACATCTGATTAGAAATGCGGTAGACCATGGCATTGAATTACCCGAAGAGCGTCTTAAGGTTGGCAAGACTGAAGAAGCAACCATTCGCCTTGTAGCTTATCAGCAAGAGGGAAGCATCATTATTGAGGTATCGGACGATGGACGAGGTATAGACTACAAGGCAATTTTTAATAAAGCAGTTGAGAAAGGGATAGCTAAAGACACTGATGAACTAAGCCCTCAGGATATCTACCGGTTTATGTTCTTACCTGGTTTTTCAACAGCCAAGCAGGTCACCGAGGTTTCAGGCCGCGGAGTAGGCCTTGACGTAGTAAAGCGAAATATTGAGGATTTGCGCGGGACAATCGAAGTTATGTCGGAACTTGGGAAGGGCACCACTTTTAGGATTAAGCTACCGCTTACTCTTGCAATAATTGATGGCATGAATGTGAAAGTGGGCAATGAGATATTAACAGTTCCGCTTCTCTCGATAGTTGAGTCAATTCGCCCAAGCAAAGAATCAGTAAAAACAGTTGAAGGCAAAGGCGAGATAATCGATGTTCGGGGCGAATACCTACCCCTAGTTCGCCTTCACGAGGTTTTTGGTATAGAGACCGGCAAGATAAATCCATGGGAAGCGCTAGTTGTTGTTGTGAAGAGTGGCCTTCGTAAGTTTGGAATTCTAGTTGATGATGTATTGGGCCAGCAGCAAGCAGTTATTAAAAGTCTTGAGAAAAACTTCCGCCATGTTGAAGGAGCTGCTGGTGCAACCATTCTTGGCGATGGGATGGTCTCCTTGATTCTTGATATACATGGGCTGGAGAAAATGGCTTTTAAGTCGCAAGGCAAGTTAAGACTTGCAAGCTAGCTAGTTAAGAAATTGGTTGGGATTAGCAAAACAGATATTGCAATTAGTTAAGGCTGGAATTGAGGTGTTGCTTGGAAGCAGTTAAAAAGCAAGTTTTGGAGGCTTCAGCAGATATCTAATCTAAAAACATGGGTTTCTAAGGGCAATAAGAGCTATAAGAGCAAAAACTGGTTTAAGGGACCAAGTAAAGGGGTGTAGTTGAATGGTAAAAATGAATGTAAGGAATAAGCTTTATATGGCTTTTGGCGCTATGATAGCGCTCTTGGTTATATCAAGCGTCATTATTTACGTGACAAGCTCAAATCTTGTCGAAGCAAACAAGGTAGTTATTAAAAACTCTGAGTTTGCTACCCAAATGAAGGGATTCCAAGATCAGCATGGAGAATGGCTAAATGCGATGGCTCGCACTGTTCTATTTGGGGATAAGTTTGAAGAAGCCCTTGATCCGCACCAGTGCGACTTTGGAAAGTGGTATTACAGCTACATAAAGTCAGAGGAGTTTAAGCAGGAAGAGCCAGAGATGGCTCGGCTTATCAAAGCCCTTGAGGAACCTCATACAAAGCTGCATGAAATGGGCGCCGCAATTGTTAAAGAGCTAGCACAAGGTCATCATGCAAATGCCGAGAAGCTCTTTAGAGAAGAGGGCGCCTCTACTATGGAAAAGCTGGATGGTACTTATGACGAGCTCATGAATCTTATTGAGCAGGTTAAAGATGAGCATAAAAGCGAAGCTGAGGCCAGCCAAAGGGCCCAGACCATCTTGGTGGTTGTTGTTACAATTGTAAGCATTCTTCTAGGTGCTGCAATAGCCTTCTTCATGTCAAAGGGGATCACGACCGCAATTCAAAAGATGGTTTTTGCTATGAAAAATGTTGCTAGAGGTAATTTAACTCAAAAGGTTAACCTCTCCCGCAGCGATGAAATTGGCGAGATGGCATCCGAACTAAATAAGATGATTGATAACCTCTCCAGCATGGTTGGTAACATCTTAACCTCATCTGAATCTGTTGCTAATGCAGCTGATCAAATTGCAGCTGGGAATCAGGAACTGTCTCAAAGAACGCAAGAGCAAGCATCAGCGCTAGAAGAAACCGCTTCAACAATTGAAGAAATGACTTCAACCATTAAGCAAAACGCTGAAAATGCTCTAAAAGCAAACGATATGGCACAAAGCGCTGCCTCAATGGCGCAGAGTGGCGAGAAAGTAGCTGAAGAAACCATCTCATCAATGAATGAAGTAGCAGAAGCAAGCAAGAAAATTGCAGATATTATTAACGTTGTAAACGAAATAGCATTCCAAACCAACCTTCTTGCACTAAATGCTGCAGTTGAAGCTGCTCGAGCTGGGGAGCAAGGAAAAGGCTTTGCTGTAGTTGCTGGTGAAGTTAGAAATCTAGCGCAGAGATCAGCTGAGGCTGCAAAAGAAATTCAAGAGCTGATCAAGGATTCAGTAGATAAAGTTGGAAAAGGCAACAAGCTGGTGGAAGAGTCTGGCAAGACCCTAAAAGAGATAATCGTATCCATAAAGCAAGTTGCAGAAACTATTTCTGAGATAACGGCAGCTTCCCAAGAGCAAGCTGCAGGAATTGATCAGGTAAATAAGGCCGTTGCTATGATGGATGAGGTTGTTCAGCAAAATGCTTCCCTGGTTGAAGAAAGTGCAGCGGCATCTGAGTCACTTGCAATGGAAGCTGAGGAAATGCAAAGACTGATGTCGCAGTTTAAAGTTGATGGCTCAATCGATGAAAGGGAGGAAGCATCCCGTAAGGCAGAAAGGAAGAAAACAAAGATTGCTAGCGTAACAGAGATTGCTAAAAAAGGTGCCAAGAAGGCAAAAACAAAGGCAGCAAAGGCAGCCGGCGCAGAGAATATTGAAGTTGAGCTAGAAGATGGCTTTGAAGAATTTTAGGGAGATGGTAGATATGGAGAAGCTTAAAGATATAAATGCAACCATCTCCAGCGGAACAGGGGACCAGTTTGTAACCTTTACTCTAGGAAACGAAGAATACGGTGTTGAGATTCTGAAAGTCCAGGAGATTATAGGATACCAGGGCTTTACCAAGATTCCAAACGTACCCCCATTTGTAAAGGGAGTGCTAAACCTAAGAGGTTCTGTAGTGCCAGTCATAGACTTAAGGCTTAAATTTGGCATGCCTGAAAAAGAGTATGATAAGTTTACTGTAATACTCATACTTGAAGTGGCAGGCAGAATTATTGGTACTATAGTTGATGCCGTATCTGATGTGGTTACCCTAACCGAAGACGAGATGCAGCCAACACCTGATTTCTCTTCCGGCATACGAACGGATTTTATCTCGGGAATGGGAAGAAAAGACGATAAACTTATCATCTTACTTGATATCGATAAAGTGTTAAGCGATGGTGAGCTGGAGCTTCTTGACGTTGCATAAGTGATAAGCAATATACTCCCGGAGGGTTGCAACCCTCCGGGAGTTTTCTGCGCTTTGATGCTACAGTAGCCCTAATGCAGTATGGCGAGTGGTGAAATTGGAGCTTTATGTTGATACGCAATATAAAATTAACGATAGGGAATTTAACCTCTTAAGGGAGCTTATAAAAGAACTGACCGGTATTAACTTAACTGAGCAAAAAAAGATGCTGGTTGTATCAAGGCTGTCCAAGAGGCTAAGGCAGTTAGGCTTATCCAACTTCACCAGTTATTATAACTATATTATGGAAAGCGAGCAGGGGCGCCAAGAGATCGATCAGCTAATCAACCGAATAACAACCAATAAGACAGATTTTTATCGAGAACCTCACCATTTCAAATGCCTAACGGACATTTGTCTTCCGCAAATATATGAGGCCCATAGGTTTAGCATCAAGCGCAAGCTGCGTATTTGGAGTGCAGGCTGTTCTTCAGGAGAGGAACCCTACACCATCGCAATTACTCTTGCCGAGTTCTTTAAAAACAAGCCCGGTTGGGATATAAAAATTCTTGCAACCGATCTGGACACAGAGATGCTAGATAAAGCCAAGGCTGGAATATATAAAAAAGATGTTGTTGCTCCAATCCCGGAAGAACTTCTGCGAAGATACTTCTTGAAAGGTGTAGGTGACAATGAGGGTTTGTATATGGTTAAAAAAGCCCTTAAGGACATGATTATTTTCAAGAGACATAATCTGGTTAAAGAGTCCCTAAAAGTTACCACGCCCTTTGATATTATTTTCTGTCGCAATGTCATCATATATTTTGATAGCGAGGAGAAAGCTAGAGTTATTAATCGATTTTATAATGTATTAAGAAGCGGCGGCCTTCTCTTTCTCGGTCATTCTGAATCGCTTCTTGGAAACGATGGCAGATTTAAACTAGTGGGCAATAGCGCTTATTGTAAAAAATAGGGTCCAGGGCTAGGAATTAGGAAGGACTGTCATTGCGAGGGCCGAAGACCTCCAAAGGGACTTGGAAAGCAATCTCTATAACCAATAGGTGAAAATATGTCAAAAATAAAAGTGCTTATAGTTGATGACTCAGCAGTCATCAGGCAGCTTGTAAAGGACATACTCGAGAGCGACCCAAACATTGAAGTGGTTGGAGTTGCCAGCGACCCCGTTTTTGCAGAAAGAAAAATCGCAAGCTTCCGCCCCGATGTTATAACTCTTGATGTTGAGATGCCTAGAATGGATGGCATAACCTTTCTTGAAAAGTTAATGTGCACAAACCCGATACCGGTAGTCATGCTTAGCTCCCATACCGATCGCCATGCAACCGAGACTTTAAGAGCCTTAGAGCTAGGTGCAGTCGATTTTATAACCAAGCCCAAAGCAAATATAGCCGAGGGGATAGAGGCTTTAAGTGAGGAAATCATGGCAAAAGTTAAAGCCGCTGCGAGAGCAAATATTCGAAAGAAAGTAGTAAGTGCGCTTGACCTTGAGGTTGAGCCAAGCCATTCTGTAGATAAAATTATCCAGCGAAAAAAGGTAATCGGCAACAAGGCTAATGATGTTGTTATAGTTCTAGGTGCTTCAACAGGAGGCACGGTTGCCATAAATGATTTTCTTGCGTTAATGCCGTATAATTCTCCAGGGATTGCTATTGTTCAGCATATGCCTGAGAAATTTACGAAAGCATATGCAGATAGAATCAACAACCTTGTTCCTTTGAATGTAAAAGAGGCTGAAAATGGCGATAGGGTTGAAAGAGGTTCTGCCCTTATAGCCCCTGGTGGCAAGCATATGCTGCTGCAAAGAGATAACTGTGGCTTCTATGTTGAGGTTAAAGATGGGCCGCCGATTAACAGGCATAAACCATCAGTTGACGTTCTTTTCCGCTCGGCTGCTCACTCAGCTGGCAAAAAAGCTATTGGGATAATACTAACAGGCATGGGGAGTGATGGGGCACAAGGCATGCTCGAGCTTAAAGAAGCCGGAGCCTACAACATTGCGCAAGATGAAAAGTCTTGTGTAGTTTTTGGCATGCCCAAGGCTGCTATAGAAAAGGGTGCCGTGGATAGTGTGGTTCCGATCAATCGCATGCCAGGTATTATCATGCAGCTAGATAAGGCAAGGTAGCTAAAATATTTTATCTGCTTTTTATCGCTTGCATATTTGCCGTTTAATCACCTAAATCATGCGAACGTGGCCAAAGCCAACTTTGAAACTTTTTTTATACCCCTAAAATTATTTCCTAAACCTACAGAATGATAAAAATAACCCCCGTATCCTCCCATTTTTAAACAAGCAAAGAGCCGGTGTCGTCTTTATGTCTGCACATCTTGACTCTTCTTGACTGTCTTGAAGTCTAGACTTCCAAAAAATGGTTCGGTATAAAGGTCTACTAGCTGCCAAATATTTCCAATAAGGGGTGATAGAACTGCGAAAGATAATACTTACAACTATCCTCGTGTTGCTAATGTTTTTGGCGCTGTCAGGAAGCAGCGCATTGGCTATAACCAGATCAGAGGTGATAGCTAGAGCTAAATCATGGGTTAGCACTGGCGTGCCGTATAGTCAGATACGCACTTTCAGGGGCTACCGTGCTGATTGCAGCGGATTTGTATCTTACGCATGGAATCTTTATCCTAAGCCAGGCCATGTGACATGGACTCTGCCAAGCAGGTCATATCGTATTAGTAAGTCTGAGCTAAAGCCTGGTGATATAATGCTCAACACAAGAAAGCATGTTGTTTTGTTTGCAGGCTGGGCTGATAGCGCGCGCACTAAGTACTATGCGTATGAGCAAAGAGGCGGACAAGGCTCTATATTCTGGGTGGTTCCTTATCCTTATATTGGTGGTGATCCCTCATATCATCCAAGAAGGTTCTATGATATAGTTGATGATCCGCTAGTTAATAAAGCACTCTCTTTATTCAAAAAGAGCTTTGATGGATACATCAATGGCTTATCTGAAGTTCCTCAAAGGGTTAAAAAAACTTTTGCAAAAAGTGAAGTAAATGAAGATGGTCTATCCGAAGTGTCATTTTTATACGGCGGTCCTGATGGCAGCACGCAGTGGAACTTCTTCTCAAGCGGTGTTGGTTTTAAACCGATCAAGGTTTGGCAAGGTAAAAGGGGGGTTTTTCAAATCTCCCGCGCGAAAATGGCAATGATTGATCTCAACGGAGATTATATTGCTGATACAGCGTATCTTTATCGCAATCCAGACCATACAACTTCGCTTTGGCACTTCTATTCAAAAAATAGTCATGTTTCTAAAACCGTTAAGGTTTGGCAAAGCAAGCCAAATGCGTTTGAGTGGTCCCGAAGCAAAATAGCTGCGGGTGATTTTAACGGTGATGGACTGGGCGATATAGCTGCCTTTTATAAAAAATCTAATGCACGCAGTCTAATCTGGATCTTCTTTACAGGTAGAGATGGTAAAGTATATCCCGTTAAGTGGTGGGATAGTGCATCTGATGAGTTTGATTGGGGTCGAGCCAAGATGACCTCGGGTGACTATAACGGAGATGGACGGACAGATCTTGTTTTTCTTTACGATTATCCGTCTAGCAAGGAATCTGCGATATGGGTATTTATCTCGAAACGCAGCGGGGGTTTTTATACCTACAAGTGGTGGTCTTCAAATGGTTCGTTTGAAACCAATCGGGCAAAGATAGTATCTGGTTACTTTAATGATGATAACGATGCTGATATAGCGGCGTTCTATAAAAATCCTGACGGAAGAAGTTCCGTAATTGTGTTCTACTCAAATGGGGAGTATGCGTTTGCTCCTAAGACGCTATGGAGCAGTCAAGTAAGGGGATTTGAGTGGAAAAAAGCTAAGGTCATGGCAGGCGATTACAATGGGGATACCATCTCTGACCTGGCATTTTTGTATGAGTATCCGGATGGGCATACTTCTCTATGGACGTTTATTAACGACGCGACATTGTTTAAGCCCAAGATATGGTGGTCAAGCACACGGAATGGATTTAAATCAAAACTGGCTATGCCAACTGGGTAGGAAGTAAAAGGCCGCGAGCCCTCCATGGCTTGCGGCGGTATGGGAGCGGCCAGTAGACCGGCCGAGTCACCAATGGCCTTTATTATGCTTATTGTCCTTATAATTCTGCACTAACTGAGATTCTGGCGTTTGTTTGATTCTGATGTTAGTTATCGGCGGGAATTGTGATTTTCTGCACTAGAGTTGCAATGTTTTTGCTTTAGCTATTCAAGATAAGTTTTTTACTAAAAAGCCTTGAGCTGATGACAATGATTAACAGCGCCTTGATCAGCTCTTGTCGTCACGAGGTCCCTAAAGTATAATGTTTACGGCAGCAAACCGCTGCCGTAATTTATAATACGGGGACATTTTAAACAGTTAAGCGTGGCGCGTTCGTCTAGTGGCCTAGGACACCGCCCTCTCAAGGCGGAGATCACGGGTTCGACTCCCGTACGCGCTACCAGGTCAGAGGCCTAGAATCAAGAAAATGGTTCTAGGCCTTTTATCGTAAGTGCATACTAAGTGCAGCATGGCGATTTTACCCCCCCTAGAATCATGCTTATTTTGCTTTATTTCATTCAACTACTCCGTGATGCTAACGAGCGCCCCCCGCCTTATTTTCAGATTTTCCGACTCCATAAAAAGGCACACTTATTTTGCCGTTCGCTATCAGAAAAGGGGATGAAAAATAGACTTGTTTTAAGATTTTTCCTGCCTATACCAAGTCACCGGACTTGGTCAGAAGATAGAAAAGCTGGAGCGAGAAATAAGCTTCCATGAAAGTCAAGGGATAATGGTAAAAGCGATTGCATAGGGAGGTGAAGTAATATATAATACCGCTATAGTACATAAATTAAAGTATAGCTCTAGAACAGTGTTAGGACGCAGCTAACAGTAAAATGGAGAACCGTCAGATGAACTCTTCTTTGCTGGAACTTTGTAATCTTATCGCAGATGAGGGAGCCAAATGCGCTCATCAATACAAAGAAGTCTTTTTGCAAATCGTGAAAGAAACTGCAGATAAGACCATATCGGATAAGAAAAGCGACGCCCTTTTTAAGATTTTTTCTTTTCTTAACTGGGCTTACGCGAGTGGCGTCTGGTCAAATCTCAGCAATACCACTTTGCGGAGAGACTTGATGCAGCAAAGCATGAAGAGCATTGTACTCAGGACAGCATATGAGTTAACTGAGGATAAATCAAACAAAGAAGTCGCCTTTCTTGCATCCGAGTTGGATCAAGAATTCAGAGAGCTTGTCCTGGCATACAACGAAAGAATAAAGGAACTATCAAGACAGGGGTTCGAGCCAGATGCTAATGCCGCAATGCTTTGTTGCCTAGAATGGATTCAGGAAGACCTCGATCTAAATGATGACGTAATGAATGTAATCGTACCGCAATTCAAAGATCGTGCTGGTAACGTCACACGAATTGAGGAAGTAGCCATGCAGGTCAATCGAGCTGCAAGTCAAAGAAAGAAAGGGTTCTTTTCTAAACTATTCGGTTTATGAAAGTCTGCAACCCTATGTAAGAGGGGACGTTCCTGGGTATAAATAGCATATAGATGCACTGCTGGAAAGCATCCAGGCTGCAAGTTGCATTTTGCTTAAGCAAGAACATATCTAGAAGCAAGAGCACATCCAAAGGCTAAGCCATATGTCTTATGAAAGAATAAAACGCATTATAATAGGTAGACCGCTTCCTACAGAGCGTTTACCAGAAGAAAAACTGCTAAAGAGGTATGCCCTGGCAGTTTTCTCATCTGATGCACTATCGTCTACTGCATATGCGACAGAGGAAATTCTATTCTTACCGCCAACTTATTTTGGCATACCCAAGCGGTGGAGGAGCCTATATCGTATCTAAAGAGAACCTTGGAGAGACGCCCAGTCTGATTGCCGGGGCATCTTTGCTTATTGATTATAGCCTGACTGTTGCCGTAAGCGTTAGTACCGGTGTAGCTGCGGTCGTTTCTGCATTTCCAGCGCTCATTTCTTATAGGGCTGAAATAGCACTTCTTTTTATCTTAATCCTTACAGGGGCCAATCTTCGTGGCATCAGGGAATCTGGCAAGATATTTGCAATCCCGACATATGCCTTCGTTATAGGTCTTGGAATAACAGTTATTTATGGCTTGTACCTGTATGTGACGGGTTATAGATTTCCAGTAAGTAGGCCAGAGGTAAGTGTAGTTGAGCCATTAACGATCTTTCTCATTTTGCGAGCTTTTTCATCTGGTTGTGCA
>ENA-ORXB01000955-ORXB01000955.1-sediment-metagenome-genome-assembly--contig:-NODE-955-length-42577-cov-6.211929_pt1 | contig 42577 bp, 44 predicted proteins | sample MGYA00237863_ERZ511475 | MGnify/ENA primary metagenome ERZ511475 (study PRJEB26305, sample SAMN06343858) | sediment metagenome | isolation source: hot spring sediment | place: Canada: British Columbia... | reverse complement strand
AACTTGAGCAGGTCTATCTGGTAGCGCTGGCCCTGAGGGGTCTGGTAGGTCTGCCCCCACTGCAAAGGTTGATTGCCCACCCGCAGGTTCACTTTCAGTTCGACAGGTGCAGCGAGCACATAGGCGCTAATGCTCAACAAAAACACCAGCCAGCTTTTTCTCATAACTACTCCTTCTTTGAGGTTAGCAGAACCCCTGCAACTTTCGTGTGAACCGACACTCAAGGAGCCACGTTTAGGGTGTACTCGAGGGTCTTTTCAGGCAGCTCGAGGCGCACTACCCATTCACCGGGCGTCTCGGCGATGAGGGCCAGGTGATACTGCGACCTGTAAAAAGGCCCCCGTGCCTCCTGCAAAGTTTGCCTCCCCTGCTGGGCCTGAAGCCGCAGGCTGGGGCCACTCTCCAGGAGGTTGCCTTCTGCATCGCGCAGATCCAGGTAGAGGTGAATCAGGCCGCCCTGGCTAAACAACTGGCCGACGTAGCGCCGGCTCCCCTGGACCTCGGCGATGTTGATGAGGCGGGGCGCGGCCTGGCTGGCAGGGGGGGGTGGTTCGGTGGTAGCCAGAAAACCACTCGTCAGAAGCACCCCCAGCAGCAGGGCGGCCTCGAGGCTCACCGTCTGCAAGCCCTTGATCCGCTTCTCCCGCAACCGGGGCAGCAGCCAGAGCCGGTTGACCGCCGCCAGCCCCACCACCAGCCCCACCAGCCCCAGCTTGAGGAGCAGGCGCTGGCCATAGGCGGTGCCCCACAGGTGGGTCACCTCGCCCAGGCGAACCCAGGACAGGTACAGGCCCATCAGCGACAGGAGCACCACCGCACCCAGGCCCAGGGTCGAAAGGCGCTGGATGGCCCGCAGAATGGCATCGTAGCGGCTGCCTGGCCAGGCCACGGCCAGCGCCAGCACGCTCCCGCCCCAGGCCGCCGCAAATGCCAGGTGCAAAAGCCCGGCAAACATCTGCACAAGCCCGCCCCCGGCGGCGTGCGAGGTGAGGGTGAGGGTAAAAAGAAGCCCCAGCGCCAGCGGGGGGTAGAGCCAGCGATCCAGGCGAAACCAGCCCATGGACAAAAACAGCAGGCCCACCAGCAGCCCCAGCCGCAACAGCAACCAGTTACCTTGGGAGGTCTCGAGCAGGTAGCTGAGCAAAAGCGAGGTATCGCCCAGCATCCAGGTCACATGGTACACGCCATAAAGGGTGGCACCTACGGCCAGTAGGAAACCACCCGAGATCAGGTACCACAGCCGCCAGCGCTGGGCCCTGGCCGCCTCCGGCCCCACATACCGGCTGAACACCCCACCCCCCAGCAGCATAAACACCCCCAGGTAGAGGATGGCCCGCAGAATCGAGAGGGTGTTGTCGTGTTCGTGGGGCATAGCGGCTCAGAGGTGGGGTTCCTAGACCAGGCGCTACTCTCCGGTATTCGATAGGTTATCAGAGCGCTAGGACGGCTTGTAGACAAACACGAAGAAATCGGTCTCGGTGTGCCCATCCACCCCCAGGTTCTTCCACATCACCACATAGGCCCCCGGCTGCAGGCCCGGCTTCAGCAGCACCGTGACACTCTTGCTGGTGCGAGCGGTGGTGCTCACCCCGGCGTCCACCCGGCGGGTGGTGTCGTTGCGCAAAGGCAGCACCTGCTGCACCAGGGAACGGGCCAGGCGCCTGAGCTGCGTAAAGTTACCCAGGGCCGCTGGGGGGGCCTCGAGGGGATAAACCTTGAAGCTCGAGAGCCGCACCTCCACGGCCTCACTAAAGTTTATGGTCACCGACCGGGGCATGGTTCGAAGGGTGGCGTTGGCCGGTGGGGTGGAGCTTCTGTACTCGGCGTGGGCAAAAACCGGAGCCACCAACAACAATAAACCGACATACCAGCGCATCAAGGTTTCCTCCTCAGGGCTCTACGACAAACACAAAAAACCCCTGGGTGGTGTGTGAGTCCACCGAAAGCACCCGCCACAGCACCACATACACCCCAGAGCCCAAACCCGGTCTGAGGGCTATGACCACATTTTCAGCGGTGCGGGCCTGGGTCTTCAGCCCGGCATCCACCCGCCCTGCTGGTTTAACCCCTCCAGCGGACAACGCCTTCTCTGCCAGGGCTTTGGCCTGTTCTTGCAACCAGCCCGCCTCCCGCCAGCGCTCATTGGGCACCTCGAGGGCGTACACCGCAAATTGCGAAAAGCGCAGCTCCACCGCCTCGGTAAAACTCAGCCGCACCTCACCCGGCGGCCTGCGAAGCAGCGCGTTCTCGACGGGTGAACTGTTCACCAGATAGGCGTGCGCATGCGCGACCCCAGCCAAAGCCAGGGTCGCAGCAATCATCCAAAAGGCTCTCATCTGACCTCGAACAGCGACTTATCGCGAATGTTGAAGGTACTGCCCCCAACCGTGAAGTCAAAGGCTGTCCCCTCAATCTCGCCAAAGATCCGCACCTGGTACTGTCCCGGAACGGCCAGGATCCACTTCGTCTGGTAGCGGCCTGCCCGATCCGCACCAGGCTGGGGTCGGAGCCGGTAAATATCTTTGGCGTCTTCCGACCACTTGTAGACGCGGCGCTGACCCGAGGGGCCGATAATCTCTACAGTGATGTTCTTTTCCGCACCAACTACCGGCGAGTTATCGGCCTTACGGCGGATGATTAGGTCAAGACCGTTGATCTCCCCGGCCATCGAGGGCTCGTTAAGCTGGCCCACCGCAAAGACAAAAGGGCCTACCTCCACCCGCTCGTGCGCTAAAGCTGGAACCATCACAAAAGCCAGAAGTACAGCAAGGCAGGAAAAAGCACGCATGTAACAACCTCTCAGCACCCCCTCTTCAAGGGGAGTCTGTAACAAAATTCCTTGGGGCCGAAAAACCTAAAAAATGCCGTGTATAGCTAGGGGCGGCCCTCGAGCCGCCACGGCTTTCAGAAACTCATCCCTGGCCTGCTGCGCCCCAGACCAGAGCCGCGCCACCAAAGAGGCCACAAGAACCCCATTCAGCACCGGGGTTAGGTCGGGCAGCAGCATATGCAAAACGCAAAGCGGGCAATGCTCGAGGTGGTGATGGGTTTTTTCGGTGCCGTGGTGGGTGGCTTCATGCGGTTGGGTGGCTGTGGGTTCTATGGAGAACATCACCACCCCACGCAGACCAAACAACAGCGAGGTCAGGCATACCAGGCCCACCAGCCCAAGTGCAGCCAGGGCTCGAGGGGTGCTGGACTTGCTGCCCCGCATCATCAATCGCTCGATATTGTAACCGATTTGGCCTTACCTATATCGGGCGGATCAACCCCTCCCGAACCAGCTCTTGCAGCACCTCTGGCTTAGCATCCCGGGTTCGGCCCTCGGCAATGGCCCGCAGGGCTGCCAGGGCTTCGGGCTCTCCTCGCTTGAGCTGCAGGTGCAGGTCGCTAAAGGGGTTGAGGGCATCCTGGCCGCGCAGGGTGATGTGGTAGCGGCCAATGGGCGCAATCGGTGCCAGGTGGGCCAGGTAGTAGCGCGAAAGCTCCACATAACGCTCGGCGTTCTGGGTTGGCTCCACCGGGCCCCGCACCTTGGCGGGAATGCCGATTGCCAGCATACCTTCCGGAATTTCCATCCCGGGCGGCACCACCGCCCCGGCACCCACCATCGCCCCTTTTCCCACCCGGGCTTTGTTGAGCACCACCGCACCAATCCCAATAAGGGCCCTATCTTCTATCAGCGCCCCATGCACCACCGCCCGGTGGCCCACCGTTACGTTCTGTCCCAGAATACAGGGATCGCCCGGATCGGCATGCAAAATGGCGCCGTCCTGCACGTTGCTTCCAGCGCCTATCACCACCCGCTCGGTATCGGAGCGCACCACCGCACCAAACCAGACCGAAGCATTCTCGCCAATTTCGGCCTGGCCCACAATTAGCGCGTTGGGGGCAATAAAGGCGCTGGGATGAATTTGGGGTACGTGTTCGCCCAGTCGGTAGACGGCCATACTCACTCCTTTTTAATCTAAGTCTACGCCCAAACCCTGTGCTCGAGCCTGCACCAGGGCCTCATCCAGCAAGCGGACATCCTCGGGAAAGGCCAGCAAACGCCTTGCTTCTGCTGGATCAAAGAAGCCCGCCCCGTGCAAACCCCGCTCGAGCCGAATCGTACCCTCCCCTGTCATCAAAAACCAGTGAATCTCCCGATCGATGCCCCTGTTGTTTTGGTAGCGCGTGGTGGACAGTTTTTGTCTTACAGTGCCTCTAAGGCCGGTTTCCTCTTCAACTTCGCGCAAGGCGGCCTGCTCCAAACTTTCCCCTGGATCTAGGTGCCCCTTGGGGAAACACCAGTAGCCCAGCCGGTCTCGAATGAGCAGAACCTGGCCCTGGGGATTGAATAGCACACCGCCCGCGCCCAGCACCCTATGGCTCATGCAAACTTCTCCTGCAAGTACTTGAGAACCATCTCATCCAAAACCGGCCCACCCCGGTAGCGCGCCTCGAGGTTCTCCATTCCAACAAGCATTACAAAGGATTTTTCGGTGGCCTCGTCCCAGACCCCACTGGCTTCACCGGTGTAAAGCCCCTGGCGGCGGAGCAGAGCCTGAATCCAGGCAATCTCGTCGGAGTGTAAAGGTCGGCCCGGCTCGCCCGCGCCAAAAAGCAGCCGGTGGATGCCCAGCAGCCGCCGCAGCTCTGCTACCGGGTCGGGATGGTCGTCTACCCGCAGGTCAATCCAGCGCTCCATGCCCCCGTAGCCCTTTCCTGTACCCACCACCAGCAACGCAGCCGACTGCCGGCCCCGCCGGTCACCCCCGGCCCGGTCGGCCTGGAACAAGGCTTCCAGCAGACGCTCGGGAAAGGCCAGGTCGGTGCGGTTTAGGAAGGTGTGCTCGAGCGCCTCCAGTACCTCCGGCCCGGCCAGTAAGTTACCCTGGGCCGCATAGCCAGGGCCAAAGCGGCTGCCGGCCCAGGCCTGGCATTCCTGCCCGGTGTAACTCAGGCTCTCGCCTGAAGCCAGCACATAGCCAAACTGGCGCTTGGCCAGATCGGGGTCGTTGCGGGCAAACACCGCCAAAATATCCTCCGGGCCGGCTCCCGCCTCCATCAAGGCCAGGCCTATGGGGCCGAAGCTGGGGTTGACGTAGGACTGGGTCGCCAGTGCACCCACGCCCGCTTTAGCCCAGGGCACCACAAAACCGACCGCAAGAAATTTGCTGGCAACCGCAATCCCTAAGTCGCCGGTATCGGGGTCGCGGGCCACCAGTGAAAAGGTGTGAACCGGCTGGTTCGCCTTCATGAGCCCTATCCTACCGTTGTCGCCAGCCCCCTAAATACTCCAGGCCGGTAGCTAGAAGATGGCCTGAATGACCAAAATACCCATCAGCAGGTGTATTAGAAACTTACCCGCCAACCCTCCCAACAGCCCTACCACCGCCCCCCAGGCCCCCCGCAGGGCCTCCTGGATCGAACGCCCTGCCACCAGCTCCCCCACGTAAGCGCCCACAAAGGGCATCAGGAACAAGCCCAGGGGAGGCAGAACAAAAAGACCCAGAAGACCCCCAATAAAAGCGCCCCAGACCCCCTGTCGGCTGCCGCCATAACGCCGGGCCCCTATGGCCCCAGCAATATTGTCCACCAGCGAAGAAAGCACCGTTAGAAAGCCCAAAACAATCCAGACCGGTATGGTGATTTCTCTAAACCCCAGCAGCAATTCGTGCAGCAGCGCCACCCCAATAATGGCAAACCCAGCCGGAACCACCGGAATAAAGGTCGCCACCAGGGCCACCAACCACACCGCCACAAACAGCCAGTCGGCAAAAGCGTTCACGGCTTTACAGTGTAGCAAGGGGCTATGAGAAGCCAACCGCTCGAGGCTGGGTTTGAGCCCCCGCCATCTCCTCGAGCAGCTCGCCAGACGGCGCCCCCTGGCCCATTTCGGTAGCCACACCGAGCAAAACCTTTTTCAATCCAGTTTATTTCATTACACTCTTGAGTATAGATATGGCCGCTCGACTTCGACGCTACTTCATTACCGGTCTGCTTTCTACCTTGCCCATCGCGGTCACGCTGTATTTCCTGTGGTGGGTGTACAACTGGTCAAACAGCCTTATCGAGAGCATTCTGCGAATCATCGGTGCCGAGCCTGCCCGCTGGCTATCACCGTTTCTGCCCATTCTGGGCATTCTCGCCACGCTGGGCCTGGTGATCCTGGTGGGCGCACTGGCCGGGAACTATGTGGGGCGGCTCGTTCTGGGGGCCATTGACCGCAGCATCAAAACCATTCCCCTGGTGCGCGAAGTCTACAACGCCGTGCAGCAGATCGCCCACACCCTGCTGGGCCAGCCCGAGGTGCAATTCCAGCGTGCAGCGCTCATCGAATACCCCCGCAAGGGCCTGTATACCTTGTGTTTTATCGCCAGCCCCCAGGTCGGCAAACGCCTGTCGCCCTTACCCGAAGGATACACGGTGGTGCTCGTACCTACCAGCCCGGTTCCTGCATCCGGAATGGCCATCATCGTGCCCACCGCGGACGTAATTCCCCTGGACATTAGCATTGAAGACGCCCTCAAGTACGTGGTATCGGCAGGCTTCATCCTGCCCAATCAACGGGCCAAACAACTCCTCGAGACCGGCTCGCTCCCCCCCGAACCCAGCGCCTAGCGCAAACCCTTTGTGGGGTCGGTGGCCGTTTCGATCTGTTCCTGGGCCTGCTCGAGGTAGTTTTTAAGAGCCTCCAGGTTAGGGAAGTATCGCGTCGGCCCCCCCTGGGAGGGGCGCACGGAAGCCTTAACCACGCCATCGGGGCCCTGCCACATACGAATGATTAGGGCAATCGCTCTGGAGCGCATGAGATCACCCTTCATAAGGCTAGGGTAGGGCCTCGAGCGTTATACCGGCGTTATGCGGCCCCCTCGGGCATCTGTCCCGCCTGAAGCAGGCTAGTATGGGGCCATGGAAGGGATTTCACGTACCGGAAAAGCCCTGGGGCGCAGCGAAGTAGAAAAGGTGTACCAAAGCAAGCTGGTCAGCCTGGATGCCGCGGCTGGCATGATTAAGAGCCACTCAAGGGTCTTCGTCTCGGGCAATGCGGCGACCCCCACCCCCCTGCTGGAGGCCCTGGCCCAGCGCAAAGACGAGCTGGAACAGGTTGAGCTGGTGCATGTCTTGCAGCTTGGCCCCGACCCCTTCCTGGCCCCCGAGATGGAGGGGCATTTTCGCCGGCGCTCGCTGTTTGTAGGCCCCGCCGATCGCGAGGCAGTCAACTCCGGCCGGGCCGATTATGTGCCCATCTCGCTGCACCAGGTGCCCTGGTTGTTCAAGCGGGGTGTGCTGCCCCTGGACTACGCCCTGGTGCAGGTTTCTCCCCCGGACGAGTTCGGTTTTGTAAGCCTGGGCGTGGAGGTAATCGCCGCCAAGGCCGCGGTAGAACAGGCCCGGCGGGTTATTGCCCTGGTCAACCCGCAAATGCCCCGCACGCTGGGCGACACCTTTGTGCACGTGTCGAAGTTCGCCGCCTTTGTGGAAGTGGATTTTCCGCTTCCGGTACTACCGCGCGACACGTTTGGTGAAGTCGAGGCCAGGATTGGCAAGTACGTGGCCGATCTGATCGACGACGGCTGTACCCTGCAGATGGGCATTGGGGCCATACCGGACGCCGTGCTGGCTAACCTTACCGGCCGCCAGGATCTGGGCATCCACACCGAGATGATCTCCGATGGCGTGATGGAGGCCTTAGAAAAGGGCATCGTCACCGGGCAGCGCAAAACCTTGCTCCCCGGCAAAGTGGTGGGCACCTTTGTGCTGGGTTCCGAGCGGCTGTACCGCTTCGTGCACAACAACCCTCTTTTCGAGATGCGGCCCGCCGACTGGGTCAACAACCCCATCAACATAGCCCGCAACGACCATATGATCGCCATCAACTCGGCCCTCGAGGTCGACCTCACCGGCCAGGTTTGCGCCGACTCCATCGGCACCCGGATTTACTCCGGCTTTGGTGGCCAGCTCGACTTTATCCGTGGGGCCGCGGCCAGCAACGGCGGCAAACCCATCATTGCCCTCCCCAGCAGCGGCAAGGATGGAAGCTTTAGTCGGATTGTTTCTCTACTCAAAACCGGCGCCGGCGTTGTAACCACCCGGGCCGATGTGCACTATGTGGTCACCGAGTACGGCGTGGCTGAGCTGTTCGGCAAAAGCCTGCGCGAGCGGGCCCAGGCTCTTATCAGCATTGCACACCCCAACTTCCGTGAGGAGCTAAGCCGGGCCGCGTTTGAACGAGGCTTGCTGCCCAAAAGCTACCCCGGTTTTTCTGCTCCACAGTAACCAAAAAACGCGGCTCAATTAGGGTTTTTTGCGCTCGAGGGCTGCTCAAAACCCAGGGCCCTGTACATCAGGTCGAGGCTCTGGGCCAGGTCGGTGGTGGCCTTCTCGATCAGCTCGATGTACTGGGGAATGAGGGGATCGTTGTGGCTGGCGTCATCGCAGAAAATTTTCCAAAACCTGCGCACGCACTCAGCCTGGGCTCCTTGCTCAACCACAGCTTGAAGGCCGGGTGGGACTCAACCCTGCACAGACGAAAGCTTTCCGTTTCAATCTGTAGCAAAAGTTTTTGAATCCGGACTTCGATGGACATAGCTTAAGATAGCCGAAATTTTGGCTACAGAACGCGTAAACAGGTGCGTTATTAGCCGTAGCCTGCCCCGGTCTGAGGCTTTCCTCATTTTCTCCGGCGCATTAGTTCGGCCGGCCAGTCTAAAAGCCTGATCAGGACGGGTTTATTGCGCATCAGACCTAAAGTCTTGTGTCAGGTATGCCCTTGACAAACCGGCCGCGCCTCGTCCATATACTGAACCGTATGCCGGATTCAACCTTAATTGTTGTGGAATCACCCGCCAAAGCCAAAAGCATTCAAAAAATGCTGGGCGCTGGCTATGAGGTGCGGGCCAGCAAAGGTCACATAGCCGATCTGCCCGAGCACGAACTGGGGGTGGATACCCAGGCCGATTTTGCACCGCAGTACACCGTCAAAAAAGACAAACAACCCATTGTGGAAGAGCTCAAGCGGGCGGCTCGAGGCAAACGGGTGCTCATCGCCACCGACCCCGACCGCGAGGGTGAGGCCATCGGTTGGCACGTGGCCCGGCTGCTGGGCCTCAACCCGCAAACCCCTCTACGGGTGGAGTTCCATGAGATTACCCCCAAGGTGGTGCGGGCCGCCGTGCAGAAGCCACGCCCAATAGACCAAAGCCTGGTCGATGCCCAGCAGGCCCGGAGGGTGCTGGATCGGCTGGTGGGCTACCAGCTCTCGCCGGTGCTGAGCATGGAGTTTCGGCGCCGGGCCCTATCGGCGGGCCGGGTGCAATCGGTCGCATTGCGGCTGCTGGTTGAGCGGGAGCAGGAAATCGAGGCCTTTGTTCCTCAGGAACACTGGAGCCTCGAGGGTCGGTTCGAGTCGGAGGGCCAGCAGTTTAAAGCCATGCTGTACAGCCTGGGCTCGGAGCGGGTGCAGTCCAGCGATAAATTCCTGATCACCAGTGAAAAACAGGCCCAGGAGATCGCCCGGCTCGCAAAAGATGTCTCAGGTTACCGCATCGGCAGCATCGAGCGCCGTGAGCGGCGCCGCAACGCCCCCCCTCCTTTCATCACCTCGACCCTCCAGCAAGCGGCCAGCAGCAGGCTGGGCTGGACAGCCAGCCGCACCATGCGCGTGGCCCAGAAGCTTTACGAGGGGATTGATCTGCCCGAGGGCACCGTGGGCCTCATCACCTATATGCGCACCGACTCAACTCGAGTCTCGCAGGAGGCCCTGGCCGAGGTGCGGGCCTTTATCCCGCGCCACTTTGGGCCGGCCTACCTGCCCGAGAAGCCCAATTTTTTTGCGGGCAAAAAAGCCGCCAACGCCCAGGATGCGCACGAGGCCATCCGTCCTACCTCGACCGAACGAACCCCGGACGCGCTGCGCAAGCACCTCAGCGACGAGGAGTACAGGTTATACCAGCTTATCTGGCAGCGCTTTGTGGCCTCACAGATGACCCCAGCGGTTTTTGATCAGACCACCGTGACGGTGGTTGGGGCCAGTGGAACCCCCAGCGGCGACCTGATCTTCCGGGCGGTGGGTTCGGTGCTGAAGTTCGACGGTTACCTGCGGGTGTATGGGCGGGAAGAAGGCGACGAAGCCGAAAACCGGCTACCGCCCCTACAGGAAAACGCCAGCGCCCGCCTGCTGGAGGTTACGCCTGAGCAGCATTTCACCGAGCCGCCCCCACGGTACACCGATGCCAGCCTGGTCAAAACCCTCGAGGAGATGGGCATCGGGCGGCCTTCGACCTACGCCCCCACCATCGACACCCTCGAGCGCCGGGGTTACCTCGAGCGCAGCGGCAAGTCGCTAAAGCCCACCCCGCTGGGCCGCGAGGTTACCGGCTACCTGATTAAGAGCTTCCCCGACGTGGTGGCCTACGATTTTACCGCCCAGCTCGAGTCCCGCCTCGACGAGATCGAGGAGGGCAAAGCCGCCTGGCCCAAGGTGGTGCGTGAGTTTTACGAACCTTTCCTCAAAGACTTTGCCAAGGTACCGCAAAGACTCTGCCCTAAATGCGGGCGGCCCTTGGAGCTCAAGGTCTCGAGGTTCGGGCAGTTTTTAGGCTGTACCGGCTACCCCGAGTGCAAACACACCGAACGCCTCGAGCTCAAAAAAGAACCCGAGCCCATCGGGGAAGCCTGCCCAGCCTGTGGGGAGGGTCAACTGGTGCGCCGGCACGGGCGCTACGGCAGTTTTATTAGCTGCAGCCGCTACCCGGATTGCAAGTACACCCGCGACGAGGCCCCTTCCACCGGGATCGAGTGTCCCAAATGCCACGCAGGCGAGGTTGTGCAAAAAACCAGCAAGCGGGGCAAGCCTTACTACCGCTGCAACAACCCGGCCTGCGACTTTTTGTCCTTCGACCCGTTGCTGCCGGACAAGTGCCCCCTTTGCGGTTGGAACGAGGTGGCCAAGGGTCGCAGCGGCAAGCGGGCCTGTACCAATCCAGGCTGTGAGCGCTACGGCGGGCCCAAGCTCGAGGCTCTGAACCAGCGGCGCACAAAAAGCAGCAGTAAAACCTCCGGTACAGCCAAAAACAAGGTCAAGGACAGGGCCAAGGCCAGCGCCACCTGGGCCGACCTCGAGCCCTTCATCACCAAAGCCGGCCTCACCCCCGAGCAAGCCGAGGTGGCCCGCCGCACCCAGGGCCAGCAAAAGCAGGTAGCTGCCGTGGCCAAAGCCCTCAATCAGCCCGAAGAGGCCGTGTTGAAACTCTTCCGCCAGGCCATGTTCAAGCTGCGCATGGAGTACGGCAAGGCCCGCAAAGAAGCGGTAAGCGCCTAGGCAGGGTGTGGTTGTATGAAGCTTCACCTAGTGCGGCTGGCTAAGCGCCAGGGACAGGCGCGCTTTCCGGGCCTCGAGGGTTTTTGCACGCTCCTGATGGAAAAGCCCCAAGAAATAGAGGGGCCGCGCCTGTACGTGCTGCTCGAGGGCGAACTGGTGATAGACCTCCCCGACCACAGCTATCTGCACCTGCGCAAAGGTGAAGGGGCCCATCTCCAGGGCCCACACAAAATAACCCCCATCGATCCCAGCGTGGTGGCTGTGTGGAACCCCTGAGGGTGCTAGCATAAAAGCATGAACCACCCCGAGCTACAGCCGGTATTAGAGCGCATTCTGGAGGTGGTGCCGGCCCAGCAGATTATTCTCTTTGGCTCGAGGGTCAAAGGCCAGGCCCACCCGGACAGCGATTACGATTTGCTGGTGGTGGTACCGCCCGAACTACCCAAGCGCCCTACTGCCCAGTCCATCCACCGGGCTTTGCTGGGGCTGCTGGTGCCTGTTGATCTGGTGGTGGCGCATCCAGCCGACCTGGAGCGCTACCGCACCGCCTGGATGACCATTTATCCGGAGGCGCTAAAGGGCGGACAGGTGCTGTATGCGGCCTGATTCCACCGACCCCAAAGCCTGGCTGGCTCGAGCTAAGAGCAACCTGGCCCTTGCAGCCGCCGGCCCCATCGCCCCTGAGGTCTACCTCGAGGATCTCTGCTTCGAGGCCCAGCAAGCCGCCGAAAAAGCCCTCAAAGCCTTGCTGATCGCACACAATGTCCCCTTTCCTCGCACCCATGCCATAGAGCTGCTGCTTTCCTTGGTGCAAACCCACATTCTGGAGCCGCCCCCCGGTGTGCTCGAGGCCACACGGCTTACCCCTTACGGTACCCTGGGCCGTTACCCTGGCGAGGATGACCCCGTGACCGAGGACGAGTACCAGGAAGCCCTCGAGCTCGCCCAGCGGGTGGTGGCCTGGGTGGAGACACAGATGGCGTGCTAGCATACAGACATGGAATACCCCGAGCTAAAGCCGGTATTGGAGCGCATTCTGGAGGTAGTGTCGGCCCAGCAGATTATTCTCTTTGGCTCGAGGGCCAAAGGCCAGGCCCGCCCGGACAGCGATTACGATTTGCTGGTGGTGGTGCCGCCCAGTCTGGACAAACGCGAGGCCATGCGAGCGCTCTATCTGGGCCTGAGCCAGGTCAAAAAAGGCTTTCCAGTAGATGTTTTAGTAGCTTATCCCGAGGACTTGCAACGCTACCAACAGGCCTGGATGACCATTTACCCCGAGGTTTTGGCGCACGGGCAGATTCTGTATGCCGCTTAACCCGCTCGACCCCAGGGCCTGGCTGAACCTGGCCCAAAGTGATCTAGCCTACGCCGCAAACCCCCCGACCCGCGGACTTTTTGAAACCTCGGCCTATCTAGCCCAGCAGGCTGCAGAGAAGGCGCTAAAGGCGCTCCTGATACACCTGCAGCGTCCTTTTCCCAAGACCCACAACCTGGACTTCCTGTTTGAGCTGCTCGAAGAGGCATCTGTTACCATCCCTGCAGAAGTACGCCGGGCTGTCTTGTTGCAAAACTACACCATTCGTGGGCGGTATCCTTCGAACTTTCCCGAGCTAACCAAAGCGGAGTACCTGGAAGCCCTCGAGCTCGCCCAGCGGGTGGTGGCCTGGGTGGAAAAGCAACTTTAGACCCAGACCCTCGCAGTGCACATCAACCCACCAGGTACAGCACCTCGCTCAAGGCCTGCACATACTCCTCGGGCCGCAGGCCTTTTTTGGGGATGCGGAAGCCGGGGGGGTACTGGGTGGGCTCGACGCGGAAGGGCAGGGCCCGCAGGGCTTTGGCGTCGTAGTCGAGGGTGGAGGTCTGGAAGGCGATTTGCAGGTGCAGCATGTCCTCGGTGATGGAGACCACCCCCCGGCCCTCGGCCAGCAGGCGCAGGCGGGTGAGGGCCAGGAAGTTCTCCACCTCCTGGGGGGCCGGGCCGTAGCGCTCCTTCAGCTCTTTGGCGATGCGGGACAACTGGGCCAGGTTGCGGGTCTCGGCCAGGCGGCCATAGTAGCGGCTGCGAGCAGCAGGGCTTTGGATGTACTCCGGGGATAGCCGGGCCGAGAGCTGTAGGTCGAGGGTCACGTGGCGCTCAGGTTCAACCCGCTCGCCCTTTAGCTTGCGGATGGCCTCGGAGAGCAGTTCGGTGTAGATTTCCAGGCTTACCGCGCGGATGTGGCCGTGCTGCTCGGGGCCCAGCAGGTTGCCCACCCCGCGGATTTCCATATCCTTTTCGGCCAGCAGGTGGCCGGAGCCCAGGTCGGAGAGGTCGGCGATGGCGGCCAGGCGGCGTTCGGCCCCTTCGGTGAGGCGCAGGGGGTGGAAGAGGTAGGCCCAGGCCTCCTGGTCGCGCCGCCCCACCCGGCCCCGGAGCTGGTAGAGCGCGGCCAGGCCCAGCTTATCGGCCCGCTCGACCAGGATGGTGTTGGCCTCGGGGATGTCGAGGCCGGACTCGATGATGGTGGTGGCTAGAAGTACATCGAAGGCCCCCTCGGCGAAGGCCAGCATGGTCTCCTCCACCTCGGCCTCGGGCATCTGCCCGTGCACCACCCCAAAGCGGGCCTCGGGCACCAGGGCTTCCAGGTAGCGGCGCCGGGCCAGGATGGTGGCGACCCGGTCGTGCACGTAGAAGGCTTTGCCGCCGCGCTCGAGCTCGTCCATGATGCCCTGCCGCACCAGGGCCGGATCGTAGGGGGCCAGCAGGGTGCGGATGGGCTTGCGGCCGGGGGGCGGGGTCTGGATGCTGCTGAGGTCGCGCAGGCCCACCAGGGCGCTGTAGAGGCTGCGGGGGATGGGGGTGGCCGAGAGGTAGAGGGTGTCCACGGCCTCTTTGAGTTCGCGGATGCGCTCCTTCTGCCCCACCCCGAAGCGGTGCTCCTCGTCCACTACCAGTAGGCCCAGATCCTTGAAGCGCACGTCGGGCGAGAGCAGGCGGTGGGTGCCGATCACGATGTCTACTGTGCCCTGCTCGAGGCCCCGCAGCACCTCGCGGGCCTCCCGCTCCGAGGTGAAGCGCGATAGCGCCGCCACCCGCACCGGCAGGCCCGCCAGGCGCTTCTGAAAGGTCTCCTTGTGCTGCTCGGCCAGGAGGGTGGTGGGCACCAGCACCGCCACCTGGGCCCCATGCCCCACCACCCGGAAGGCCGCCCGCAAGGCCACCTCGGTCTTACCGAAGCCCACGTCGCCTGAGATCAGGCGTTCCATGGGCCGGGGGGCCTCGAGGTCGCGCAGGGTCTCCTCGAGAGCCTTCCGCTGGTCGGGGGTGAGCTCGAAGGGAAAGTTTTGCTCAATCAGAACGTCCCACTCAGGCAGCGGCCCAAAAGCCCGGCCCGGCGTGGCCTCGCGCTTGGCGTGCAGCACCAGCAGGCGCTGGGCCAGTTCTTCCGCATCTTTGGCGGCTTTCTCGCGGCTCCGCTTCCACTCGCCCTTGCCCAGCGAGGAAAGCGCCGGGGGGTCGTCGGTGGTGCCGGGGTGGCGCTTCAGGAGCGGGAGTTGCTCGACCGGCAGGTACATGCGGGCCTCACCGGCGTAGCGCAGCACCAGGTAGTCGCGCTGGGCTCCCAGCACCTCGCGGGTCTCCAGGCCCAGGTACTGGCCGATGCCGTGCTCAGGGTGGATCAGGTAGTCGCCCACGGCCAGGGCCCCGGGGTCGGTCTCTTCGCCAGAGAGCAGCTTGCGGCTGCGCAGCACCTCGGCCCCGCCAAAGGCGTACAGGTGGGCCTCGCTCAGGTAGACGGTGCGGCTTTGGGGCTCGAGGAAAGCCCCTTCGAAGGAGGCCGGTACCAGGTTGAGGCTGTCGGGCCGGGGGCCCAGGGTGGGGGTGGAGACCACGGCCAGGTCGGGGTACCGGGTCTGAAGCTTGGAGAGCAGGTAGTTTCGGCTCTTGACGTGGCGATAAAAGAACACCACCGACCAGCCCGCCCCCACCCAGTTATGCACATCCTCGACAAACTGGGAGATGCGGGCCCGGTAGGGGGGCAGGGGCTGGTAGCCCAGGGAGAACGTAGGCAGTTCGGGCCCCCCCAGGCCAAAGGCCACCCGATCCCGCCCGGCCAGCAAAGGCCACAGCGCCTCCGGGGCCAGGGCCGGGGTATCGAGGAAGACCGGGCCGGGGAAGTGCAGAATCTTGTGGGAGTCCCAGGCCTCGGCCTTGCCTGCGCGGGCCGTCAGGACGTGGCGCTGGCGGGGCTGGCCGTCCACCTTGAGCACCTCGAGCTCGTCGCCAAAGAACTCGAGGCGCACCTCGCCCAGCTCGAGGACGTCCCCCTGCACCCGATAGTCCTCTTCGCGCAGGTAGCCCATGCGCAAAAGCCGTTCCAATAGTTCGTCGCGCAGGTAGCGGCGGCCCACCTCGAGCACCAGCCGCCAGTCTTCGGGCCGGGCCGGAAAGCCCTCGAGGGCCGCGCGGTAGCTCATCACCACCACCTCGGCCTCGCCGATGGCCTCCAGACCTGGGTTCACATAGGCCGAGACCCCCAGCGCGCCCAGATCGGCGTACAACCCCAGCCGCTCCTCGGGGCAGAGCAGCACCCGGGGGCCTGGGTGCTGGGCAAAAATCAGCGCACGGGCCACCTGGGGCAGGCCGGGCAGGTAGCGGTTCAGAACAGAGGGCTCGGTAAGGTTCATAACAAATCATCAAAGCCCACCAGGAAAACCTGGGGGGATCGGCTCCAGTCTACAGGGGCAGCGCCGATTGCACTACCGACGGCTCCAGCGGGCGAATGCCATCATTATGACATCTAGTGTTATCATTTAAGCATGGTGCGCACCCAGATTCAGCTCGAGGAAGCACAATGGCAACAGCTACGGGAAATAGCTCACCGCGAGGGCATCTCCATCGCCGAGGCCGTGCGCAGGGCCGTGGATGGTATGTTGGAAGAAAAGCAAAAAGCCTACCGCTGGCGCAAAGAACAGGCCCTGGGCGTGGTGGGGCGCTTTGCTTCGGGCCTGCAGGATGTGAGCGAAAACCACGACCGCTACCTGGAGGAAGCCTTTGACCCTCGTTGACACCTCGGCCCTGTATGCCCTCCTAGATCGAGACGACCAAAACCATCCAGAGGCCAAAGAACGCTGGGAGATGCTCCTGGAAGAAGGCGAGCCCCTTTGCACACACACCTATGTGGGGGTAGAAATCACTGCCCTGGTACAGCGTCGGCTGGGGATAGAGGCCGTGCGCGCGCTCGAGGCGCTGATGGGCGTGATAACCTTATACCCTGTGAGCCTGGCCCTGCATCAGCAGGCGTTGGCTGCCTTGCTTAGCGCCGGGCGTCGAGAGGTAAGCCTGGTAGACTGGGTGAGCTTTTTGTGGATGCGAGAGCAAAACATCCGCCAGGCTTTCGCTTTCGATCAACACTTTCTCGAGCAGGGGTTCACCAGCCCCCCTTCCAAAACACCATGACCGACGTACTTATCATCTCGGGCGGCAACGCCGAAGACCTGATTGGGGCCACCCTCTGCCAGCACCTGGAGGGCCTGCGGCTGGCTGCCCTGCCCCTGGTAGGCCCCGGCAAGCGCTACGAAGGCCGTGTAGAACGTATCTTGGGACCGCGCAAACAGATGCCCTCCGGGGGTTTTCCCTTCAACAGCCTGGAAAACCTGCTGGCCGACCTGCAGGCGGGCTTTTTGCAAGAAATTGTCCTGCAAATCCGCGCAGCCCAGCTTGCCCGCCGCGAGGTGCGGGCCGTTGCGGTGGTAGGCGATGCCTACGCGCTGGCCATAGGGGTGCTGGCCTCGGACTGGGGGCGGCTGCCCCTTTTTCACCTTCAGCCTCAAATTTCGCACCATTACTGGGCAGGACGAAGTGTGTGGGAGCGGTTGCGCCAGCCCAACCAGTTCGCCGCCGAAGACTATATGTTCTACGAGCGCTGGATGCACCGCTTTGTACGGGCCGTATATGTGCGGGACAAGCTCAGTGAGCAGCGGGCCCAGCAGCTTGGCATGCATAAGGCCCGTTTTGTGGGCAGTATGGCTATGGACACCCTGGGCCCTCCTGAGCGCGATTTGAACGGGCTGCTGGACGGGCGCAAGGTGCTGGTGCTCTTGCCCGGCACCCGGGCCGATGTGCGCTTCAGCCTGCCCCTCATGCTGCAAACCGCTGCGCTGCTACCCGAGCTACAACCCCTGGTGGCCTGGGCCGGCGACTTTACCAACGTACCCCTAGCCGAAGGCTGGGCGCTGGATATTCGGGACGAGCAAACCGCCATCGCCCACCACAACGGTCAGCAGGTCTGGCTCTTGCGGGGGGCCTTCTCGGCCATTCTGCACGTGGGCTATGTGGCTATTGGTACTGCCGGCACTGCCAACGAACAGGCGGCCGGGATGGGTATCCCGGTGGTGGCCTTCCCCACCCCAGGGCCGCAGTACATTTACCCCAACGCCCTGCGGCAAAGCCGGCTGTTGGGCAAGGCCATGCAGTTGGTGGAGGCCCGCGCAGATCGCATCGCCGAAGCGATCAGGGTATTTATATCGGATGCGTTGGCTCGAGAAAAAGCCCTGCAGGAAGGCCCTGAGCGAATTGGTAAGCCCGGAGCGATACCCCGCATAGCTGATGAACTTCGCCTCGCAATTGGAGTCGGAAAGATTTTATGAGTGAGCGAATACTAGCTCTGATCGTCACCCACAATCGTCAACATATGCTGCGGGACTGTCTCGAATTGCTGGCAGCCCAAACCCGCAAACCAAATCACACACTGGTCATAGACAATGCCTCCACCGACGATACCCCCGCGCTTCTAGCCCAGCACCAGGTCGAACATATACGCCTGGAAAAGAACACGGGCGCGGCAGGAGGTTTCCACTTTGGGCTGGCCGAGGCCTGCCGAAGGGACTTCGACTGGGTCTGGCTCCTCGACGACGACGCCCACCCAAGGCCCGACAGCCTCCAGAAGCTATTGGAGGGCCTGGAGCGGGCTCGAGGTATCGGACCCGAGCCCAACCTGCTGCTAAGCCGCCTGCTCTGGGTAGACGGGCGCGTCCATCCCATGGGTGTACCCTGGCCGGATCTGCGCAAACCGGGGCTCATGCTCAAAGCACGCTCCCACGGCCTGATGCCCGTTCGCTTTGGCACCTATGCCTCCATGCTGGTCAATCTGCGGGCCGCTCAAACCCATCCCCTTCCGACGGCGGCTTACTTTCTGTACAACGACGACCTCGAGTACAGCGGGCGCCTGCTGCGCCGGGGGGTGGGCTACCTCGTGCGAGACAGCCTGGTGGTGCACAAAACCCGCAACCCCTATAGCTCGGCAATCAACGCTTCGGACGAGGTGTTTTACCTCGAGGCCCGCAACCGGGCCTGGTTGGTGCGCTCGGACGCCTTTGGGCCCCTCGGCAAAACCTACTGGCTACTGAATAGCCTGGGGGTGTTCACGGTTCGTCTCCTAAAAAAGGGCCCACAAGGTATCAAACCCATCTGGAAAGGCTGGCTCGAGGGTTTTCAAACCCTGCCCGATTCCAACAACCAAGCCTGATTCCGCACGCTCAATCGACTAGCTTAATGTCGTTGACCAGGATGGGACTGCTAGAATCGCGGCATGCACCCTCGTCGCGAAATGCCCCCAGCGCCCAATGGGTTGGATAATACAAAAGTGTCCACGCATCTTTTATATTGCCCTTGGCTCGGGGCCAGTCGGATGACGCCCAGCCCCGCAAGGAGGGCCCTATGAACGCCCTGGACAAGCTCCCATGGCAGCGGCAGGATTTGCCCAAATTCATCGTGATGCTCTCCACGCTGGGCCTTTTAGAGTTCACCCGCTCAGCTTTTTTCTGGGTGTACATGCCCTTTTCATCCAAAGAACTGGGTCTTAGCCTGAGCCTGGTCGGGCTGGCCTGGGTTGTGCACTCCCTGACCGAAGCACTGAGCCGGGGTATTGGGGGGTTTTTAGTTCAACGCATAGGCTTTGGCGCGGTGGGCGTTCTATCGGGCTTGGTGGGACTGCTGGCTTTGTCCGGCACCATCCTTAATCCCAACGGGTGGTTCTTGCTGGTAAGTATGCTGCTTTGGGGCGTGAGCATCTCCGGGTTGCAGCCAGGTTACCTATCTTTTTCCAGTCGAATCGCCGTTCCTGGTAGAGAAGGCCGGGCCATCGCCTATGCGCAGTTCCTGGTGATACCCTGGATTGGTCTGGGCTGGGTCTTAGGAACCTTTTTTATAAGGAATCTGCCTGAAAGCACCTCGTTGCTGCTCTTTGCTGCCCTGGGCCTGGTCACCCTGCTCGGCCTCGCCAGCCTGGGCGTGCGGGAGCCCTTGCCAAAGCAAAGCCTTAACATTCGGCAGCTCATGCAGGTGCTCATCATCGTTCCAACCGCCTTTGCCCAGCTTTTTTTGCAAAACCTGTTCAATCTGGTAATCCTCAAATTCACCCTCACACACCTCAAGCTGACCGAGTGGCAGCTTTATCTAGCCATGGGTCTAGCCGCCGCAGTGGTCTTCCTGGGGGCTGGTATCCTGGGCCGCCTGCCCGACCGCAAAGGGGTCTGGCTACCCCTGATCTCCAGCCTGGGCGCTCTGGCCGCCATCTTCCTGCTAATCGCCCAGCAGCCCTCCTACCCCTACTTCTTGCTTTTGTGCTTGCTGGGGGGCATAGCTTTTGCAACCTTTGTGCCAAGCTGGAACGCCCTATTGGTGCGCCTGCTGCCCACGGAAAACCGAGCAGCCATCTGGGGCTCGTTGATGGTGGTTGAAGGCCTGGGAGCCGCCACCGGCCCAGCGGTGGGCGGGTTTTTATGGGACTGGCTGGGCCCCCGCGGTCCCTTCTGGGGCGGGGCCGCGGTATGTGGGCTGCTAATCGCCTTCTACGGTTTCGTTTACTGGAGACTACGCCGCGGCCTCTCGGTCGAGGCCTCTTAAATCAACCCTCGAGCGCCCCAACCATACTTACACCTCAAACTGCCAAACCCCAATAGAATATAGCCGCTATGGGATACCGAATCGAAACCGACACCATGGGCGAAGTGCAGGTCGAAGAGAGCCGCTACTGGGGGGCGCAAACCCAGCGTTCGCTGCAGAACTTCCCGATTGGGCAGGAGCGTTTCAAGATGCCCCGCTCCATCATCCGGGCCATGGGCATCCTAAAAAAAGGCGCGGCCCTAGCCAATGCCGACCTGGGCGAGCTACCTCGAGAGAAGGCCGATCTGATCGTACGGGCCGCCGATGAGGTGATTGCGGGTAAGCTGGACGACCACTTCCCGCTGGTGGTCTTCCAGACCGGCTCGGGCACCCAGACCAACATGAACGCCAACGAGGTCATTGCCAACCGGGCCATCGAGCTGGCCGGGGGCGTGCTGGGCTCCAAAAAGCCCATTCACCCCAACGACGACGTCAACCGGGGGCAGTCCTCCAACGACACCTTCCCCACCGCCATGCACATTGCCGTGGTGGAGGAACTGCACCGGCAGCTTTACCCCAACGTACAAAAGCTGCGTGACACCCTGGCGGCCAAGGCCGAGGCTTTCAAGGACGTGGTGAAGGTCGGGCGCACCCACCTGCAGGACGCCACCCCCATCACCCTGGGGCAGGAAATAGGAAGCTGGGTGGCCCAGATCGACTACTGCCTGGGTGAGGTTCGCCACGCCGAACAGGGCCTCTACGAGCTGGCCATCGGGGGAACGGCGGTGGGCACCGGCCTCAACGCCCACCCCAAGTTTGGCGATCTGGCCGCCTCGTATTTTGCCAAGGAAACTGGCTTCCCCTTTGTTTCGGCCAAAAACAAGTTTGCCGCGCTGGCTGCTCACGACGCCCTGGTCACCACCAGCGCCGCCCTGCGCACCCTGGCCGGGGCCCTGATGAAGATGGCCAACGATGTGCGCTGGCTGGCCTCCGGCCCGCGCAACGGGATTGGTGAGATTACCATCCCCGAGAACGAGCCCGGCAGCTCCATCATGCCCGGCAAGGTTAACCCCACCCAGAGCGAGGCCATGACCATGGTGTGCGTCCAGGTCTTCGGCAATGACGCAGCGGTAGCCTTTGCGGGTTCTCAGGGCAATTTCCAGCTCAACGTGTTCAAGCCGGTGATGGTGTACAACGTTCTGACCAGCATCCAACTGCTGGGCGACGCCTGCGCTGCTTTCAACGACAACTGTGCGGTGGGCATCGAACCCAACCTGCCGCGTATCCGGGAGAACCTCGAGAAAAACCTCATGCTGGTCACCGCCCTCAACCGCCACATCGGCTACGACAAAGCTGCCGCCATCGCCAAAAAGGCTCATAAAGAAGGCACCAGCCTCAAGGAAGCGGCCCTGGCACTGGGCTACCTGACCGAGGAAGAGTTCGATAAGTGGGTGGTGCCTTTAGAGATGACCCACAACTAGCGGCCTTTTGAGACCTCAGTCACAGCCTGAACCGGACTTGCGGTAATAGAGTACACCTGGGAGGTTCAATTATGAGTTACCCGTTCAAACTACCCGAGCTCGCCTACCCAAAGGACGCACTGGAACCCCACATTGACGCGCAAACCATGGAGATTCACCATGGCAAGCACCACGCGGCCTATGTGAACAATCTGAATGCGGCTCTGGAAAAGCACCCCGAGCTGCATAGCTGGAGCCTCGAGGATCTACTGACCAAGATTGCCCAGGTGCCCGAAGACATCCGCACCGCGGTGCGCAACAACGGGGGCGGCCACCACAACCACACCCTGTTCTGGGACATCCTCACCCCCGGCGGCTCCAAAGAGCCCACCGGCAAGCTGGCCGAGGCCATCAATGCCACATTCGGCTCTTTCGAGGAACTCAAGGCCAAGCTAACCCAGGCCGGCGCGACCCGCTTTGGCTCCGGCTGGGCCTGGCTGGTCAAGGACAAAGACGGCAAGCTACAGGTCTATAGCACCGCCAACCAGGACTCCCCCCTGATGGAAGGCCACACCCCGCTGCTGGGCATTGATGTGTGGGAGCACGCCTACTACCTCAAATACCAGAACCGCCGCCCCGACTACCTGGCGGCCATCTGGAACGTGATTAACTGGGACAAAGTGGCCGAGCGGTTCTAGCGGAACTTTTAGCAAAAAAGGCCGGGGGATTCCCCGGCCTTGACGCTTGGACGTTCTAGGGTGCGGTTGTAAATGTGCGGTTTGTAGATGCAGTGAGACTGCCTTCGGCAGCGCCCAAGAACACAGCCAGCCAACCTCCAGGCCCCGCCGCAGCGTCTACCGAGGCGAAAGGCGCAGCTCCCACAACATTCCATGAATAGACCGTAGATGCGGGTAATCCAAGCCCCACCGAGCTGAGGTTGGGAATGGTAGTGCTGGCCGCAGCAGTTACCACCACATAGTCGGGGTTTGCACCCGGGCCGTTAAATACCACAAAGTGCACACCGCCGGAGAAGGGGGTATACGAGAAGGTGGTGCTATTGTTGACGCCCGTAGCGGCATTGGGCGGCAGGCTAAGGTCTGAGCCTGCAGGCAGGGAAATCGAAACGCTGGTAGCATTGACCGCAAGACCTGGTTTGGTTGTAATCACAGTGGTTCCTGCAGCATTCCCTGCCGTAACCTGCATCCGTATAGTAGCTCCAGTGACATTGGGCGTGGTATAGGCAAAATTGGTGCTCGCACCAGTATCGGTTAGCACATCGATGTGCGACCCGTCTGCAAAGCCAACGGCCATGCGCTTGTTTGTGAGGGTGTATCCAGCCGGAAGGGTGACCGAACCCGAGATAGTGGCTTCGCTTACCCCAGACATGGTTACATTCTGACTACCAAACGCTCCACCATCCGATAGCACCACACCCAGCTTCTCCCCGTACCCTTTGTAGTCGGTGGGAAGGTTCGTGCCGTCAAACAACCATTGAAGCGCATGAATATTTCCGGTGGTGGTGGTGGAACCAAACCAGCTAACCGTACCCATATTGTAGACACCGGTAGCGGTGTTGGCCGTTGCGCTATCCACCGCTTGGGGTGATCCAAAAGCGGTTCGGGTTACGTGGTTTGCGGGTTCGGGGAAGCCCGCACCACCCGAAACCGTGCCACTGAGAGTGGCTGACCGCGAAACGCCTGGAGAAAACCCGAGAAATACCAAAGTTGGATCGGTGCGGGTCAAACCCTTGTAAATGAGCGACCGGTTCCCAGCTACCACGGTTGCGTCATAGGGGGGGGTGACGCTGCTTACGCTAAAAACACCGCTTGCGTTGGTGGTTGTGCTGAAATTGGTGCCACCAGAGGTTATGACAACTGGCGCACTGGCAACTGGCTGTAGGTTTTCACCGATTACCGTACCAGAAACAGTAATGGTGGCAGGCGGATTAACGGTAATGTTGGCGGTGGCCGTTAGCGAGCCCGAGGTTGCAGTGAGTTGCACTGTAGTTGAGCTGGCTATCGTAGCTGGGGGCGTATAGGTGACAGAGGCACCTGTGGTTGCCGAGAGCGTACCTACATTCGGGCTGAGCGCCCAGTTGATGGTACCGGACGCATTGCTGAGGGTCGCGTTGAAGACTTGGTTTCCCGTCCCGGCAGTGAGTGTTGCCGAGGTCGGGGATATCGTGAGGGTGGGTGTGGTTCCTCCACCTCCACCGGGACAGGCCGTTAGTAACGGTATTAGACTCATGCTCAGGAGCCACAATAAACGTTTCATACAAACCTCCGAGCTCAACCGGTTGACGAATTTCAGGCTGTAGCCAGCTAAAGGCTAATAAGACCAGCGTTATATCGCCGTTACTGTTCTGAGCAAAACGCACTGCAATCCGTCGTTTGCTTTGCAGTTTTATGGGAGGCTCATCTTTCAGGCACTTTGCTCAAAGCCCAGGCCACATACCGGTTTTGCAAAAGCCGCTCGGCCAGGTGGAAGGGTAGTTGCTGTGCCAAGTTGTGCAGCAAGCGCTGGGTTTCCGCCAGCAAGTCCGCCCCCTGCTTGTCTCCCAGGGCCCGCGCCCTGATATACAGAACCAAGGGGAGGTCGTAGATGCCCAGTGCCCACGGCGCGCGCAGCTCGTGGGCCTCAGCGGAGATTTGCCGGGCTTGCTTGCGGTTACCGGCCCGTAAATGGTTCAGGGCCAAAGCTGCCAGTGAGCGGGCAGTGTGGCGGTATTCCTTTCTGTCGCGCCAGATCTGCACCGATTCCTCGAGGGTCTGCCGGCTTTGTTCAAGGTACCCCTGCTCGAGCAGGGTAAAGCCTAGGTTGAAAAGCACATGGCCCAGCCGGGCCCGCTCACCCATCTCGCGCAGGTCGCGCAGAGCGGCCTCGAGCTCGCGCCGCGCCTCCTCCAGGCGGCCCGCAACCATCAAGGCGTTGCCGTAGTCGGAGCGGAGCAGGGCCAGGTCGCGCCAGGCCCCAACTTCGGCAGCCTCAACCATGGCCTGCTGTACGGTGGCCTCGAGTTCGGGTTCCAGGCCCAGCACCGCCGCATTGAGCAGAAGGCCCTGCAAAGCATCCCACACCGCCCACCAGTCGCCGCGTTCGCGGGCTTCCTGGTACAGCAGGTCGGCCATCTGCGCGCTGGCGGCATAGTCGCCTTTGACCCAGTCCACCACCAGCTTGTCGGCCCTCAACCGGCGCAGCAGGAGGTCGTCTTTGAGCTCGGCCGCCAGCGCATAAGCCCGGGCATACACCTGCCGGTGCTGCTCCAGCTCACCCAGCCGAAACCAGTAGCCCGAGAGGTTGCGCAAAGCCAGGGCTTGCATGGCCTGATCGCCAATATCGTGGAAAGCCTGTATGGAGGCTAGCAGGGGCTCGAGCTGCTTATCGGGGTCACCCCCACGGTACTCGAGCCAGGCCAGTTTGAACAGGGCATGGCCCTGCTGCCAGGGCGTTCGTGCTAGATGCTTGGCCTCCTGTATCGCTTCGATCCCCTCGGCCACCCGGCCCGAGGCCAGGGCCACATCCGCATTGAGCAAGTGCATACGAAAGCGCTCAGGGTCGCCCAGATTTTCGACCAAACGGGCCATCTCCTGGCGCTCGGGAATCTGCAGTTGCCCCAGCAAGACCCGGGTCTCAGCGGCTTCGATCAGCATACGAAAGCGCTCCGAATCCGGTTCCATGGACGGACACAAAACCTGGGCGCGGGCATAGTGTTCCAAGGCCTGCCGGGCCAAGGGCCCCCGGCGCAGGCTACGACCGGCCATCAGATGGGCCACATAGGCTTCGGCGCGCTGCCCAGCCGCCTCCAGGTGCGCGGCCAGTTGGGGCAACGGCCCACTCACCTCGCGCAAGGCATTGGCGATACGCCCGTGCAACCAGCAGCGACGCGACTCGCTCATCTCGGCCAGTACGGCCTGTCGTACCAGTTCGTGGCGCAGGGTATAGCCGGCCGGATCCAGGCGCAAGAAGCCGCTCTGGGTCAGGCGCTCCAGGGCTTCAATGGGGGCCTCGAGGTGGCGCAGCAAGCCGGCGGCCAGCTCGGGCGGCAGGGGAAAATCGGCCAGCGCCAGGGCTTGCGCAATGGGAACAACCCCCTCACCCAGTCGCTTAAGCCGCTCCAGCAGGGCATCGCGCACGCTGGGTGGGAGGGGCAGTTCGCGGTAATCGCTGGTAAAACCATCGAAGGGGGTATGCCAGGCCCCCGCCTCAGCCCTGAGCAGGCCCTGGTCGAAGAGGTAGCGCAGCGTCTCCAGAACATAAAAGACATTTCCCTCCGTGGCCTTGAACAAGCGTTCGGCGAAGCGTTCACCACCCTCCTGCTGGCCCGAAAGCTGGCGCAGTAGATCGAGCAGGGCCGATTGGTCGATGGGCTCCAGGACTCGTTGCTGCATACGCCCTTCCTGGGCCAGCTCTTGCAGCACCCGCCGCACAGGCTCATTGTTTTGAAGTGCTTCGAATCGGGATGTGCCCAGCACTGCCAAGCCCAGCCTCCCCGCCCGGCGCACCAGGTAGGGCAGAAACTCCAGGCTGGCCCAGTCCAGCCATTGCAGATCATCCCAGAGCACCACCCCGCCGGGGCGAGCAATGGCTAGCAAACCCCTGCAAAGCGCCTCAAATAAGCGTGTCTTGTGTAAGCTGCCAGGTGGGCTTCCCAGCTCGGGCAGAAGCTGGGCCAGCTCCTCTCGCCAGGGTGAGGCCAGATGGTGAAGCCTGCGATCCTCGTAGGCCTGGCGCAATACCTCCAACACCGCACTGAAACCAATTCCCTGGCCGCTTTCGCGCTGGCGAATCCGCAACACCTCGGCAGAACCGGCCCTCGTCCGCCGTCTGGCGTACTCCAGGGCCAGCCGGGTTTTACCCACCCCTGCTTCACCCAGCAGCAGCAGCAGGCCCTGCCCCCAGTGGGTCTCGAGCCAAAAGATATCCGCTTCACGGCCTACCAGAGGCGGCTCAGCCCAGGGGTTGGGGCTGTCGTTTGGAGGAGCGGTGAACCTGCCGGCCAGCATCTGCGCTCCAAAGGCCTTCATTTCCTGGCTCAGCTCGAGGCCTAGCTGTTCCATGAGCAGTGCCCGAAACTGTTCAAACTGCCGCAACGCTGCCGCGCGATCCCCCATCTGCAGGTACAGGCGCATTACCGCCATCTGATCGGACTCCTGTAAGGGATCATCCCCCAGAAGTCGGAGGTACATCTTTAGGGCCTCATGGTAATTGGCGCCAGCCTCGTAGCTTCGGGCCAGACCGAGCAGGGCTTCGCGGTAAAGGCCAGCCCAGCGTTCACGCTCGGGAATCAGCCAGTCCTGGAAATTTTCCGAGGTCTTCGCTTCCAGATCGGCCAGAAAACCACCCCGCCAGAGCGCTGCTGCTTCGGCCCAAGCCCCCTGGGCCATCCGGTGCAGAAAAACCTCGAGGTCGGTCTCAACCGCCCCCAGGCCGATCGAGGCGGTGGTTTGTGCGAACACCTGCTCCCACGGAGTGCGCTTAAGGCGGAATAACTCCTGGCGCAGGTTTCTGCGTGTAGCTGCCTCGTCGCCCTCCCACAGCAGATCGGCCAGACGACCCCGCTCCACCGGGTGGCCCACCACCGCCAGGTAGGCTGCCATGGCCACCGCCTTGCGGGGCAGCAGCGGCACCAACGCGCCATCCGCCCAAAGCTGGGGCGGGCCAAGCAAGCTCAGGTAGAGGGCCATTTAATCCTCGCACCGGTTGGGCTACCTCAACTGCACAAAAACCCCATCGCCCTGGCCGCGCCCCTTTGCTAAACCCCGGTCATTTGTGAGGCTGCGGCCTGCCAGTCGTGGCTGCGGGCCAGGCTGGTACCAATCAAAACCCCATCAAACAGCCCCTCCAGCTCCTGTAGTTGTGCTTTATCGTTGTAGCCTGACTCGGCCACCAGCAAGCCCCTAAACCCCGCTGCCCGGGCCATACGCCCCAGGCGCGGGGCCGTTCGGCGGTCGATGCTCAAATCAATCAGGTTGCGGTTATTCACCCCGATGATGCGGGCCCCAGCCGACAAGGCCAGCTCGAGTTCGGCTTCGTCGTGCACCTCCACCAAGGCCTCGAGCCCCGCCTGCTCGGCAAGTTGCAGGTAAGACGCCGTGAGCCGGCCCAGCACCGCCACAATCAGCAGCACCGCCGAGGCCCCCAGGGCCCTGGCCTCGGCCACCTGCACCGGATGCACCGTGAAATCTTTTCGCAGCACCGGCACATCCACCGCAGCCCGCACCTCCCGCAGATCCTGGTCTGAACCGGCAAAGTAGTGCGGCTCGGTCAGTACGCTAATGGCTCGAGCGCCCCCGGCCACATAGGCACGGGCTACTTCGGCAGCCTCGAGGGCCACCGCTATCTCGCCTTGCGAGGGACTCTTGCGTTTGACTTCAGCAATTAGCGATAGACCTGGCAAACGCAAAGCCTGGCTCAACAGGGGCGGGCTGGGCGGTGCCGGTACGGCCGGGGCTTGCAAGCCTTCCACTTCGCGCAAGCGTCGGCGTGCAATCTCACCCAGCACGCCCGGTACACGGGATAGCTCTGGAATCATGTGTTTTATGCTACACCAGCACGACTCGACAAACGAAAAGACCATCGCCCGCACAGCTAAAGCCGCCCTGGTCAAAGCTTAATCAAAGTTACTGCACCTGGTTCAATTATTTTGCTAGCATGACAATTATGAACGGTATTGTGCTGGCTTTGGGGGGCGGTGGCGTGCGGGGCAGCGCGCACATGGCCCTACTGGATGTGTTAAGCGAAGCCAACATTCCAATTGCAGGGCTGGCCGGCAGCTCCGCCGGCGCGCTGGCGGCGGCTTTATACGCTTTTGGCATCCGTGTACACCACAGCGAGCTTGGCGAGTGGCTCAAAGACCCCGAGCTCGAGCGTTTACAAAAAAACGGCACCATACATCAGGTAAGCCGCCTGATCGATTTCGTGCGGCGGCCTTACCTGGCCGAGGGGATCAAGATTCGCCAGGGCTACCGCGCACTGTTTGGTGAGCGGCGCATCGAAGAAAGCCCGATTCCCCTGATCATTCAGGCCTGCGACCTGACCACCGGGGAGCCGGTTATGCTGCGGGCCGGGCCGGTGGCCGAAGCCTTGGCCGCCAGCAGCGCCGTACCCAGTGTTTTCCCTCCGGTGGCCTGGCATGGCCGGCTGCTGATTGATGGCGATGTGGCCGAAAAGGTGCCAGTCACGGCCGCCAAAGCCCTGCAGGCCGGCCCAATTGTGGCCGTGGACGTGTCCAATCGGGTGATACCCAGTGAGCCCAGGAGCGCGCTGGAAGCAGCCCTGCAGGCTGGGGAGGCCTCGCGCCGCCGGCTGTTGAGCATCGCCCTGGCCCAGGCCGATCTGGTGATCGCCCTGGAGGCCGACCCCCCCATCGAAACCTTCGACTACACCAAAGCCCAGCGGGCCTACGAGCTGGGCCGCCAGAAGGCCGAGGCCGCCTTACCCAAAATCAAAGAGCTGCTGTTCAAACCCGTTCCAAGCCGCAAACCCTGGTGGTCACGTTTTGCCCAGCTCAAGCCACAGACGCCAAAAAGCGGCTCCATAGCCCACGCAACCCAGAATCAAAAACAGCGCCACCCCTAAGTTAAGCCCCATCCGCAGAGCAAAAATCGCCGCAAGACCGGCCACCCCAAGCCACAGCGCATTCAGAAAAACTTTGCGCACGGGCTCGAGGCGCTGCTTAGTAGATGGACGGAATTGCTGCACCCCAACAGCCACCCACAGCAGAGCAAAAAAACCATTAATGGCCCAGACCATCCAGGCGGGCAGCCCAGCCAATACCGGTAAGACCAGCCAGGCCAGGCTGAGATGAAAGAACTGAACCAGCAAGGTCAGCGCACTTAGCTGCAACAAACCACGTCGCCTCGAAGCTAGAGGCGCTTGGCAATTCAGCAATTCCACCCAAGACTTCATCAGCCCAGCGCTAGGAGGCTGCTCGGCGGGCCCACCACTGCCAGCCCAGGGCCAGGGCCATCACCCCAATTCCTACAATTTCTGTGCTGGGGTTGTTGGGCATCAGTGTGAGCGCTGCCACCAAGTACAGAAGCCGCTGGGGCCAGTTGGCCTTCCCCAATAGGTAGCCCAGGGTGGCTGCTGAGAAGGCTGTAAGCCCCAGCAGGGCGGTTGTAATGATGCGTCCACCCTCGAGCACACTCTCCACCCCAATCATCAGCAAACCCGGGTTGAAGAAGACCATATAGGCCAGGAGGGCGGTTCGCAGCTCGTAGACAAAGCCCTGCACACCGGTTCTAAAGGGGTCGCCTTTGGCGATGGCCGAGGCCGCATAGGCCGCCAGGGCCACGGGCGGGGTCGAGTCGGCCATGATGCCAAAATAAAAGGCAAACATGTGGGCCACAATTTTCAGGATGGGCACCTCTATGCCCGAAAAGGTCAGGGAGCCATAGTCAATACCGTTCTGCTCGGCAATTTTGGTAATCACCGGAACCACTAGGCTGGCCATCACCACGTAGTTGGCGGTGGTGGGAAGGCCCATGCCCAGCACCAGGCTGATGAGCTGGGCCAGGAACAGGGCCACCAGCAGGTTGCCCCCCGAAAGGGTTTGCAGCAGGTCGGTCAGGCCAAACCCGATGTTGGTGATGAGCACCACCGCGATGATGATGCCGGCCAGACCGGTGGCAATGGCAATGCCCACCATGTTGCGGGCCCCGTTGGCGAAGCCCTCGATGACAATCTGTGCAAATGAGCGCAAGCCACTAGCAATCCCCTGCCCGCTGCGCTGGGCGCGGTAGAGTTCCTGTAGCAGCGCCACCCCAATCATCAAGAAGATGGTGTTGAGCGCGGCCCGTTCGGGCGACATCTCGATGACCAGCAGGGCGTAGAGCAGGTAGGCCAGGGGAAACACGTAGTGCAGCCCTGCCCGGAAGGTCGGCCAGAACCGGGGCAGCTCGGATCTGGGCAGCCCCTTAAGGCCTAGCTTGACCGCCTCTAAGTCCACCAGAATGAACAGGGTGGTGTAAGCCAGCAGGGCCGGCACCACGGCCATCAGCACCAGCGACGAGTACGGTACGCCCAGGAAGTCGGCCATGATAAAAGCCGCCGCCCCCATCACGGGGGGCATGAGCTGCCCGTTGGAGCTGGCCGCCACCTCGACCGCCCCGGCTTTCTCGGCCGAGTAGCCCGCCCGCCGCATGGCCGGGATGGTAAAGGTGCCGCTGGTGACCACATTGGAGATGGAAGAGCCCGAGACCACCCCGGTGAGCGCGGAGGAGACAATCGAGGCCTTGGCCGGCCCGCCCCGCACCCCACCCAAAATGCTGAAAGCCAGGTCGGTAAACCATTTACCGGCCCCGGCCCGCTCGAGGATGGCCCCAAACAGCACAAACACAAACACGGTTCGGGCCGCCACCCCAATGGGCGTCCCCCAGATGCTATCCGAGGCGTTCATAAAGAGCTGGCTCACCAACGAGCGCCACTGCACGCCCGCGTGGAGCTGGCCCAGCGCACCGGGCAACTGCCCCTGGAAGAGCCCCTGGGGCCCGGTAAGGGCAAACAGCATAAACACAATGGTGATAACGGGCATGGCCGGCCCCAGCGAACGCCAGCCCGCCAGCAGCAGCATCAGGATGGTGACGCTCCCCACCACCAGGTCGGTCTGGTTGGCCAGCCCGCCCCGGATCTCGATCATCTCCTTGTACTGCCACATTACATAGCCTGCTGAAAGGGTTGCGGTAATGCCCAGCACCCAATCGAACAGGGGTATCCGGTCGCGGCGGCTACGGCGGTTGAAGGGGTAGACCAAAAACACCAGGGCGAAGGCAAAGGCCAGGTGGGCTGCCCGGAAGAAGAGCTGATCCAGTGAGCCAACCCAAGTCGCCCAGACCTGGAATACGCTCCAGCCCACCGCCAGCCCTAGAATGACCCAGCGGCTCCAGTCGGTTGGTTTTCGCCCCCCCAGCTCGGTCTCCTCAACCAGGCGGGTGGCTTCAACCTCCGGTTTATTGTTATGCATCCATAACCTCCATCGTCGCGTCCCCTGCGGCCTATATGCCGCACGCTATTGGACTCGAGCAGGGCGCACCTCCCTGGCTCATAAGCTGGCATAGTTTTACACCCAAAAGCCCACAACGTCCATTTTGACCCGCAAAAAGTAAGGCCGACTCGATGGTCGGCCCGGACGGGTTCAAGAATTTAGCGGATGATGCGCTTTTCACGGTAGTAGCGCTCGGCACCGGGGTGCAGGGGAATCGGCAGGTTACGAGCGGCCAGGTTCACGTTGAAAAAGCGCTGCAGGTTGGGATGAATGGACTTGAACTCGGGGCTATCGAAGGTGGCCTTGAGCATGTTGTACACCACGTCGGCGCTCAGGCTCTCGGCAGCAATCCACATCGAGAGCACCGCCACCGAAGGGGTGGTCACATCCACGCCGCGGTAGGTTTCACCCGGGATGTTGAAGGCGCGGTAGAAGGGGTACTTTTTAGCCAGTTCCTGCACACGGCTGGCCTCAACCTCCACAAGCTGGATGCGCAAGGTCTGGGCGGCCTGGCTGATCACCGAAGCGCCCAAGCCCCCCGTGAAGAAGAAGGCATCGGCGCGGCCGTCCTGCATCAGGGCCAGGGCGTTGTTGGGGTTCACCCGGATGGCTTCGCGCAGGTCGTTCAGGCCGAGCCCGTAGGCCTCGAGCACCTGCCGGGCGTTCTGCTCCGTGCCAGAGCCCACATCGCCGATCACCACCCGCTTGCCCTTGAGGTCGGCAATGGTGTTGATGCCAGCCCCAGCGCGGGCCACCACATGCACCACCTCGGGGTAAAGGATGCCCACCGCACGGATGTTCTTCACCGGCTTACCCTCGAAAGCAGGGATGCCAGTACCGTTGTAGGCATAGTAGGCGATATCGTTCTGAGCCAGGCCCATCTGGAGTTCACCCGAGGCGATGGCGTTGATGTTGAACACCGAGCCGCCGGTAGAGCGAGCGTTGGCCCGCACCCCAATGTTGGCATCGTTGACCAGTTTGGCGATGCCGGTAGCCACGGGAAAGTAAACCCCGGTGGTGCCACCAGAGCCGATGGTAACGAAGGTTTGCGCGAGAGCGGAGCCCAACAGCGCAAGTGAGGCGAATAGCAGAAACTTCTTTTTCATTTCAGTTCCCTCCTTGTGCTAACCGGGTTGATTATTCCCTAGTGTCAGGGCTGCGTCAACCTCTGTCCTTAGCTTCAGGCCATTGGGTAGAGTGAAGTGTGGTTAGGTTACATATTGAGAAGCTGGTTGCAGGCGGCCTGGGACTGGCCCGCACCCCCTCGGGAACCGCCCTGGTGCGGGGTGGTTTGCCAGGCGAGACGGTAGAAGCGGAGCTATGGGAGCGAAAAAACCACCTCGAGGGTCAGGTCATCCGCATTTTAGAGGCGCATCCGGCGCGCTACCTCAAGGCGCTGCCCCCCTCGGCCGACCTGCCCTTGGAATACCCGCACCAATTGCCCATCAAGCAGGATTTCGTGCAAGAGTCGCTCGAGCGCATTGGTAAGATCCAATTCGAGCTGGCCCCGATCCAGCCCTCCCCCAGCCACGCCGCCCAGCCCGGCCTCCACTACCGCACCGCCGCCCAGTACGCCCTGCACCCCCAGGGGGGGCTGGCCTACCGGCTGCCGCGTTCCAACGAGCTGGTGCCCATACCCCACGACCCCCTCATCGCCAAACCCCTCCAGCCCGCCTTCGAGCTGTTGAGTGGTTGGCCGCTGGCCAACCTCGAGGAGGTGGTCTTGCGGGGTTCAATCTACGAGCAAAAAGTGCAGGTGGGGTTTATCGGCGGGCACGCGCGGTACTTCAAAAAAATTGCCCAGGCCCTGGTGCAAGAAGGCATCGCCGGTGTGGTTTGGGGCGCCTCGAGCCCCAAGGGGCGTTTTCGAGGGCCGCTCCAGCACCTGGCCGGCACCCCGCATCTCCTCGAGGACTTTGGCGGGGTGCTTTCCAGCGTAAACGTGCAAAGTTTCGCCCAGGTCAACCCCAGGGCAGCCGGGCTGTTGTTTCAAGAAGCCGCCCTGGTGGTCGAACCGGGCCGCAAGGCTGTCGAGCTCTATGCAGGCAGCGGCGTTCTAAGCCTGCACCTGGCCCATCGCTTTACCGAGGTGGTGGCCATCGAGATTAACCCCAGTGCAGTTAAGCGGGGGGAGGCCGACCGCGAGCGGCTGGGGGTGCAGAACCTGGTGTTTGTTCGGGACGACGCCAGGGTGCTGGGCCGGCACCTCCCCGCCGACCTGGTCATGGTTGATCCCCCTCGAGCCGGCCTGGCGCCCGAGGTGCTGGCCGGCCTGCTGGAGAAAAAGCCCCGGCAGATCCTGTACATTGCCTGCGACCCGGCCACCTGGGCCCGCGATATCGGAAGGCTTGTGCAGGGCGGTTATCGCCTGCGTTTTGCCCGTCCCTACGACTTCTACCCCTTTACCCACCATGTGGAGGTGCTGAGCCTGCTATCGCTCTGAGGGTGCTGTACGCTTCCACCGAGGCACCCCTTGCGCTTTGCGTCTGCTTCTCCGAGAATCGTCGTTGTGTTGGTCAAGCGCATCATCCCGTGCCTCGACGTCCACAATGGACGGGTGGTTAAAGGCATTAACTTTGTGAACCTGCGGGATGCCGGGGATCCAGTCGAGGCGGCCAAAGCCTACAACCTGGCCGGGGCTGACGAGCTGGTTTTCCTGGACATTACCGCCACCCACGAGGAGCGCGGTCTTATGCTCGAGATAGCCACCCAGGTGGCCGAGCAGGTGTTTATTCCCTTCACGGTGGGCGGGGGGGTGCGCAGCCTCGAGGATGCCCGGGCCCTGCTGCTGGCCGGCGCCGACAAGGTTTCGGTCAACTCGGCGGCCGTTCGACGGCCCGAGCTGATCCGGGAGCTGGCCGAGCACTTTGGCAACCAGGCAGTGGTGCTGGCCATTGATGCACGCAGAAGCGGCAGCTCCTGGGAGGTATACGTGGCTGGGGGCCGCACCCCCACCGGACTGGACGCGCTGGCCTGGGCCGAGCGGGGCGCCAGCCTGGGTGCGGGGGAGATTCTGCTGACCAGCATGGACGCCGACGGCACCAAGGCCGGTTTCGATGTGGCCCTGTGTCAGGCCGTGTCGCAGGTGGTGGATGTCCCGGTTATCGCCTCCGGCGGTGCGGGCAGCCCGCAGCATTTTGCCGAGGTGCTGCAAGACGGCATTGCCGACGCAGCCCTGGCCGCCAGCGTGTTTCATTTTGGCGAGATTCCCATCCCAGAGCTCAAAGCGTACCTGGCCCAACAGGGTATTCCGGTGCGGCTCGAGGCCCCCCGTGGGTTGCAATCCCCCACCTGACTACCGAGAATGAGCCAAGGGAAGCCTATGAATCTCAGCGAAGTTCGATTCGATGCCAACGGCCTGGTTCCGGTCATCGTGCAAGATGCGCAGACCGGTCAGGTACTCACACTGGCCTATGCCAACCTCGAGGCCCTCGAGCAGACCCTACAAACCCGGCAAAGCACCTTCTGGAGCCGCAGCCGGGGTGCGCTCTGGGTCAAGGGCCAGACCTCCGGGCATACCCAGCGGGTGGTGGAGGTTGTGCTCGACTGCGACCAGGACGCGGTGGTGTATAAAGTAATCCCGGAGGGCCCGGCCTGCCATACCGGGGCCGAGAGCTGTTTCCATCATCCCCTGACCCCCACCGCCGACCCACCCCTGGGTGAGGTTTTGGAGCGGGTGTACCGAACCATTCAGCAACGCATCCACACCCTGCCCGAGGGCTCGTACGTCGCCAAGCTGCACCAAGCGGGCCTCGACCGCCTGCTCAAAAAAATCGGCGAGGAGGCCGGTGAGGTGATCATCGCCGCTAAGAACCAGCACCCCGAGGAGCTGGTCTGGGAAGCCTCGGATCTGCTGTTCCATCTGCTGTTCGTGCTCGCCGAGCAAGGCGTCACCCCCGCGGACCTCGCCCGCACGCTCTGGGGCCGGCACCAACCGAAGAACCAGGGCCAGGCATAGGGATTTCCTCTGGAAGGGCTACCAAGGCCTGTGCTTTAGCAAAGCTTGGTAAGCTTGGGGTATGGAAATGGAATTCGATACCGATATGGACATTGAGCGGCTCCTGGTGCTCGAGGTCGCCCGGGTAACCGAACAGGCCGCACTGGCCGCCAGCCGGCTGGCCGGAATGGGCAAAAAAGACGCCGTAGACGCGGCCGGTACCGAGGCCATGCGCACTGTGCTCTCCGAACTCCCCATCCATGGCCGGGTCGTGATCGGCGAAGGCGAGATGGATGAAGCCCCCATGCTTTACATCGGCGAGCGCCTCGGACGGGGTGGGCCGGAGGTGGACATTGCGGTGGATCCGGTAGAGGGCACCACCATCACCGCCAAAGGTCTGCCCAACGCCATCACGGTCATTGCCATCAGCGAAAAAGGCGGCCTGGTGGGGGCCCCCGACATGTATATGCAAAAGCTGGTGGTGGGCCCACCGGCGGCCGGCAAGGTGAGCCTGGATTTTCCGGTAGAGGCCAACCTGCGCATCGTCGCCGACTCCCTGCAACGCAAGGTAGAAGACCTGGTGGTGGTCATTTTGGATCGGCCCCGGCACGAACAGCTCATCCGCGAGGTGCGGGAAGCCGGGGCCAGGGTCAAGCTGATCACCGATGGCGACGTGGTGGCGGCGGTCTCGGTGGCCGTTCGTGGAACCGGCGTTCACGTCATGATGGGCAGTGGGGGTGCCCCGGAAGGGGTGCTGGCGGCCGCTGCTTTGAAGTGTATGGGTGGGGAGATTCAAGGGCGCTTCCTGCCCAGCAACCCCGCCGAGCTCGAGCGGCTCCATGCCATGGGGGTGGACGAGAAGAAAATCTACCGCACCAACGATCTCGCCCCAGGCCGGCAAATTGTCTTCTCGGCAACCGGCATCACCCACGGAGAACTGCTCGAGGGGGTGCGCTACTTTGGCGGCGGTGCCCGCACCCACTCGATCGTGATGGGCTATCAGACCAAGGTGGTGCGGTTTATCGACTCCATTCACCTCTTTGAGAGCGGCGCACGGGTCAATATCCGCGTATAGCACCTGCTATCACAGCAAAAACCAGGGGCAGTGCCCCTGGTTATAGCGGTTTGGCCCCGCTTGAATCCTTTGCCCCTGGGTGTAATCAAAAGCGCATTCCAGCAGTTTCGTTCGGGCTTTCGAAAGTAAACGATACGGCCGAAATGCGCGTTATTACAGCAAACCCAGCCGGATCAGAAGCCGATGTTTACACCCACAGCACCCCCCAGGCCAAAAGCGCTCGAGCTGCCAAAAAACAGCATGGGGTGCACCTCAACAAAAATGCCCACCAGCGGTAGACCCACGTTCAAATAGGTTCCGATCACCCCTCGAGCCCCCAGACCCCCGCTGCCAGCGCCTTGCGAAATCAGCGAGACGGTTGTCCCGGAGGCATAAAACAAGCCGGCCCCCGCGTACAGATCGGTCAGGGGTACCGAGACCAGTACGTCGGCGCCGCCACCCAGGGAGGCCGGCCCACCGGTAAAGAAGTTGGCACCGCCATACACCCGCCCATCCACCAGCAAGGGCACCAGGGAAAAGCGAACGCCAGCATTGACCCCAAAGGGACTGCCAGCAGTCACCTGCACACTCTGGGCCAGAGCCGAACCGAGCAGCAAAACCAACAGGATCAGCCATTTGCGCATACAAGCCTCCGCGCCAAGTATAAAGGGGTGCTAGCCTAGATGGCTACTGGCTTTTGCAGCAGCTCTGCGATCTGCACAGCATTCAAAGCCGCTCCCTTGAGCAGTTGGTCTCCCGCCACAAAGAAATCCAGCCCGTTATCAAAGACCAGGCTTTTGCGGATACGCCCCACCTCCACGTTGAACTTGCCGGTCGCGCTCAGGGGCATGGGATAGCGTTTGGCAGCGGGATCGTCCACCAAATCCACCCCTGGCGCTGCGCTTAGCACCGCTCGAGCCGCCTCCGGACTTACGGGTTTTTCAAACTCCACCGTAACCGCCTCGGAGTGCACCCGCAGGGTAGGAACCCGTACTGCCGTGCAGGAAACCCGGATCTGCGAGTCCTCCATGATTTTTTGGGTCTCCCACAGCACCTTCATCTCCTCTTTGGTGTAGCCGTTTTCCTGGAAAGCGTCTATCTGTGGAATTACATTGAAGGGCAGGGGGTGGGCAAAGGTTTTGTGTTCAACCGCACGCCCGGCCAGGAACTCTTTGGTGCCCTGCAGCAGCTCCTCCATCCCGCTTGCGCCTGCCCCCGAAGCGCTCTGGTAGGTGCTCACAATCACCCTTCGGGCCTTAAAGGCTTTGTGCAGGGGATGAAGGGCCATCAGCAGGATGGCTGTGGTGCAGTTGGGGTTGGCGATGATGTTCTTGTGACCCCGGATGGCGTGCGGGTTGATCTCCGGTACAATCAGGGGTACGTCCGGCTCATAGCGAAAGGCCGAGGAGTTGTCGATCACCACCGACTGGGTGGCCCATATGGGTGCGTATTGCTTAGAGATACCGCTGCCCGCACTCGCCAGCACCACATCCACCGGCAATGGGGCCTCTGGCAGGGCCTCCACAGCGATTTCCTTTCCTCTAAAAACCATGCTTCGGCCTGCAGAGCGCGCCGAGGCGTACAGCCGTAGCTCCGACACTGGGAAGTCTCGCCGCTCGATCACACTCAGCAACTCTCTACCAACCGCCCCAGTCGCCCCTACAATCGCGATTTTCATAGCCTTCACCTCTCTTCAACAAAAAACCTGCCAGAACTGGCAGGTGGCGGCAGCTCGAGCGAGCCGCCGCTTAGGTGGTGGTGGTATACCAAACCATCTGCGAACAACAATATAAGCTACTCAAACAAAAGTCAAACCCAGCCCTGCTCAGCCAACACAGTGCCTCAGTTGCAACGATACTCACCAACCCGCGCCTCAGGCACCTGCAGCCATGCCACCTGGGCGGTTGGGGTCTCCGGGGAGGCCAGACAGCCGGTCACACGGTTGACCGCGATGGTGAGGTAAGCCCGGCTGGAGGCCACCACCGGGCCAGGACGGGCAATGTAGGTAGGCTGGGGCGGAGCCTCCAGCACAGCAGATGGGGCACCAACCGCCTGGGTACGCTGTACCTGGCGCGCAGGAAACACAGCCGCAACCCCACTGGAACTGATATTCCCGGTCAGCAGGTCGAAGGTGACCGTAGCCAGCCCCGGAGGTTGTGGAAAATCGCCGGCGGGGCGGCCGCGCAGGGCCTGTTCCACAAAGTCGCGCCAGATGGGCGGGTTCACCACCGAGCTGCTGGGCTCCACGCCGCCCATGCGCTGGGGTTTGTGATCATCCCGCCCGACCCAGAGCGTAGCCACCAGACCACGGGTGGCCCCAGCAAACCATAGGTCGATGGCCTCGTCGCTGGTTCCAGTTTTGCCGCCCACAATACGCCCAGGGATGCGCGCCGCCGAGGCCAGGCTCGAGCTGAAGCCAGGTGGCACGTCGTAGACGTAGCCTTTGAGCATGTCCCATATCTGATAGGCCACCTGGGGCGTCCAGAGCAGCACTTTCTTGGTCTCGGGCTGGTAGATTATGCGGCCGTTGCTGTCCTCAACCCGAAGCACCAGCCGGGGCTCCACCCAGTAGCCCCCGTTAACAAAGCTGGCGTAAGCAGCGGCCAGGCCCATGGGCGTGATCTCGGCGCCGCCCCCAATTGCGTTGGCCAGCACGGCCATATTGCCGGTCAGACGGAAGCCGGCGGTGCGTAGCTTATCGCCCAGGCGCTGCACCCCGATGGCCTCGGCGGTGCGAATGGCCGGCAGGTTCAGCGAGCGATCCAGGGCGTAGCGGATGCTGACCGGGCGGTCGAGGTAGCGGCCATCGAAATTTTTGGGCCGCCACACCCCCTGGGGCGTGCGGTACTCGATGGGTGAGTCGCGCACGGTGGTGGCCTGGGTCCAGCCAGCTTCCAGGGCGACCCCGTAAGTAAAGGGTTTGATGGCCGAGCCGGGACTACGCCAGGCCTGGGTGGCCCGGTTGAACTCACCCTCGGTGCCTGGCCGGGCCCCCACCATAGCCAGCACCTCGCCCGAGTTGGGCTCGAGGCCCACCAGCGCGAGCTGGGCCTGATCGGGTAAGCGACGGCCCGTCACCGCCTTTTCAGCAGCGGTCTGCATCCGGAGATCCAGGGTTGTGATTATGCGCAGGCCACCCTGTTCACGCAGCTTGTCTGCACCTATTTTTTCTTTTAGATAGCGCTGTACCTCATATACAAAGTATGGAGCCAGGCGCACATTGCGTTCGGGCACAATTCGCACGCTGGGGTCAACCAGCTTGGCATTCTTGAGGTTGCCGTTGTCGTCGTATTCCACTTCCCAGCCCTTGGGCACCAGCTTATAACGCCACGCCGCATCGGCCTCAGACTGGCTAATCCACCCCTCCGAGGCCATGTTGTTCAGCAATACCCGCATGCGCCGTCGGGTCGAGCTGAAGTCCAGGTAGCGGGTGTTCGGCGCAGGAATCAGCACGGCCAGGTAGGCCCCTTCGGCCAAATTGAGCTCGGACGGCTCCTTGCCAAAATAGGCCTGGGCTGCAGCCCAGATGCCTTGCGCATTGCCGCCCCAGGGCACCACGTTCAGGTACATCTCCAAAATTTCTTCCTTGGAGTAGCGCCGCTCAACCTGAATAGCCAACGGGAACTCCTTTAGTTTGCGCTCGAGGCCGCTGATACCCCGCCGCTCGAGGGCCAGATCCCTCAGCAGCGTGTTCTTGACCACCTGGGTGGTGATGGTGGAGCCCCCCTGCAGATCACCGCGCAAGGTGTAGTAAACCCCGCCCAGCAACCGGATGAAGTCGATGCCGTAGTGCTTGAAAAAACGTTGATCCTCCGAAACCACCACCGCCACGGCCGCTGCAGGAGACACCTCGGAGAGCCGCACCAACTGCCGGGCAATAGCCCGCCCATCCTCCACCGAGGCCAGGTCGGCAATGGGGATGCCATCGCGGGTATAGAAAGTAGAGGTCGCCGTGAAGCGCAAATCTTCAAGGGTCTCGAGGCTAGGCAGGTCGCGCAGGAGCAGCCAGGTTACGTACCCTGCGGCTCCCAGTGCGCCCAGAAACCCTGCAAGTAGCACCAGCCGCAAAACCTGAAGCAATCTTCGCACGTGCCCCAGTTTAGCAGCATTGCATTAGAGGGTTTGTAATGCTTATTTTGAGCCCAAAGACCTAAGGACTGGGCTGCGGCCTTGCCAGGTTGCGGAGGATATTAGAAAAGGCCTTGCGGTCTACCGGCTTGGAAAGCACGTGATCAACCCTGGCAAACTCGGCGGTTAGCTTGGTTCGCTCGTCGCCATCGGTAATGAACAGCACCACCGGTACTTCTCGCAGGCGACGGCTCATTTTGAGGCGGGAAGCAATTGAAAAGGGGTCTATTTCTATTGCATCGTCTAGCACGATGGCACGGGGGGTATGGGCTTTCAGGTAATCCAGGCCTTCCTTAGCACTCTCGAAAAATTGCGCCTCAATACCTTGCTCCTCGATAGCCAGTTCGAGCAAAGCCCGCAAGGTCTGGCTCGAGGTTACTATCAACACCTTATTGCTTGGCACTGCTTCCGGCATACTAGCTAGATGGTAGCAAACCCAGGGTGAAGGACAGGCCCAAATATCACAGTCATGCTACGAGCACGTTCAGCGGTACCTTTCCATTGCTGCAAAATAACCTACCCGAGGGATGCTCACCCTCGGGTTTTTGCGTCCTGTTGCTGGCTGGGGCACGTGGACTCGAACCACGACCGACGGTTCCAAAGGAGACCACAGACCCAACGGCAGGGTACGGACACCTACGGATAATCCCGTATTTATCGAAAAAAACGCGAGTGTGACCACGGCTACTTTCGGCATTATTCGGACCCATAAACCGTAAATAAACCGTAAAACTTGGGGTTGTTTTTGTGCGGCCACAAAGGGGTTCTTGGGGGGACGTGTGAAGTGGTAGGATAAACAAAACCCCTGGCCGGAACCAGGGGGCCTTAGCGCGGCTTCCCTATTCTACAACCGGTCACGGGTGGCGAGGAGCACTGTGGCCGAACTATTCACCCACCCTGAACAGCACGGGGCGTTTCTCAAACGTCGCTACCTGTGGGAACTGTGGACATCCCTGCTCGAGCTTGCCCCTACCTGCACGGCCTACCTGAAAGAGCACGGTGTAAGCGCCTGGCTCGAGCGCTACGGGCTGCCTGACGGGTTGCGTGATTGGGCGGAGGAATACCACGCTGACCCTTCAGGGTATGAGCCCCTGGGGTGGGACTGGCAAGACGAGGCACCGCTCACGGTGCGGTTGTCCTGGCACTGGGAGGCTTTTCCTGAATACGACCCCACCCACATGCCCGCTCATAGGTGGAAAGAAAAGGCTATCGCCTGGCTTGAGAGCTACATGCAGAGCGTGGAAGACGCTTACAGGCAAGCGGGGTGGCAAAGGGTGAGGGTCAAGTACAACCCCGAACACTTCAAATGGTTGGCGCTGCGGCTCGAGGGGTTGTCCTGGGTACAGATAGCTAACCGCACCGCCGTACCGGTTGAGGATACGGCTGTGCGTGTCGCAACCACACGATTAGCTGAGCGGCTGTGCGTGTTGCTACCACACGAATGAAGAAAAGGGAAGAACATTTAGCCCGAGAGCAAATGTTCTACCCACAGGTTGAGCAATTCCACACCATGCGGGATGTATGGAAAACATCCCGTTGCTCGCAACCATTCCCGAGCTACACAGGCTGATCGGTAGAGAGCGGATCGGGCGTGATGCCCTGTACCAGCTAGCCCGCAAGCATGGGGTACGGCTGGGTAAGCGGCTGTTGATCCCTCGCCGCGTGGTGCTGGCCCTGCTCGAGGGGCGTCTAGACGAGTTGGAAACCCCCGCCGGGGCTGGCGGGGGGCAGTAGGAGGGGACTGTGAAAACCCCTAACGACATTCTACACGCCCGGCTCACCTTCCTCTCGCACTTCCCCCACAACCAGCGGGCCACCGCCACTAACTTTCTGCTC
>ENA-ORXB01000929-ORXB01000929.1-sediment-metagenome-genome-assembly--contig:-NODE-929-length-43579-cov-9.370834_pt1:22500-40000 | contig 43579 bp, 33 predicted proteins | sample MGYA00237863_ERZ511475 | MGnify/ENA primary metagenome ERZ511475 (study PRJEB26305, sample SAMN06343858) | sediment metagenome | isolation source: hot spring sediment | place: Canada... | reverse complement strand
CTACCAACCGTGCCGCTTGCCCTCACGCCTAGGAGCTTTCAGTATCCTCGCTGTTGGATCGTTTCCTCAGACTTAAGCGACCCACTGCGCTATCGGGCCAACGCCGGACTTTCAGTATCCTCGCTGTTGGATCGTTTCCTCAGACCGTTTCGTCATGAGTCGGGTGGTTGTGTTCTTTTTGACTTTCAGTATCCTCGCTGTTGGATCGTTTCCTCAGACCGGATGACGACTTCCATATGCAATCGTTCTCGACCACTTTCAGTATCCTCGCTGTTGGATCGTTTCCTCAGACATTTACGATAAGGGTGTAGAGCAGAAGAGTCACGCACCTTTCAGTATCCTCGCTGTTGGATCGTTTCCTCAGACAAAAGAAGTCGAAAAAGTCGAAGATCCGAAAAGCTCTTTCAGTATCCTCGCTGTTGGATCGTTTCCTCAGACTTGGTTGCGTTGTACGTCGACGTGCTGACGGCCAGACTTTCAGTATCCTCGCTGTTGGATCGTTTCCTCAGACTAAATGCATACGCACGGTACAAACCATCTCCGCTTGCCTTTCAGTATCCTCGCTGTTGGATCGTTTCCTCAGACACGAAAACGGCGCTTCAGCATTGAAATACCTGAGATCTTTCAGTATCCTCGCTGTTGGATCGTTTCCTCAGACCCGTGGTTTGCGCGCTGGAGCGATAGACACGAGTTTCTTTCAGTATCCTCGCTGTTGGATCGTTTCCTCAGACCCGACCTCGCCGTCGGCAGGAAACGGCGTTTGGATCTTTCAGTATCCTCGCTGTTGGATCGTTTCCTCAGACTGTGTCTAAGAAGACCAGGAACATGTCCCCCAACGCCTTTCAGTATCCTCGCTGTTGGATCGTTTCCTCAGACTTGGCGCAAGCGCTCAACAACCTGCGCCGGCAAGGACTTTCAGTATCCTCGCTGTTGGATCGTTTCCTCAGACTGCGGGAAAACTGGATTGAGCAACTGAATGAACATCTTTCAGTATCCTCGCTGTTGGATCGTTTCCTCAGACTGTGTGTTTGCGCCAGTATGTCGCACCGACGTTGCCTTTCAGTATCCTCGCTGTTGGATCGTTTCCTCAGACGTCAAGGCGGCGACTTCCACGTCGGCGCATGTCGCAGCTTTCAGTATCCTCGCTGTTGGATCGTTTCCTCAGACTATTTCCCGGACCGCATCGAGAAGTATATATCCGCTTTCAGTATCCTCGCTGTTGGATCGTTTCCTCAGACTGGTGCGTTTTGATCCAGAAGTTTTAATCGAACTTCTTTCAGTATCCTCGCTGTTGGATCGTTTCCTCAGACTGCCAGCAACAAGCAGAGCATCGATGACCTGGCGACTTTCAGTATTCTCGCTGTTGGATCGTTTCCTCAGACACCCATGGCGCCGGCCAGCTTGGCGCCTTCCAGCCCTTTCAGTATCCTCGCTGTTGGATCGTTTCCTCAGACCTTGACCGAGTTCGAGACGAAGCGGGAGGAGATTTCGCTTTCAGTATCCTCGCTGTTGGATCGTTTCCTCAGACACCGGCGATTCATTGTGTAATCAAAATCACTCTCCCTTTCAGTATCCTCGCTGTTGGATCGTTTCCTCAGACAACTCTGCCTCAAGCTCTCTTCCATCTTTGAAGTCACTTTCAGTATCCTCGCTGTTGGATCGTTTCCTCAGACTCCGACATTCACGCATACGAGAAGCTACGTATACGCCTTTCAGTATCCTCGCTGTTGGATCGTTTCCTCAGACACTAATGTCCACACAGACATCCATCCTGGACGCCTGGACTTTCAGTATCCTCGCTGTTGGATCGTTTCCTCAGACCTGGGTGCGCTTGGCATTTACAGCACGGTTGCGCCGCCCTTTCAGTATCCTCGCTGTTGGATCGTTTCCTCAGACAAAAAGAGCCGGGAGTTTTTTTGCCGTGTGGCCGGCGCTTTCAGTATCCTCGCTGTTGGATCGTTTCCTCAGACGCGCCACACACCGACTACGCAATCTACGTCGAGTACTTTCAGTATCCTCGCTGTTGGATCGTTTCCTCAGACTTTTCACCCGGCGTGCCGGCCACATGCACAAACGCCTTTCAGTATCCTCGCTGTTGGATCGTTTCCTCAGACTGCTGGAAGTAGCGAAAGCGATAGCGACGTACACGATCTTTCAGTATCCTCGCTGTTGGATCGTTTCCTCAGACACTTCCCAGTTCAGCCGATTACATCATCGGTGCGAATCTTTCAGTATCCTCGCTGTTGGATCGTTTCCTCAGACACGCCAACAGCGCAGCCAACCGCTTCTCGTGCATCCCCTTTCAGTATCCTCGCTGTTGGATCGTTTCCTCAGACACCACTGTGTGCTCCCCCATCCCGACCAAAAATGGTCTTTCAGTATCCTCGCTGTTGGATCGTTTCCTCAGACTCTGCCACACCCGATCAACAGCAAAAGAAGAGTTCTGCTTTCAGTATCCTCGCTGTTGGATCGTTTCCTCAGACGGAAAATTCCGGCCGTCCTGATAGGAGAGGAAGGCACTTTCAGTATCCTCGCTGTTGGATCGTTTCCTCAGACTTAACGGTGCAATGTTGTACCGTGCGCCGTGGGGGTGCTTTCAGTATCCTCGCTGTTGGATCGTTTCCTCAGACGGCATAATTGATGCCCTTCCAGTTACCGAAAACCACTTTCAGTATCCTCGCTGTTGGATCGTTTCCTCAGACCCAAGTGCGAAGTTGCACTGGAAACCACGCCGTCGCTTTCAGTATCCTCGCTGTTGGATCGTTTCCTCAGACGAAGCGGCGAAGGAGAAAAAAATGGAAGTGATCAATCTTTCAGTATCCTCGCTGTTGGATCGTTTCCTCAGACGAAGCGCACGGCACTAATTGCCCGAACGACCGGATCTTTCAGTATCCTCGCTGTTGGATCGTTTCCTCAGACCTGGCGTCACGCCAGCGGCGCATGGATTGGATACGACTTTCAGTATCCTCGCTGTTGGATCGTTTCCTCAGACTTCTATTACTCTCTTCTTACTAATGACGGTAGATCTTTCAGTATCCTCGCTGTTGGATCGTTTCCTCAGACTCTGGCGCAAGTTGCCAGCACCTGCGGCTACGGCGTCTTTCAGTATCCTCGCTGTTGGATCGTTTCCTCAGACCTCCTGCACGTAAACGCCAGCAGGCTGAGAAAACGACTTTCAGTATCCTCGCTGTTGGATCGTTTCCTCAGACGCTTCGGCTGATGGAGTGTCGGGTTTAGTTAGGGCCTTTCAGTATCCTCGCTGTTGGATCGTTTCCTCAGACAAGTTGCGTCAGAAGCGTACTGCACATCGTACTGGTCTTTCAGTATCCTCGCTGTTGGATCGTTTCCTCAGACGGACAAGCTCGGCTTTTTGGTTTTAAGAAAAGCGTCTTTCAGTATCCTCGCTGTTGGATCGTTTCCTCAGACGATGTCGGCCGGGGGTACTGGATCGTGCCCTACGTGTCTTTCAGTATCCTCGCTGTTGGATCGTTTCCTCAGACCATCTAAAAATTCAAACTCTTTGAAAGTGTACAAGAACTTTCAGTATCCTCGCTGTTGGATCGTTTCCTCAGACATCGCAGCAACGTTGCTGAAAACGTGACGTTGTTGCTCTTTCAGTATCCTCGCTGTTGGATCGTTTCCTCAGACGCCGACCGGCAAGGGCTGCGGTAAAAACGTCTCTCTTTCAGTATCCTCGCTGTTGGATCGTTTCCTCAGACCGGTAAACTCCGCCGGTCTCCCGGAGTGGAGACCGGCTTTCAGTATCCTCGCTGTTGGATCGTTTCCTCAGACTGAGAAACTTCAAAAACTCACGTTGCGCAACCTGAGCCTTTCAGTATCCTCGCTGTTGGATCGTTTCCTCAGACGCTGCCGCTCGCCAAGTTCGTCAGAGGAAGAAAGGTCTTTCAGTATCCTCGCTGTTGGATCGTTTCCTCAGACGACGAGAACCAACGTAGAGTGTCTTCCCTCCATGACTTTCAGTATCCTCGCTGTTGGATCGTTTCCTCAGACTCTTTTTGCTCGTCTGCGTGTATGCTGATATCGGCTTTCAGTATCCTCGCTGTTGGATCGTTTCCTCAGACTTCACGGCAAGCGACTTTTCATTGATGTTGAGTGAGCTTTCAGTATCCTCGCTGTTGGATCGTTTCCTCAGACGCGTAGCCACTGGACTGGAGCTTCGTGGTTCTGGTCACTTTCAGTATCCTCGCTGTTGGATCGTTTCCTCAGACTCGGTAGAATGCAGGTCGGTGTGAAGAGTTTCCGCACTTTCAGTATCCTCGCTGTTGGATCGTTTCCTCAGACGTGAGGGATGAAATGAGCGAGTCTTTTGATGTTTTCTTTCAGTATCCTCGCTGTTGGATCGTTTCCTCAGACTGGACGGACGTCGTTCTGATCGACGCCGATCTCGCCTTTCAGTATCCTCGCTGTTGGATCGTTTCCTCAGACTGGGACGACATTGCACGTGGATTCCTTCGACCGGTCTTTCAGTATCCTCGCTGTTGGATCGTTTCCTCAGACTGCGCCGGCGGTGCGCACCCGCATCGCACCGCCGGCACTTTCAGTATCCTCGCTGTTGGATCGTTTCCTCAGACAAAGCTCGGCGCCGTCCACCACGGCGTCGGAAAGATCTTTCAGTATCCTCGCTGTTGGATCGTTTCCTCTGGATCGTTTCCTCAGACCAACATTGCCGATGCATTACGTTCAATCAATTCAATCTTTCAGTATCCTCGCTGTTGGATCGTTTCCTCAGACACGATCAAGTCGTATTCACGCCCACGCCCGTTGTCCTTTCAGTATCCTCGCTGTTGGATCGTTTCCTCAGACGCTGAGCGATGCGCCCACGAACAACTTTCGTTCGTCTTTCAGTATCCTCGCTGTTGGATCGTTTCCTCAGACCTGAAGGGGTCTGACGCCGGAACGTCGTTGAAGACACTTTCAGTATCCTCGCTGTTGGATCGTTTCCTCAGACCTGCACAATTACGCTGTTCACATATCCCCACCAGACCTTTCAGTATCCTCGCTGTTGGATCGTTTCCTCAGACAACATGCGCAGCATGAGCGAAATTGCCGGTGTCTTGCCTTTCAGTATCCTCGCTGTTGGATCGTTTCCTCAGACACCTGTCCCGTGCAGAACTCAAACACGCGCCAACCGTCTTTCAGTATCCTCGCTGTTGGATCGTTTCCTCAGACGCTGGAACCCGGCACGCACGGCGCAGGAGTTGAGGGACTTTCAGTATCCTCGCTGTTGGATCGTTTCCTCAGACGCGTATAGATGCGATAGCGCAGCGTGCGTTGTATTATCTTTCAGTATCCTCGCTGTTGGATCGTTTCCTCAGACGAAGCGGCGCTTTAGTTTTGAAATCCCCGAGATCGCTTTCAGTATCCTCGCTGTTGGATCGTTTCCTCAGACTCTTTCTTTCTTCCACCGGCGACATAAAGTCGCCAAACTTTCAGTATCCTCGCTGTTGGATCGTTTCCTCAGACTTCTTTGCCGGAGCCGCTTGCGCTGCGCATGGCACCTTTCAGTATCCTCGCTGTTGGATCGTTTCCTCAGACTTTTCTTGCCGAAGAGGAAGCGGCGGCGCGTTATGCCCTTTCAGTATCCTCACTGTTGGATCGTTTCCTCAGACCCAACTTGGCGCCGACCAAATTGGCGCCGTACAGATCTTTCAGTATCCTCGCTGTTGGATCGTTTCCTCAGACGGGCAGACTGCGCACTGCTGCGCAAAAGCTTTTGCCTTTCAGTATCCTCGCTGTTGGATCGTTTCCTCAGACCACAACGGCGTTTTTTCGTTGCTGCATGTTGTTTAACTTTCAGTATCCTCGCTGTTGGATCGTTTCCTCAGACGCGCCGGGTAAACCTGGACGGCGCAAACTTGGGTGCTTTCAGTATCCTCGCTGTTGGATCGTTTCCTCAGACAAGTTCTCGGAGGCGCCTTTCGTTCTCCGAGAGCTTCCTTTCAGTATCCTCGCTGTTGGATCGTTTCCTCAGACTTGATGCGTTCGTCGAGGCGCTGAAAAAAGAACAAACTTTCAGTATCCTCGCTGTTGGATCGTTTCCTCAGACCAATCCAACGAATCTATGATATTATGGTGCTGTAAGCTTTCAGTATCCTCGCTGTTGGATCGTTTCCTCAGACGCCTCCCCGAGCATTTCCCTCTGCAACGCCTCCGAGCTTTCAGTATCCTCGCTGTTGGATCGTTTCCTCAGACCAAGGTTAGCGTGCCCGCACCGCACCGCAACACAGACTTTCAGTATCCTCGCTGTTGGATCGTTTCCTCAGACTTCACACGACGGCAGCAAGCAAGACGCGCGTGATCGCTTTCAGTATCCTCGCTGTTGGATCGTTTCCTCAGACCCGGCCGTCGTGTTCACCCTGGTCGCCGCCGCCTCAACTTTCAGTATCCTCGCTGTTGGATCGTTTCCTCAGACGCCAACCTGACCGAGGCATGGTTGGCAAACGCCGACTCTTTCAGTATCCTCGCTGTTGGATCGTTTCCTCAGACTTTGTTGCATTGCGTGTGCGTGTTTTACATAGAGATCTTTCAGTATCCTCGCTGTTGGATCGTTTCCTCAGACTCTGCGTGATCGCCTGCGGCAGCGGACGAACGTCGACCTTTCAGTATCCTCGCTGTTGGATCGTTTCCTCAGACTTACGATAAAGTTCATCGTGAGACGCACTTCAAAGCCTTTCAGTATCCTCGCTGTTGGATCGTTTCCTCAGACGAATTTCTTGCGCCGCCCGGGCAGCGAGCACGGTGCTTTCAGTATCCTCGCTGTTGGATCGTTTCCTCAGACTTCTGATGTTGTCCGCCGCAGGCGAATTCAAGACGCTTTCAGTATCCTCGCTGTTGGATCGTTTCCTCAGACCATTACGGGCGTGACGGGCGAATTTGGCCTTTGGGCCTTTCAGTATCCTCGCTGTTGGATCGTTTCCTCAGACTTTGTGATCGTCGAGCCGGCGGCGGGCGTGTTCCGCTCTTTCAGTATCCTCGCTGTTGGATCGTTTCCTCAGACCAGATCGGCGCCACGCAGATCGGCGTCACGCATCCCTTTCAGTATCCTCGCTGTTGGATCGTTTCCTCAGACACCGCTGCTTGGCGTCGAAGCTAGTGGGTCCATTGGCTTTCAGTATCCTCGCTGTTGGATCGTTTCCTCAGACTCGAACATCCGGCATGCCGTGGAAGCCGGAGGAAGCTTTCAGTATCCTCGCTGTTGGATCGTTTCCTCAGACAAAAGCCGCCGCACGTATGCGACGGCATAAAAAAAACTTTCAGTATCCTCGCTGTTGGATCGTTTCCTCAGACGGATCGAATTCACATAAATCGTGCCGAACGGAGACGTCTTTCAGTATCCTCGCTGTTGGATCGTTTCCTCAGACACGAAATCGGACACCCCGCCGCCGGCGGGTTCATAATCTTTCAGTATCCTCGCTGTTGGATCGTTTCCTCAGACCCCGGCTCGCCGGCTGTTCGGTTGAGTGTTGAGTGCCTTTCAGTATCCTCGCTGTTGGATCGTTTCCTCAGACACAGCAAGCGCCCGCGCGTCAGCGCCAGCGTGGAGGCCTTTCAGTATCCTCGCTGTTGGATCGTTTCCTCAGACTCAGCTCGGCGCCGGAGAGAACGGCGTCGAACAAATCTTTCAGTATCCTCGCTGTTGGATCGTTTCCTCAGACTTCTGGTTGTTTATTGATTTCCTCCGGTAAGTTGACCTTTCAGTATCCTCGCTGTTGGATCGTTTCCTCAGACCTTACTACAAGCACACGGCGTTTAAGGGATGGGAACTTTCAGTATCCTCGCTGTTGGATCGTTTCCTCAGACCTGGAAGTAGCGAAAGCGATAGCGACGTACGTCGTCTTTCAGTATCCTCGCTGTTGGATCGTTTCCTCAGACCTGCAGCCGTGCAGAATAGCTTTATAGCCAGTGCCACTTTCAGTATCCTCGCTGTTGGATCGTTTCCTCAGACATAGAAGGCTCTAAAACGGGCGTTTTGGTATTTGATCTTTCAGTATCCTCGCTGTTGGATCGTTTCCTCAGACTCTCTTCTGTTACGGGTGGAGAGCGTGGTTTAGGCTTTCAGTATCCTCGCTGTTGGATCGTTTCCTCAGACTTTAAGGCCGATTCGACCATTGGCAGAAAACAAAGACTTTCAGTATCCTCGCTGTTGGATCGTTTCCTCAGACGCGTTTTAAGACTGCGGACGCCATGTTGCTTTCGCCCTTTCAGTATCCTCGCTGTTGGATCGTTTCCTCAGACACCTTCTCGGTGCCCGCCTGGCCGGTGCCGAGCTGACCTTTCAGTATCCTCGCTGTTGGATCGTTTCCTCAGACGCTTTTTGCGCAGCAGCATTCGGGCAGAACAAGAGTCTTTCAGTATCCTCGCTGTTGGATCGTTTCCTCAGACGGGACCTTTTGCGACTGGAGGAGGGATAGCGTATGTACTTTCAGTATCCTCGCTGTTGGATCGTTTCCTCAGACAAGTGAAGTGACGCCGGGCGCAGGCCGAAACTCGACGCTTTCAGTATCCTCGCTGTTGGATCGTTTCCTCAGACGAAGCTCGGGCGCTCCGCCGTTGGCTCGAGACCGACTTTCAGTATCCTCGCTGTTGGATCGTTTCCTCAGACAAAGCGTATCTGGAAAAGGAGCAGCGTTATATTGTAAACTTTCAGTATCCTCGCTGTTGGATCGTTTCCTCAGACCTCCTGGTGCAGCGGCTGAGGAATGCGCAGCGAGGCTTTCAGTATCCTCGCTGTTGGATCGTTTCCTCAGACAGCTGACCATGGAGGACTTCCAGCTTGCGCTGGCGCCTTTCAGTATCCTCGCTGTTGGATCGTTTCCTCAGACCGAATGCGGGCGGAAACGATGGCGCCGGTCAAATCAAACTTTCAGTATCCTCGCTGTTGGATCGTTTCCTCAGACTACTTCACCTTACTCTGTAACATTCTCGTCATTACAGCCCTTTCAGTATCCTCGCTGTTGGATCGTTTCCTCAGACTGAAACGGGCCGCACGGCGACCGTCGATGTCACACCTTTCAGTATCCTCGCTGTTGGATCGTTTCCTCAGACCTTTTTGCGCAGCAGCATTCGGGCAGAACAAGAACTTTCAGTATCCTCGCTGTTGGATCGTTTCCTCAGACTCTAGAAGTCGCCAAGCTTCCCGGCGCCGATCTCTCCTTTCAGTATCCTCGCTGTTGGATCGTTTCCTCAGACCTCGCTGCCTTTTGCACCTTCGGCGCTGATCGACTCCTTTCAGTATCCTCGCTGTTGGATCGTTTCCTCAGACAGAACCATGCGTTTGCTTTCTCGCCCAAGAACCCAGTCTTTCAGTATCCTCGCTGTTGGATCGTTTCCTCAGACTCCGCCCTGAGGGCGCTCTGGGAAGAAACGTTTAACTTTCAGTATCCTCGCTGTTGGATCGTTTCCTCAGACGACTTGTCGGCGGATCGTGTGCTGCATGTCAACGTCTTTCAGTATCCTCGCTGTTGGATCGTTTCCTCAGACGCGACCAATCACAAGCGATGTTTCAAGCAAAAAATCCTTTCAGTATCCTCGCTGTTGGATCGTTTCCTCAGACACACGTGATCGAGCGAATAATCGAGCAGCTCTTGACTTTCAGTATCCTCGCTGTTGGATCGTTTCCTCAGACATCAATCGACTCCATGAAGGAGTTGGTGTTCAGTTCTTTCAGTATCCTCGCTGTTGGATCGTTTCCTCAGGCCCGCCGGCGGTAGGATGTCCGATTTCGTTTGAGTCTCTTTCAGTATCCTCGCTGTTGGATCGTTTCCTCAGACACGGCCATTCGTAAGCCTCTGCTATAAGTTTTGCTCTTTCAGTATCCTCGCTGTTGGATCGTTTCCTCAGACGCAGCCAAGCACCGGTCAGTACGGCACCGGAAAGATCTTTCAGTATCCTCGCTGTTGGATCGTTTCCTCAGACGATCTGGGCGAAGCGGATCTGCGCGAGGCCAAGATGCTTTCAGTATCCTCGCTGTTGGATCGTTTCCTCAGACGCTGATCGGCGTCGATCTAGAAGTCGCCAAGCTGGTCTTTCAGTATCCTCGCTGTTGGATCGTTTCCTCAGACACTTTTGTCACCCTGCCTTTTTTTGTTGTTTTTTGCTTTCAGTATCCTCGCTGTTGGATCGTTTCCTCAGACCGGCAGGGAGGAGAACATGATTAAGATCAAGGAAACTTTCAGTATCCTCGCTGTTGGATCGTTTCCTCAGACCAGGCGCAAGAAATGCGAGTGTGACGCATTAAATTGCCTTTCAGTATCCTCGCTGTTGGATCGTTTCCTCAGACTGTAGGTCGGCGCCGGCCAGATTGGCGCCGAAGAGCTTTCAGTATCCTCGCTGTTGGATCGTTTCCTCAGACTTCGTCGAGTCTGAGCGTGGTAGCGCTCACTGACGCTTTCAGTATCCTCGCTGTTGGATCGTTTCCTCAGACCCGTGGTACGCACGTTGGCGTGCCGAGGATGAAGTCTTTCAGTATCCTCGCTGTTGGATCGTTTCCTCAGACTATTTGCTGCGCAGGGCAAGCGTCGCCGAGACCAACGCCTTTCAGTATCCTCGCTGTTGGATCGTTTCCTCAGACAACAAGATGGCGCCGGCAAGATCGGCGCCGGAGAGATCTTTCAGTATCCTCGCTGTTGGATCGTTTCCTCAGACGGCGTCGCTTAGGTCGGAGCGGGCCAATGTGGCGGCCTTTCAGTATCCTCGCTGTTGGATCGTTTCCTCAGACTACGCAGTCGCTTCCCGAATCCGTCGCCTCGTCGCCGCCTTTCAGTATCCTCGCTGTTGGATCGTTTCCTCAGACAAAAGTGGAAGATGACAAAAAACTGGATAAATTCCCTTTCAGTATCCTCGCTGTTGGATCGTTTCCTCAGACTTCGGAGCTGATGGCGTATCGCATTCACTATGCGACGCTTTCAGTATCCTCGCTGTTGGATCGTTTCCTCAGACGCCTCCCCGGCACGCCGGCTGTCTGGGATGTCTGGGTCTTTCAGTATCCTCGCTGTTGGATCGTTTCCTCAGACGCATCACGCACATGCTGTTCGTAGTCTACAACGTTCTTTCAGTATCCTCGCTGTTGGATCGTTTCCTCAGACCGGGTTTATTTCGTGGTTGAACGATATCGATTTCTTCTTTCAGTATCCTCGCTGTTGGATCGTTTCCTCAGACGCAGCGGCAAAGGAGGAAATGATGAGAATCGAAAATTACTTTCAGTATCCTCGCTGTTGGATCGTTTCCTCAGACGGATCAAAAATCTAGTAATTACAATCACATATTATACTTTCAGTATCCTCGCTGTTGGATCGTTTCCTCAGACCCAATCCCTCGTCGATGATGGCACGAATCAGCAGTTCTTTCAGTATCCTCGCTGTTGGATCGTTTCCTCAGACACGAAATCGGACAACCCGCCGCCGGCGGGTTCATGACTTTCAGTATCCTCGCTGTTGGATCGTTTCCTCAGACAGGTAAGCGCCAGCGGCGCCGCCGCCGCAACAATGCCTTTCAGTATCCTCGCTGTTGGATCGTTTCCTCAGACGCAAGAGTTGCCGATCGGCAGCCTCGTCGGGTGCATCTTTCAGTATCCTCGCTGTTGGATCGTTTCCTCAGACGCACTTCGTGACGACTGGTACGCCATCTATTTGGTCTTTCAGTATCCTCGCTGTTGGATCGTTTCCTCAGACGCGGTGGAGGCAAATTTTGTCCATCCCGACCATTTCCTTTCAGTATCCTCGCTGTTGGATCGTTTCCTCAGACGTTAACCATGAATTCAGACTTCATCAAGATAGGAACTTTCAGTATCCTCGCTGTTGGATCGTTTCCTCAGACGACTTATGACCGAACAGGAGTTGGCAGAAATTTTGCTTTCAGTATCCTCGCTGTTGGATCGTTTCCTCAGACTTTGACGTAATCGCATCACGCGCCGATGCCTCAACGCTTTCAGTATCCTCGCTGTTGGATCGTTTCCTCAGACGCGTGCAAACCACGGCCACCAGCCGGCCGGCGCATACGCTTTCAGTATCCTCGCTGTTGGATCGTTTCCTCAGACCTCCGATTTCCTCATCGGAGCGTCCGAGCTCATCTTCTTTCAGTATCCTCGCTGTTGGATCGTTTCCTCAGACGGTAAAGAGGCGTCACTCGGCTGGCTCGACTCTCGGCCTTTCAGTATCCTCGCTGTTGGATCGTTTCCTCAGACTCTCTCCGGCGCCGATCTGCGAGGCGCAGATCTGAGCTTTCAGTATCCTCGCTGTTGGATCGTTTCCTCAGACAATTCCCGCAGCGGACAAGTCGTTTGAGGTAAAAACTTTCAGTATCCTCGCTGTTGGATCGTTTCCTCAGACACTATGTGTTTAATGTTTCGTCGCGCGGAATCGATTCTTTCAGTATCCTCGCTGTTGGATCGTTTCCTCAGACACATCAAGACATACATCATCACAGTCAAGCCGGACAGCTTTCAGTATCCTCGCTGTTGGATCGTTTCCTCAGACTCTTTTTCTCGTTTGCCTGTCGACACCGTCGAGTTCGCTTTCAGTATCCTCGCTGTTGGATCGTTTCCTCAGACTCTGCGCCGGGCGTGGTTGTCCGGTGCCGATCTTGCCTTTCAGTATCCTCGCTGTTGGATCGTTTCCTCAGACTTCTCCCCAGGCGTGCCGGCTACATGCGTAAACGCCTTTCAGTATCCTCGCTGTTGGATCGTTTCCTCAGACTCATGCAACTTTGCGCCACGTAAGCCTGCATTGCGCTTTCAGTATCCTCGCTGTTGGATCGTTTCCTCAGACACAATACACCTCGTTCGGTGACTGGGTGCTGATCAGCTTTCAGTATCCTCGCTGTTGGATCGTTTCCTCAGACTGCGTGTGATATCGGCAGTAATATATTTGTCGAATCTTTCAGTATCCTCGCTGTTGGATCGTTTCCTCAGACTGCGCCAACGGCTCGCCCAGGCGATTGCATTGGGCCTTTCAGTATCCTCGCTGTTGGATCGTTTCCTCAGACCAGCAAGCCTTTTTGCTGTGCGTTTTCGGTTGAGGCTTTCAGTATCCTCGCTGTTGGATCGTTTCCTCAGACAAAAAAGCCGCCCACGTATGCGGCGGCATAAAAAAAGCTTTCAGTATCCTCGCTGTTGGATCGTTTCCTCAGACTCAAGCCAGCCGAGTGACGCCTCTTTACCCCGGCCCTTTCAGTATCCTCGCTGTTGGATCGTTTCCTCAGACGCCCACATCCGAAATACGCATGCCGGCCGTACGACCTTTCAGTATCCTCGCTGTTGGATCGTTTCCTCAGACGGTTGAGATCCGCAACGTGCCGCTTGCGCTGTTTGACTTTCAGTATCCTCGCTGTTGGATCGTTTCCTCAGACTCTTTCCGGTGCCGACTTGACCGGCGCCGACTTGACCTTTCAGTATCCTCGCTGTTGGATCGTTTCCTCAGACTGTGAATTGCCGCTGCACGATGCTGCCCGAGATTCCCTTTCAGTATCCTCGCTGTTGGATCGTTTCCTCAGACGGATCCAGTAGTGGGCGACCGAGATCAGCTGCGACACTTTCAGTATCCTCGCTGTTGGATCGTTTCCTCAGACGGAAACGGACCGGAACGCATCTTCGTGCGTGGCGAACTTTCAGTATCCTCGCTGTTGGATCGTTTCCTCAGACATATTTTGCCGCCGAGCAACAACACGATGTGTTGCACTTTCAGTATCCTCGCTGTTGGATCGTTTCCTCAGACTCAGCACGGCGCCGGTCAGCACGGCGTCGGAAAGATCTTTCAGTATCCTCGCTGTTGGATCGTTTCCTCAGACGCCCAACCTTTAAACGCCGTGTGCTTGTAGTAAGCGCTTTCAGTATCCTCGCTGTTGGATCGTTTCCTCAGACCGTGCAGGGAGCGAAAAGGCCTGGTCAGCTGATCACGCTTTCAGCATCCTCGCTGTTGGATCGTTTCCTCAGACTAGGTATGCATCTACCAGCCTGGCCTCGGCCAAATCTTTCAGTATCCTCGCTGTTGGATCGTTTCCTCAGACATTTTTTCCTCCCTCGCCGCTTCCTCCGGCTCTCACTTTCAGTATCCTCGCTGTTGGATCGTTTCCTCAGACTCGGCACCGGGGAAAATCTTACCCGTCGAATTTTCGCTTTCAGTATCCTCGCTGTTGGATCGTTTCCTCAGACTTTCTATAAGCGATAAAAACAGCTCCACGGAAAGGACTTTCAGTATCCTCGCTGTTGGATCGTTTCCTCAGACTTCATGTGCCGCTTCCTCCTGTTCGCTTTATACCCACTTTCAGTATCCTCGCTGTTGGATCGTTTCCTCAGACGACACCAGCATAACACCGCCGGCAGCATACTGAACGTCTTTCAGTATCCTCGCTGTTGGATCGTTTCCTCAGACGAACTTCTCGGCACCGGCGCAGCAAGGTAGTTCGTCTTTCAGTATCCTCGCTGTTGGATCGTTTCCTCAGACTTTGGCATTAATTAAAAACGGGAGGATAAAGACGATACTTTCAGTATCCTCGCTGTTGGATCGTTTCCTCAGACGCCGATAAACGATATGCAACAGCTCGTCCCCGACCCTTTCAGTATCCTCGCTGTTGGATCGTTTCCTCAGACAACGGGCGGCTCGCTATGTGAAAGCGGGCAAGCTCCTTTCAGTATCCTCGCTGTTGGATCGTTTCCTCAGACACCTGACGGGCGCACGACGGCGGACGTGAACGAGACTTTCAGTATCCTCGCTGTTGGATCGTTTCCTCAGACACCGCCGCCATGATAATATCTAAAAAGCCCGAAACAACTTTCAGTATCCTCGCTGTTGGATCGTTTCCTCAGACTCGGCAGGAAACGGCGTTTGGATGGGCCTTTATGGTCTTTCAGTATCCTCGCTGTTGGATCGTTTCCTCAGACACCAGTATGATGCCGGTCAGCTCGGCGCCGCTCAAGTCTTTCAGTATCCTCGCTGTTGGATCGTTTCCTCAGACACCACTGTTCGCCCGTCCCCTCGAAAAACTCGTATCTTTCAGTATCCTCGCTGTTGGATCGTTTCCTCAGACTATTTTGCCGCCGAGCAACAACACGATGTGTTGCACTTTCAGTATCCTCGCTGTTGGATCGTTTCCTCAGACGACTATGTGTTTAATGTCTCGTCGCGCGGAATCGATTCTTTCAGTATCCTCGCTGTTGGATCGTTTCCTCAGACACAGGAGAAGGATGCGATTCTCGTGCGTACTTCCAACTTTCAGTATCCTCGCTGTTGGATCGTTTCCTCAGACGAAGCGCCAAACTTAGAGGAGCCCATACAACGCGAACTTTCAGTATCCTCGCTGTTGGATCGTTTCCTCAGACTCGTAAAGCACCTCGATATCACGTCCGTGTTCAACGCTTTCAGTATCCTCGCTGTTGGATCGTTTCCTCAGACGAGCAGGGTGAGCAGGGCGTCATGTACCGGCAGCTCTTTCAGTATCCTCGCTGTTGGATCGTTTCCTCAGACTCTAACAGTATTGCAAGGATGGCATATTACACTCTAACTTTCAGTATCCTCGCTGTTGGATCGTTTCCTCAGACAAAGACAAGACTTGCCCGTCGTCGCTTTTCATACGACTTTCAGTATCCTCGCTGTTGGATCGTTTCCTCAGACGTTCTCCCCAGGCGTGCCGGCTACATGCGTAAACGCCTTTCAGTATCCTCGCTGTTGGATCGTTTCCTCAGACCATCATGACATACATCGTCGCAGTCGAGCCGAACAGCTTTCAGTATCCTCGCTGTTGGATCGTTTCCTCAGACTACAGCCGTCTTTACCGTATGACGCCAGGCGAACCTTTCAGTATCCTCGCTGTTGGATCGTTTCCTCAGACTTGGCGAACGCCAACTTGGATCACGCCGACTTGAGCTTTCAGTATCCTCGCTGTTGGATCGTTTCCTCAGACTGGCGCAAGCCGACTTTTTCAGCGCCGATATGAGCGCTTTCAGTATCCTCGCTGTTGGATCGTTTCCTCAGACCGAGGCTGGCGCCGGAGAGGTTGGCGCCGCTCATGTCTTTCAGTATCCTCGCTGTTGGATCGTTTCCTCAGACTCGAAGTAGCTACGCCAATTCGTCCCGTCGTGATATCCTTTCAGTATCCTCGCTGTTGGATCGTTTCCTCAGACTCAACACGCCAACGTGCGTACCACGGCCACCAATCCATCTTTCAGTATCCTCGCTGTTGGATCGTTTCCTCAGACCCGTCAATTCGCCGCCGCTGCGGCTAAACTGACGCCTTTCAGTATCCTCGCTGTTGGATCGTTTCCTCAGACAGCAAGTGTCGCCGAGACCAACGCCCGCGAAGGGCGACTTTCAGTATCCTCGCTGTTGGATCGTTTCCTCAGACGGCAATCGTTCGCTGCGCCTTAATGTAACAAATGCAACTTTCAGTATCCTCGCTGTTGGATCGTTTCCTCAGACAGATGGAGGCGCCGTTTCACCCAGATCGTTTTGTTCCTTTCAGTATCCTCGCTGTTGGATCGTTTCCTCAGACCTAACACAACTGTCATCACCAAACCCCTGATTCTCTTTCAGTATCCTCGCTGTTGGATCGTTTCCTCAGACAGCAAAGACCTACCGCAGCTCGCCGTAGCTACGCCCTTTCAGTATCCTCGCTGTTGGATCGTTTCCTCAGACAAAGCTCGATCGGCAGCTCTTTTCCGGTCTTGGGATCTTTCAGTATCCTCGCTGTTGGATCGTTTCCTCAGACACGATTCCACTGAGTTGGAAGATGAGCGCAAAGGGCCTTTCAGTATCCTCGCTGTTGGATCGTTTCCTCAGACTTCACCCAACCGCTGCCATCCCAGCGCCAATTGTCCTTTCAGTATCCTCGCTGTTGGATCGTTTCCTCAGACTGTATGACATGAAGGCACGTCAGGATGCCGAACGCACTTTCAGTATCCTCGCTGTTGGATCGTTTCCTCAGACGAAATGGGCGAAGATGCGCTACAAATCGTCGAGTTATTGACTTTCAGTATCCTCGCTGTTGGATCGTTTCCTCAGACGTCATGCGAGCGGCTTTTCTTTGACACAATATGGGCTTTCAGTATCCTCGCTGTTGGATCGTTTCCTCAGACTGGCGACCGGAAGTGAGGCATCGGCTGCGCTGGGGCTTTCAGTATCCTCGCTGTTGGATCGTTTCCTCAGACTTTGCCTTTCGCAGATTTGCATTGCGCAAATCTGCGCTTTCAGTATCCTCGCTGTTGGATCGTTTCCTCAGACACCGATCGGGAGGAGAAGTCTGGAAGTCGGACGAGTCTTTCAGTATCCTCGCTGTTGGATCGTTTCCTCAGACAGAATATAACGCAACGGTTTCGTTAATTGCTGAGAACTTTCAGTATCCTCGCTGTTGGATCGTTTCCTCAGACGCAATCCAATCTTGCGCAACCGCACTTCCAATCCGCTCTTTCAGTATCCTCGCTGTTGGATCGTTTCCTCAGACCCGCCATTGCTGCAATTGCATGGCTTGGCTATCTGTCCTTTCAGTATCC
>ENA-ORXB01000926-ORXB01000926.1-sediment-metagenome-genome-assembly--contig:-NODE-926-length-43841-cov-17.863175_pt1 | contig 43841 bp, 39 predicted proteins | sample MGYA00237863_ERZ511475 | MGnify/ENA primary metagenome ERZ511475 (study PRJEB26305, sample SAMN06343858) | sediment metagenome | isolation source: hot spring sediment | place: Canada: British Columbia... | reverse complement strand
ATTCTTCTGCCGTGTTGTGCCGTTTGGGTGTTATCATAGTGGATGAAATTTACCCCAAGCGGCACTTTTTTTGTACCTGACCGATGTACCCTTATCAGGAAGAGGGCAGGGAGTGGGGGGATTCTGCACGCGCAGGAATTTGTGAACTCTGGCTCGGCGATTGGTATAAGTAGTACACTACGCATAAGCACAGGTCGCATGTGCGCAGCACTTTGGAGGTGGTGTACCTGTATTCGGGCGACACGCTGGTAGCGGAGGGCAGTCGGCAGCGCAGCAGCGACCCGCTGCAGTGGGTATACTCGCCTCCGATGGGCAATACCCCATCAAAGAGGCATTGACGGCAGAACCGAGCAAAACACAGGTCGCAGCGGAGGTCAGGACACTATGGTCAAACAGGTGAAGGTACGGTATCGTCGTGGGGTGTTAGAGCTGTTAGAACCGCTGGATATAGAGGAAGGTACCGAGCTGACGGTGACGCTTTCCACTTCGGAAGCCACCCTGACAGCCGCTAATCCCACGGCAGCAACTGCGGGTGCATGGGCGTCGCTACTGGACTGCGAGGTTTTCGAACAGGAGCTTTACACCAACCGCCTGCTGCAAACACGCGCGAAAGTGGAGCTGTGAAGCCACTCTATCTGTTGGACACGGGCTGGATTGTACGCCATCTGCGTGGGGTGCAGGCGTACACTGAGACCCTGTTGAAGATTGGCGCGCCCCAGTTAGCGTTGAGCATCCTCTCGTTAGCCGAGCTTTACGAGGGTGTCTATCGTGCCCGTGATCCCGCTGCAGCGGAGCGTGCTGTGATGACCTTTGTATCGGATAAGACCATTTTGCCAATCACGGAGCCAATCACACGCCTTTTTGGTCAGGAGCGTGCGCGATTGCGTCAGCAGAACCAGCTGATTGGCGATATAGATTTGTTGATTGCAGCGACTTGCCTGGCTCACGAGTTGATTTTGCTCACGACCAATCCACGCCATTTTGAGCGGGTAGAGGGTTTGCAAATAATTTCGGCGCCTTGGTAGCGGTGCGCACGCTACTCCGCTAGTGGATAGGGCGAATGATTAGGAGCGGGGGTACATTACGAGTTGGCAGTGCGATGTACCAGCAGGTGAGCAACGCGGGCACTGAGTACAAGCACTGGAACCTGCGGGGCGACTTGGTAGCGACGAGCAGCCCGACGGGTGCGTATTCGCCTGCGCCGATTACCGATGCGTTTGGCGACACGATAGCAGGCGCGCGTCCGACCTACGACTGGAACGGCGCGTGGGGGATGGCGTTTCGGGTTCGGGTATAATTGGGTTCTCACACGCCCCCGTAGCTCAGTGGATAGAGCGCAGGCCTCCGGAGCCTGGTGCGCAGGTTCGATTCCTGCCGGGGGCGCGTTATTTTTCGTGCATCACCAGCAGCCGCTTGCCCGCCGTCATCGAGGCTTGGTAGTCCTGCAGGGCGCGATGCACCTCCTGCAAGGGGTATCGCCCTGCGACCTCGCTGCGCAGCAGGTCGCCCAGCGCGTGTTGCACCTGCCGCGCGAGGCGCAACTGCCCCCAGAGACTGCGCCCCGCGAGCCAGTCGGCGAGCCAGAAGCCCTCAACGCGCTTGCGCTGGAAAATCAAATCGCGCGGGTCTGCCATCAGCGGCGATTCGGAGAGCGCGCCGTACAGCACGAGCCGACCCCCGTCGGGCAGCGCGCGCAGCACCCGCGCGGCGGTCATCCCCGACACGGCTTCGAAGGCAATCGTCGCGTTCAACTGGCGGCAGGTTTCGCGCAGCTGCTCGTCGAAGCCCGCCGCCTCGCTGTTCAGCACATAGCGTGCGCCCATGGAGCGCAGCAGTTCCGCCTGTTCCGCGCGGCGCACGATGTGGACGCCCGCGACGCCAAAGTGCTGGCTCAGGCGCAGGAGCATCCGTCCCAGCGCGCTGGCGGCGGCGGTTTGCACGAAGGCGCGATGCCCGCCCTTGCGCGCGGTGTCCATCAGCGCCCACGCTGTCAGCGGGTTCACGATGAGCATCGCGCCCGCCTCGTCGTCGATGGAGTCTATCAGGGGCACACAGCGCGCGCTGGCGGTGAGCATATACTCTGCCCAAGTGCCGTCATGCTGGTTCGGCGCGGCGCACGCCACGCGCTTGCCCAGCAGCAGGCGGCTGAGCCAGTCGTCGCCCGTCGCCACGACGCGCCCTGCGCCCTCCCAGCCTGGCACAACAGGCAGCGGCTTGCGCACGCCGTACAGCCCCTTCAGGAACATTAGGTCGGAGGGGTTAATCGGCGCGGCGGTCATCTTGACCAGCACTTGCCCGCGCTGCGGACGCGGCACGGGGCGCGTCTCGACGCGCAGCGAGTCGGGCGCGCCGTCGTAGGCGTGCAGCACCACCGCCTGCATCACGTCGGGGATTGGCTCAATCGCTCTCATTCGGGGAGGATGTCCAGTGTGCCCTTCTGCTCGTTGTAGTACGCCTCCAGAATGCGCAGGGCGACATCTTCGGGCTGGAGGGCTTTGGGCGGCATGCGGAACGGCACGCGCTCCCAGAAGCGGGTGTTGACCGCGCCAGGGCGCACGACGGTGATTTTCCAGCGCGGCTGCTCTTTGGCAAGCACTTGCGCGAAGGTCTCCAGCCCCGCCTTCGCCGTCGCATACGCGCTCAAGCCAGGCAGCGCCAGTTTCTCGCTAATCGCGCCGATGTAGAACAGGTGCGGTTCGGGACTGAACAGCGGGCTGAAGGCGCGGGTTGCGACATACGCGCCCGTGAGGTTCGCATCCAGAATGCGCCGCCACGCCTCCAGCGGCATCTCGGCGACCTTCTGCGCCGTGATGTCGCCGACGGCGTACACCAGCGCGTCCACTTGGCGGTCGCCCTGTGTCTGCAAGTGCGCTTGCAGTGCCTGCGCCGCCGCCTGCATAGCCGACTCGTCGGCGACATTGCTTACCGTGTGCGCCCACTGAACGCCCTGCGCGAACCGCTCCGCATGGCGTCCAACCGCCCACACTTCCCATTCGTCTTCCATAAACGCCTTCGCAACGGACTGACCGATAGTGCTGTCTGCGCCAACCAATAGTAGGTGTCCCATAGTGGGTAGATTGTACCTGTTGGGCGTTGGGTACAATACGCCATCCTATGGCGCGGTACCGATGGCGCGTGCGTGCAACGGATGAGGCGAAAGCGACGCTGCTGGCGAGCGAGCTGAACATTAGTTCCGTGCTGGCGCGGGTGCTGGTCGCGCGGGGCTACACCGACCCCGAAGCCGCCTATCGGTTCCTCAACCCCGTGCTGCACGACCTCAGCGACCCGAAGCGGCTGCCCGACATCGAGCCTGCCGTGCGCCGACTCGCGCGGGCAGTCGAACGCCAAGAGCCTGTGCTGGTGTACGGCGACTACGATGTGGACGGGGTGACCGCGACCGCGCTGTGGCTGACGACGCTGCGCAAGTTGGGCGTCCCCGCTGAGCCGTATATCCCGCACCGCGAGCGGGAGGGCTACGACCTGCACCCGAACGCAATCGAGGCGGCGCAGCGCATCGGCGCGCGGTTGGTGCTGACTTGCGATTGCGGCACACGCGCGCACCACGCCGTCGACGCGCTCAACGCCGCAGGGCTGGAAGTCGTCATCACCGACCACCACGAGCCCAGCGACCGCTTGCCTAATGCGCTGGCAGTGGTGAACCCCAAACGCATCGATTCGCACTATCCCTTCCATGAGCTGAGCGGGGTGGGCGTCTCGTTCCGCGTCGCCGAAGCGCTGCTGAAGGAACGCAAACTCGCGCGGAACGGCTTCTACAACACAATGCTCGACCTCGTCGCGCTGGGCACGGTCGCCGATGTGGCGCCGCTGGTCGGCGAGAACCGCATCTTGGTCAAGCTGGGGCTGGAGCAGCTGCACCAGACCAAGCGCGTCGGACTGCAGGCGTTGAAGCAGGTCGCGGGCGTCAAGGGCAAACCGACCGCGCGCGACATCGGCTTCGGGCTTGCACCCCGCATGAACGCCGCGGGGCGACTGGGAGACGCACGCCTCGCGCTGCAACTCCTGCTGACAGAAGACCCAGACGCCGCGCAAGAGATCGCACAGACGCTGGACAAGCACAACCGCGATCGGCAGCAACTGCAAGAAGCGGCGGTGCAAGAGGCGATTGAGCAGATCGAGCAGGACAATCTCACGCGCCATCGCGCGCTGGTGGTGCATTCCCCAAACTGGCGACACGGCATCGTCGGGCTGGTGGCAGGCAAGCTGATGAACCGCTACTACCGCCCCGTCGCGGCAGTGACCATCGAAGAAGGCGTCGCGCGCGGCTCGATGCGCAGTATCCCCGAGTTCAGCCTGACCGAGCTGCTGGCGCAGATGAAGCCTTTATGTCTCAAGTGCGGCGGGCACGAAGCGGCGGGCGGCTTCGCCGTCGCGCTGGAGTGGTTCGACGACCTGCGCGACCTCATCACGGCCTTCGCCAACGCGCACCTGACCGACGACGACCTCATCCCCACGCTGGACATCGACCAAGAGATTGCGCCCAGTGAGGCGACCCTGCGCCTGATTCAGGAGCTAAGCATGATGGAGCCGTTCGGCGTAGGCAACGAGCGACCGCTGTTTCTGTGCCGCGATGTGGAAGTGCTGGGCAGCCGCACCGACCGCAGCGGCAAGCACCTCTTTTTGACCGTGCGCGGGGTGGGCGGGGTTACCGCCGACGCCGTGCTGTGGGACGGCGGCGATTACCCCATCGAGCCACAGACGCGCGTCGACCTCGTGTTCGACCTCGAGGAGGATACCTACAAAGGCTACGGCGCAACCCGCTGGGTCATCAAGGACTTCGAGGAGCAGGTCTGACCTCAAATTCCCCCAAAATTTGGGCAAATTCCCCCGAAATGCCCCCCGAATTTAGCAGGAATCGGGTTCGGCGCATGGTAAATTAGGCGCACGCAGGCACAGACGCCTGCGAATCCACTCATAGGAGGGAGGCTATGCAATTCTACAGCGTGAAAGAGCGCAAGATGGTCGATGTACCTGACAATCAGGTGAAGACCGAGAAGTACGAGCGCGTGACCAAGTCGGGCTCGAAGCAGGTGCGCTACGCCCTGAAAGCCGAATACAACGGTCAGAAGCTCACCAAGTTCGTCGACGAGGCGACCTACAAGAAGTTCGGCGGGAAGTAAGGGCAGGCGCGTTCGGGAGAATCCCACGCCCTGTCGGGATTCTCCCGATGCGCCCACACCTGCGCTCAGAGCCAAATCGTGAGCTGCGCCGAGCGCGAGACGCCGTTGTAAGTGGCGGTAATCGTCACGGTCGTCACCAATCCCCCAGCGGTCGTTCGGATGGTGAAGTTCGCGCTGGTCGCGCCTGCAGGGATGGTGACCGTGCTGGGCACTTGCGCCCGATTGGAGCTGCTCCGCAGTTGCACCACGAATCCGCCCGCAGGCGCAGGCGCACTGAGCGTCACTGTGCCCGTCGCCGAGCTGCCCCCAAGCACACTGGTCGGGCTAATCGTGAGCGACTGCAGTTGCACCGCGCTTTCGGGCAGTATCGTCAGCGTCGCCTGACGCGAGACGCCCTCCGCCGAGGCGCGTATGGTCACCGCGGTGGACTGGTTCACGCGGCGGGTGATGATTTCGAAGCTCGCTGTGCGCTGTCCTGCAGGCACCATCACATGGCTGGGCATCAGGGTCAGTCGCGCCGTCGCGTTGCTGCCCAGTTGCACGAGGTAGCCGCCTTCAGGCGCGGGCGCAGTGAGGGTCACCGTGCCTACCACGCGATTGCCGCCCACGACGCTGGTCGGGTTCAGGCTTAGGCTACTCAGGCTTGGCTGCGTCGGTCCGCCGCCCCCGACCGCCTGCAACGCGCGATACACATTCAACCGCCCTGCGTTCGGCGCAAGCGTGCGCCCGCTCAACGGCTGATACGGGTCTACATGCGTCTCCAACGCTGCGCGCAACTCAGCGTTCGTCAAGCTCGGATTGTGCGACCACAGTACCGCCGCCGCCCCAGCCACATGCGGACACGCCATCGAAGTGCCGCTCAGCGAACGGTACTGGTTGTTGGGGTAGGTCGCCAAGATGTTCACGCCAGGCGCGGCGATGTCCACCCACGAGCCGTACTGCGAGAAGCTCGCCAGCTGGTCGTTGGAGTCCGTTGCGGCGACCGCGAGGCTGTTGGTGTAGAACGCAGGGTACTGCGGCGACGAACTCCCGCCGTTGCCCGCCGCAACCACCACCAAGCAGCCGCGCGTCCACGCATAGTTCACCGCGTCTTGCAACTGTTGCGAACCGCCCGCGCCGCCCAAGCTCAGGCTCAAGATGTGCGCTCCGTTGTCCGCCGCCCATGTGATGCCCCGCGCGACACTGTCAAAACCGCCTGAACCGCTGGCGCTCAGCACCTTGACGGGCATCAGCTGCACATAGGCGCGCGCGTTCGCCACACTCGGGTTCCACGCCGCCACACCCGCAATCCCGACGCCGTTGTTGGTCTCGGCGGCGGCAATCCCCGCGCAGTGCGTGCCGTGCCCATTATCGTCCAGCGCATTCGTGTTGCTGTTTAGCGTGTTCCAACCGTACACCGCGCCGTTGGCGTGCCGACGCATCTTGTTGGTCAAGTCGGGGTGGTTCGAATCGATGCCCGTGTCGATGATAGCGATGTAGACCGTGCGCTGGGGCTGCCAGATGTCCCACGCGAGGTTCGCCTGAATGCGTTGGGGACCGTACTGCTGGCTGAAGGAGGGGTCGTTGGGGGTAGCAAACGCGAAGGCGAGGTAGTTGGGTTCGACATACCGCACGCCCGGCAGCGCGCGCAGGAACTCGCCTGCATCCTGCATCGTGAGGTTCGGCGCGAGTTGGATGACGAAGCTGTTGATTGGGGGGTTCTGCGCGGTGATGGTTCCGACCATCTCCATCGCCAGTAGCGGCAGGGCGAGGTCGCCCGCTTCCAGTCCGACCACCAGCTCGCCTGGCACGAAGGGATGCTCAATCTGTGCGGGGTTCAAAGACGGCAGCGGCGCAGGCTCCGACAGCCCCTGCGCCAACGCGCCCTGAAAAACGACCAGCAAACCAACGATGAGACGATTCAGCATCTTCATAGTAGCCTCCTGTATCTATTATAGCCCAGAAATTTACGGCGCGGGTGCATCACACACCACGCGCAGCCCCACAAACGGCGCGTCCGAGAGCCACCAGCGGCTCTTGGGGTACTGCGGGTCGGTCATGTTCCAGTCGGGCGTTTGGCGGGCGCGTGCGCCCGGGTGAACCGCGTCGGGCTTGTCCATAAACGAGCCGCCGCAGGCAATCGCCTTGCCGTCCAGCCCGACGCACCACTCCATCACATTGCCCAGCACATCGTACAGCCCCCAAGCGTTGGGCTGTTTCTGGGCGACCTTGTGCGGCTTGAGATCCGAGTTGTCCAAGTGCCAGGCGAGTTTGTCCAGCGTCTCTTTGGGGAGCGGTTTGCGCTCCAGCGCGCCTGCCCGCGCGGCGTACTCCCACTCCGCTTCAGTCGGTAGGCGGTACGGCTTGCCCGTCATGCGACTGAGCCACTCGCAGTACCGCTGCGCCGCCATGAAGGTCATGCCAATCGCGGGGTTGCCCTCGTAGCCGAAGCCGCGATCAATCGCGCCGTAGGGCTTGCTCGGCTTGGCAATCGCGTCCGCCTCGCGCTGCTTCTCCACCTCCGCGATGTCCTTGTTGAACGCATAAGTCCCGTACTCGTCCCAAGTCACTTCGGTCCTGCCGATCCAGAAGCCCTTGAGTTCGATGACTTGCGTCTTGCTGGGGTCTTCGGGGTCGGACAGCTCGATGCGCCCAGGCGGGATGTAGACCATCTCGAACTCGACGGTCGTGCTGGGAATGCGCTCTTTGAAGGTTTTCGGGGCAGGCGGCAGCGCGTGCGCCCACAGCGCCAGCGCGACGCCACAGAGGCAAAGCGTTCGACTCATGGTCAAAAGTGTACCCGAATGTGCCAGTTATAAATTGCGCCTCGTAGATCACAATAGCCCCCCTGATATATTATACCAATCGCGCGGTCAGAGTTTACCAATAGGATATACTCCTGTGCACCCTACACACAGGAGCAATACCTATGCGCGGACGAAAACTCACAGTGGACTGGAAACACACTGCCGAAGAACTCTACGCACGCTACAAACAAGAACGCAACCTCCACATCGCCAAACGCCTCCAAGCCCTCTTCCTTCTCAGACGCGGCATACCTACCCGACAAGTCGCCCTCATCGTAGGCGTCTCGCGAATGTCCATTCACAAGTGGCTCACTTGGTATCGCACAGGTGGACTGGACGAACTCACCCGTCGCACACGCGGGGGCAACCGAGCCACGCCGCGTTCACAGTTGACCCCCGACCAACAGGCACGGCTCATCCAGCACGCCGCTACGCAGGGCTTTCGCACGCTCCGCGAGGCGGTGGTGTGGTGTCGCGAGGTACTGGGCGTGGGGCTGTCGGAGCCGCAGATGCGACGGCTCTTCCATCGGCTGGGGGTTCGGCGCAAGGTACCGCGTTCGATGGCGGTGCGTGCCGACGCGGCGCTGCAGGCGCAGTGGAAACAAGGGGGTTTAGCGCGGCGTTGACGGCGCAGGGGGTGCGCTTAGGGCAGCAGGTGGTGTTTGTGGACGAGATGCGGGTGGGGTTGATTGGTCAGGTGCGTCGGCGTTGGACGGCGCGCGGGGTCAAGTTGTGTCCGCAGGTGGAGCATTCGTACAAGTGGCGGTACTTGCAGGTAGCCGTTGACCCGTTGTCGGGTCAGGTGTGGTGGCGGTGGTCGGAGCGTTTGGGGAAGGAGGCGGCAGTGGCGGCGTTTTAACTGCCGTGCGTGTTATCGTTGGACACGGTGGAGGCGTTTTTGTGTGCGGGTTTGGGTTGGTTGTATTATTACAACTACGAGCGTGTGCATTCTGGGTATGGGATGGCGGGTCGGACGCCGTATGCGTGTTGTGTGGCGTTGGGTTTTACGGGTTCGGAATATGTGGGGTTGATGTCTGTAGTGTTATTGGACAATATAGTGTTAGACTGGTCGCGTCAGGGCGTTCCAGCGGTCAACGATGTGTTGACCCATTACAGTAGTAGCGGCGCTGAAGCATCCCGATAATCTGCAGGCACCTTTGGCAGGAATCCCCTCTCGGACGACGAACCCCATGCGCGTGGTCAAGACGCAGGTGTTCGAGCAGGACATCGACGGCGATGGTCTGATCGAGACGGTACGGTTCACGCCGCGGGGGGAGCCGTTCCTGCAGATATTTCGTGAGGGGCGACGGCTGTGGCAGTGGGGTCCTGCCGCGTTTCGGGCGTGGAAGCTGCAAATCGTCGACATCGACGACGACGGCTACGCCGAGTTCGTCGTCGGGGTGAACCGCAGCACGCGCTGGTATCGCGACCGCCAAAACACGATTCACATCTTGGGCTGGACGGGCGCGTATGGCTACGCGAAGTGGCTGGGTTCGCGCCTCAGCAGCCCGCTGCACGACTTTGTGCTGGCGCGCCTCTATCCCCGACAGCCGCTGCGCCTAATCGCTATCGAGAGCAGGCGTCCCGAGCAACCGTTCGTGCGCGTGTACCGCTGGAGCGGCTTCGGCTTCACGGCGGTCTGGGAGAGCGCGCCCCTTCGTGCGCCCGCGCGCCTGCACCTGCGCGGCGAAACGGTCGTCGTGAATGCTGCCCAACGCGCCTACATCCTGCGTCAACCCCACGAAAAACTTCGCTTCACGCTGGAGGCTGACCATGCAAACGCAACCGAAGCGATACAGCCTGAACCAAATCGTTAATCTCGATCAGTACGACACGCTTCCCAGCGAGGCGCGCGCCCTGCTGGAGCGCAACGGGTTCGTCCTCCAAGAGGGCAAATGGGAACAGCCCTTCTTCATCTACGAGGGGAACGCCTACTGGAACATCCCGCACTTCGTCACGCTCGACTCCGTGCTGCACCTGTACCACCTGTGCTTTCAGTTTGCGCTGCGTCGGTTGGAGGAGCGGGTGCTTGCGCCGCGCTTGGCGCAGTTCACGCGACGGCTACTGGCGCAGTGCGTGCAGACCTACCGACAAGCCCCGACGCCCGAGTTGAAAGACGCTGCGCTGCGCAACATCGCCTATGTCGGCGTGGCGGCGCGCCTGCAGAACCTGAACGACCCGCTGCCCGAACCCGCAATGCCCCTCGTGCGCCGCGAGCTGGAACTCGTCCGTAAACATGAGGCTCTCACAGTAGGCGCAATCCTGCCCTACGCCATCGATTACACCCAGTTCAAGGTGCGTGGGCACTACACGCGCACCGTGACGCTGCAACGCTACTTCCGCGCGATGATGTGGTACGGGCTGTTTCCCTTCGCCCCGAAGCGGCTGGTACCGCCCCAGCGCACGGAGCCGACGCCGACGCCTATCCGCCAAGCCCTGCTGCTGACCGACGCGCTGTACCGCGCGAACTTGGTGAACGAGTGGCAGCAGTTGATGACGCCCATCGACTTTTTCGTGGGAGGTGTGGACGACCTGACCCCGCCCGAAGTGCGTCAAGCCGCCGAGCGCGTCTACGGCAAGAACCCCTCGCTGCGCCAGTATGCTGAGCCGAAGCGTTTCGAGGCGTTTATGACGGCGTTCCAGAAACTGCGTATGCCCGCCATACGCCCGAAAGTTGTTTCTGTGGCTGGCTTGCTACCGCCGCTGCCCGACCCCGACTCGCCGCAGATGCGCCTGATGGGGCAGCGGTATATCCCCGACAGCGAGGTGCTGCAAGAGCTGAGCGACGCGCTACTGCGACCGATTCCCAGCGGGCTGGATGTGATGGCGACGCTGGGCAGCCAGCGCGCCGCACAGCACTTGGACGCCAATCCGCCTGAGTGGAAGGATTACAAGCCGACCCGCCGCAAACTCACCGAGCGGTTCGCCGCGCTGAGCAAACGTGAGTGGACGCGCAACCTCTACTGGGGCTGGCTGTGGGTGCTGCAGAGCATCGCCGAACCGTCCCAAGAGCGCGCCATGCCCGAAGTGTTCCGCACCACCGCATGGCGCGACAAGAGCCTGCAAACCGCCCTCGCCTCATGGGCGCAGCTGCGCCACAATACCATCCTCTATGGCAAGCAGTCGATCGTCGCCGCAGAGGGCGGCGAGGCGGAACCAGAGCCAAAGCCACGCTACCACTATGTGGAGCCAAACCTCGAAGCGTGGAAACGGCTTCTGGAACTGATTCAGCGGACTCTCAAGCTTCCCCTGCTGGAGCGCACGATACGCGAAAAGCTGGCAGACCTCGAGTCGATCACAAGCTTTCTCCTGTCGTGTGCGCAAAAGCATATTGCGGGGCGTCCGCTGACCAAAAGCGAGCTGGAGCGGCTGCACTATATTGGTGGTGAGATGGACAAGTTAGCCATCACAGTGATTGCAGGCAAGGATGCTATACGCTGGGACTATATAGCGCATCCTGCTGACCGGCGCATGCCGTGTATCGCTGATGTCCACACAGCGTTTGACAGGACTCCCGAAGGCTTGGGCAATGTGGTGCTGGAGGTCGCCGTCGGGTTTGCGCACGCAATCTTCGTGCTTGTGCCCGCTGGAGGCAAGTTCGCGCTGGCGCGTGGCGCGTCGTTCAGCTACTACGAGTTCACCCACCCCGCCGAAGACCGCCTCACCGACGAGCAGTGGCAACAGATGCTGGGCGCGGAGGATGTAGGATTGGAGACGCCCGACGCGCAACCGACGCCCCCTGCGCAAGACCTGCCCAAAGCGCCCCCGCAGCCCGCGTGGATCCGACCGCTCTACACGCCCGAGCCTATCGTGCTCAAACCTGCGCCACTGGGGGAGGTGAAAGAGCGATAGCCCATCTGCCATAATATAGCCCGTATGCCAGAGATACGGGTAGACCTCATCACCGAGGAGCGCGTGATTGTGGCGACGGAGCGCAGCCGTCGCCCACACGACTTTAAGAAAGCCGAGACGACCGCCGAGCCTGCGCCTGAGTTTGTGCCGACCTGCCCGTTCTGTGTGGGCAACGAGGCGATGACCCCGCCCGAAGTGGACGCCTTCCGCGAGGCGGGCACTGCCCCCGACACGCCAGGCTGGTGGGTGCGCACTGTGCCGAACAAGTTCCCCGCGCTTGCGCCCGACGCTAACGACGCGCCCGACGCCGTGGGCATCTACACGCGCTTGGGCGGCTACGGCGTCCACGAGGTGATTATTGAGACGCCCAAGCACAACGAGACGCCCGTCGTCGCCTCCGCACACCAGTGGCGCGAGGCGGTGCGGATGTACCAGCGGCGACTGCAGACGCTGGCGCGCGACGAGCGGCTGAAGACCGTACTCATCTTCCGCAACGAGGGCAAGGCGGCAGGCGCGTCGCTGGAGCATCCCCACTCGCAACTGGTCGGGCTGCCGTTCATCCCGCCCGTGCTGCAGCGGTACATCGAGGGCGTCGCCCGCTACCAGAGCCGTCATGGGCAACACCCGCTTGAGGCGATTCTGGAGCAGGAGATTCGCGAGGGCGCGCGGCTGGTGAACCAGACGGCGCGGTTCGTGGTCTACGCGCCGTTTGCGTCGCGTGCGCCCTACGAGCTGGCGATTGCGCCTACCACGCCCGACCTGCAGCTGGCGACGATGGACGCCGACGCCCTGGCGGAGTTCGCCGATGTGCTGCAGGACGCCCTGCGCCGTCTGTACGCCGCGCTGGGCAACCCGCCGTACAACTATATGCTGTTCACCGCGCCTGCTGGCTACGACGGCGTGTTCTGGGAGTATGTGCGGATTGCGCCGCGCCTGAGCATCGACGCGGGCTTCGAGCTGGGGTCGGGCGTCGGCATCAACATCACCGCGCCCGAAGACGCCGCCCGCTACCTGCGCGAGGCGTCTACGGCTTCTGCGTGAAGCGTTCCACCAGCGCGACGAACTGCGCCAGGAGCTGCTCGGCGTCTTCGGGCGTGCGCGACTCCACGAAGATGTGAATCAGCGGCTCTGAAGCGTCGGGCAGCGCGAGCGCCCACGAATGGTCGGTGTAGACCTTCAGCCCGTCGATGGTCTCGGTGCGCCCGTTGACCTCCTGCGCCAGCAGGCGCATCACACGCCCCTTGAGTTCCCACGGGCAGGGCAGCGCGCGGTACTGCGTGTAGAACGGCGGGATTTGGTCGTACACCTCCGAGAGGGTGCAGCCGAGTTTCTGGGTCGCCTCCAGCAGGCGTACATAGGCGAACATCGCGTCGAAGCCGGGGTGGAACTGCGGGAAAATCAGCCCGCCTTGCGTGTCGCCTGCGAAGCAGAGCGTCTCGGCGTGTTCGGCGGCGGCGTTCATCAGCGAGCGCACATCGGCGCGGGTGCGGATCACCTGCACGCCGTAGGGCGCGACAATCTCCTCGATTACCGACGGCGCGTTCACGGGCACGGCGATTTGCTTGCCTGGGCAGGTCTCCGCCATCAGCCGCGCGAAGACGGTGAGCAGCGCGCTGCCGTCGATCACGCGCCCCTGCTCGTCGACAACCGTGAGCCGCTCTCCCTCGTTTTCGAACATCACGCCGCAGTGCGCGCCCAAGCTCTGCACGACCTGCGTGAGTTTCTCGGCGAAGGCGTTATGTTCGGCAGGGGTGTGTGGCGAGCGTCGCGGGTCGGGGTAGGCGTTCAGTGCAATCACATCGTAGCCGATTTGCCCCAGCATTGTGGGGAATATCGCCGCCACGCGGCTGAAGGCGAAGTCCGCCACCAGCCGCAGCGGGCGCGCCGACTCCGCCAACTGCGCCTGCTTCTGGAAGTCCGCCTGATACTGCTCAATCGCGCGTGAGGCGAAGAAAATCTCGCCCACCTCGTCGGCGTCGCAGCGGGCGAAGTCCTCGCGGAAAAACAGGTTCTCGATCTTGCGCTCGCCCGACTTGGGCAGGTAGACGCCGCGCCTGTCGTAAAACTCAATCAGCGTCATGCGCACATTGTTGGGCGCGACGCGGATGCACACGCCGCCCGCCGCGCCCGACGCGCGAATGTAGTGGCGCGTGATGGGAATGGGCATCGCGCGCAGGTCGGCGACATCGACGCCCGTCGACAGCACGCCCGCCATAAAACCGTGCTTGATCATGCGCGAGGCGCGGAAAGTGTCGCGCGCCAGCACAATCGTTGCGCCGCGCGGCAGGGTGGAGGCATATGCCGCGCCGAGTTTGGCGGCGAAGTCGGAGGTCATCTCGATGTTCGACAGCCCCGACACGCCCAAATCGCGGAACAGCGAGCCGCGCCAACGCGCCCCCCAAATCAGGCTCATCGTCACGGTGGAGCCTGCCTCGATATACTTGTCGGGCCAGAGTTTGACCCGCGTGCGGATGATGCTGTCGCTTTCAATGTGGCAGCGGTCGGCAATCACGGCGTCTTCCTGCACCTGCACATTCTCCTTGATGGTGACGCCCGTGCCGACGATTGCGCCCTGCACTTGGCTGCCCGCGCCCACATAGACGCTGTCCCACAGAATCGAGCGCACGACCATCGCGTTCGGCTCGATGATGCAGTTGTCGCCCAGCGTGGTGTAGGGACCGACCACCGCCCCGCGCTTGATACGGCAGTTGCGCCCGAAGCACACGGGCGGAATCACCTGCGCGTCGGGGTCTATCGTCGTTCCCGCGCCGACCCACACGCCGGGGATGCTCTCCTCGCCGGGCAGGGGCAGGCGCACCTTGCGGTTGAGCAGGTCGTAGTGCGCCTCGCGATACTGCTGCAGCGAGCCGATGTCGCTCCAGTATTCGCTCATCACATAGCCGTACAGCGGCTTGCCCTCGCGCAACAGCAACGGGAACAGGTCTTGGCTGAAGTCATACGGCTTGCCCGCCTCCATATACTGGAAGATCTCTGGCTCCAAGATGTAGATGCCCGTGTTCACCGTGTCGGAGAAGACCTCGCTCCACGAGGGCTTTTCGAGAAAGCGGGTGATGCGCCCGTCTTCGCGGGTGATGACCACGCCGAACTCCAGCGGGTTGGGCACGCGCGCCAGCACGATGGTGGCGATGGCTTTGTTGCGCTGGTGGAACTCGATGGCGGGCTGGAGGTCGATGTCGGTGAGCGCGTCGCCGCTCATCAGCACGAAAGTTCCGTCGCGCAGGTGTTCCTCCGCCTGCTTGACGCTGCCCGCCGTGCCGAGCGGGGTGTCCTCCAGCGAGTAGTGGATGGGAATGCCCCACGCCTCGCCGTCGCCGAAATAGCCTTCAATCGCGTCCGCAAGGTAGTAGACCGTCGCGACCACCTGCTCGATGCCCTGCTCCTTAAGCAGCAGCAGGATATGTTCCATAATCGGGCGGTTCACGACGGGCGCGAGCGGTTTCGGGCGGTTCGCTGTAATCGGGCGCAAGCGCGAGCCTTCCCCACCAGCCATCACTACGGCTTTCATTGTTGGGCGTCCTCCAGCACACTTGGAGATTCGCAAGGCGTGTGGAGAATCCTGCCGAGAATAATAAGTGCCTGTGGGTTGATTTTTCGACACCCCTCTCCTAACCTCCCTTAGAGGGGTAGGTTTTTTCTGAGGGCGTGGAAACCTACCCCTCAAATCTACAAAGAAAACATAATGGCTGCGCACACCCAATACACCCACCAACCGCGCCCCCTCACACAGGCGGCAAACGCTCACCCAACCCATCCACACCCACCAAAACCCCTAACGCACACCACTCCCCACGCGCCTGAGCTGCCAACATCTGCAACCGACCCAAACGAAAACAACTCACCCCAACACACCGCCCCAGCCCACCCGCCACCCGACGCTGCGCCGCCTCACTCCCCACACCCACCACCCACAAAGTCGCCACCGCCAACGCCAACCACACACGCGCCGCACGCTCCCCGTCCACCATCTGCGTCTTGTGCCACTGCCACCCCCGACGCTTTAAGTCCGCAAACCCGCTCTCTATCCACGCCCGCATCCCATACCATCGCGCACGCGCCCGCTCAGACGGCAAGTCCGTCACCAGCAGCCACGCCTCCGATTGACCCGCCTCCCAAGACGCCAACAAGGTACACGCCAACGGGTTCTTCTTGAAACAGACCACCTGCCCGCACCACGGCGTGCCCGCCTGCGCCACAACAGACGCCAAGCGATAATCGGTCGTCTGCCCCGCCTGCCGAGACCAGCCCTGCGCGTTGATGCGCAACAACGGGTGCCACCCCAGTTGCACAATCCGCTCAAGCAGCCACTTGGCATACAGCCCGCGGTCGGCACATACCAACACGGTTCAATCCTTTGGGATTGCGTGGCGCAACGCTTCTAACAACGCCTCCCAGTGCGGCTGCCAACTGCCAGGCTGGTTGGCAGGCAGAACCGTCCACGCCACAGGGATGGCGCGGTGCTGATGCAGCACGCGGATACTCAGCACCGTGAAGCGTTGCTTGAGGGTGGTGGCGTCTAAAGCGAGGGCAAGGCACTTGTGCTGGGGTGTCCCCAAGCGGACAATCCAGCGCAGCAGGGCAGCGAAGCAGGGGGTGATGTCCAGTTCACGGCGTTGGATGCCTGACTTGTGCGCGGCGTCTTTGTAGCACTCTCGGAGGCGTTGTCGGAGGGTGTTTTGGGATTGTCGGGGCAGGAGCGCGGCGTCGGTGGCGACGGGGGTTAGTCTGCAGGTGCTTGTGTGGAGGATGGCGTCGCTCCAGAGCGCGAGGGTTCTGGCTTGGGGTGTGGTGAGGTGTGGGTAGTTGGTGCGGATGGTGCGGTAAAATTGCCGCAGTCGTTTGGGTAGAGCGATCGCGTGTTTGTTCGTGGTGTGGATTACATCCCATCGGGCGATGGCTCTTTCTTTTGGGTGTGGGCGGATGCCCCCGAAAAAAACCTGCCCCTTTTAAGGAGAGGGACACAGGGGGGTGAGAGCAACACGGCGCGGCTGCCCCCAAGATACCGTGCCGAACCGATGTGCCCGCATCAGGTGTTTTCAGTAGATGTGGCGTCGGCAGGACAGTTAGGCAGCGTTGGGTCGCCTCAGTCGCGAAGCGCGCTGATGCCCGCCCGCACCGCGCCCATAATCGCCTCGCCCGCGTCGGGTCCGTTGAACGAGATGGTCGCCTCGTAGCCGCCCTTGAGGTACTCGTGGCGGGTGAGGATGTAGCCGATCCAGTCGTTGGCGAGCGCGACGGGCGCAGCATACCGATAGCCCGCCTCGCGTCCCAACTCGCGCGCCTGCAGCCCCAGCGAGCTGATGGGCTCGCCGGGGAAGCCGACCAGCAGCAGCTCGCCCAGCGCAAGCAGGCTCACAGGCGCGGATTCGGGCGTGATTTGCCGCGCGAGCTGGCGCAGCAGCGCTTCGGGCACTTTGAAGTCGCGTCCCGCCGATTCTTGGAACTCGGGGTGCGGTTGCGCTTCGGGCAGGCGCGCCATCTGCTGATGCACCCGCAGGCGCGCGGGTGCGGGTTGGGCGTTGCGCAGCAGCCGTTGCGCGTGGTCGGCAAGCGCCGTGCCGTAGAGGCGCACGCGCTCGTGGTCGTCCTTGCCCGCGTCGGCGACGGGCGACACATCGCCCTGCGCGCCGTTCAGGTACAGCGCGACCGCTGCGCGCCCCAGCGTGCGCTCCAGCGTCGTCTGCACCACGCCGGGGAACTCCGCCGAGACCTGCATCATCGTGTGCGGGTAAATCGTCGGGTGCGCCGCGAAGACGACGATCGCCGCAATTGGCTTGCCCTGCGTGTCGTCCAGCCGTGCGACGGTCATCGTGCGATCCAGCAGTCGCCTGCCGCGCCGATTGCGGTTCAGGTTCGGCAGCTCGGCGGCGGCGAGGGCGACCGTCGCGGGGCGCATGCGCTCGCGCGCCTGCCGTACTGCCTGCGCGACGCGCTCCGTCGTGAACGCCAGAAACTCTGGCAAAAATGTGCCCACCCCCGGCAGCGGGAAGCGCATCCGTTCGTTCAGCCCGTTCGAATCGGGCGCGCAGTGCGTGTGGCTCGCGCACAGCAACAGCTGCGCAGGTTGCAGTCCCGTCGCCTGCAGCACGGCGCGCGTGAGGCTGTGCGGAACCAGTAGGTGATCCAGCGCGACCATCACCGCCGACTGCCCGCCCATCTCCAGGGCGAGCGCGCGGGCGTATATCGGGTCGTGGACGCCTGTGGGGGGCATGTTCAGCCGCGCGTTGTAGCCGCCCAGCTGGATGCGTATCTTGGTAAGGTCGGGCGTGATGTCCACCTTCGCCGCGCCTGCTCGAAGCCGTGTGCGTGCCATAGCGGGCATATTATAGCCGAATCAGGTATCCTATGGGGCGATGTCGGTACGCACCTTTGTCCCTTCGGAAATGAGTCCGCGCGAGGCGTATGCGCTGCTGATTAGCTGCGTTGCGCCGCGCCCGATTGCGTGGGTCAGCACCTGCGCGCCCGACGGCAGGGTGAACCTCGCGCCGTTCAGCTTCTTCAACGCGGGCGGGGCGAACCCTGTGTCGGTCGTGTTTTCCTGCACCAACTTCCGCGACGGGCGTCCCAAAGACACCCTGCGCAATGTGCACGCCACAGGCGAGTTCGTGGTCAACATCGTCCCCTACTGGCTCGCCGAGCAGATGAACCAGACCTCGTTCGAGTACGAGTACGGCGTCAGCGAGTTCGAGCAAGTGGGGCTAACGCGCGCCCCGTCGCTCTATGTGCAGCCGCCCCGCGTCGCCGAAAGCCCCATCGCCATGGAGTGCAAGCTGTTCCAAGTCGTCTCACACGGCACAGGTCCCGTCGCCGCGAACTATGTGATTGGCGAGGTGCTGTGCTTCCACATCGCCGAGACGCTGCTCACCCCCGAAGGCGTGGTGGACAACCTCGTCGCCGACTACATCGGGCGCATGGGCGAATCGTGGTATGTACGCGCCACCCCCGAAGCCATGTTCCGCTTGCAGCGCCCGGCAGGGAAGTAGCGGGGTATACTATCGGCGCTGTTGACGGGGGACAGTGTATGGATGATTTGCGCTATCTTCTCCGTGCTGCACGCGGCGTGGGGCGCGTTATTCGTCGGCGGGTGCAGCAGGCGTGGCGGGCGCGCGAGATACAGAAATTCGTGCCGTTGTTTATGGGGGCGTTCTTGTTCGCGTTCTTCTCGCGTTGGTTGCTTCCCCAACCCGTGCGTGAGTTTTTGTCCCAGATCTTGATTGTGCTGCTGGGCGCGATAGTCGGCTTCTATGCGGGGGTATTCACAGCAAGGGTGTACCGTGAGTACCGAGAGGTGCGTCGAAACATGCGCTTTCGCGAAGGCGAGCGGTTCGTGCTTGCTTACGAAGCTGTCTTCGAGCCACAGCGCGAAATGTTGTATCAGCAAGCCGTCTCGGCGCTTGAAACCGCCGAGTCATTTTTGCAAACCTCTGTGGAAGGCAGGAATCGATATGTGATCGTTGCTACCGAGCGGTTTTTTGAGGCGCGCAATCGCCTCCAAGGCTATACTGGATGGGCAGATCACTATACGGAAACCGTATCTGTCGTCCATAATGGGGACGAATCGAGGTATTATCGGATACTGCTTCACGAGTGGGCACACATCATCACTGCACGCTGGAACGAGGATGCGCCTGTGCTGTTTCTGGAGGGGATTGCAGAAGCCACCGAGTATCACGCGGAGCCACTCACGGCGCACGCGAACGCACTCTACTTTCTACACTACCTGCCCAGCTACTCGCTCCTGCGACTGTTGGACGAGACACACTTCCGCTATCGGGAATGGGAACGCAGCCACTACGCTTGGGCGGGCAGTTTCACGCTCTACCTGATTGAGCAGTTCGGGCTGGCGCGTTTCCGCGAGTTCTACACCCACTGTCGGCAAGGAGAGGAAGACTGCGCTTTCCAGCGGGCATTTGGCATGAGCCTTGGGCAAGCCGAGATGCTGTGGCGGGAGTATCTGCACACGCATTTGCCCGAATCGGCGCGCGCCGAAACCCTTCAGGAGGTGTTGGAACACCGAATCCGCTGGGCAATTGCGGACAGCGAAGGTATCGTCGTGGTGCAAGCGCTCTCCGAGCAGATGGTTCAGATGCGTCCAGACTTCTGGTTAGGCTACTACGGGCGGGCACACTGCGCGTTTTGGGTAGCTGACCTGCACGGCGCGTTGCACGCATTCGAGCAGGCAAACGCTGCCCCCGTTCAGAGCGACGACGCGCTCCGTGGACGCGCATGGTTCGAGTGTGGGCTACTTTGCGACCTGCTGCAGAGGCGCGAGCGCTCTATCAAGTGCTACCAGACCGCCCTGCAGTACCCTGACCACGAAGATGCCCGCGCTGCCTACCACACACGCGCCACACGCTACCTCGCCACACCCTACGACTACGCCGAGCACTATCGGTTTCTCACAGAGGTTCAGGAAGCGAACTGAATTGCGCTCTGCTTATTGAGCAGGTATAATCTGACGCGATGGCGACGCAGACAACAGCGACCAAACCCAAGCGCAAACCACGCGCCAAGCAGCAGGCGGAGCCCGTGCCGCTCCCCGAACACATCCAAGCGTCGCTTCAACGACTGCAACAACTCAAACTACCCCCAGGAGACGGAGACCGAATAGAATCGGATTGGCATGTCGTCAGCATCACACTCCTCGACGAACTCGTCCGCAACCACCTCGGCGAACCCAACACCTACTTCTGCGGCGGCAATATGTTCATCTACTACAGCGTCGAACAAGCCGAAGAGATCGAACAGTATGTGGAAGCCGAAACCACCGCCCGCAAGCCGCGCTTCAAGGGTCCCGACTTTTTCCTTGTGAAGGATGTGGACGGCACGAAGCCGCGCGAGAGTTGGGTGGTGTGGAACGAGGACGGGCGGTATCCCGACTTGGTGGTGGAGTTTATCTCCAGTTCCACGCGCCAGAAGGATGTGGAGCGGAATGTGGGGTTTTATGCGCAGGTGTTTCGTGTGCCTGAGTATTTTTGGTTTGATCGGCGTACTGGGGAGTTGGTGGGGTATCGGTTGTCGGGGACGGGTTATGTGCGGATAGAGCCGAATGAGCGGGGTTGGTTGTGGAGTGAGCAGTTGGGTGCGTATGTGGGTGTGTGGCGTGGGTCGTATCGTGGTCGTGTGTGGTCGTGGTTGCGATTGTGGGACGGTGAGGGTAACTTGGTGTTGACGCGGGAGGAGCGCGAGGCGCGAGAGCGCGCCGAACGCGAGCGACTGCAGGCAGAGTTGGAGCGCATCCGCGAAGCGCTACGAGAGCGGGGCATCGAGCTGGAGTAGGCTACCCGCGTCGTAGCACGCGCCCCGCGCGGGTTCCTGTGTACGCCCCATCGCGGATGGCGAACCGCCCGTTCACCAGCAGATGCACAACCCCCTGCGCCAAGCGGTGCGGGTTCTGGAAGTCCGCCAAGTCTTGAATCGCGCCGAAGTCGAACACCACGATGTCGGCGTATGCGCCTTCCTGTAGCACCCCGCGGTCGGTCAGGCGCAGGCGCGCGGCGGGCAGCCCCGTCATCTTGAAAATCGCCTCCTCCAGGCTCAGCAGCCCCTCCTGCCGCACATACTGTGCCAGCACGCGCGGGAAAGTGCCGTAGCTGCGCGGGTGCGGTCGCTCGGCGGCGTACTTGCTGGGTTCTGTGCCCACGCCGTCGGAGGCGACCATCGTCAGCGGGTACTGCAGCACGGTGCGCAGGTCGTCCTCCGCCATGTTGAACCACGCCACGCCCACATGCCCGCCCGCGTCCAGCAGCAAGTCCAGCACGAAGGGTTCGGGGTCTTTGCCCGCCAAACGCGCAGCGTCGGCGAGCGTTAGCCCCTGATAGTCGCGATTGTGTGGCGTGCTGCCGATGACCGTGCTGTGCCAGTCGGGTTGCGCCTCGCGCATGGCATGAATCAGCCGCTCGCGCTCGTTGGGGTCGCGCAGGCGCGCCAGCAGCGTGTCGGGGTCGCCGTCTAATGCCCAGCTGGGCAGCGACGCCACCGCCAGCGAGGTCTGGTACGCCGTGTAGGGGTAGACATCGAGCGTGACATCGAGCCCCTGCGCGACCGCCTCGCTGACCATCTGCAGCGTCTGATGCACCTTGCCCCAGTTGTGCCTGCCCTCCGCCTTGTGATGCGCCAGTTGCAAGGGCAGCCCCGCCTCCTGGGCGATGCGCAACGCCTCCTGCACGCTCTCAATCAGATAATCGCCCTCGCTGCGCAAGTGTGTCGCGTAGAAGCCGCCGTACTGCGCGGCGACCTTCGCCAGCGCGATAATCTCGTCGGTCTCGGCGAAGCTGTTGGGCGGGTACTCCAGCCCTGTGGTGAAGGCGACCGCGCCCGCCTCAAAACATAGCGCAATCTCGCGGCACATCGCGTCCAGCTCGGCAGGGGTAGGCGGTCGCTTCTCGTAGCCCATTACCTTTTTTCGCGCTGTGCCGTGCCCGCACTGCGGCACATAGTTCGCGCCCAGCCCCAGCTCGTCCAGCTGGCGTAGGTACTCCTCGAACGAGCGCCAGTTGATTTGAACGCCGTAGGGCTTGAGCCAGCGCTGCTCTTGGCGAAAGAGCGGCGTGTCATCGATCTGCCCGACAGCGAATCCGCAGTTGCCCCCGACCTGCGTCGTTATGCCCTGAAACAGCACGCTGAGCTGTTCGGGATGGTGGTTCAGCGAGAAGTCGGCGTGCGTGTGAATGTCGATAAAGCCTGGCGCGACGCACAAGCCCTCAACGGAGAGTTCCACGCCCGCGCGCCAGCCCTCCAGCTCGCCAATCGCGACAACGCGCTCGCCCGTGATCGCCACATCCGCACAAAAGCCAGGATTGCCCAGCCCGTCGAAAACCGTCCCGCCGCGCAACAGGATATCGCAGCGCTGCTCCTCTGGCATAGGCGTAAGGATACCTAATGTTGCGTGCCGAGTGGGCAGGATTCCCGCCACACCTTCGTGAAACAAGGAGTTCACAGCGGCGCGCGGAATCGCCTCAGTGCGAGGTATCGGGCAATGGGAACACATGTAGGGCGTTTGTGGGCGTGTGGCGCACTGACGGCGGCGCTACTGGCGTCGGCAACGGCACAGTGCGAGATTCAACACTTCGAGGGCTACTCCAACGGTCTCAACGGCGTGGTGATGTTCCGCCAGCCGAGCTTTTCGGGCACGACGAGCGGCTTTTTGGCGTACACGGGCGCGTGCAGCAGCGGTCCGAACTGCGCGCAGATTAGCTTGGAGCGCAACCGCACGCCGTTGGGCAGCCGTGCGCTGAAGGTGGTGTGGCGGTTCAACGGCAACCCGCGTGCGTGGCTGCGACTGACCACCAACAACACGCTGTATTACGGCAACCCGACGATTAGCTTCCAGCGGCGGCTGAGCCTGTGGCTGTATGTGCCCAGCAGCACGCCCGACTTCTACCTGACGCTGGGCGTGCGCGAAACGCACACCAAAGCCGCCTGCGGCGCGAACGGCGGCGCAACAGGCGCTATCGAGTGGGTCGGCGCGACGCAGGGCAGCCCAACCAACCCGCCCATCGGCAAGCGCATTACCGAGAAAGACCGCTGGGTGCAGGTGGTGTTCGACCTGCCGAACGAACCCGTGCTGCCGTTTGCAGGCGACGCGAACGCCATATTAGACGGGCGCACGGGCGTGCTAGAGCATCTCGCCTTCACCCCCGTAGACCCCGCCGACACGCGACCTTACACCGTCTACATCGACGACATCCGCGTGCTGCCCAACGAGAGCGACCCCGTCGACCCGCCGTGGATTTTCGGGCTGCACGAGCCAGGCGGGGAGTTTGCCGCCGTCGCGGAGGGCAAGCGCATCTGGATCCTGTTCACCGAAGCGTTGGGCGCAGACCCGAACAACCAGACAGGGCGCGACTACCGCCCCTACACCAACTCGGGGCACGGCGTGATTGTGCGTCTGAACTACGGCTACCATCCGAACGGCACGCTACCCCCGTCGGCGCAGTACGCGAACTTCGCGCAGCGCGTGGCGAACTTCGTGCGCAACTCGCACGGCGCGCACATCTGGATTATCGGCAACGAGACGAACCTGCCCGTCGAATGGCCAGGCGGCGAAAGCGGCGAACCCATCACCGTTGCCCGCTATGTGCAGGTGTTTCGCATGTGCCGCGACGCCATCCGCTCGATTCCTGGGCACGAGGACGACTGGGTGTGTGCCGCGCCTGTGGGCACTTACGCGCCGCCGTTCCCGCAGTACGGCATTCCGGGCTTTCTGGACTACTGGGCGCAGATGCTGGAGGCGATTGGCGCGGAGCAGGACGGCATCATCCTGCACGCCTACACGCACGGCAGCGACCCGAACAACATCTTCAGCGAGACGCGCATGCAGCCGCCGTATGACCAGGTGTACCTGCACTTTCGGGTGTATCGCAACCTACTGAGCCGCGTATCCCCGTCGCTGCGCCACCTGCCCGCGTTTATCACCGAGACCAATCAGGGCGAGCCGTGGACAAACACCAACAACGGCTGGATCAAAAACGCCTACCGCGAAATCCACACTTGGAACCAGAACCCTGCGAATCAAGCGATATGGGGCGTGTGTTTGTACCGCTGGCCCCAGATTGACCCGTACTACATCGAGGGCAAGTGGAACACGATTCAGGATTGGCGCGAGGCGATGCGCAACGACTACCGCTGGCGGCGCGATGCGGTTGGCGACACGGACGGCGACGGCTGCGTCGATGACGCCGACCTGTTGGGCGTGCTGTTTGCGTTCGGGCAGCGGGGCTACACCCGCTACGACCTCAACTGGGACGGCGTGATTGATGACGCCGACCTGCTGCAAGTGCTGTTTGCGTTCGGGCATGGGTGCTAATAGTCGCACCCCCAACGCCGCAGGCTACTCATCGACGCCCAGAATCTGCGTGTAGACCACCTGGTGCGGGTGTACGGCAACCAGCCCCCGCGCGCCCAGCTCCGACGAGCCCGAAGTGCGAATGAAACAGATGCCCGGCAGGTTCACCAAATCATCCGAACGGCGCAGCTCCTCAATGACCTGCTGCGCCTCGTCGCGCGAGTTAATCGGGCAGTCGATCTCTTGCCCGTTCGTCAAGCCAATCAGCAAAGTGACTCGTGCCATAGTGCGCCTCCTGTGGACGGGTTCGCCCTCGCCTGCGGGATTCCTGCTATTCGATGCGCACGATTCGGTAGCGCACGACGCCTTTGGGGGTGTTGACGGCGACCTCCTCGCCTGCGGTTCTGCCCAGCACCGCCTTGCCCAGCGGCGAGAGGATGGAGATGAGGTCTTGCAACGGGTCTGCCTCGAACGAGCCGACGATGGCAATGGTGCGCTTCTTGTCGGTGTCGAGGTCGTGCAGGGTGACCTTGCTGCCTAAATGCACCACCTCGCCCGCGTTGTCGGGGCGCGGAACGACCTTCGCGCGGCTCAGCACGGTCTCCAGGTCTTTGATGCGCCCCTCAAGGATCGCCTGCTGCCGCTTGGCGTCTTGGTAGTCGAAGTTCTCGCTGAGGTCGCCCAGCGCACGCGCCGCCTTGATGCGCTCCACAATCTCGCGCCGCTTGACCGTCTTCAGCTCCTCCAGCTCGCGCTTGAGCCGTTCGTACCCTTCAGGCGTGATGAGAATCTCGCTCATGGCGACTCAGATTATCGGTTCAAGTAGTCTGTCAGTTGCTGTCGGATGGCATCAAGCGGGACGTCCTCGGCGTCTAACTCGTCGATACGGTTCAGCAACGCCACATCATCAACGGCGTTCAGCGCGTCGATCACATCCCGCGATGCATCGCCAAACCGCTTCTGGAATCGTCGGCTAAGCGACCTGCGCAGACCTTCGAGAAGCCCCTGCTGCAGCCCCTGCTGCAGCCCCTGCTGAAGCCCCTGCTGCAGCCCCTGCTGAAGCCCCTGCTGCAGCCCCTCTTCTTTTCCTTCCCGTCGTCCAGCTTCCAGTCCTTCGCGTCGCCCGGCTTCCAGCCCTTCTTGCCGTCCAGCCTCCAGTCCTTCCTGTCGCCCGATGGTGTAGCCCTGCTGAAAGCCTTCCGCAATCCCACGGCGCAGTCCAATCCGCTCCGCCGCCGTGATGAAGGGTATCTTCTTCTCGCGCTTGTATTCCTCAAGCGCCTCCTCGTACTGCTTCTCCAGGAACTCAGGCAGTTTCATAATCCCCTCCAACAGCTCATCGAGTTTCGCCAGCTGTTCCTCATTATACCCGCGTTCACGCGCCAGAATCGCGAGGTGCTTGCGCGACTCGAAGCGGAGATCCATATTGCGCGCTGTCTCTCGCGCGCGTAGGAACGCTAACAGCACTAACGAGGCAGGGTTCGAGTTCTGCTCCAACGCCGCGCGGTCAAGGTTCATCAGTTTCAGCGTGCGATACTTGAAGACGAGTTCGCAACCGCCCAGCGACATCTCGTAGGTGTCGGGCTGCCAGTTTGGGTTGTCGTCGCTGAAGATGGCAAGGCTGATAATCGGCAAGTCGTACTCCAGATACAGACGCGCGAAGTAGCGGAACATCCGCTTCGGGAACAGCGCCTCTGGGTCGCCCTGTACCTCGATGTGAATCAGCGCGAGCGCCTCTTGCCCGTTGCGCAGGCGCACGCGAAACAGCGAATCCACATAGAGACGCTGCGTGCGGCTATCCGCCGAAATCGGCAGCAACTCCTTGTCGACAAACTCCACAGGCGCGTCCCAGTCAATCATCGCGTGCAAGTCGGGCGCGACCAACTCCAGAAACTCCTTCAGGAACCCCTGCAGGAAAAGTTTCCACCATGCATCGTACTCTTGCCGTGTGGGGAACTCCTGTTCCATAGCGGGCGCGTGATTCTACCTCCAAGCGCACTTTCCTGCACGCGCGGGGTACACTCCTACCATGCGACGCCAATCGTTCGGATGGATACTGGGGCTGATTGTGCTGGGCAGTGGCGTGTACGCCACGGCGGAGACGCCCACACTGTGGGGTATCCCCGTCTCCGAGTATGCCCAGCGACGCGAGCAACTGAGCCAAACGCTGGAGAGCGACCAAATCGCGATTCTCGCCAGCGAGACCAGCCCGCCCACGCGCATGCGCTTCCGCCAAGACAATAACTTCATGTACCTGACGGGACTGGAGGCGATGAACGGCGTGCTGGTGATTTTGCCCCAAGATAGCCCGCTGGAGGAGCGGGTCGTGCTGTTTCTGCCGCGCCAGTCGCGGGTGTCGCGCCTGTTTGAGGGACCTCTGCCCGAACCGAACGACCAGACGCGGCGCGAGACGGGCATCGACGATATTCGCGAGCGCGGGGAACTGCGCGAGTTTCTCGCCGACGCGCTCAAACTGCACCCGCGCGTGCTGGTGAACCGCCCCGCGCGCACACTGCTTGCGGACGCCATCCGCGAGGCGAACCCCGAAGCGCAAGTCGCCAGCATAGACCGCCTGATGGCGCCGATGCGGGTGGTCAAATCGCCCGCCGAGGTCGCGCTCATCCGCAAGGCGGTCGCCGCCAGTATCGCAGGACACCGTGCGCTCGCCCAGCGACTCGCGCCCGGCGTCTACGAGTACGAACTGGAGGGCGCAGCGCAAGAGGCGTTCCGCAGGCACGGCTCCGAACGCGAGGGCTACCCGATGATCATCGGCTCGGGATCCAACGCCTGCATCCTGCACTACAACGCGAACAAGCGGCAAGTGCGCGCGGGCGAACTGGTGCTGGTGGACATCGGCGCGGAATACTCCTACTACACCGCCGACATCACGCGCACCTACCCCGCGTCGGGCAAATTCACCCCGCGCCAACGCGAACTCTATATCGCCGTGCTGGACGCGATGAAATACGCCGAGAAGGAAGCCAAACCGGGCATCACGCTGGGGCAACTGCACCAGAAAGTTGTCGAATTCTTCCGCAACCATAAACTGCGCGCCAAAGACGAGAACGGCAACGAACAGACCTTAGACCGCTTCTTCGTGCATGGGCTGTCGCACATGATGGGCATGGATGTGCATGACTTAGACCCGAACCAGCCGCTGCGTCCTGGTATGGTGTTCACCATCGAGCCGGGGCTGTATATCCCGTCGGAGGGCATCGGCATTCGGATCGAGGACGACTACTTGGTGACGGAGCGCGGGGTGGAGAACCTGAGTCGCGCCCTGCCGCGTGAACCCGATGCTGTGGAGCGCATGGTGCGCGGGGGCAAGCCCGCCCGACGATAGCGATGCTGGCGCTGTATTACCTGACCTTCAGCCAGCCCGACGAGGCGCAGGCGGTCGCCTATGACCTGCTGCGCGAGCGCATCGCCGTGTGCGCGAACTGGTTCCCCATTACCTGCGCCTACCTGTGGGAGGGCGCGGTGCAGCAGGAGTCGGAGACCGTGCTGATTGTCAAGGCGCGGGCGGGCATGCGCGAATCGATTGAAGCCGTCGCCCGCCGTCACATCGACTACACGCACTTCGTCGGCGAAATCCCGCTTGCCAGTGTGAACCCCGACTTCGCGCAGTGGCTGACGCGCGAGTTGGGCGGCTAATCCTTCGGCATCACGATCTCCACCAGTTCGCTCTCAACGCCGCCTGTGCCCACTGTCGAGACGGCGAAGCGGTTGGCGTTGGAGAACCAGTAGAGGTCTTTGTGGTAATGCTGGCGCAGGTCAATCACGACGCTGCGCGTATCAGGCTCCACCGTCGCCACAGGGAACCACGGGCGGTCGTTCAGCCCGTCGCTGGAGACGCGCCTGTAGACCCGATACGCCACGATGAGGTCGTTGTAGTGCTGGTCGCGCGTGATGTCTGGGGCGTCCCAGCGCAGGCGCACCTGGTGTTCGTCGACGCGCTCCACCCGTAGGTTGCGCGGCGCGGGCGGCGAGTCGGGCGAGCCGTAGGGCGTGCGCAGCGTGAGGGTGAACCGCTCCGTGTGCCCGCGCAGGTAGGCGATCAGGAAGTCGGTAATCTCCAGCCAGTAGTAGCAGGGGCGCTCGTGCTTGGTCACGCGCACGAGCAGCAGCCCGCGCTGCCCCACGACATTGATGTTGCCGAACGGGTTCGGGCGGCGGTGGTAGCCGTTCAGCGTGCGCACCTCCTGCACGGGGCGGTTCGGCAAGCGCAGCAGCCCCTGCGCGTCCGTTCTGCCCACCATCACGGGGTCGCTGGAGACGGGATGCCCGAAGTTGCCGTCCTCCACCACTGCGTAGACGGTCACGCCCGCCTGCTCTTGGGGCGGCTGGGTCTTGTCCACCACCACGCCGCGCTGGAAAATCTCCACCGTCGCGCCCGCCACAGGCAAACCGTTCACATCCACAATCTGCAGGAAGTTCTCGGCGGGGAGGGCGAAGTAGTAATCGCCGAAGTGCCCGCGCGGCTTGTTCCAAGTCTGGTTCAAGTAGCCCGCGCACACCTCCGACCACAAATGCGGTCCGTGCCAGTGCATCATCGTCTTGTAGCCGCGATAGTAGTGAGTCAGCATGTCGCCGTTGTCGGACATGCGGTGGTTCTCGTGCCCGTGATAGTCCAGCGCGTACAGGTCGGTCAGCCCCAGTTGGTGTCCCAGTTCGTGGGGCAGCGACCATTCGGTGTTGTTGCGCCACTGCGGTTCGGGCGCCTTCCAGTTGCGGTTGCGATCCTCGTCGCTGATGAAAATCCAGCCGCCCTGATCGTAGGCAATCCCGTCCGCCGAGAAGCGGTTGCGGATGGCAGCGTCCATATCGTCGGCGTAGATGATGCGATCCAGCCGCACGCGCGCCTTGATGCCTTCGGGCGCGGAGGGGTACACGCTCTGCTCGAACAGCAGGTTCATAATGTCCAAGTGCCAGCGGTAGTAGTCTTCCCACGCGAAGGCGCCGTAGGCGTTGCGGAACTCGTTCCAGACCTTCACGCGCTCCTTGTGGACGATGTAGAAGAAAGCGAACCCCCACAGCGGGTCGGTAATCTGGTTGTTAATCGTGGCGATCTCGCGCTGGTTGGTGCGGATGCGAAAACTGACATGGTGGAACCCGTCCTGCCACTGCCATTTGGTCTGCAGTTCGATGCGCTCTTGGGGCTTGAGTCGTTTCGTAACGCGCCCGCGGGCGATTTCCTTGTCGTCGATAAGCCAGACATACTTCGAACGGCGCGGCGTCGGCGAAGCCCGCGTTCTTCACATGCGCGGTCATCGTGATGGTCTCGCCAGGCGTGTATTGGAACTTCAGCCCCTGCACGACGGCTTCGGGTTCCATGTAGGCGCGTTCGCCGAGGTCGGGCAGGCTGCCGCCCACGAGTTTGGGGCGTCCGTAGGGGTCATACTCCACGCGCCCGTGCAGCCCCGCGAGTTTCGGGTTCAGTTCGATGTGCGTAATCGTCAGGTCGGGCAGGTTCGGCTTCGCGTCCCACGCCGCGTCGCGCTCGATGGTGAACTCCTTGACCAGTCGGCGCGGGTAGACTTTCCAGCGATCCGTGCCGACATCTTCGAGCCGTTCCCACACGATTAGGCGCACGCCCTCGTCGCGGATGTAGCAGTTCTCGATGACGGTGCCGTCGTGCAGCGTCAGTTTGTCGGCGTGCGCGCCCATCAGCAGCAGGAGTATTACCCCAATCACCGTGCGTCGTCGCATAGCATAGTGGCTATTCGCGACGGGCGCGACTTCTCCTGTTCGAGAGTTCCCGACGCCCAACGGTAGGAACCCGAGTCCTAATTCGGAGACTGGGCAACCTCGGCAGGCTCGCCGAACCGCTTCACAAGGTCGGGATGCCCGCGCAGCGCGTCGGTCAGGAACGCCGCGTCGGGCAGGTTCTGTGCGATTTGGCGCACCTGCTCGCGCCAGAACTGCGGGTGGATGCTCCGCAGGATAGGAATCAGGCGGTAGTCCAGCGTCGCAAGGAAATGCTCATAGCACTGGCTGCGCAGCCATTCAGGGTGCGCCAGCAGGGTCTGGGTGATGCGCTCGTGGGGCACGCGCGCCAGCATCCGCCAGGATTCGTACTCGTTGAATGCCAGCGTGCGGACTTTCTGCAGCAGGGCGTCCAGCGCGGGCGCGTTGGGGGGCAGCAGCATAATTTGCACTTCGGTCTGCTGCAGCATCTGGTGGTACTGGCGTCGGTCGCCGAGGGCGGACAGCCACTGTTCAAGGGTGGGTGCGCCGTCCTTGAGGAGCACCTCGTGCAGGTCGGGTCGGGTGCGCAGTTTTTGCATCAGGGGCAGGGCGCGCGGGGCTTTGGGCAGCGCGCTGCGCAGGGCGGCGGTCGCTTTGGGCGCGTCGTACTCCAGCAGCAGCTCACAGGCGCGCAGGCGCACGGCAGGGCTTTTGCTGCTCGCCAATTGGATGACCGCCTGCAATCCGTCCGTGCCGAGTGCGCGCAGCCGCTCGATGGCAATATGCGCTGTACCGTAGTGCGCCAGCGCGAGTTGCATGGGCAGCAGCGGCTGGTCGGGCTGCCACGCCTGCAGGTGGGCGTAGACGGTAGGCAGCGTCTCCAGCAGCGACGCCTCGCCGCGAAACAGGCGGGCGAAACTCTCAAGAACCCCCTCCTGCAGGTTCCCCCTGCCCGCAGGGGGAACCGATGGGGCTTGGTTCCCCTCGCGAGTCGGGGGAAACCGCGAGGAGGGGAGTACTACGGCGGCAACCCTGCGCGTCGGCTCGTGAAGCGCGTCTGCGCTTAGCGTCGGCAGCGCGTCGGCGTGCAGGCGCGTCAGCAGCCGCCCGCAAGCGTAGTGCAGGCGCGTCAGCACATCCAGTTGCACGCGCGCGTCGTCCGTGTCCAGCACCGCCTGCACGCCGTCGGCAAGGGGCGCAAGCGCGTCGTGTGGCTGTAGGGCGCGCAGCGCGTCGCGCAGCGGCTCCAGACCGCCCGCACGCCCCAGCCCCAACGCCAGCGCATGCTGAATCGCGCGTTGCAGTTCCTCCAGCGCCTGTTGCATCTTATGCCCGCTGTGCAAGGGGTTTAACTTCGCCCCCCCTCCTTGAGGTTCCCCCCGCTTCGCGAGGGGAACCGTGATTCGAATCATGCCTGTCGCTCGCGCAGGTTGCGTGCGGCTTGCACCATGTGCTTCAGCGCGGGGATCACCTCGTCCCACTTGCGCGTCTTCAGCCCGCAGTCGGGGTTCACCCAGAACTGCTCTTTCGGGAAGACGCGAATCGCGCGGGTCATCACCGCCTCGATGGATCCCACGCTCGGCACGGCAGGCGTATGCACATCGAACGCACCCGGTCCGATTTGGCGCGTGTAGTTGTAATGCTCGAACGCGCTGATGACCTCGCCTTTGGCGCGCGCCGCCTCAATCGTGATGACATCGGCGTCCATCCAGTCGATATACTGCAGCACGGTGTTGAAGTCCGAATAGCACATGTGGGTGTGAATCTGGGTTTCAGGCTTGGCGCGTGCGGCGAGTTTGAACGCCTGCGCTGCCCAGCGGAAGTAGGCGTCCCAGTCGGCGCGTTTGAGGGGCGCCTTCTCGCGGTAGGCAGGTTCGTCGATTTGGATAATTGGGATGCCCGCCTCCTCCAAGTCGCGTACCTCGTCTTGTAGGGCAAGCGCAATCTGGTAGGCGACCTGCTCGACGGGGATATCCTCGCGCACATAACTCCACGCGATAATCGTCACGGGACCCGTGAGCATGCCCTTGACAGGCTTTTGGGTCAGCGACTGGGCGTAGGCGGTCTCCTTGACGGTCATCGGCGCAGTGCGGACGACATCGCCGTGGATGATTGGCGGACGGTAGACGCGCGTGCCATACGACAGCAGCCAGCCCTGCTGCGTGAAGGCAATCCCGTCCATCTTCTCGGCGAAGAACTCCACCATATCGGTGCGCTCGAACTCGCCGTGAACCAGTACATCGAGCCCGATTTGCTCTTGGAAGGCGATAAGTTCGCGGATTTGGCTTTGGATATAGGCGTCGTACTCCTCGGCGGTGATTTTGCCTGTGCGGTATGCCTGACGCATCTGGCGCACTTCGGGCGTTTGCGGGAAGCTGCCGATGGTGGTGGTCGGGAAGGGCGGCAGGTTCAGCCGTTCGCGCTGGAGGCGGTCGCGTTCGGGGTAGGGCGCGGCGCGTTCGAAGTCGTCGGGCGTGAGGCTGGCGACGCGCTGCTGCACGGCGGGGCTACGCCAGTGGTCGGTGGCGTGCTGGTAGGCGTTCCACGCGCGGACAGCGTCCGTCTCGCCGTCGGTCAGCAGGGTTTTCAGCAGGCGCAGTTCCTGCAGCCGCTCTTTGGCGAAGGCGACGCGCTCCTTGAGGGCGGGGTCTAACGCGCTTTCGGGCTGCACCGTGACGGGCAGGTGCATCAGCGGCGCGGCGTTGGCAAGCCACACGGTCGCGCCTGTCTGCTGGGCGAGTGTAAGCACGCGCTCGGCAGCCGCGCGCAGGTCGGTCTTCCACACATTGCGCCCGTCCACAACGCCCGCAATCAGCACCTTGTCGTTGGGGAAGCCGCGTTGGGCTATCGTCTCCAGATTGCGCGCCCCGTGCACCAAGTCCAGCCCAACGCCCGCAATCGGCAGGTCGTACAGGTGGGGCAGGAAGTCCACGCTGTCGTAGTAGGTCATCAGCAGGATGGGCGCGTGCTGTCCCAGCGTCTGGTACGCCGCGCGAATGGCTTGCACCTCGGCGTCGGGGACATCGAGCGCGAAGGCGGGTTCGTCGATATGCACATACGCTGCGCCCGCCTGCTTGAGGCTGCCCAGAATCTCGGCGTAGACGGGCGTCAGCCGCTCCAGCAGCGCGGGCAGTTGGTCGGGCGCGTAGCCGCGACTGAGGCGCAGGAAGGTGTAGGGTCCTATCAGATACGGGTAGCCCGCGCCGTGCTGCTGGAACGCCTGCAGCGGCTTGTTCCAGTGCAGGCGGAAGGCGGTCTGCGCGTCGAGGTGCGCCACGAGGTAGTGGTAGTTCGTGTTGAACCACTTGGTCATCGGCAGGGCGTCCGCGCCGCGCGCCAACGCGAAGTAGGCGTCCAAGTCGTTGGGGTCAATCGGGTAGACGCCCAGCATGATGGCGGTGTCGAGCATGTTGTCGTACAGGGTCATCTCGCCGATGGGGTAGGCGTCGACGAACTGCGCGTAGGTCGCGAGGCGGTGCTGTTCCAGCGCGCTTAGCCCGTCGCGTAGGTCGGCTTCGCTCACCTTGCCTTGCCAGTAACCTTCAATCAGCCGCTTGAACTCGCGGCTCTCGCCCAGTCGGGGGTAGCCATAAGCATAGGTCTGCATACTTGCCTCCTTACTGTTTCTGTTTTTCGCTCCAGGAAAGCACCACGCGCGTTTGGTTCTGCTCGCGCATGGCAGAGACGCCCGCCGTGATGGTCTCGGACTGCCCCAAGATGAGGATTTCCTCGCCTGTGGCGGTTTTTTGGTTCATCTTGCTGACCTTCAGGTTGCGTTTGTTGAATTCCGCCTCGTAGAAGTCGGCGACGGCTTGCGGGCTGGCGTCCCCGACGAGTTCCACTTGGATGCCCTTGAAGTCGCCTGTTTGGGTGCGCAGGGTGTTTTTGACCTCCATGCCCGTGTAGAGGGGCAGCGGGAAGCCGGCGGGCGCGGCGGTTGCTTGTGCCGCCGACTCCTTCGGTTGGGGCTGTGGAGTTTCTGCTTGTGGGGGTGGGAGGGGCGGCTCGGTCGGTTGCAACGCGCTGCCGCCTTCTGGGGGCGGGGTCGCTTCCTGCTGTTGGGACGCGCATCCCGAAAGCGCGTACAGACTGACGCTCGCGGCGAGTATCAGCGCCGCGTATCCTAATCGTCGCAGTGTGTGCATGGGTCTCCTCGCGGGCTATAGGATACCCTATAGTCCCCCACGCGCTTTGACCTGCAGGTAGTGGTTCACCAGCGCGGCGACGAGGGTGTCGGGTTCGGCGTCGATGCAGTGGACGCCCATGCGTTCCAGCGCGCGGGTCGCCGCCGTACGGTCGTTGAGGGTCTGCAGGGCGACAGCGCGGCGGTACAGGTCGCTCGGCGCGTCGGGCGGCTGCTGGCTCCAGCGGTGCAGGCGCGGGTCGGCGACGGTAATCGCCACGCATAGGTGCTGACGGCGCAGTGCGCCCAGCGCGTGCAACACCATGCGCGAGGCGTCGGGGTCAATCAGGTCGGTGAACAGCGCAATCAGCGACCGCTTGCGCCACCGCTTCGCCAAGTAGGTCGCCGCGTACAGGTAGTCCGATTCGACCATGCGCGGCTCGGCGTCGTGCAGCGCGTCGACCAGTTTGCCGACCTGCGCCTTGCCGCGTTGGGGCGGGCTGAACAGGTCTACCTCGTCGGCGAACACCAGCGCGCCGACCTTGTCGTCCATCTGCACAGCGACATACGCCAGCATCAGCGCGGCGTTTAGCACGGCGTCGAACTTGCGCCTGCCCTCCACCTCCGCCAGCATCGTGCGCCCTGCATCCAGCAGCAGCACCACATTCTGGCTGCGCTCGGTCTGGTAGTCGCGCACGATGGGCTTGCCGCGTCGCGCGGTCGCCTTCCAGTCGATGCGTCGGAACTCGTCGTCGGGGGTGTATTCGCGCAGCGATTCGAACTCCGCGCCTTGCCCGCGCAGGCGCAGTTGGCGAAAGCCCATCATCTGCAGTCGCCCGCGATGGCGCAGCAGGTCATATTCGCGCAGTTGCAGCAGGTTCGGGTAGACGGGCACGCTTGCGCGGGCGGGCAGGCGGTAGTCGCGCGTCGTCAGGCGCAGTCGCCCCTCCACGCGCAAAAACACATCCTCAAAGCGCGCCTCGCCCCGATAGCGCGGCGTCAGGTGGTACGCAACCTGCGCAGGCTGTTCGGGCGTCAGCCGCAGGATGAACTCGCGGCGGTCGTAGTCGCAGTCGGGAGGCGGCTCGTCGCGCAGGCGGGCATGGTGCGGCGCGGTCAGGCTGTGCGTTAGCGTCAGTTCGATGCGGTTCTCAGCGCCCAGCGACAGCACGCGCTCGTGGCGACGCTGGATGCGGAACGCCGTCGCGCGGGGCAGGCTCAGCGCGTCCACTGCGATAATGACCACCGCCAGCAGGTCAACCAACAGGACTAGCCCCAACAGGTCGGGGCGGGCGGCGCCCAGTAGGGCAACCAGCCCGCCCGCGCTCAGCACCGCCCATGCGCGAGAAGTCAGCGTCATCCAAGCGGCTTAGAGGCGGATATACTTATAGCACTTGCCGAGGTTATCCTCGGTCGCGATACCCTCCAGATAGGGTCGGCAGGCGTTGAACGAGTCGTTGGCTGCAGTGCCACAGTAGCGCGCGTAGGGTGTGCCTGATACGCACCAGACCTCCGCGCCTGGACGCGGCACGAAGGGGTCGTTGCCCGCGCGCCCAGGATAGGTGTATTGCACGCCCGCGCCCGCTTGTCCGAGTTTGCGGGCTTTGATGGCTTTGGCGTGCCCGTCCACGAAGTTCGTCTGCACGAACTCGTTATGGCGCGCCCGCACAGGCACAATCAGGAAAATTCTGCTGCTGTCGGGTTTGCGCTGCAGCACGCTCCCCGACCCGCCCAGCGCGAGATCCGCCTCGAAGTTGATGGTGGTCTCCGCGACCAGCTCCACCTCCGCGATGGATACCGTGCCCTTGCTCACTGCAGGCGGGTTCTGGTCAATCGGCGTGCGTCCTGGCGGGAGCAGGTCGTAGTTATACATGTAGCTAATCGTCTCGGGCAGGTTGCAGGTCGGCATATTCAGCACCGCGCGGAAGCCCGCATTCAAGTAAAGCGCGTTCGGCTCGCTGGGGCACTTGGTGATGTCGATGTTCTTGATGTAGGGGAATATCGCGTCGAACAAGGTAAAGGCGCACTGCTGCCCGTTCGGGTTAAGCACAGGCGCGTAGACCGCCATCGGAAACTTCTCGTCGTAGTCCTGGATGTACGAGATGGTTCCTGTCGCCATCTGCTTCAGGTTATTCATGCACTGGGTCTGGCGCGCTTTCTCACGCGCTTGCGCGAACACAGGGAACAGTATCGCCGCTAAGATGGCGATAATCGCGATCACGACCAACAGCTCAATCAGCGTAAAGCCTCTTCGCATAAGATCTCCTCCTCAGATAAGTTTACAGACTCTGGAACTTTTTGCAGGGTTCCAGAAACCGCACAGGTAATTTTTACCGCACGGAGCGATAGCACGCGCCCAGCTCGTCTTGGTCGGCGATGCCCTCCAGATAGGGTCGGCAGCTGTTGAACGGGTTGTTCGCGGGCAGCCCGCAATAGCGCGTGTACGGACCGCTGCCGACGCACCACAGCTCGTTGCGCGGCGTGAACACGGGGTTCGACGCCAGACCCGGATAGAGATAGAAGCAGTCTGTGCCTGCATATTTGCGTCCCTTGATGGCTTTGGCGTGCCCGTCCACGAAGTTCGCCTGCACGAACTCGTTGTGGCGCGGGCGAATCGGGTGGGGAACGAGATGCTGCTGTCGTTCGGCTGGCGGCGCATCAGGGTGCAGCTGCCCGAAAGCGCAATATCGGCGTCGAAAATCATCGTCGTCTCGGCGACCAGCGGCACCTCCGCCAGCGCGACCGTGCCGCGACTGATCGAGCCCGATCCAAGCAGCGTGCGCCCTGCCCGAATCACATCATAGTTATACATGTAGCTAATGGTCTCAGGTAGCGTGCAGGACGGGTAGCCCATCAGCGTCTGGAACGCGGCGTTCATGTAGAGCGCCTTCGGGTCGCTGGGACAGCGCGTGATTTCCACATTCTTCATGTACGGCTGGATGGCGTCGAACACCGTCATTACGCAGTTGCCGCCGCCAGGACGCGGCGCAGGCGCGTAAATCGCCATCGGGAAGAAATCGTCGGCGTCCTGCACATACATCAGCACCGCCGTCGCCGACTGGCGCAGTTTGTTCATACACTGAGTCTGACGCGCCTTCTCACGCGCCTGAGCGAACACGGGAAAGAGAATCGCTGCCAAGATTGCGATAATCGCAATCACCACCAGCAACTCGATAAGCGTAAAGCCGTTCGGTCTCTTGGTCATGGTCATCACCTTCCACAGCCCCTATTATACACCCATTTGGACTTTCCTGCCAGAAAACTGGGAAATTTGACTGGATGGTCAGGCATATGCGAACTCGTCGTCGGCGCGGTAGCTGCCCGAAAGCTGCTTGACCAACTGGCGCAGCAGGTCGTTCAGCAGCGAGCTTGCGCCGAAGCGGAATCGGTCGGGCGTGAGCCAGTCTGCGCCGAGCGTCTCGTGCAGCAGCACCAGGTAGCGAATCGCGTCTTTGGCGGTGCGGATGCCGCCTGCGGGCTTCATGCCGACCGCGCGCCCCGTGGCGTCGTAGAAGTCGCGGATGGCTTCCAGCATCACGAGCGTTGCGGGCAGTGTGGCGGCGGGCTGCACCTTGCCCGTGCTGGTCTTGATGAAGTCCGCCCCCGCCATCAGTGCAATGTGCGACGCCCTGCGAATCGCGTCGTAGTCGCCCAACTCGCCCGTCTCCAGAATCACCTTCAGGTGGACGCGCGCGCCGCAGGCGTCCTTCACCTTCGCGATTTCGTCGAACACACGCCGATAGTCGCCCTGCAGGAACGCCCCGCGACTAATCACCATGTCGATCTCGTCCGCGCCCTCGCGAATCGCCCACTTGACATCCGCCAGGCGCAGGTGGAACGGGTACTGCCCCGACGGGAACGCTGTGCCGACGGCGGCGACCTTGATGTCCGTGCCCTGCAGCGCGTCTTTGGCGACGGCGATGAAGGTAGGGTACACGCACACGGCGGCGACAGGCGGCGCGGCGACCGTCTCGGCGTCAGGCATGCCCGCGCGTGGGGTGTAGGGGTTGCGCGCCCGACTGCACAGACGGCGTACCTTCTCTTCGGTGTCCGCGCCCTCCAGCGTCGTCAAGTCGCACATGCGGATTGCCAAGCGCAGCGCGAAGAGTTTGCTGTGCGTTTTGATGCTGCGCTTGCCGAGCCACTCGCAGCGCTGTTGCAGTTCGTAGGCGTTGACAGGCGGCACGGTACGCCACGCTTGCCCCGCCTTCGGGATCAGGCGGCGCACGGCGGCGCGGTCAGCAAGGTCTACCCCCTGCAACTCGCCGAAGGGCACGGGCGGTATTGTCCCCCGCCGTTCGCGAACGATCGTCGTTGGCATACTTATTCTGCTTCGACGGGGCACGGGGGACTCCTGCCGCGCGTGATACTCGCGCGAATCGTCCTCCGTTTAGGTAGAATCCGTACGCTATGAAAACCGACCTACCCCGCTGGGATATGAGCGTCGTCTATTCAGGGCTCGATTCGCCCGAATTCGAGCGCGACCTGCGCAGTTTCGTGCGTGCACTGGACGAACTGGAAGGGCTGTTTGACGAAGCGCAGATTGACCGCACCGAAACGCCGCTGAATCCTGACCTCGCGGCAGGCATTTTGGAGCGCATCTTGCCCCCCTACAACGCGCTGAACGACCAGGCGTGGACGCTGGGCGCGTATGTGTACGCCTTTGTGTCGGTCGATTCGCGCGACGAGTACGCCCAAGCGCGCCTGAGCGAACTGGAGCGGCACACCGTGCGCCTGACCAAACTCCACACGCGCCTGACCGCGTGGGCAGGGTCGCAAGCGGTGGACGCGCTGTTGGAGCGTTCCGAGCAGGCGCGCCAGCACGCCTACTGGCTGCAGCGCGCCCGCGTCATCGCCGAACACATGATGTCGCCCGCCGAAGAAGCGCTTGCCGCCGAGATGCGCCTCACAGGCAGCAGCGCGTGGAACAAACTCTACAGCAACCTCACCTCGCAGATTCAGGCGACCGTAGAGATTCGCGGCGAGCGACAGACGCTGACGATGAGCATGCTGCGCAACTTGGCGACCGACGCCGACCGCGAAGTGCGCCGCGCCGCCTACGAAGCGGAACTGCAAGCGTGGGAACAGCACGCGATGCCCATCGCCAGCGCGCTGAACGCCATCAAGGGCGAGACGAACCTGCTGACGCGCAAGCGCGGCTGGGACAGCCCGCTGCACGCCTCGCTGTTCCAAAACGCCATCGACGAGGCGACCTTAGACGCGATGCTCGAAGCCGCCTACGAGTCGTTCCCCGACTTCCGCCGCTACCTGCACGCCAAAGCGCGCCTGCTGGGGATTGAGCGCTGCGCGTGGTACGACCTGTTCGCCCCCGTGGGCAAAGAGACGCGCACATGGAGCTTCGACGAGGCGGCGCAGTTCATCATCGAGCAGTTCGCGACCTACTCGCAGAAGCTGAGCGACTTCGCCCGCCGTGCGTTCGAAGAGCGCTGGATCGACGCCCCGCCGCAGCCAGGCAAGCACGACGGCGCGTACTGCATGCGGTTGCGCCGCGACGAATCGCGCATCCTGACCAACTACAAGCCCGTGTTCAACGGCATGGGCACGCTGGCGCACGAACTGGGACACGCCTACCATAACCTCTGCCTCGCCGAGCGCACCTACCTGCAACGCATGACGCCCGCCACGCTTGCCGAGACCGCCAGCATCTTCTGCAACACGATTATTGACCAAGCCGCGCTGCGCGACGCCGACCGCGACGAGCAAATCGCCATTCTGGAAGCCTCGCTGCAAGGCGTGTGCCAAGTCGTGGTGGACATCACCAGCCGCTACCTGTTCGAGAAGGCGGTCTTCGAGCGGCGCGCGGAGCGTGAACTCAGCGCACGCGAGCTGTGCGCGATCATGCGCGACGCGCAGCTGCAGACCTACGGCGACGGGCTGGACGAAAACGCGCTGCACCCCTACATGTGGGCGGCGAAACCGCACTACTACGGCGGCTTGTTCTACAACTACCCCTACATGTTCGGCTTGCTGTTCGGGCTGGGGCTGTACGCGCGGTATCTGGATGACCCCGATGGCTTCCGCGCGCGCTACGACGACCTCCTCTCGCGCACGGGCATGGCGGACGCCCCGACGCTGGCGGCGGAGTTCGGCTTCGACCTGCGCACGCCTGCGTTCTGGCGCGGCGCGTTCGACACCGTCCGTCAGAACATCGATCGGCTCGAAGCGCTGGCGCGGGGCGAGTAGGGCATGGGCGGGATTCTACTTCCAATCCTGCCCTGCACACGCGCACGCCGCAATCGGCATACAGGAGACGCCCCCTGCGCGGCGAATCAAGCACCAAGGCGCGAAACCACAATCGCAGGGAGAGACGCTATGCGGGCAGTCATCTTCGGGATAGCCGTGCTGCTCGGCTGTGCGCCTTGCCTAGCACAGCGAGTGTACCTGTTCGGCACGGGCATACCCGAACGGGACAACGCACTGTATGACGCGCTTCGGGCGCACGGACTGCAGGTCACGCTCGGCGCGCCCTACCAAGCGTTCGACGGCAGCCAGAACCTGAACGGCTATCAGGTCGCTGTGCTGGCAGGTACGGGCGTCAACGACGCTATGCCCCTCAACGGACAGGAGGCTCTGCTGGACTGGGTCGGCGGCGGACGCGGGCTGGTGACGCTGGAATGGACACTGTGGTCGGTAAGCCGCATGAACGGGTTCCTCATCCTGCGCGAGCTGTTCCCTGCAACCTATCAGCGCCACGCCTACCGTTCGAGCATCCAGTACCAGCAGCAGGCGAGTGACCCGATCCTGAATCAGGGACTGCCCGCCGCGCTTGTGCTGGGCGAGGGGCAAGAGGCGCACTTGGAGCCCAGACGGGGCGCGACGGTCTACTACGCCAGCGATTACCATGCGGGCGCGGGCGGCGTGGTGGGATGGGCGTATCAAGCGGGGCGTGTGATAAGCTTCTCGGTCGCGCCAGCGGACGGCTCCGAGCCTATGGCGCAGCACGCGCTCTTTCGGCAGTTGCTCACCAACGCGGTGCGGTGGGCTGCCCAAAACGCCTGCGCCCCTTCCGGTGGCGACGCCGACGGCGCGGGCGCAGGCGAAGGCCGCCTCGCGCAGGCGCTCCCCCAGTATCAGCGCCTCCCCCAGGTAGGCGAGGAGCTGATCCAGGGCCATACGCATCCTCTTGGCGGTGATGTCCACGGGCAGCATCAGGCCGTTCCTCTCTCCTCCTCCTCCCCGCCCCCCATGCTCTTGATGGTGGAAAGCGAGTGCATCCGGTTGCGGCTCTCCTTCCTTTTCTCCTCCGCGATCTCCCGCGCTATCCTGCCCATGCGCAGCTCGCAGGGCTGGCACCTTCTGCCCTCGCTGATGGGCTTGCCGCAGATCTCGCAGGTGAGGTTGACGCCGTCCTTTTTCTTCAGGGTGAGGCGGCGTTCGCGCAGGAACTTCTCTATCGTCTCCACCGGTTCCTCGAGCCTCCCGGCCAGCTCAAGCACCGTGAGGTGAGGCTCCTTCATGAGGATCTCCCTGGCCTTTCTCAGCAAGCGATCCTCGAGTTCGCGGCACTCCGGGCAGAGCTTGATGGAGAGGAAGACGAATAGCTTTCCGCAGCGCTCGCAGTTGGCCATGCCCATGAGTATCAACCCCCCTCTCCGGGCGCGTGAGCCCATCCCGACGTGGCTTGACACCGACGCGGAAGCGCCCGAAACCGCGACCTCATCGAAGCGCGCATCCCTCCGCGCGCGCGGCCATCGAGTCCGATCGTGACCACCATCCTCATTCCCCCTCGGCTTTCAACTGCGCGTAAAGGATATCCCCTATGCCCAGGCACCCCCGTTCCGCGAGGGCGCGCGCGACCTCCGTCCGGACGTCCACCACGGCGGCCGAGGGGTCGTCGGACCCGTCGAGTCCTGGGCCGCCCGCCGCTTCCAGGATCTGCCTTATGAGCAGGGCCTCGAACTCGGCGCACATGCCGCGCAGCGTGTCGTCGCCCGCTCGCGCGGCCCTGGCGGCCGCGAGGTTCTCCGTCCCCGACGTTCCGCGCGACGGCCACGCGGCGAAAAACGGTCCCTGCGCCGGATGCATGTCCCTCAACCCCTCACGATGTTGTTGGCCATCCCCATGGCCTCGTCGGCCGACTGTACCATCTTGGCGTTCATCTCGTAGGCCCTGAGGGCGGCGATCATCTCCACCATCTCCCGCGCCAGGTCCACGTTGGACCTCTCCACGAAACCCGGGCGCAGCAGCCCCGCGCCCGCCTCCCCCGGCACGGCGGACACGGGCGCTCCCGACGCCCCGGTGGGCAGGAGCACGCCGTCGCCGCGCGCCTCCAGGCCTGCGGGGTTGACGAAGCGCGCCAGAACGATGCGTCCCACCTCCACGCTCTTCCCGTCGGCGCCCGTCGCGGTCACCAGCCCGCGCTCGTCCACCGCCAGGGAAGAGGCCACCGCTCCCTCGGGGAGGGTCAAAGGCGGCTCCAGGAACAGCCCGGCGGCCAGGGTCAGGTTGCCCTCGCCGTCCACGCCCAGCAGGCCGGCGCGGGTATAGCCCACGCCGCCCCCGGGAAGCCTCACCTGGAAGAAACCCTCCCCCTCGATGGCGAGGTGGCGCGCGTTCCCGGAGCTCTCCAGGGCACCCATGCCGAAGTCCCGCCCCACCTCGCTCACCCGGGTGCCCATGCCCATGGCCACGTTTCCGGAGGCGCCCCTTTCCGCCCCGTAAAGGAGGTCGGTGAAGCGCGCCGTGGCGCACTTGAACCCCGGGGTGGAGATATTGGAGATGTTGTTCGCCGTCACGTCCATGGCCATCTGCTACATGGACATGCCGGTCGCCGCGATCCTCAACGCCCTCATCATCGCGCTCACACCTTTCCCACTTGCTCGATGAGCCTCTGCAGGGTGCGGTCCTGCGCCTGCAGCAGGCGCTGGCTGCTCTCGTAGGCGCGGAAACACTCGATCATGGAGACCATCTGCTCCACCGCGTCCACGTTCGAAGCCTCGAGGTAGCCCTGCCGCACCGCGACCCCCTCCGCCGCGCGGGCTCCCTGACCCCTGAAGAGGCCCTCCCCCGCCTTCACCAGCGCGCCGGGGTCGTCGAAGGCCGCCAGCATGAGCCGCCCCCTGGGCTCCCCGTTCACGCTCACGCGCCCGTCCGCGTCCACCGCGAAACCCGTTCCCTCCACCCTGATCTCCCCGCCGTCCTCGCCGAGCACGAGGTCGCCCCCGGACGTCGCCAACCGTCCCTGCGCGTCAACGGCCAGGTTGCCCGCCCGGGTGTACATGATCTCGCCTCCCGCCCGGCGCACGGCGAAGAACCCCTCGCCCTCCAGGGCAAGGTCCGTGGGCAGGCCCGTCTCCTTCAACGCCCCCTGCGCGAAATCCGTGCGCACGCTCCCCAGGAGGCTTCCTCCCCGACCGTCTCCCACCGCGCCGAGCTCCACGCTCCGTCCCCCTCCCTCCACGCGCGTCAGGTCCCGCCTGGGGAAGGAC
>ENA-ORXB01000924-ORXB01000924.1-sediment-metagenome-genome-assembly--contig:-NODE-924-length-43884-cov-29.644509_pt1 | contig 43884 bp, 43 predicted proteins | sample MGYA00237863_ERZ511475 | MGnify/ENA primary metagenome ERZ511475 (study PRJEB26305, sample SAMN06343858) | sediment metagenome | isolation source: hot spring sediment | place: Canada: British Columbia... | reverse complement strand
GCACTTCCTGAACTGGCACAGATGCCGCGCTGGTCGAGCAGCAGTAAGAGGCTTTCGGTCTCAATACAGGCGAAACCTACATTAACGATGCCCGGTAGTCGGGTCTGGCGGTCGCCATTCAGCCACGATTGTGGAATGCGGGTAAGCACCCCGTCAATCAGGCGTTCACTCAATGCTCGTAATCGATTCGCGTGCGCGGTACGCTCGCTCTCGGCAATGCTCAAGGCTTTGGCCAACCCCACAATACCGGCGATGTTCTCCGTACCGGCCCGGCGGCGGCGTTCCTGAGCGCCACCGTTGATCTGTGGCACCAGCGGTGTTCCCCGGCGCAGATACAATACACCTACCCCCTGCGGCCCGTAAAACTTGTGGGCGGTTAGACTCAGGAGGTCAACCCCCAACGCATGCACATCCAGCGGTAACTGGCCGGGTGCCTGCACTGCATCCGTGTGAAAGAGCACGCCACGCTCGCGGCAGATGGCTGCCAGCTCGGTGATCGGCTGGATGACACCCGTCTCATTGTTGGCATACATCACCGAGACGAGCGCGGTTTCGGGGCGGATTGCAGTACTGAGATCGGCAGGTTGGACGCGACCGGTGCGATCAACCGGTAGCAGGGTTACCGTAAACCCCTCATATTCCACCAGGTAGTCGAGTGCATGGAGAACGGCGTGATGTTCGATGGTACTGCTAATGAGATGGGTTTTGCCCTGGGCCCGTAGCGCCATGGCCACCCCTTTGATGGCCAGATTAATGCTTTCACTCCCGCCGCCGGTAAAGACAATCTCTTTTGGCTGACACCCTAACACCAGCGCTACCTGCTCACGCGCATCGTCCAACGCCTGCAATGCAGCCCGGCCAACCTGATGGATGCTGGATGCGTTTCCACTCATGCCGGTCAGGAATGGCATCATCGCTTCCAGTACTCGTGGATCGAGCGGTGTTGTGGCAGCGTAGTCAAGGTAAATCAGGCGACTATTCATAGACGGTTCTCCGGCAAGGTTATTGAGCACGACGGGTACGTGCTTCGTCGCGTAGCACCTGGAGATTGAGTATTTCGGCCACTTCGTAGCGAGGCGGCAACGAACCGGCTATTGGACGAATTCGCAATACCGGCGGGAAGTATCCCATGCGGCCATGCAGCTCGGCCAGCAGGGCAGCGGCACTGAAGTTGAGAGCTGGGAGATTAACCAGGATCGCTTCGCTCTGCCATTGCTGAGGCGAAAGACCGGCAGCATCGGCCATGGCGACGATTTGCGGGAGTAACGGCTGTTGCTGATCGATTTGACTGGGAATGTCAAGCAATCGATCAATGTGCTGGCCGGTCAATGCAACGATTTGTTCTTGCTGCGCTGCGGTGATGGGATGGGCATAGTTTAGGATAATCATCTTTCAATCCTTGTATGACGTATCTCTCTATCTATTGTAGCGCAGACTGATTGATAGAGTGCTGGCGATGGGTCGCTTGTTGTGAATGGTTGTGGAACATTTGCCTGTTGATTCACGTTTGGAGATTGACTGATAGCCTGACGTCACCGCCCAACAGCGAGTTCTGGGGAGACAGGCATCAACAGACACATCGCCGAATGTACCAGAACGATGAAAGGACATCTTCCTATGAGTGCAATCCGGGTAATAATGCTCCTACTGGTTATGTTCCTGGTAGCCTGTACGAATCGTAGCATACCCACCACTGATCTTACCAATAGACAGTGGCAGTTGATCGAACTTGAGGGTCAACCACCGTTACCATCAGAACAGGCGTTATCGATGGCGTTTGATAACACCGGACGTATAAGCGGATTTGCCGGTTGTAATTCCTTTAGCGGTAGCTATCGTGTTGAAGGAACGACAATCTCTATCAGCGACGTGGTGACGACTCTGATGGCCTGCGCCGATGATGCAGTGACTACTCAGGAGATGATGTTTCATCAGGCGTTGCAGGCTGTAACGCAGTACGAATTAAACGCCGGGACGCTGACCCTGCGCGATGAACATGGTGTTGTTCGTCTCCGCTTCCAGGCATTTTAATCCGCCGTTGCCCATGCGGTAACCGGACGGGTAATGTGCCGTAGAGTGAGGGGCATGCATCATTACCCCTCACTCGCGCCTATTGCCGTTGTTCTTCGAGAATCGTCTTGCCCAAACCGGTCAGACGGGCAATAAACCAGCCCAGTGTGAAGACAGGAATCGGTTGTGTCAATGGAATGAGGGCTTCAACCGCAGCTTTATTGCGTAAGCCGCGCAAGCCCAGTCGGTCGAGTAGCAGCCAGCTAACCGGAGCTGCCAGAATGTCAAGACCAAAATCGAGCAAATCGAGGGCAATGGGCAGTGCGATGGGCAGATAATGCATCGTTTCAAAAAAACCGGCATCCGGCGGTACATTCAGGTTTCGTAACCGTTGCCAGATCAGCCAGAGCACCGTAACCGCAAGCGTCAAACAAACCAACATGATGACGAGTAACCAGCTTAAGATTGTCGCAATTTGCTCACTCATTGGTGCTGCATCCTTCCCAGGCCAACCCAGATCAGGGCCGTCAGGCTTACAATCAAGACAAGGGTTGCTAGCGTGCTCAGTTCCAGAATTGCCCCAAAACGAGGTTGATCGCGATCCATCATTGCCAGTGCTGCCACGATAGGGTCGGTCAGATGGTAGAGCCAGGTCACCGCCGGGCTGTCGGGTCGGGCGGCCAGCAATTTCAGCACCAGCCGCACCACGAGTAAACCGCCAAGTGCACCACCCAGCAGGGCAATACCTTCTCGCAAGAGATCCAACAGTCGCCGATTCATCGCAATAATCCTATAGATGGAACTTTACAGAGCTATTGTACGTCTATTAAGCGCTACAGGCAGGCATTGTGCAGAAAATGCTTGTGAGACGAGAAAACTCCACAAGAGATTGTACCGTATCTGTTTCGACAGTAATGAGACCCTCTCATCTAAAAGATTGTTGCAACTGATGCGCTTTGGTCGGGTGGTGGTGTAGTTCTGATCGCGAAACTCACTTGATGTCATATCTTCGGCCACATCTGGCATCGGTAACGGTAGAGTGGTGAGATACGTTCTTTCAGATACGTTGATTATTCTCAGCAAAATATGACCGAAGACCTATGGCATTGGTTACGGTGGTTTGTTACACTATACTCACTTAACTTCCTGGCCTGCATGACAGTCACAAGAACCGGTATCCAGTCACGTGCACAAGGAAATCGTCATGATCAAGCCAATGGCGTCGGTTGGGGCAGAGCAGCGAATAACCATAACGAATCTCTGGCGATCAGGTCGCGCTAACCTCTTTTTTATCATGGTGGGGTTAGAGTTGTGCCTGCTACTAAGCGTACTTGTCTGGCTATTGTTATCCGCACCACCGCGCCCGTCGTTGACCACGACACCGGATTTGTCTCGGTTGACCGATGAAATTCAGGGTCGTCTTAGCGGATTGATCATCGATCCCGTCATCGAAGTCAAACCAGGAGTTTTCGTGCGCTCAAGTAATGTGCGGGGTTTCCACTACGAGGGCAACGTCTACTACTACTATATCGAGGGTGTGCCGAATTACGATCCCTTGTCGCGTGGATTACTCCGTCCTGATCAGGTAGAAATCATGCTTCGCGACGATAGTGGTGAGCAGACCATCGTCATCTACCGGGTGCAATAGCAGGTCGGGTGAGAGCGCAGGATACGCATTTCTCCAGATCAACGACGACGCCCTTCTTCCCAGTTCCCCCAATCCCGTTCTTCGGCGGCACGGATCGCTCGTCGCTTTAGTGCGCGCCGTGAAATCGGGATAACTTCGTTGAGCGTTGCCCAAAGCTGCTCTTCAAGCTGAGGTTGGGCAGCCAGTGCAGCCTCAATAGCCTGTACATCGATACCACGGGCATGCAACTCGGTCGCGATCTCGATGGCACGTGATCGATCACCGGCAGCGAGTGCTGCGATCAAAGCTTCTTCGAGCGTCATCGTTGATCCCCCTCCTGCTCAGGCCGTCAGAATAATCGGCCCTTCTTCGGTGATAGCCAGCGTATGCTCGAACTGCGCTGACCGCTTGCCATCAGCAGTGCGCACCGTCCAGCCATCGCGATCAACTTTAGTTGCGGCTGTGCCGGCGTTGATCATCGGTTCGATTGTGAACACCATCCCGGCGACGATTTTGCGGGTCTGCTGGGGATCGTCGTAATGCAGAATGGTCGGTTCTTCGTGGAGATTACGCCCCAGGCCATGACCGGTATATTCGCGCACCACCGAAAAGCCATTCGCTTCAGCGTGGCGCTGAATTGCGGCACCGATTGCCCGCAAGGGGTTGCCTACCCGTGCCTGCTCAATCCCCAATTCAAGGCAACGCCGGGTCACGTCGAGGAGTCGTTGCGTCTCATCATCAACCTCGCCGACAGCAAAGGTCTCGCACGCATCGCCGATCCAGCCGTTGAGGCGTAGCCCGATATCGATGCCGACAATATCACCCTGGCGGAGGCGATCACGCTTGCTCGGAATACCGTGACAAATCACGTCGTTAATCGAAGCGCAGATCGTGCCTGGAAAAGGGGGAATGTAGTTCCGCCGTCCGGCGGGTACATACCCTTTGTATACCGGCTCGGCCCCGTGCGAGCGAATGAACTCTTCGGCAATTGCATCGAGTTCAGCCGTCGTTACCCCTGGCCGAATATGCTCACGCAGCACCTGAAACGTCTGCCGCACCAGTTGACCGGCAGCACGTAGGAGTTCTATCTGGGCAGGAGATTTTAAAATGATAGCCATAGTGGTACTTTCATCGATCAGCATGTACTACATATGTTATAGCACATTCTCTTCGGTTGACGGTACCGGTGGCCGGGGTAACAGACCGGCCTGTTCCACGACCCGTGGAATCGCCCGCGTCCAGTCAACCGACATAATGTGAACGCCGGCCACACCTTCTACGCTGAGTAGCTCGTTGACCAGTTCGGCAGCCAGGGTGATCCCTTCCGCTTCGCTGTCGGTAGCCCGCTGCATTCGCTCAATCACCGTCTCCGGCATAAGGGTACCGGGCAGGTGATCGCGCAGGTAGATGGCCGAGTGCGGTCGACGCAAGATCATCACGCCGGCCAGAATATACGCCTGTTGGTGTAAACCGGCTGCGCGTACATCGGCCATCCACTGCCGGAATCGCCCGACATCGAAGATGAGTTGCGTTTGGACAAATTCGGCACCGGCCTCGATCTTTTTCTCAAGGCGGGCAGCCCGTTCAACATTGGGGTTCGCGACGCTGCCGATAAAGAATCGTGGCGCCTCTTTGAGCGGCGTACCGGATTGGAACGTCGCCTGATCGCGTAGCGTGCGTAAGACCCGGATCAGTTGGAATGAATTGAGATCGAGGACATTTTTGGCCTCTGGATGGTCGCCAATCCGGGGATGGTCACCCGTCATTGCCAGTAAATTACGAACACCAAGGGCCGCTGCACTGAGCGCATCGGCTTGCAGGGCAATCCGATTGCGATGCTGGCAGGTCATCTGCATGATCGGCTCAATGCCGAGTTGTTGCAAAATGACACTCCCACCCAGCGACGACATGCGGGCAATACCGCGCTGGTTGTCGGTCAAATTGACCGCATCGACATAATCGCGAATGTTGCGGGCCAATGCTTCGAGATGGCTACGTGCCGCCCCCTTTGGCGGTGCAATCTCGCCGGTAACGACAATCTGGCCGGCAGCGAGCCGGCGCTGAAGGGTAGAATGCATAGGTTATTCGTCGGCAAGAGCCTGTTGCAGATCGGCGATCAAGTCACTCACATCCTCAATCCCGCACGAAAGGCGGATGAGGTTGTCGCGAATACCCACCGCCAGCCGTTCTTCACTACTCAATTCATAGTAACTCATAAGTGCCGGTTGTTCAACCAGGCTTTCAACACCACCAAAGCTCGGTGCAATGTACGGCAGACGCAACCGGTCGACCACAGCCATGGCACTCTGCAAATCGCCGACTACTTCAAATGAGACAACGCCGCCAAAGCCGCGCATTTGGGCACGGGCGACGGCGTGGTCGGGGTGTTCGGGTAATCCCGGATAATGCACCCGGCTTACCCGTGGATGACGGGCCAGAAATTCGGCTACTGCCTGACCATTGTGATTGTGGCGCTCCATGCGCAGGGCGAAGGTCTTCAACCCACGACCGAGCAGATACGCGGTATGCGGATCACAGATACCACCGAGGATACCCTGAGTTTCGCGCAGCGCACTGATGATGGGTGGCCGACCAATGATCACACCGGCCAGCAGATCGTTGTGACCTGCCAGATATTTGCTACAGCTATGCACCACCAGGTCGATCCCGTATTCCAGTGGCCGCATATTGTAGGGGGTAGCGAAGGTGGCATCGATGAGCGTCTTAATCCGATGCTCGCGGGCAATGCTTGCCACGGCAGCCAGATCGATCACCCGCAGGTAAGGATTGGTAGGCGCTTCCGTAACAATCAGGCGAGTGCGTCCCGGCTCGATAGCAGCCGCAATCGCGGCAGGATCGGCGGCAGCTACAACGCTATGCGTCACACCCAGCCGGGCCAGCATGGTACGCACGAACTGGCGGGTGCGCCGATAACCGTCATCGGTCAGAATAACGTGGCTTCCTGATGGGAGAAGTGCCAGCATCACCGTCGTTAATGCATTCATCCCGGAAGCGCAAAGCAGTGCTGCGGCAGGTGCCGTTGGTGATTCGAGAGCGGCTAATCGCGCTTCAACGGCTCGTACAGTCGGATTGCCGTAGCGACCGTACTCTTCACGCTCCAGGTCGCCTGACTGGAAAGCGATCAACTCAGCGCTATCACGGAAGGTGTAGGTGGCACTGTGAACAACCGGTGGGGTGATGGCATCAAATGCACGCTGACGCGGTTCACCCGCGTGAACTGCGGCCGTACTGGGTCCGGTAAACTGATCGATAGCCATAAGAAAACCTCTCATCAAGGCGACGAGAGGTCAGATGACGTTCTTCTACCGATTAACGGGAAGACGCCGCTCTCCTCTCATCTGCCAGCTTTATGCTGCCGGAGTTGCCACCCGTCAGGTTCACTTCCGCCGGGTTGGCGCGGTTTCGCAGGGCCGGTCCCTCCACCGCTCTGGATGAGTGCAGCGTTCTGCAATTGGTGGTGAGTATAGCAGGGGAACAGGTTGTTGTCAATGGGGGAAGCACAGACAATTACCCGGGAAGTTTTGTGCAAAAGTAGATCTCTCCACTATCTTTGGTTAAACCCATCTGCACGGCTGCTTCAGGGTCGGGGACGAGATCGGTAACCGTGGTTGTTTGCACAGTAAAACCTGCCCCACGTAACCGGTCGGGAAAATCTCGTCCATACACACGAACATGGTCTTCCTGTCCAAAGGCAATAAATCGTGCTTGTGGATCGACAATGCTGGGATCCTCAAACGTCACTTCGGCCATAATCGGCACTAACAGGATTGCCCAACCGGTTGGTTTCAGGACTCTCCAGAACTCGCGCATGGCTTTTCGATCATCTGGCACATGCTCGAGAACATGGCTGCACAGTATCACATCAAAGGACGCATCAGGATACTGAATATTCGTGATATCCATTTTTACCATCACGTGATCGTCGTTCAGATCAGCCGTGATATAACCAGACCCTAGCTTTTGGTGAAAGATTGGTTTGAAACATGGTTCTGGCGCAATATGAAGAACATCCTTTGGTCTGCCATCAAACAAGTCAGTTTTTTGGGTTAAATAGAGCCATAATAGCCGATGACGCTCTAAAGAACCGCAATAAATGCACAAAGCACCTTTACGGCGTGACCGACCGTAAGGTGCAAATGCACGTAATGATTTCTGACAAACAGGGCAAAAATGGTTTTTGCCCTGGTATAACATCAGGTTTTTCACTCTAATCACAAAGTCACGAGCATTACGCAATGGCCGTTTTACGTCGTTGGGTAATACGCTCAAAAAACGTTTCATTCATAATCTCCGTAAAACATTGACAGGGAAAAGAGCCGCTCTTAATATCGGGTTCGTAACCTGCCACTGTGCCAGAGATGAGACGTGAGACTGTTGCTGCCTGTATTGGATGATCACACCTTCAAAAACGCCGACATAATCACCACATCGTGCAGATCGCCGTTGCGATCAATGGCGTGGCGTGTCAACTGACCTTCAACCGCGAATCCCAGGCGCGAGAAGATGGCCTGACCGGCTTTCAACGCCGCTAACATCGCTACTGTCACCTTTTGCGCACCTAAATCACGAGCTGCTTCGACAATGGCCTGCGCCATCTGCATGCCAAGGCCACAGCGCCGCCATCCCGGCTTGACGAGCAGGCGAAGTTCGGCGACATGGTTCGACCAGCCCGGTACCCGGCGTGCTGATGCATAGGCAGCGATTGAGCCATCATCGGCAATGGCCACCATCTGCCGCCAGTTTTCGGCGAACGAGGCATTTACCAGGCGGGTAATAATTTCGGGGTTGGTAAAATCTTCTTCCAGATAGAGGAGATCATCTTTGGGAAGACTTAAGCCAAATTCTGTCAGCGCTGCCCGGTCACTTTCCACGAGTGCCCGAATGGTGACCTGTCGATTGTCCTTTAGCGCTACATTGCTCATCGCTGCGCTGCGTTGAACCATGCCCGACCTCCTGCTGGGTTGATGAGGAAATCTGTTGTATGAAGTGTGTGAAATATACCACATGAAGTTACAGTCGGGTTACTCCCCGCCGAAATCGAAATGATCGGGCGTGGTTTGGCACGATGAACGATGACAGATCTTCTCAACCCATTCCTTGTTGCTAATCCTGATATAATTGTACGTGTTCCTTGAAGTTCGGCAAGTAACTGGCGGAGTCGCCCGGCGATCCGTCGCAAGGAGGTCGTCATGAGCGAGAAGCGAGAGGTCGTGGTGCTCAGCGGCGTGCGCACGGCCATTGGCACATTTGGTGGTAGTTTGAAGGATATTCCGCCAACCGAATTGGCGGCACTGGTTACCCGTGAAGCAGTTGCCCGCTCTGGCCTGCAACCAAACGAAATCGGTCATGTGGTCTTCGGGCACGTGATCAATACCGAACCGCATGATATGTATCTGGCTCGCTATGCGGCGGTACGCGGCGGTCTGTCGGTAGAGACTCCAGCCCTAACGCTTAACCGGCTCTGCGGTAGTGGGTTGCAGGCTATCGTGTCGGCGGCCCAATACATTTTGCAAGGTGATGCTGAAGCAGCCGTTGCCGGTGGTGCCGAGTGTATGAGCCGTGGCCCGTACAGCTTGCCGGCCATGCGTTTCGGTGCCCGTATGAATGATTCAAAGGTCGTCGATATGATGGTCGGTGCCCTAACCGACCCGTTTGACGATTGCCATATGGGGGTAACTGCCGAAAACGTGGCGGCAAAGTGGGGAATCAGCCGCGAAGATCAGGATCAACTGGCTTACGAGAGCCATATGCGCGCAGCGCGGGCGATTGACGAAGGACGTTTCGCCAATCAGATCGTGCCGGTTGAGATTAAGGTCAAGGGTGGTACCGCCCAATTCATGGTTGATGAAGGGGTACGCCGCGATACGACCATCGACAAGCTGGCCAAGCTCCGCCCGGTGTTTCTGAAGGATGGTTCGGTGACGGCCGGCAATGCTTCGAGCATCAATGATGCAGCAGCGGCGGTAGTGCTGATGGATCGGGCCACCGCTGAGCGGCGTGGCTACAAGCCGCTGGCGCGTCTGGTCGGTTACAGCCACGCAGCCGTTGAGCCAAAGTATATGGGGATTGGCCCGGTACCGGCTGTACGACGCCTGCTTGAGCGCACCGGCTTGCGCATCAGTGATATTGATCTTTTCGAGGTCAACGAAGCTTTTGCAGCGCAGGCGCTGGCTGTGATCCGCGATCTGGAGTTGCCGCCTGATCGCACGAATCCCAATGGTAGTGGTATCTCCCTCGGTCACCCGATTGGCGCCACCGGCTGTATTTTGACCGTCAAAGCAATTCACGAACTACACCGCACCGGTGGCCGTTATGCCCTGGTCACGATGTGTATCGGTGGTGGGCAGGGGATTGCTGCGATCTTCGAGCGAATGTAGGTGTGCTACAATTGTGAGGCTACGAGCCGGCACCCAGCGTTGGTGTTGCCGGCTCCAGGAACAAAAATCGCACGTTTTGGAGGTAGGAATGGGCAAGTTAACCGGCCGGGTTGCAATTGTTACCGGCGCTTCGCGGGGGATTGGACGGGCAATTGCGCTGGCGTTGGCCGCAGAGGGCGCCAAAGTTGCTGTCAACTACAATAGTAGTGAGGCCGCAGCACAAGAGGTGGTAGATACTATTGTCGCCAATGGTGGCGAAGCAATGCCGATACGGGCAAATGTGAGCCAGGCTGATGAGGCTCGCCGTATGGTGCAGGAAGTGATTGATCGCTGGGGACGAGTTGATATTCTGGTGAATAACGCCGGTATTACCCGCGACCGCACCCTGCGCAAACTGACCGATGAGGATTGGAGCACCGTCATTCAAAATAATCTCAACAGCGTCTACTACTGCACGACGGCCGTAATGCAGACGATGATGGAGCAGAAGTACGGCCGTATTATCAATATCAGCTCATTTGTCGGTCAGGCAGGTAATTTTGGTCAGGCCAACTATGCGGCGTCGAAGGGTGGTATCATCGCCTTCACCAAAACCGCAGCTCTTGAACTGGCGAAGTATAACATCACAGTGAATGCCCTGGCGCCTGGCTTTACAGTGACCGATATGCTGGCTAAGGTACCAGAGCAGATTCAGGAGCAGATCAAGGCTCGTATTCCAATGGGGCGGTTTGGTCTACCCGAAGAGATTGCCAAAGCCGTGGTCTTCCTGGCCGCCGATGGTGACTATATCACCGGCCAGCAGATCAATGTTAACGGCGGTGTGTATATGTAAACTGTGAGGGCGCTGAAGCTGAGCGCTCTGTCGGATAGAGCAGCGATTCACACGAAGGGCGGAAGTATAGCTTCCGCCCTCGCTGGCTCATCGAAATTTGTCAGATGGTCTGTCAGATGACAGCGCTACGTTTTATTTCCGCATGCGCTGGATGATGGTTTGAATATCACCCACGTATCCCTGCCACGCCTGCATCATCTCCTGGCTCAAGCGTTGCTGGGTGCGAATCGCGTCAGCAACGGCCTGTTCAGTCGAATGACGCAGACTACGACTGTAGTCCCAATGTTTCAGCACTAAATCAAATGCCATATCCGTACTGGCGGCGAGGAGTTCATTCCACGCCCGAATCGATTGAAACATTGGGTCGGTTATGTCCGGTGTGACCGATTGATCATTGCCTGGTTGATGGCGTTCTTCGTTGTTCGACATTGTATCTGACCTTGTGTACAATAGGACGTATTAAGAATCGGGTTACATATATACGATCTCTGCCGCTATCATGGTATCACAAGCGGTTACAGGTGAGTATAACGAATATCTCTTACGACCTCGTCTGCTACCACCGCCGGCGCCGTTGCACCGTATACGGCGGAGCCGCGTCGAACAACGTCTGGCGGTTTCCCTCGAAGCGCCACTCACGATAGTTGTGGCACCACCCGGTAGCGGGAAGACGGTGGCGCTGGCAATGCTGGCAACCCATGGCGGCTGGCCGGCTGCCTGGTGTCGTGCCGATGCGAGTGATGATCCCGCCAGCCTGCTCCGCCACCTGGTTGCTGCACTAAGTCGAGTTGTTGCTTTCGATACCGACAATCCGCCCGCGACTATTGATGCCCTGATCAATGTATTAACCAGCGAACTTGATGATGAGACGTTACTGGTAATCGATGATGCTCATCTGATCGACGAACGACCGGATCTACGGGCGTTAATTGAGCGCTTGATCGGTGCCCAGCCACCTCGTCTCCATCTGGTGCTGGCGGGTAGAAGCGAGCCGGTTTCACCGTTGATTGCGACAGCGCGGCTACGCGGCGAAGTGTTGTTGATAGAACCTGCTGACCTTGCTTTTCAGGCTGAAGAGGCGATGGCGCTCTGGCATCAGGCAGGTCGTTCAGCGCCGACCGACCTCGATGAACTGATTTCGCTTAGTGGCGGGTGGGCATTGGCTTTGCGCATTGCCCTTGATGCCACCGATTGGCGGCGTGCGCTTGGCTTGCGTGATCAGCCATCACCAATGCTGGATGAGTATCTCGAACGCGAGGTGTTTGCACCGTTGCCGCCGCTGCTGCGTCGTTGTCTGCAACGTAGCGCCGGTTTGCGCTGGATCGATGCCGATGCTTGTAGCGCTCTTGATCCATCCCTGAATGCCTCACAACTGATTGCCGAATTGCAACGTCGGCGTTTGTTTGTTACGCCATTTGGTGAACGGGGAGTGCAGTTTCAACCTATCATTGCCGCATGGCTGGCCCGCAAAGCTGCTGCTGATCCAGAATGGCCCCAGCTCCATCGCCAGGCGGCGATCTACTTCCAGCAACGTGGCGATCACGAAAGCGCGCTGTACCACCAGATTGCGGCTGGCGATCCGGCCGCAGTGGCAACCTTTCTCCCGCTTGCGCGCAAACTCCTGGCCGAACGGCGGGCCGAGGCAGTGTTAGATTGGATGCGACGCCTGGCTCTGTCCGGTGATGAGTCGCCTGAATTGATCGAGATTCAAGCCGCAGCGTTTCATCAACTGAATCGACTGGAAGCAGCACTGGCTGCGTATCGGCGGGCTGAACGCGCCTTTGCTGCCGTGAGTGATCGTTTCGGTCAGGCTCGTTGTCTGCGAGGCCAGGCTGCGATCTATCTTGATACAGTACAGCCGGCGCCAGCTACCGATTTGCTGCGCCGTGCCCTGAAACTACTGCCACGCCAGTTTGGTGCCGAACGCATTGAGTTGCTATTGATGCAGGCCGAAAATTGGGCAAACCGCGGTCGTGTCGATATTGGGCAGCGCCTGGAACGTGCTGCGTACAGGATGGCCGAGGCGTACAGATTAACAGATGTCTATCAGGCACGAGTCGAATCCCTGCAACCACGCTTATTGCTACGATCCGGGCGGTTGCGTGAAGCTCGCCAATTGCTCGAAGAGCGTCTTTGGATGGAGCGCCCGCTGGTTCGTGCCTCAGCCCATCGTGAGCCGCTGCTGTTGCTGGCACTGATACATGCACTCCTCGGTATTGGCCCCCAGGCCCTGGCCTTTGCACACCGTATGCTCAGCGAAGCTCAACAGAGTCATAATCCGGTGACCGAAGCGATTGCTGAATTACGCCTCGGCCACGCCTATCAGGTGATTGCCCGTAGCGACGAGCAGATCGCACGTCAGCATTACAGCCGGGGCTTGCGCCTGCTGCAACAAGTGAGTGTTCCACGGACCCGGGCTGAGGGTTACCTGGGATTGACGTTGTTGCACGGCCACGCCGGTGATCTGGCGCGTGCTGAAGCCGATGCACGCGAAGGATTGCTCCTGGCCGCCTCGGCTGGTGATGAATGGGTCGCTGCGCTCATCTTGCTCGCGCTGGGAAGTGTGACGCTGATGGCCGATGATCCGCGCGGCTACGAATGGCTTGATCAGGCCGAGAAACGCTTTCAGACCGGTCGTGATACGTTTGGCCTGTTTCTCGTTCATCTCTGGCGCGCGCTGGCTGCGTTACGGGCCGGACGGACAACAGAGGTTGATCAGCTTGTTGATCAAGTAATACGCGAGGCCGTCGAATATGGTTACGAAAGTGTCTTGATTGGACCCAGCCTCTTTGGCCCGCGCGATATTGCTGCGCTGGTACCATTGCTCTTACGGGCGCGCTCGATGCCGGTACATCGAGATACCGCCATGTACCTGCTCCGCCAGGGTTTTCCTTCCATTGCTGCTGATGATACGGTCGATGACTATCATCCAGGATTTACATTGCGGGTACAGATGCTGGGAGCATTCCGGGTCTGGCGCGGGAATCAGGAGATTCAGGCCCGCGAGTGGCAACGCGAAAAAGCGAAGCAGCTCTTTCAGCTTCTGTTAACCATGCGCGGCAATTGGGTGCAACGCGAACAGATTTGCGCCTGGCTCTGGCCTGACGCCGATCCGGAGGCTGCTGAACGTCAGTTCAAGGTGACGCTGAATACATTGAATGCTGCGCTCGAACCGCATCGTCCGCCCCGTGTTCCCCCTTTCTTCATCCGTCGGCAGGGGCTGGCGTACAGCTTTGCCCCTTCTTTTGGGGCGTGGATTGATGTGGATGAATTTGAGCTACGGGCCAGTGGCGCATTGACAAGTACCGATCCGGATTTTGCTCGTCGCAGTGCACAGGCCGCATTACAACTCTATCGCGGCGACTATCTTGCCGAAGCATTGTACGATCCCTGGACGATTGAGGAGCGCGAACGACTTCTGGCCCGGTATCTGGCAACGGCGGTCGCGTATGGCGAACAATTGAGTGCCGAGGGACGGCATAACGAAGCCATTCAAATCGCCGAACAGGTGCTCCGGCGTGACCGGGGTTATGAAGAGGCGTATCAACTGCTAATGCGAGCACATGCACGGGCCGGAAGTCGGTCACAGGCGATACGTTCTTATACGCGCTGTGTGCAGGCGTTACGCGAGGAATTAGGGATAGAGCCTCTCCCCGAAACAGAAGCCCTCTACCATCGTATCCGGCAAAACGAGCCGATTTGACAACCTTTGTGATAATTTGTACGATGAATTTGCTGAATGTATCAGCGCTGTCGAAGAGAAGACAGTGCCTGATTCCCTTCGTCTAAGGAGCATGATGTTATGGACCCAATCTTTGCCACCATTCGTTCCATTCACGCGATCTTCGGTCGCGAGGTGTTGTCGGTTCTGATAGTTGCCGCAGCCATCTACCTTGCCTTCACCTATCGCCCGAACGCACCTCGTAGTCCGGTGGCACGCATCTTCCCGGTGTTGATCGATATTCAGGTGACACTAGGTCTGATCTACTGGCTGGTTGGTATTTTTGCCGGTGTAGACTATTTTCTCAGCTTCCCCTTTATCCTCCACCCACTGCTTGGTTTTGCTACCGCCGTCGTTGCCCATCTGTTGATTGGTGCCCGCAGCCCCTTTGCCCGTCTCGGGCGCTGGGCAGCGCCATCGGCACTTGGCATCATTCTGGTGTTGGTGCTCAGTAATGTGATGATTGCGATGATGGCATAGCGCAGGTCTGATGAGCCACGCATATCGCCGCGCGTCCAGTGTCACCGGTTGGCCGTCGGGGCGAGAGGGGCTGTAGGGGCGGGTTCCAAACCCGCCCCTACAGAAAAACACAATTCACCAGTGTCACCCCAATGCTCCGGCCTGGGCAAGTAGCTGGATATCCTCGTCATCGGCGGGACCGGCGGCGAGCCACATGGTCTGTTCGGCCCATGCTGCCTGGGCCGTAGCCAGGTCAGTTTCAGCAAAACGTAGTCGGTCGTTCGGCAAGAGTTGTGCAGCCAGCGGCAGGTCGGCACCGATAACCACCGCAATCACCGGATAACCACCGGTCGTTTGGGCATCGGCCATCAACAAAATGGGTCGACCATCGGGCGGTAATTGGATTGCGCCCGGTATAACGCCAAATGAGGGTAGTGACAGGTGATGAACTGGAAGGGTCGCTCCGCTCAGGCGATACCCCTGGCGGCTGGCAGCCTGATCGAGCTGAAAGTCTTGTGAAAGGAGCGACTCCCAGGCCGTTGGCAGCAGATCACGTTGCGGGCCGGGGAGGACGCGCAGGCAGGGGTGGGCGCAGTACGGTGGACGCCGATCTGTCGGCCACCAACGGTATCCATTCTCTCCATTTAATGCGCGAGTCCGGACCTTGATCTGATCGCCAGCCCGTAATGCGCGGCCCTGATACCCGCCAAATCCACCGGCAAGACAGGTGCCTGCACCACCAACCGCCCACTCAGCTTCGAGATCGCCGGCTATCGCCAGATAAGCACGTCCGCCCCAGCTACCCTGGCGTCCGCCCAGGTTTAGGATGCTGCCTGCCGGGGCTACCACGCTTTGCCATGGTGCAAGTGGTATCTCGTTGAGCCGGGCCTGGAGATCGGCACCGGTCAGCGCTATCAGCATTGCACTGTTGAAGCGCATGCTCACCCCGCCGGCGGTCAATTCGAGCAGTGGTGCGTCTGGAAGATTGCCGGTCAGACGATTCGCTGCTACCAGGGCGAATCGATCCATGGCCCCTCCCGGAGGCACGCCGTAGCGTCGGGCTGTGAGCCGTCCACCATCTTGAATGGTTAGCAAGGGGCCACTGGCGATGATGTCAATCGTTGCGAGTGTCATAGGGCCAATCCAAAGTAGCCTGATAATAATAACCCAAATTGCCACCTATTCTGTGAGCAGGCCAAGGCTGACTGCCAGGATGAACAGCACGACGTCGCGTAACACCCTGCAGCGTACATGCCTGAACGATGTGGGTAGAATCCAGTTCCCATCGACGCGCTACGTCACGCCTCAAGGCTGCAACTCAGGTAATACCTATCCTCTGTGTCCTCCGTGCCTCTGTGGTGACAAAGGTAGCAACCTGGGTTAATAATAATTGCCCGGTATCGTGTAAATGATACCGGGTGTTGGCATATGCGCGACTCACATGATCGCCCCGATGCTCTCTTAGTCTATCCAGGCGAGCTTCGGGATCACGGCTCAGGCTGCACCGCACGCAATTTCCCGCGCAGGAAGGGGATACGTTCAATCACCTTGCTCAGCGCGTCTTTGATGATCGTCATATCTTCGTCAGGCAATGCCCGCAGTGCCAGTACCAGCCCCACGTATACGACTGCCCCTAATGGTACACCGAGGAAGAAGAAGGTCGAGTCACGTAGCCACCAGATCGAGAGAACCATCCCTACCCCGGCCATGCTCGTGAGTAATCCTGCTCGCCAGTTTTGGGCATTGAGCGTGCCTCTCGGCAGCAGCTTTATTGCGGCAATCAAGATGCCTAATTCAGTCACCGTGTAGGCCAGTGCGCCACCCAAAGCGCCGTTCCCAAACACCTGATCGGTCCAGGGCACCAGCACAAAATCCAACGGCAACGTCGCCACCGTCGCTGCGATCATGATCACATTGAGTGCCGCAGTTCGCTCGGCAGCAATCAACAACTGGCTCAGGACGGTGTTCAGGTAGGTGCAGATCAAGACCAGGCCTAACACCGCCAGCACCACCCCGGTTGGACGAAATGCTTCGCCGTAGAGTAATAGCGCAATCGGTTCGGCCAGCGCCAGCAATCCCAGACCGATGGGTATACTCAATGCCAGCATTATGTTAAAAATCGGACGGGCCGCCATCGTTAGATGTTCTTGGCCGGCGGCAAACCGGCGGGTTAAAGTTGGAAAGATCACCGTCCCAATTGCCACCGGAAAGAACATTAATGTACCGAACAGATTGACAGCAGTGCCATACCAGCCAACAGCTTCGGTCGAAGCAAACATGGCGATGAAGAGCCGATCAATCTGTTGATACACCATGAGCGTTAGTGCTGTCACCAGATATTGTTTCGAATCGAGCAGCATTTGCTTTGCTGCTCGCAGATCAACTCGCCACTGTGGTCGGTGTTGGCGAAAGAGGAAAAATGCGTCGCCGAGGAAAGCAACTACGGCTGCCAGCACATTCGCCCAGCCGATCCAAATTACATTAAAGCCGGCAAAAAGCAAGCCAAGGCTGACGACCGTCAGCACAATCTTGCTTGCCACCGTCACCAGCGATACATAATGCGTCTGCTCCAGACCGTTCAGGGTTGCAATCAGCCCACCACTCAACACCGAGAAGAGGGTCATGAGACCAATGATCCAGATCAGTGCCGTCTGGGTCGGATCGGCAGAGACGGCGGCCAGATCATAGCCAAAGACGGCCAGACAACCGAGAAGCCACAGAGCGGTGCGTACCAGCAGACTGGTTGTTACCAGGGTACCGGTACGATGGGGTTCACGGGCCACCGCCTTTGTGAGGTAGGTGTCCATGCCAAAGGTGATCAACACACCGACGATCATCCAGATCGAGAGGGCAATAGAGAGCTGACCGATTGCCAGCGGTCCCAGAATACGAGGCTGAAAAATGGCCACCAGGAACGCCATTGCCCACGTCAGCAATTGTGCTGCCATCATTGCGCTGGCATTACGGGCCAGCCGGGCGCCACTGATCGGCGCCGGCGAGGTTGCATGGCTACTCACGGTAAAACTCCCCTGTGTGATGGGTCGGCACCAGCCACCCGATCTGGTGCGATGTAGCAACACGTTTCAGGATTGATTTGGTAGTTCAGGCTTTTGCGTAAGCCAACGAAGGGGTAATAAAGCTGATCGAGGCCCAACAGCACTTTATCCCGGCGATGCCACTTGATAATTCCCGAAGCAATCTGGCGCAATCCCTGACTAAACAACCATTCGGCCAGGATCACAATGCCACCTGTATCGCCGCAGCGCAAATATTTGCCGGCAACTGCGCCGGCACCAATGCCGTAGGCGCGAAAGCTGCGTCGTGCACCTTGCCAGCTTTGCCAGTGGTGATGATAGGCGATTGCCTCTGGGGTGAAGACGATTCGTCCACCAGCCTTCAATGCTCGATACCCCAGGTCGCGCTCTTCCCAGGCACCCAGCGGCGCGCCGGCGCCGATCAATTCATCAAAGCCACCGAGTCGTTCAAAGGCATCACGGCGAGCACCCATGTTATGGCCATGACCGAACGCTAAATTGAAGCGATTGTGCTGAAAAACATGACGGGAACCATTGCACGTTCCCAGCACCAGTTCATCGGCACCCTCTTGATGCGGCCCCGGTAAAACAGCCCCGAATGCCAGCCAGGTCTGCGGATCGTGTAGCTCTGCAACCAGGGCGCCAATCCAGTTCGGATCGAGCACGCAGTCATCATTCGTAAACAGAATGTACGGCGTATTCCCCATTGCTACGCCGGCATTACGGGTCGCCGAAATGCCACGCACGGGTCGCCGCACATACCGGATACGCTCATCAGACTCGGCATGGGAACGTACACATTGTTCGGTTCGATCATCTTCGCTCTGATCAAGCACCCACAGGATGAATTGCGAATAGGTACTCCGCCGTAAGCTGGCAATAGTGGCATCAATCGCTGCCCCTCGCCCATACGTTGAGATCACGACATCTACGGTTGTCGTATTCATAACATTGCTGCCCGCCTGATCTAACCGCCGTTGACGGCAGCAGTGTACGGCTACAAGTTAACACTTTGCTGAAATGAGGGCTAGTCGTAGTTAACGAGACCGTCACCTGCGCTACAAAGCATCCGTTTGCTGGTTCACCATTCGGGTCAGCCCGTGTTTATGCAGTGCGCCGAAGTGCCTCGCCGCGGAGTTGCCGCTCTACTTCGTGAATCAGATCGTCCGAGTCGACCGGTTTGGTGAGGAAGGCGTTGACTCCAACGCCGGCTGCTTTTACTGCATCCCGCTCTTCAACACTACCGGTAACGATAATGACCGGTATACCACTAAAGCGTTCATTGGCGCGCATTTCACGTACCAGCTCAATGCCATCCATCCGCGGCATCGTCAAATCGGTGACTACCAGATCGACGGCATACGTATCCAGGTGACGTAAAGCCTGGACACCATCGATAGCGGTAACCACTGTATAACCGTACTGTTCGAGGACAAAACTCATCAGCCGATGGCTGGGAACGTAATCATCAACTATCATAATTGTCGTCATAACGTTTATCTCCCCGATACCAGATACTTCACCAAATGCCAGTAGTTACCATCCGCACGCGATGTATATGCAACGTGATCCATCAAGTGACGGATTAAGAAGAGGCCATAGCCATGAATTTGGGCTTCGACCAGATTGGGTTGTGGTACCAGCTCCGGATCAAACGAATCACCCGTATCATGCAACTCAATCTCCAGGCGAGCCGGCTGTGGATGCAAGACGAGTGTCACTCTGATCCGATCCTCACCGTTTTGCCGATTGTGATAGGCATGGCTAACGATGTTTGTGCAGACTTCGTGGGCTGCGAGCTGTATATTGTATACCAGCGTTTCATTGACTGCATCTACCTGTCGGAGCAACTCTGCAATTGTTTCGCTCAGGAGATGCAAATAGGCATACCGGGCCGGCAGATCGAGCCGGATCACTTCCTTGTGTTGCAGGCTCACAGCGCCGCTCCTTTGATTACGATGATTGTCTGATCATCATCCTGGGGATGACCGGCACTAAACCGATCAACCACGCTAAATAAACCATCGGCAATTGCCCGTGCCGGTTGTTCGGCCAGCTCATCGACAGCCGCTAACAGACGATCAATCCCAAACAGTTCATCATCGGCATTGCGGGCATCGCTAAAGCCATCGGTGGCAACAATCAGCAGATCACCCGGCCTCATCGCCAGATAACGGTTTTGAAAGTTGTTCACCGGCAGTACACCAACTGCTGTGTGGTCGGCTAACAGCAACTCTGCCTTACCGTGGCATGGCCGGTAGATGACCGGGGCATGACCGGCATTGGTATACATAATTTCACGATTGCTGTGGTCATACTGACCAACAAAGATAGTTGCAAAGACGCCGATCCGGGTAAAATCGTTGTACAGATCTTCACTGGATTGCCGCATCACCGATGCCGGCGTCGGCGATGGCATAAATTGCGCTTTGCTATGCAGGGCGGTGCGGGTCATCGACATGAGCAAAGCGGCAGAGACCCCTTTGCCACTTACGTCGCCAATCGTGAAGATGAAGGGGTGATTGGGGATGTTGATAAAATCGAAGAAATCACCCCCCACCTGGAGTGCGGGCCGCGAATATGCGTAAATGTCCAGACCGGCTACTTCCGGTAATGTGCGGGGCAAGAGATCGGTCTGGACACGCCGGGCCAGATCCATCTCACTGCGTAGTCTGGCCTGCTCAACCATTTCCTGGTACAGGAGAATCCGCTCAATTTGCGCGCTAGCCTGATCGGTAATCGCACGGCCTAATTTTAGCTCCGGTGTGCCAAAGCCTTCGGCACGATCAATAATCCCCAGGCTCGCCATCATCATGCCGCGCACCCGTATTGGCAGCAGCAGTAAGTTGTGAACGCCGGGTGGTCGTCGCAAATCGCCATCATCTTCTCTGAGCAGCAGTGGCCGATCTTCTGTCTGTAGTTGCCAATACAGGCGCCAGATGACCTCGTTGTTCAAGCCGCAGGCTGAAGATTGCACGACAATCGGTTCACCACCATTGGCAGCAACATACGTTGCAAACCCGGCTCGCCCTTTGAGCATGCGAAGTGCTTCATTGACGACGGCCTGGAGCGTTTCACGAATGGTTACCAGATCGCGCATGGCCTGGGTTAATCGATACAACGCCAGTTGCTGATCCTGACTGGTAACCAGATCGGCGGTCATGCATTGCAGTTCATGCTCAAGCTGGACGATATAGCTAATCAGCCCCGCCTCTGCCTGTAACCGCTGCCGTGCTGCCTCGTCGCGTAAGCCGGTCAGTCGCAGTTCACCGATGACTTCATCGTAGCGATAGATAGCCGCTGTCAGATCAGGCGGGAGCATACGCTGACCTGCCGGCCAATAGGCCAATGGACGCCCCTGTTCGTAAACGCCAAACGTTTGTGCTCCCTGCGCTAACCAGGCCTCGGCCATGGCCTGAAAGCGTGTATACTGCGAGCTGAGCAACGAGACGAGCATGGAAGTTCTCTCAGGCATTCAAAACGGACAGTGCATGATCGGCATCAACAAAAATAGTGAACGCTTTGTCGAGTCTGGTCAGTTCAAATATCATTAACACGGGCCGTCGCAGACCACACAGCGCAAATTCGCCTTGTCCCTGCTGGCAACGCTTCAATGCCGAAACCAGGGTTGCCAGAGCGGTTGAGTCAACAAACGTCGTTTCGCTCAGATCAACCAGTACCCGTGCCCCAGGTGCGCCTGTCGCCTGTTCCAGCCACTGTTGGACCGGTGGTACTGTATTGGCATCAAGTCGGCCTGTAATGGCAAGGACTGCCACATTCCCGACCATCCGTGGCTTCATTTCCATAGTCTAAATCCTCCTTAAGTAGCGCAAACTGCCGGTTAGTGACGGCGACAAACTGACCTATCGGTTAGGTGGCAGGGTCAGATCGGGTGTCAATGACGATCTGACAGTCTGATGCGCCTTTGTTACCCGGCGTAGCCAGGCAACCGGGGTCCGAACCAACAGGTCAAGGTCTCTTCGCCACGAGCGTGTCGCGCTATAGTATACATCGGCAATAATCACTGTATCGAGATCATCGGATGAAGCCTGAACATACCACAAACCGGTCACTCCAGGCGGCACATCGTGCCGTCGCTGCTGCCACTCTTCGTTTAACAGCGCTGCCTCATTTGGTGTCAGGGGTTTGACGCCGACCAGTTGCAAGTCGCCACGCAGGACACTTAAGAGTTCTGGTAAACGATGCAATTCATACGTTTCCAGCCATCTACCAAACCAGCGGTAGCGCCCGTCTGCGTGGCGCGTGTGCCAGCGCCAGAGTGTGAAAGGCCGCAGAGTCATGTGACCATCAGGCAAGATAATTCGTTCACCAATCCGTGCGACCCCCACCAGTGGTCGTCCACCACTCCCCAGAGCAGCCAGGATACCCGTCAGTAAAAACAATGGGCTGAGCAGGATCAAGAGCAGAAGCGCAGCGAGCCGATTCAGGAAACTGGCAAATCGCCCAACGCTAGCGGTCACTGCTGAAACCCGCCCGATGAGAAAGGCGTCGACAATTGCCGTCTGCTCACCGGTATCCGGGTCTACAATCATCCCAGGATAGACAATCCGTTGATTGAGATTGACCAGTTGTCCCACGTAGGTGTCGCTCCACACAATACTGGCCGTGACGGTGGCTTCATCATCGACCATACAACCGCTACCGATGACCGTTCCCGGGCCGAGTTCAGCCTCACGCCCGATCCAGCAGTTGTCGCCAATGTACAGGGGGGGCGCAATCCGTACACTCGGATGGATCGAATCGTTACGCCCAACCCAGATGCCTGGGGCAATTTTGCGTCCGCTGAGCGAAGGGTAGCGAACCGTGTCCGCAGGTCCGTCGGTGAGGTTGGGATCAAGTGCTCGATAGGCGCTGTAGAGGAAGACCTGTTGAGCTGCGTAATAGTCGGTCAGTGTCGTGAGCGGATTCCAGTAACCGCTGAAGGTAAAATTCTGTACCGGTGTTTGCCCGGCAATCAAGCGCGGTAGCAGATCGGTGGCGATAACACAACGACTGCGCAGCGGGATGTGTTCAATCAGCGCCGGCTCAACAATATACGCTCCGGTAAGGGCAACGACATCAGCCCCGGTTGGTGTTTCGAGCACGGCACCGATCTGACCATCAGCCGCGACCACGGCATATGGTGTGGCCTGATGCGGGTGAGGTTGATGGGTAATCGCCGTCAGCAGTGCTCCCTGCCGCTGGTGATGATCAAGCGCTGCTTCTATCGCAACATCAATAATCGCGTTTCCCGGAATGACCAGACAGGTCTCGTGAATAAGGGGCGCTGCCCAGCGCAGCGCACCGCCATCTGCCCACGCTTCGTTCAGTGAAACGTACTCGATATCAACACCCCAACGTCTGCCACTACCGAACACCGCAGTAATGGGAGCACTCTGTTCGTGGAGCGCAATCAGAATACGTTTGATACCGGCGCGGGCCAGAATTTCAATCGTGGTCGCCATCACCGGGCGGTCAACAATCGGTAATAACACATCAGGTGCAACGTCGGTTAAGGGGGCCAACCGACGCTCTTCAGCCGTAGCAATGATGAAAGCAATAGTCATCGGTTCAGGCTCCTTCAGTGGCTACAGAGGTGTCAGGCAAAGGTGCCGTTGTTGCCGCCGTGACATCTGGAAAGATGTGTAAGACCTGATCGAGGCGTACCAGTTGCAGTGTCCGCAGCACATCGTGTGAACAACCGGCAAGGCGGAGGGCGCTGTTGTGCTCGCGGGCAAGTCGGTCGAGTTTGACCAGCGCAGCCATGCCGGCACTGGCCATAAAGGTCGTACCACTGCAATCGATAATCAGACGTTCGCCTTGATCAAGTTTTGCGCTGGCTTCGTTCAGGAAGGTGGTTGCGGTTGCCGCATCAAACAGGCGCGGTGCAGATATAATCGTCCAGCCGTGCGTTGTGGTTGACGATGCCGGCAGGGGGTGTTGTTCCTGAGTGATCCGGTCTGCGATGGCCGACAAATCAGGAAAGCGCTCAAAGAAGCGATCCAGTTTGAGCAAGTCGAGAATGCGGAGAATTGGTTCCTGCACGTTAAGCAGGAACAGATCGCCGCCTTTAGCGCGCGCCTGCTTGGCCAGAGCAACCAGGGCGCCAAGTGCTGAACTGTCGAGAAATTGGGTCTGGCTCAGGTCGAGAATGAGATAATGCTGTTCACCCAACAGTCGGTACGCTTCCTGTCTGAATGACTCCAGGTTATTAACGTCAAGGCGATGCCCGACAGTCAGCACCGGCCACGGTATTGGTGGGGCTGCCGGCTCGATTGGTGGCGGCACCTGCGCTGGTTCCGGGTTGGGCACCATACTCAGGGCACTTCCCCGTTGCATTGCCCACCACTGCCGGAAAAAGAAATACCCGAAGTAGACAAAATCGTGAACATATCGCTTCCACAAGCGGCGAGGTTCCTGGACGAGTCGGTACACCCATTCCAGCCCACTGCGTTGCATCCACAGCGGGGCGCGTTTGGTAACGCCAACGATCATGTCAAACGTACCACCAACACCAATGGCAATTGGTACCCGCAGATCATGGGCGTACATGCGAATCCACTTCTCTTGTTTCGGGTTACCGAAAGCCACCAGCAAAATATCTGGTTGGGCAGCCTTCACCGTCTCGACAATCGAGCGATCCATTTCCAGGACTGAGCGGGGGGGTGGCGACAGAACACCGGCGACTTTAAGTCCGGGATACCGCTCTTGCAAGATAGCTGCTGCTTTTGCCGCTACGCCTTCCCGCGCACCCAGAAAGAAGATCGAATAACCGCGCTGGGCTGCCCGTTCAGCCAGTGCCGGCACCATATCGGCCCCGGTGACGCGCCCCGGCAGTGGCCCTCCCAATAGCCTTGATGCCCAGACCAGCGGCATCCCATCGGCAGTCGCCATATCCGCCTCTTGCAAGATACGCCGTAGTTCGGGATCGTGCAGCGCATTGACCACAAAATCGGCGTTGACCGTCGCAATCTGATGGAGACGACCGGTTGCCCGACCTTCCGCGATAAACTCATCGCAGCGATCAAGCGCCTCAGCCATGGTCAAGTTATCAATCGGCACACCCAGAATAACGAGCAGTTTGCGCATGGTGTTCTTCCCGGTCAGTAAGCACCTCGTCCCAGCAGAACCGCCGGAATGGTGCGTAACAGAATTTCAATATCCTTCCAGATGCTTTGCTCGGCAATATATTGCAAATCCAGCTCAACCCAACGCTTAAAGTCGAGATCGCTTCGCCCTGACACCTGTTGCAAACCGGTGATGCCAGGAATGGCGTGCAGGCGCCCGATCTGCTCATAGGTATATTTCGCGACTTCGCTCGGTAAGGCAGGGCGTGGCCCAACCAGACTCATCTCGCCTTTCAGTACGTTAAAGAGTTGTGGCAATTCGTCGATACTGAGCTTCCGGATCACCCGACCGACTCGGGTTACACGCGGGTCGCGCTTCATCTTGAATACCGGGCCATCGGCTTCATTTTTGGCCTGCAATTCGCGCAGCCGTTGCTCGGCATCAACGTACATCGAGCGGAATTTATAACAATAGAAATGTTCGCCATCTTTGCCGACACGCACCTGTTTGAAGATCACCGGTCCCGGTGACTCGAGTTTGATTAACAGTGCTGTCATCAGCATGATTGGCGACGTCAAAATAATCGCAATCACCGCAACCGTCACATCCAACACTCGCTTAAGACGTGAGAGCAGTTTGGTACGAATCACCCACCACGATAAGGCCAGTCGCAAACGCTGATTGGCGCGGGTGCGCTGAAAACGACGCTCGGCAAAGATGGTGAGCATGCGCTCTGTCTTATTATCAAGATGGTGCGATTTCGGTTTGACAACGTTCATAGCAGGGTACCTCACTCGTTTCGTGACCACTCTCACTATACCCCATCGAACGAACAAATTCCTTACAACGATTGAGTTATCAGTGAAGAATATGTCACTCGTAACACGCCATCACTGCCAGAGCTGCCTGTATCCTATGCTGAAGTGTATACATCTATAGTACTATGCAATTCGTACAAATGCAGTCTATATGACGAAGATTGTAGCCAGGCTATCAGTAGAAAACCAGGACCTCATTACACGTCTCTATCGGGTGCGTTGCGCGGGGCATTCCCTCTCCCGGTCGGGTTTGCACAAGCTACAGGGTATGTAGCGATGGTTAAACAACGCTCACGATCACCCCGTAGTTTACGATGAAACGTCGTAGTAATGTATGGATCGTCGCTTCTAAACCTTTTCAAAGGTCTGTCGTGAAACAACTTCTCTCCTCACCCCTTTTTCAGTGCTTTTTCTCTTTATCGAAAGATCCTCCAGGCTGGTTGTCTATCCACCAAGCATGCAAACTGTCATTATCGAACCTTACCGTTTCTTCATAAAACATTGTTCAAATATGGTCATTATTGCCCTGTTGTCGCATTACAATGCTATCTGGTCTACGTATATACCACTCAACCTCTAACCATTCGTTTGTCAGATTACTGTGGCACTGTATATATAGTCAGTGTATTATCGCTGTTACGCTCATTCCGGTTATCGTTGTAGTCAGATGGAGTTCTTCATGACATTCCTGTGTCGTTTCTATACGATGATTCTGGTGTTCATTTTGGCAGGGTGCAACGCTCCTGTTGCCACGCCTGGATCAACCACGACGCCGGTTGCTGCACCGACGGCAGTCCTACCGACCACGGCAGCTCCTACGTTACCGGCTGCAACCTCCATCAGTAACGTACCCACAATTGTGATCGATCCAACCACTGCGCAACCTTTTGATCGCCGGTTGCTGGGCACCAACGTCCCGGCGTGGTTGAGTCCTTACCGGCTGAACGACGAGACGTTTATTCAACGTACTGCCGATCTTGGACTGAGTCTGTTACGCATGCCAGGAGGAAGCTGGAGTAATGGCTATGCCTGGGCAGCCTGTGAAACCGGTGGTGAAGAGTGTTACTGGCCGTGGGCGGCCAAACCATCCGATTTTCTGCGCTTTGCCCGTGCAGTGAATGCTGACATCATCTGGACAGTCTCGATCAATGGTTCAGCGCAAGAGGCAGCGGCACTGGTTGCCTTCTTCAATGGCACCGTTGATGACCAGCGACCGATAGGGGTTGACGCTCGTGGCCGCGACTGGCAGACCGTCGGTTATTGGGCCAGGTTGCGCGCCGAGACCGGTAGCACCGACCCTTTCCCGGTACGGTATTGGGAAGTCGGTAATGAGGTGTACGGGGCAAAGGGCGAGGTTGGTCCAAATTGCTCTGAATGGGGGTGGGAAGACGTCTGGACATGCGATCCCGATGAATATCTGCGCGGCAAAACGGTCAATGGTATCGCTTATGATGGCTATCTGGCTTTCTACGACGCGATGAAAGCGGTTGATCCAACCATTCAGATTGGTGCCGTTGGCGTTGAAAAGCCTGATGAGTGGAGCGATTGGGGGAATCGGGTGATTGCTGGTGCCGGTGATAAGCTCGATTTTTATGTGGTGCATTACTATCCATACTTTCAGCCCCCAGAGAATCCGCGTGGTGCCCTCCAACAACCGCAACGAAGCTGGTCAACTATTATGACCGAACTTAACAACGCCTTTGAGCGCCATCTGGGGCGACGGGTGCCAGTAGCGGTCACTGAATACAATCTGATCGCCTTCCAGGACCTCGATAACGCTCAGTTGATGCGGCGGGGAGTTAATCTGCTCTTCATTGCCGATACGATTGGGCAGATGGCAACGCATGGCGTGGTGATAGCCAATCAGTGGGATTTAGCCAATGGACGTGCTGCCAACGACACCGATTACGGTCTTCTCCACGCCGATACCTTCGAGCCGCATCCTCAATATTACGCTCTGCTGATCTGGCGCGATTTCGGCGATGAGATGCTCTCTGTTCAGACAACATTTGATCCGGCGACAACGTTAAGTGTTTATGCCGGACGACACGCCGATGGAACACTGACACTACTGGCGATCAACAAAACCGACCAGCCACTTGTTGCGGCCATTGGCTTACCCGAAGCTGAATGGCAGGTGAAAGCCACCACCGTGAGCGCCAGCGATCTGTTAGCCGAGACCGTATCTGTCAATCGTGACGAAGCACCAACTGCCCATACTCCGGATCGTGTCTATACGTTTGCTCCATATGCGGTGACCTTCTTAACCTTTACCAGTCCATAATGCAGGAGGGAGGATCATATGCGACAACCGTTTATGGCGATCACAATCATCATATTATTGTGGGGTAATTCTATCGCTACCCAACCGGCCAGCGCCGCAATTCACAACATCGGCTCCGGTGGTTGTCCGGTCAACACCGTAGTGGGTGGAAACAACCTGGTACAGAACGGTGATTTTGCTCAGGGCGCGAGTGGTTTTAGCTCGGCACTCACCAATCGAGGTAATGGTGTCTACCCGGATGACACTGGCGGGGGTGGTTTTTCGATCCAGAATGGCAGTGTTGTATATCCTCCCTTTGAGAGTAATCCTTACCTCTTTGGCCGCCCTTTCCCAGGTGATGTGCAACGCGACGTGCCGCCGAGTAACACCTATTTTTATTCAAACCCCAGTGCTGCAAACTACAGTGCCGGCAATGGTCGGGTAAATCTGTGGACACAGGTAGTGAGTGTGGCGCCAAACACTACTTACAACTTCTTTGCCTACTTCGATAACCTGCTCGATCCGGTGAAGAGTGCTAACGGTACTGCTGATCCGATTATTGAGCTGCGTGTCAATAACACCTCGGTCGGCACAACCGTTGTACCAAAAATCCCAGATCGTTGGGTGCCGATACAATTTGCCTTCACCACCGGAACCGGTGTCACCAGCCTCACGCTCCAGATCGATAGCCTGACCAACAACACGTTTGGCGATGATTTTGCGATGACCCAGATCAATTTGAAGCAGTGTGTGAGTGGTGTAGGCGCTGCCAAGTACGCCTTTCCACCCCAGGTCGCGCAGCATCATGGTGAGGATGGGTATCGGTTGGAGTATCTGATCACAATCCGCAATTTGGGAGCTGATCCGGTCAGTAACCTGCAGGCCATAGATGATCTGGCCGCGGTTTTCGCCGATGCTGAGGCATGGGTAGTGATGGTCCTGGAAAATGTGAACGAGAGCGGTTTTGTACCATTAACGGTGAACCCGAACTTCAATGGTCAGACAGACAAACAACTGCTGGCACCTGGTCAGAGTCTGGCTGCCGGTCTCACTGCCCGCTTACGCCTGATCGTTTGGGTGCAACCCCCTGAGGGGCCAGTTGTGTTCGCTAATCAGGTGCAGCTTACAGCCGTTTCGGGAAATGTGATCGTGACCGACACGTCTAACCCTGGCCTCGATCCCGATCCTAATGGCAACGGCGACCCAAAGGAAGTGAATGAGAGTGGCACAACGGTGACAATCTTTACGCCGTATCAGTACTTTTTGCCGACAGTGCTGCGCTGAAAGCTGTCCTAAACCTCTGTGCCCTCTGTGTCGCTGTGGTGCAACAAGCCACTATCAAGACACGAGGGGCACAGTGGGATGGCGGTTAACAAGGGTGTCGGTGGTATTCTGAACCGTTCCGGCTGAGCGTGTCGCGACTTTGTACAATCTACTCACTCATCAAGCTGACGAATTGGCTTAGCCGGAACACCACCAACCAGCGTATTGGGCGGTACCGACCGATTCACGACACTACCGGCAGCGACGATACTACCGGCACCAATTCGCACACCGGGGAGGATTAGAGCGCGGGCACCGATCCATGCTCCGTTCTCGATCACAACCGGCGCTTTAGTTAGCGAACCGGCTCGATGTGCAGCACTACTGATCTGATGTGACGTGGTGAGAATCATGACTTCATGCCCAAGACTTACGTAATCGGCAATAGTAATGTGATCATTCAAATCGAAGAAACAATCGGTGTTGATGAAACAGTGTGATCCGATCTGAAGCCTGTTGTGGATTCCCCCAAAGCCGTGAAGCCTGAGTGGTCCAACGATAACGGTACCGTAACCAATCCGAAAACCGGCCAGCCTTAGCAGCACCGGACGCAGCCGTGAAGCGGTATAGCGTGGCAGTAGGTGGATCAGCCATCCGGCAAGCCAGAGTCGTGGTTGGGCAGCTCCTAACTCCTCGCCTAATACACGTAATACTTTCTGATAGATACGCTCTTTCATGAATGTATCCTCAAAGCAGCGATACCATTCAGTTCTATTGTGCCAGATTGGTTCGTCTTGTGCTATAAGATACGTCATGTCTGAAGAAACTGTTAACTATCTCCTGCCCAATTGCCATCCGCAACATAGCAGTCACTGGCCGGTTACCATCCGATATTGATGCAACATTCTGCAAATCACGAATGGCAACGGATCGTCTACTGAATGAACAATTAACAAACTGCTATTCACACAACACGAGATGATAGTTGGTATGATGTAGGCAGCATCTACAGAACGACAGATGCTGTCCTTGTAAGGAGAAGGTTGCATGGTACGGTTGATCGTTCTACGACTATTGGAAAGCTTCTTCCGCCGACCTTTGTTCAGTCTGGCACCGTTTGTGCTCGCACTGTTGATCGGTGTCGGATACATTTTGTTCTCACCGCCTGAATATCTCTCAAGTGGAAAGATTTATGTCGAAAAGGAGAGCCTGCTGGCGTCCTTAACCTCATCAAATAGTGATGTCTCATGGTGGGTAACTCCAGCTCAGGCAACCTCGAATGAGATTTACGAGTTGCTGGCGACGAACACCTTCGTTCGTTCAGCGATCCAGCAAACCAAGCTCGAACCTCTAATGGCCGGTGGACCAGATGTCGTCTGGGAGACGTTTACCTTCTTCCGTGAAACTATTAGTGTGAATACACTCGGTGATAAGCTGGTTGAAATTCGCGCTACCACCGATGATCCAGAGCTTTCGTATCAGATGGTTGTCGCAACGATGGACACCTATCTGAAATGGAAGATGAACAACGATTTTCAGGAAAGCATTGCGGCGCAAAAGTTCTTTGAAGAGCTGATTGCGCCGTATCAGGCCGATGTTGACGCTGCTCGCCAGGCATTGATCGATTTTCTCAGTGCGAACCCGGAACCGGTACGCGGCGAGCGGCCGCCCGGTGAGCAATTCCAGCTCGATCAGTTGCAGGCAGCGCTGGCCCGTGCCGAAGAACGGTTGAGTGCCGCCCAGGAGAACGAGGAGAGCGCTCGTCTGGCGCTGGTGAAAAACGAGAGTTTGATCCGTCAGACCTACCAGATTATCGACCAGCCTGAGATTCCATTGCGTGCCGAATTTTCCATCACCGGCTTCATCAGGAATATGGTGATATTCGTGGCGATAGGTGTCTTCCTGTCGGCCAGTCTGATCGGCGGTGGTGCGTTGCTGGATCGCAGTCTCCGCTTTCCCGTTGATGTGCAAAACGGCCTTGGAGTACCATTGCTGGCACTGGTGCCATTCAGCAAGGAAGTGTCAGTTCCTGCATCTACCACAGCACCGGTAGAAGCTGAACAACCTTCACTCCAACCACAAGTGTGATCCTGCTGTAGATGATGAGGAATAACCGTTTGCCATCATCCTAATATATTCTGATATGAGGCAATGCCATGTTTGGATTTCGGAAGAAACCGACCAGTGTAGCAGAGAGTGAACTCCCTTTGACCATTGAGGTGGTCGGTGAGAACCTGCGCCGTTCTTTTGCCGGATCGCAGGTTGATCAGATCCGACGCATGCTGACCGATTTGCTGGTCGAACAGCGTCTCCCCAGCCGTGTCGGGTTTACCTCAGCACTGCGCGGTGAAGGTGTCAGTTACATTACGCTGGCCAGTGCGGCTACGCTGGCTCACGATACCGGTAAACGAGTATGCGTTTTGGAACTCAACTGGCTACATCCGGGGCTGCTGAGTAATCTTAATCCACCCCCACCAGTCAGTAAGCGTGACCGTCGTCAGGCAGCGGAATCAGTGTCACGCTCATTACCACCACGTCCTGGTGTTGCTGAGGTGTTGCGTGGGCAGGCATCACTGGCAGAGACATTATTGCCAACCAACTATGCCGGCCTGTTTCTCCTGCCGGCCGGTTCAACAACTGCCGATCAGCGACCGCTCCTGGCCCGCAGTCCTGAATTACGGATGCTATTGGAAACGCTCGATGCCCAATTTGATTACATCTTGTTTGATATACCAGCGGTACTCGAAACAAGCGATACGTTGGCCCTCGTGGCGCTCACTTCTGCCTGCGCCCTGGTGGTTCGTCACGGTGTGACACCAATCACCGAGGTTAAGCGTGCTCTAAATGACATTAAACACGTACCGATTCTTGGTGTTATTCTTAACCAGGCGCAGATTGCAACCCCGCGCTGGATACATCGCCTGATCCCACAGGAGTAGGTATGACGTTCTTTGTAGGGTTTCTGGTATTGTGTCTGCTCATTGGTGCGCTCACTCCTAACTGGCGGATGCGTTATCTGGTGCTTGTGATGATGGGACTGAGCGCAGTAGTGGTTGCTGCCTACTACTTTCTCAACCTGATTTGACCGGTGAGCAATCTGCGTATCCGGTGAATACTTTATGCTTGATCTACTTGTTCCACGCTATCCCGATGTGATGACGATTGCCCGCCGCAATGAGCGGCGCTGGTGGATACTATTCCTGGTGGTTTGTGTACTCACCGGCGTGATTGTGGTGTTACTGCGTCGTCGGATGAGTCCTGAGTCAGTACTTGCTTTTCTGATCTTTGGCGGTGTCCTGATTGCCACTGCAATTCAGCCCCGTTTTGGTGTATATGCCATTTTAGGGCTGACGCTCTTTGGTGATCGCTCGCTCCACCCCTGGTACCCCTTTACGAAAAATCTGTCGAGTCCCGAGTCGATTATGTATGTCTCCGACTCGTTCTCACTTAGCCCCCAGGAGCTGGCAATCGTCTGGACACTTGTAGTCTGGCTGGTGCGAGCAGCGACAGAACGGCGCCTACGCATCCATTTTGGGCCTCTCTTTTGGCCGGCAGCGATTTTTCTGGTGTTTAACGCTATCGGATTGGTGTATGGTCTGGCCAATGGCGGGAATCGGGTGATAGCACTGTGGGAGGTTCGATCCATCTTCTATCTTCCCCTGATGTTGTTGCTGGCCGGTAATTTAATTGAAACCCGTGCTCACTTGAATACCCTGTTCTGGGTGGCGACAATTGCTCTGTTTGCGAAGGGGGTCGCCGGCGTCTGGTACGTCCACGATGTGTTGAAGTGGGATCTGGCAGGGGTGGAACGTATCGCCGAACATGCCATGTCGATCCATTTCAACTTCTTCTTCGTGCTGTTGGTTGCAGCATGGCTCTATCGCGATAGCGCGACCCGTCGTTTCTCGATGACTTTAATGGCACCGTTTGTGCTCTTCAGCCTGGTTGCCAACTTTCGCCGGGCCGGATTTCTCACCCTTGGCATGGCGCTCGGTCTGATAGTGCTGCTCCTCTACATCGAGAACCGACGCCTCTTCTTCATCATTGCCCCAACCGGTGCGGTGAGTTTGCTGGCGTACCTGATCGTTTTCTGGAATAATCAAGGGCCAATCGGCATTCTGGCCCGGGCTGTTCGCTCGGTTATTGGCCAACCCAGTGCCCGCGATGCGGCATCGAATGTGTACCGTGATTTAGAGAATATCAACATTATGTTTAATATTCGCATGTCGCCACTCACGGGTATTGGATTTGGTAATAAATTTCACATGATCGTCCCCCTCCCCGATATTAGTGTCTTCGAGTGGTGGGAATATATCACCCATAACTCAATTATGTGGGTCTGGATGAAGATTGGGGTGATTGGGTTTTACGGCCTCATCCTTCTATTAGCATTGACGATGCTCTACGGTGCCCGCATGGTGCGCCTGATGCCATACGGTCAATTGCGCGTCTTTGCTCTGACGGCCACCCTCTACATCTTTACCCACTTTGTCTACGCCTATGTCGATATGTCCTGGGAAAACGGTAGTATGGTCTTTGTAGGCACGATGATGGGAGTGATTAACGCCTTGCCACAAATTGCCACAGAGAAACCTCTCCCGGTTCGCCCCTGGCGAGTGTTTTCATCCCAACCGGTAACGAATAATACCGCCTGATGCCGATAATCGGCGAGAGCGGTATACTGCACGTGACAATGAAGATGAATTCGTGCTGGCAGGTTGCCGGTTTCGGCAGCAATGCCACCTGGAGAGTGAGGATTGTATGCACGTGCGGCTTGCCATTCTACTCTGCCTGATCGTTGTCCTGGCCGGCTGTGGCCGCCGTTTAAGCGTTGATACAGTACCTACAGGTTTTCCTACTCCAACAGTGGCGCCCTTTTTTCTGGAGCGCCCGACGGCAACTCCCTTCATTCCACCACCTACGCGCACCCCCTTCCCTACCCGACCACCGGTAACACCGGTGACGGAAGCTGGAGGTTCACAGGCGAGTGCGATCAGCAGCTTGCAGGTTCTGCCAGTGTACCGTGATGCGCTGAGCACCGGCTGGAGTATTACCAATAGTGCGTTACTGGGAAGTCTTACCCTCACGCAGACGAATGTGGTCGCGCTTGGTCAGTATGCGATTGCGGTGACACCCAGTGAGAGTACTGGTATTCTCTTCTTCACAATTACCCCGGACAGCGGCATCGAGCTACGCCGTGATCAGGTAGCGGCTTTGCGATTGAGGCTGAGCGGTGGTGATACGCCAATTGCCAATGATGGGATGACGATTTCGGTGGTGGGAAGCAATCGCGTACCCTACTGGGAACCCAATGACAATTCGGTAAGTCTGGAGGGGAGAGTGACCGATAGCACAGAACCACTCTTTCCGGAGACCAGGCTCTATTTTTTGGGTTTGAATCGGGCCATTGCACCCGGTGAGTGGGCTGAGATTTATGTCTGGCTGGATGATTTGATCTATGAACCTGAATATACGTATGTCACCGGTTTTTACCTCAAGACGAGTAGTGATCTGGTGACAAAATACTACGTCGATCAGGTTGAATGGCTGATACGTGACCAGCCATAATCCGACAGAGCCTGTTATGAATGTTGCACTATAAACCTGATGAAACTATTGAACTACGGCAGAAGTAGGGTTCATCCATACGTGCTGCTCGCCCTTCGACCTTCATGCCTGGAATTCAGAGATACAAGGAGCTACAGAATATATTCCCGTGACCATCACACTATCTGTAGCGCTCCTTAGATGCTATTACGAACTTTGGAACTTGAATCTCCTTAAACCCTCTCTGCACCATCGTGCCGGGCAAGATGGCGAGGGCGTTGTCTGGATCGACCCTTCAAATCGTCGCTGAAGTATCTAACTCAACCCCCCTTAAACCCTCTCTGCACCATCGTGCCGGGCAAGATGGCGAGGGTGTTGTCTGGATCGACCCTTTAAACCGTCGCTGAAGTATCAAAGCGGCCAGCACTTTGCACATATTATTCCAGAGCGCAACGCTACCCCTCCCTAGCGAACACAGATGAGCCGATCACCAAACAGTGCCTGTAACTTCTTGGTACCACGCTGACCGGGTTTCAGTTTGAGGCGAGTGCGCATTGCAGGCTCCAGCAAACGTCTATGACAGGGCACGGTCTTAGGATACAGAGGTAGGGTTACAACGTTGCTACCAAAAGGTTAAAACAGAGGCGTGGTGGTTTGGTCAGGTATGCACCGATGCTAGAAGTGCTATACCCTGTCCTCGAAAGCTGTTGCGTTGCAGAACCCACAGAGTGGTCTTAAGCCCGTGATACCTGTTGCAGATTTACGGTCATCACAGAAGTGAGGGAACCGACAGGGATAGGTGGGTGGCGGGGTGCGTTATTGGCGGGGTGCAATTAGGCGGCGGGTTGACCCCCTGCCTCAATGTGTGCAAGCCCCTGCGGGGCTAGCCCGGCAGCGGGGAGTGGGACCGGGCGAGAGCAGCGGGGGTTATCTCGGCGGGGTGCAGGGGCGGCGGATTGAACCCCTGTCTCAATGCATGCAAGCCCCTGCGGGGCTGACCCGGCGGCGGGGAGAGATGTGGCCGTACTGGAGGAGACAGCGGGCAGATCAATCGGTGGGTTAAAAACCTGCCTCCCTTTGAGGACGACTCTCTGGAACTGACCTGGCGGTAGGGGTATTCCTCGCGTGCTTCTGCATCGCTCTATCCCTCTTTCCTGTATGTACCGACATTAGGGGTGAACAGAAATACGAACTACTATCACTTCTCCTGCACCAGGCAGCCTGAAACCAGACTTCTGTTCTTCCCTCGCCCGTAGCACGGGCGAGGGGGTAAAGTTAGGGTGTTCAGGGGGAGCATCAAGCCCTCTCGCTTGTCTGCCCGTGCACGTTCTGCCCACTTGTGAACCGCAACGACAGGGTGGGGTGCACGCCAGGGCACTGCACTCCCTGGTTGTCAGCAGTGGTTCCTTACCCATACTGCCGCATCCCTCCACGTTCGTCGGCCATGCCGCCGGGGACGGTCGCGCACGGACTCGCGCTCACGCCATCGGTGGTGTCAGCGTGCTAGAGTCGGTGCTCAGCACCTGCATCTGTTTGCGCAGCGCCAGGACAGCCCGATAGAGGAGGGTCTTCGTTGCCTCCTGGCTGCGTCCCAGTTGATGGGCTATGTCGGGCAGGGCGAGCTGATACTGATAGCGCAAGAGGAGGACTTGCCGGTACTGGTCTGGCAGTCGCTGCAACGCCACGTATAGGGTTTGCCGATCGCTTTCCGCAATGAAGCGACTGTCCAGGTCAGATGACGTATCGGTCACCGTCGTGCCGGTGAGAGATACTGTGCGTTGGGGATGACGCAGGACGTCGACGACCAGGTCGCGCGCCACGCGGAAGAGCCAGGCCCCGACCGGTACCCCGCGATCTTCAAAGGTGGGAGCGCGTTCGATCAGGCGGGCAAAGACCTCGTGGTGCAAGTCGAAGGCCAGCTCAGGATCACCCAGGCGCCGCAGGATGGACGCATAGAGCCGACGAGCGTAGGTGGTGTATAGCCACTCGATGACGTGCGGATCCCGGGCACGCAGCCCAACGATGAGGTCGTGGTGGGTTGGGTGGGTCATACAAACCTCCGTGAGTGCTAAGCAACGATGAATGCGGATACGACAGAGTATAGGGAAATAGTGGGGGTATTTGGTAAAAAATTTGCATCACTTTGGTTGGGGCCTGGTGGAAAGACGCTTTGCAGAACTATGGGTTGAATCCTTGCCGCAGATACTCACCGCTCGGTACAGCTTTCGGAGCTGTTGGTTAGCGGCGAACGGGGAGTTCACACCCTGCCGCACGATGTGGCAGGTCGACAGGGTTGAGGCTTTGTGCGATGGGGCTTGGTGTCGATAGCACGGGTGGGCATATTATGGTATCACGTACAGTGTGGTTGTGCTCAGAGGAAGAACCTGAACAGATTGGTCCACGTGGGTGTACCTTTTTGGTTCATATTCCGGTTATATATGTACCAGCCCATGTTCTTGATCTTCAGACGAGGAAGACACCATGAAGCAGAACCTGTGCATTGTGCGTTTGCTCACACCACCGCCACCACCTGCACCACCTGCACCACCATCAGACCCTTCGGATCAGCAAGGATGGTGGTCAGAGGAACAATTTGAGCAAGATGGACAGATGCCAGCTTCACTTCCGTTCTGGCATCCGAAAGCGATCCGGCGTGCACTACAACTGCCGATGGTGTGAAAAGGCTTTGACGGAATAGCGCCTGGCCTTAGCGCCTGTGATGGGTGTTTAGGTTCTGCTCGTGTATCATTACGAAATGACACGAACAGCTTATCCACGTGATGATTCCGATGAGGAGTAGGGGTTTGTTGCGCCCTATCTGACGCTGATGGGCGAAGTGTCACCGCAGCGGAACTACTCCCTGCGCGACATCTCCAACAGACTACGCTCTCTGCTGCGCACGAGTGCGCCGTGGTGGATGCGGCCCAACGACGTGCCGCTGTGGTACGTTGGCTATTAACAGACGCAGCGCTGGTTGACGGCGAGGGTGGCGGAGCAGATGGTGCACGATGTGCGGATGCTGCTGCGCGACATCAATGACCGCACGCCCCAACCCCGTGCCGCGATAGTGGACAGCCGGACGCTGCAATCGACACCAGCAAGCGGGGGACGCGCTGGCGACGATGGGCATACACAGCGTAACGGCTCAACGGTGCATCTGGCTGTGGATACGCTGGGGCAGATGCTGGCGGTGGTGGTCACGCTGGTGAACGAACACGACTGTGCGCAGATGACTGCGCTGGCCCAACGGATTCAGGAGGTGACCGGTGAGACGATGGAGGTGGCCGTCGTCGACCAGGGCGCCACCGGTGAGCAACCGGCCGCCGAGGCTGCCGCCCATGGTTTCGCCTGGAGGTGGTCAAGCTGCTGACAACCAGGCGGGGCTTTGTCGTGCTACCTCGACGGGGTGGTCGAGCACAGGTTCGCCTGGATATCACGACTCCGGCGCCTGGTGCGTGATGACGAACGCCTGGTGGAGACCCTGACCGGGTCGTATTTCATCGCCTTCTCCATCGTATTGGCTCATCGATTTGTCTCTTTCATGGTTCAACGTTTATAACAGGCTCTACACGCATAAATGCTTGCGTTACCTTTTGAGCGAGCGTAAACACAGCTTCCACTGCCACCCGCTGCTGACGGGATAGGTGGCAGCCACGTGCTCGCTATTCGCTATATGGATGAGCGAGAGGCTGATGCATGACCAGCCAGTCCGGCTGGCAATCAACACACTTACATCGTCCCAGTATTAATCGGCTGCCACGTCACCGACGTGATCTACCTCATCATGCTGATCACGTGGCGACCACGCTTTCTCGTCAACAATCAATTCAATCGTCTTGAAGCGACGGCCAGTTTCAACATCATATCGATAGCGAACGCAGATGAGGCGATCACCATACAGTGCCTGTAACTTCTTGGTACCACGCTGACCGGGTTTCAGTTTGAGACGAGTGCGCATTGTAAGCTCCATCAAAAATCGATGACATGGCCTGGTACCAGGATACTGAGGCAGTGTTACAACATTGTTACCAAAAGGTTAAGATAGAGGCTTGACGTTTTGGTTTGGTCAGATATGCACCAATGCTAGAAGTGCTATACCCTTTCCTTGAAACCTGCTGCGTCGCAGATCGCTTGAAGGAGGCTGAAGCCTGTGATACTTATTGCGGATTTGCAGTAATCACAGACAAGTTGTACTCCTGAGTGAAGGAACCGACGGGAATAGGCGGGCAGCGGGGTGCGTTATCGGCGGGTGCAATTAACTGGCGGGTTAAACCCCTGCCTCACGACGTGGAAGCCCCTGCAGGGCTGGCCGGGCGGCAAGTAGGCGATACTAGACATGCTCAACCGTAGTCCCGGCGGGTTGCAGGGTTGGCGAGTTAAAACCCTGCCTCAATGCGTGCAAGCCCCTGCGGGGCTGACCTGCCGGCGGGGAGGGGGGCCTGACGAGAGCGGCGGGGTTTATCTCGGCGGGTTGTGGGGGCGGCGGGTGGAACTCCTGCCTCAATGCGTGCAAGCCCCTGCGGGGCTGACCTGCCGGCGGGGAGAGTGCCTCTAGCCTCAGAGAGGCTTGCACGCTATCAGGCAGGGCTTTGGCCCGCCTGACAGCGAGGCTGACCTGGCGGTGGGAGGGGGCCAGACGTGCTCAACTGTAGCCCCAGCGGGGTGCAGGGGCAGCGGGTTGAAACCCTGCCTCAATTCCTGAAAGCTCCTGCGGGACTGACCTGCCGGCGGGGAGGGTTGCCTCTAGCCCCAGCAGGGCTTGCCCGCTGTCAGGTAGGGCTTTGACTCGCCTGACAGTGGGGCTGGCCTGGCGGTGGGAGGGGGGCCGGGCGATGAGGTGCCTCATTGGCGGGTTAAATCAGGCAGCGGATTAAAACAATTGGCTCATGTTCAAACTCGGTGCAATGTAGTATACTCTCATGAGACTCGTTATATCACCGGGACGCCTATGGAATTTCCGATTGATGACCTGTTCGATGAGGAACGCAGTGACCAGTGGGTGATGGCCTCTTTCCATCCCAACGGTGTGCCATGCCCAGGTTGTGGGCGTGGCATCGATGCGGCGCGTCGCTTTCGGCGCACGAGCCGCAGTAACGTGACGGTGTATCGCTGTCGTCAGTGTCACCGGGTGGATACCGTTTACACGGGAACCATCGTTCAGGGGAAGCAGCGTCGTCCGGCGCAGGTGATTCTGCTGGTGCGGGGGGGCAACGGGGAACCGTCGACGGTGCTGGCAACGGACGTGGGGAACAGCCGCACCACGGACCACACCCGCCGGCGGGCAATGCAGCACACCGCCCAGCACCGGCAACCGGATACCCCATTGGACGATCAATACACGGAAACCGATGAGCTGTTCCAGCATGCGGGGGAAACAAGGAACGAAACACGCCGACCCGACCGCCCCCCCCGCGACGGCGGGCCAACCGACGGCGAGGACACGGCACAGACGAGCACGACCGCCCGCCGATTGTGGGCACGTAGGTCGGACGAGTGGGCAAGGACGGCTCCGCGTGGTGCAGCGGACCAGCCGCGCCATCCTGGCAGCGCACGTGACGCGCGTTACCGGTGCGCAGGCGGTGGTCTGTCCTGATGAATGGCGCGAGTATGCGCAGCTAACGCAGGTGCATCATACGGTTGACCGCGGCCACCGGGTATGGGCACGCGATGCGGATGGTGATGGGATACGCGAGGTGCATGTGACCACCTGTGAGGGACGGTGGACAATGGTGCGCAATTTCCTCCGCCCGTTTCGTGGTGTACATAAAATGTACTTAGCCGCGTATGTGGCGATATGCGAGGTTCGTAGCAACGAGCAACGAATCACTCCTCAGTTCATCGCTCGGTTGGTTAGGCTGCACTACTTTTGAACATGAGCCAAGATTTTATCGTCTCTATCGTCCTTTCATCTATCGTCAACGCGCCGTAACCACGCTGCCACCGAAATTGACCATTACCACCCACCATGCGATTAATAGCATGAGCACTTGCACCTTTCACCTGCCGTACTCATTCTGCTACTGACAATCTCGGTGGAATAGATGCAATAATATGCACATGATCGTCCACATTTCCAGCAGCGTGAGTCTTTAGAGCCTGTCTAGTATTCAAACCATAGCGCCTCCAGATGTATGCAGCTTTGGTCAAACGGCGGGTGAGCAATCGGATGGAGGCAAGATAAAGCCAACATTCGGAGGAGCGTGGATTGTGGTCGTATTCCTTGCTCACCTGACGATTGCGCCCCATCCAGGCGTGGGTGCGCTCGACCACCCAACGGCGCGGTTGTACCTGAAAGCCCCGTTGTCCTGGCAGGCGCTCCACAATCTCCAGATCCCCGAACTGCCGCTCGTCCATCCATGCCGTGAGATCACCGCGATAGGTTTGGTCGGCCAAGACTGTCTGCAACCGGATCCCCCGCTGCGCTGTCGCCGTAAACACGCGCTTGGCGCCTACCCCATCGTAGACGTGAGCGGCATGGACGACCGCCGTCATCAACAACCCTAAGGTGTCGACCAGCAGGTTCCGCTTGCGTCCCGACACCAATGTGCCGCCATCAACGCCGCGCTCGGGACCGCCGGCTTCAGTACTCTTCACACGTTGGGTGTCGATCACGCCTGCTGTCGCCTCGGCGTTGTCACGCCCCTCGACCGCGATGCGCACCTGGCGGCGCAGGATGTCGTTGATATGCGCCAGCACCCCCGATGTCGTCCATTTCTGGAAGGAATACCTCACTGTCGAGCGCTTCGGAACGCCCGTGGGCAATAGGCGCCACTGATACCCGGTGCGCAGTGTGGAACAGATGGCGTCGAATACGTGCCGCACGTCAACCTTGCGCGCCGGTCCAGGTTTGGCTCGGATGTCGAGATGCGGACGAATCACGGCCCATTCGGCAGGCGTCAGATCGGTCTCGCCCGACTCGGATGACGATTGGACACATGGCTCTGCTCGTGCTACCATCATGGCACTCCCTTCTGGTCTGACTGGTTGGCTTCATCACCTTCAGTCTCCATCAGTGAGGGGGTTGTGGCGTTAAACGCTATATATGTTCAGTTCAGCACGCTCCCTTCCCTTACCATTGGAATATTAGACAGGCTCTTAGTCCTAACTCCTCTGCTTTGTGATATAACACGCCATAAAATATCTTTTCGCGTTCACCAGTCAAGATTGGTTGGCGATTATACGTTGACCAAATGAGATGATAATGAAGTTGCCAGTAGGTCATATGCTTTTACTCATTCCCAAAAAGGTTACTTCAGAGTAGGGTTTAGTCAGGCGGGTTGCAGCCTGGTCTGCCACCCTGACCTGATCTCTGCGACGTTTGCCGAGTGACGGGCAAAGGTGCACGCTATCGATGGCTATTACCACCGAGCCTTGCGGAACTTGCCAGAAGTGAGATAGGGTTTTCGCCCCGTCGCATCAGCAGGAAGAAGCCTGGTCTACCTATTTCGTCCTCATGAATTGTACGAGAATAAAGGTAAAGCTCTATCCTGTCAACGCTTTTTTTACACCATTGGAAGTCGTAGTGCACGCCGGATCGCTTTCGGATGCCAGAACGGAAGTGAAGCTGGCATCTGTCCATCTTGCTCAAATTGTTCCTCTGACCACCATCCTTGCTGATCCGAAGGGTCTGATGGTGGTGCAGGTGGTGCAGGTGGTGGCGGTGGTGTGAGCAAACGCACAATGCACAGGTTCTGCTTCATGGTGTCTTCCTCGTCTGAAGATCAAGAACATGGGCTGGTACATATATAACCGGAATATGAACCAAAAAGGTACACCCACGTGGACAAATCTGTTCAAATTCTTCCGCCGATCACGACCACATCATACATAGGAACCCGTAATATACACACCCGTACTATCGACATCCAAGCCTCATCGCACGAAATCTAAGCCCTATCGTCACGCAGCTCTGCCGATCTGCCACACCAGGCAGCAGGGTTTGAACCACCGATCACCGCCAGTGTCGCAAGCCGTACCGAGGTATCACTAGAATCTATTTCAAAAAATGTCTTCTTATGCTAAAATAGCGGTATGAGCAGACATGATCTCACCGACGACCAATGGGTGGTGATCGAACCGCTCATCCCCAAGCAACCACGTGCGCGGGGTCGTCCGCGCAACGACGACCGCCGGACCCTGAATGGTATGTTGTATGTGCTGCACACGGGCTGTGCCTGGGCAGACCTGCCAACGGAGGACGAATCTCCCAGCACCTGCTGGCGACGATGGCACGCGTGGTCGCAGGACGGGACGTGGGAGCGCATGTGTCGCACCCTCCTGAGCCGCCTCGCTGCGGACGGCACGCTGGCATGGGCACGTGCGTTACTGGACGGCAGCGTCGTTCCGGCAACCAAAGGGGCACTGGCGGAGGCACAACGAAGGTTGGCAACGGCGCCAAGGTGATGGTCGTGGTCGATGGCACTGGCGTGCCCATCGGCCTGCACGTGGCGAGCGCACACCCGCACGACCGCACCCTGGCTGAAGCGACGGTGCGGACCATGCGTGTGCCACGCCGACGCGGCCGGTCCAGCACGCGACCGAACGAACTGGTGGCAGATAAAGCCTACGACAGTGCAGCGTTGCGCAACGACCTGCGTCGGCGTGGGATCACACCCACCATGCCATCTCGTGAGCGGCGCAACCGTCAGCGTCCCACGCGCGGGCGTCCGCTGCGTACCGGCGCACGCTATCAGCATCGCTGGAAGGTCGAGCGGTGCGTCGCATGGATGGACAATGACCGTCGGTTGGTGGTGCGCTCTGATCGTTATCTGCATAGCTCTCGTGCGTTCTGTCTCGTCGCTATCATGTTGTGGTGCGTTGACCGAATTTTGAAATGAGTTCTA
>ENA-ORXB01000923-ORXB01000923.1-sediment-metagenome-genome-assembly--contig:-NODE-923-length-43954-cov-28.799599_pt1 | contig 43954 bp, 34 predicted proteins | sample MGYA00237863_ERZ511475 | MGnify/ENA primary metagenome ERZ511475 (study PRJEB26305, sample SAMN06343858) | sediment metagenome | isolation source: hot spring sediment | place: Canada: British Columbia... | reverse complement strand
AGACGCCTCTCCCTGCCAGGGAGAGGCCGGCGCGCAGCGCCGGGTGAGGGTCGATCCTGTCGTCGTGCGACCTCTGAAGGGCCACGTCGTCTGTCATCGCGCCCCGCGCCCGGCAGCGGCGATTCCATCGCCGTAGATCGCCGTGGCACCGTCGTGCACACCAGCCGCATGTGCCCCAACGCGGCGACCGTACGTGCGCCGTACCCAACGGGCGACCCACCGGGTCGCCCCTACATTGCCCTACGGCAAGGTTCAGGATCGTTCGAACCACGCGCGTTTCCGTCTCGCGTAGGGGCACGGCGATGGCGTACCCCTGAAACGATCGCACACACGCGGGTGTCCGTCACCACGTTTGCATCGCGGACATCGCGGGACGTCGTAGGGGCGGTTCGCGAACCGCCCCTACGACAGAACGAACGCGTCGTTCGGTCCGTGGCCGGGCGCGGTGTGCGGCGGTACGCGCGTTTCCGAACCCGCACCTATCGCCCGGTTGCTTGCAGGGTGGCGGCGAGTCGGACCGTCAACGCAACGCCAAAGCACAGGGCGGGATAGACCCACATGGCCGGTGCGAGTCCGACGAACTCCGCAGCAATCGCCGCTACCCACGGGAATACAACTTGCCCCGCGCCGGCGCCTGCCAACAAGAGCCCTGTGCTTCGGGCCAGTGCGTCCGGGTACCAGTGTCCCGCCAGCGCGAGAATTCCGGGAAAAATCCCGGCAAGAGCGGCCCCAAATCCCGCACCTGCGACCCAAAACCATGCGGGGCTCGGAGCCAGCAGGCAAACGCTTGCCAGGCAACCTGCCGCCACCGAGAGGCCGCCGATGAACCGGGCGCTACTGCGGCCGGGCGCGAGCACACCGAGGGTGAGCCGGCCAGTCGTCAAACCGGCCCAATACAACGCCAGCCCGCTGCCGGCTGCGGGCAGCGAGGTGCCAAGCGTCGTGGTCAGATACTTCGTGTACCAGCTCCCGAACCCAATTTCGGCTCCGACGTACATTCCCATCGCGACGGCAAGCATCACCACCGACAATCTGGGTCGCGCCGGAACCGTCGCTAGCGCGACTCCCGACTCGGCTTTGGAGGGGCGTGATGCTGCAAGCAGCCAGGCGGTGCCGGTCACCGCTGCACACAACGCAGCCGTGGCCCAAAGCCACGGCCAGGGAACCCCACGGTTCGTGGCCCATGTCGCCAGCAGGGGAGTGACGATGCTAGCGACACCGAAAAACAGGTGGGTCAAATTGAGCGTCCGGTTCGGTGTCGGCGACTCGCGCAGCAGCACGGTGTTGGTGCCGACCTCCAAAACGCCAATGCCGAGACCTGTGGCGGCCATGGTAGCCAGCGCGCCGGTCCACGAGCCGCTGACACCAAGTCCGACCAGTGCACATGCTAGGACCAAACACGCGCCGGCAATCTGCCGGTGAGCGGAAACAAGCGGAAAGAAGCGCGGGGCAGCGAGTACAGCGACAAGGTGGCCCAAGGGTTGGGCGGCAAGGAACATTCCCGCATCGCTGAGCGATAGGCCCAGGCGCGCAAAAAACACCGGCAGGAGCGATCCGGGAAGCACCACGGCGATACCGACAACACTGAACGAGAACGCGCCGAGGATGAGCAGGTGCGCTCCGCCCATTGTCGTGCCGGGACCCCGTGCGGCCATCGCAAGCGCCATCCGGTGCAGAAGGAGGGATCGACCTCATCCCACGGCGCGCGGGTCGAAGCGGTCGCGCAAATAGTCGCCGAGGAAGTTGAACGCCATGACCGTAGCGAAAATGAACACTCCGGGAGCGAGCACCCAAGGGTAGCGGGCCAGCACTTGCACGTTGCGCGCTGTGGCAAGCAAGTTCCCCCAGCTTGCGCCGGGCTCTTGAATGCCAAGACCCAAAAGCGACAAGGCGCTTTCTCCGAGAATGAATCCCGGAATGCTGAGCGTTGCCGCGGTGATCGTGTAGCCAAACGTCCCCGGAATGATGTGGCGAACGAGGATGTGGCCGCGCGTCGCGCCTAAGGCGCGCGCTGCCAGCACGTATTCTCGTTCTCGGAGCGACGCGACCATGCCGCGAACGATGCGCGCAAATCCAGCCCAGCGCACAAAACTCATCAGCACGACGATGAGCACGAAGGTGGTTGCTGGATCGATGTTCGGGGGAATGACCGCCGCCAGTGCGAGCAGCAAGTAAAACGAAGGCAACGACATCACGACCTCGACGAGGCGCATGAGCACGTTGTCGACCCAGCCCCCGGTGTAACCGGCAACGCTGCCGACGAACAGTCCGATCGTGAAACTTACGGCGACACCGATCACGCCGATGAACAAGCTAACGCGACCTCCGTGCACGATCCTGGAAAACAAGTCGCGCCCGAGGCTGTCAGTGCCCAGAAGAAAAAACCGAGGCTGCCCTGGTGGAGTGGTAAAGAGCTTGCCGTAAGAAAACAGAACGATCGGTACGCGCTCACTCAGGTCTTCCTCGTATCTCCGATCGATCGGATCTGCGAGCCGTTGCGGATGCGTGTAAAAAATCGATTCGTTCCATCGCCACGGGGGGTTCACGTGCAGGCTCGACGGGGGGCAGTGCGGGAAGGTACGCAGTTGCTCGGTGTAATCGTACGGCGCCACCCAGGGGGCAAAAATCGCCATGGTGTAAAACACGAGCAGTACGGTGGCGCTCGTGTAGACGAGGATCCCCGGTCGCTTTTGGCCCCAGCGCGCGTTCCGCGATGCTGTCCGTGTCTTCGCCATGGATCGTCCCGAACACGCTCCGTGAGGTTCAGCCTTCTCGCTGCAAGCGCGTGAAGTCGATGCGCGGGTCGACCACGGTGAGCAGCAAATCCGCCAGCAGGTTGCCGATCAACAACAGCAGCGAACCAATGAGGATGGAACCCATGACGACGTAAGTGTCGAGTTTTTGCACGGCCTCGAGAATCAGCGTTCCCATGCCTTGCAGGTTCATGACCGCTTCCACCAAGGCCGCGCCGCCCAATAGTTCGCCAAGCTCGGCGCCCGCCAAGGTGACAAACGGGTTCAACGCGTTGCGAAGAATGTGGCGTCCAACCACGCGCGACTCCGGCAAGCCTTTGGCGCGCGCGGTGCGCACGAAATCCGCTTGTTTGATTTCCAAAATGTTGGCGCGCATCAGCCGCATGAGACTGGCAAGTCCTCCGGTTCCCAGGACGAGAGCCGGCAACACCAAGTGGCGGGCGCGGTCGACGATTTTGCCCCACCAGTCGAGTTGATCGTAGTCCACCGAGATGGTGCCGCCGACGGGAAACCATCCCGTTTGCAAGGCGAGGTACATGAGCAGAAAGGCAAAGAAAAAGCTCGGAAGCGACATCCAAAAGAACGCGGCGAACGACAGGCTACGATCGAGCCAGGAGTGTGGCCGCAGGGCCACCAAGATTCCCATCGGAATCGCGAGCCCCCAGGACACGAGCATGCTGGTCACCGCCAAGATAACGGTATTGCCGACCCGCATGCCGATTAGATCCGTCACGTTTACCCGGTACGCCACCGACATCCCGAGGTCGAAGTGCAGGACCCGCCACAGCCACTTGGCGTACTGGACGAGGAGCGGGTCGCCGTAGCCGAACTGCTCTTCGAGTTGGCGGATGAGTTCCGGCGAAATTGCCGGGTTCATGCGCAACTGGGTGAAGAAGTTTCCCGGGGCCAAGCTCATCACGAGGAACGAAAGAAACGTGATGCCAAGGAGCAGCGGAATCATTTGCAGTAAACGCCGCAGTACGTAGCCTGCCATGTTTCCTCCACCTCGGTGCTGCTTGCCTGTCGCGCGCGCAGAGTGCGGCGCGTGCGGTGCCGCAAATTACTCCGCGAACCGGATCAACTCTGGCCGGTAAAGGCCCCAAACGGTGGGCCGAAAGTTTTGCAAGGAGTTGCGGTAAGCGACAAAGCGCAAGTCACGCACCGTCATGATGATCGGCAGCTCTTCGTGCAAGATTTCTTGAATGCGCCAGTAATACTGCCGGCGCTTTTGCGGATCGAGTTCGCGCGACCCTTGATCCAGAAGCTGGTCGATTTCTGCCTCCCAGGGCGTCGCTGGCTCGGGTTGATTGGGGTGCCAGAAGTGCAGGTTCCCGCTCGAGCGCAGGAAATTGGCACTGTTGTTCGGCTCGATCGTTCCCGTGAAACCGATCAGAACAGCGTCCCAGTCGTAGTTCATGCTGAGCTTTTCCACGAGCGTTTGGAAATCCAGCGGACGGTAGTTCACCTTGATGCCGAGCTTTGTCCAATCCTCCTTGAGAATCGAGCACATCTTTTCGCGCACTTGGTTCCCGGCGTTGGTGGTGAGGGAGAACTCCAGCACGTTGCCGCGCGAGTCTTCGCGCCAACCGTCGCCATCGCGGTCTTTGTATCCCCCCTCTTCCAGCAACTGCCGAGCGCGGTCGAGGTCGTACTCGTAATCCTTCAAATTCGGGTTGTGGTAGAGTTTGTTCGCCGGCGAGATTTCTGCCACCGCCGGCTTGCCGTAGCCGTTGAGGCAATTGACGATCATCGACTGTTTGTCGATGGAGTGCGCGATCGCGCGCAGGAAGTTGCGGTCGGTAAACCAGTCGAGCCGGGGATCGCGCTTGCCGTTGCGTACGTAGTGTGCGGGGTTGCGGTTGAAGGCGACGAACGTAGACCCCGGATCGATGCCCACTTCGTCGACGGAGATGCGAAGCGAATCTGCCTTTTGCCGTAGCTCGGCAATTTCTTCCGGGCGGGGGTAGTGCACGTCCGTCTGGCCAGCCAAGAATTTGAGGTACGTGGTGTCTTGGTCCGGCACGATCATTTGCACCCGGCCAGGCAAGTACGGCAGCGGCTGCCCGTCGTCGTCGCGCATCCAGTAATCTGCGTTGCGTTCGAACTGGATGAACTGTGCGGGAACGAAACGTGTCATTTTGTACGGACCCGTGCCGACGAGCTTTTCCGGTGGAGTGTCGATCGCCCACTGCTGGGCAAAGGTTCCGTTTTGCAGCGCCGGCTCGAGAATGTGCTTGGGAATAATCGGGATGCCAATGGCATTGATGAGTGGCGCAAACGGCCGGGGGAGGATGACACGAACCGTGTAGTCGTCGATCGCGGTCAACTTGATCGGCTGCCCATCGACCAGCAGGACATGTTTGAAGCTGTTCGGGACGCGATCATCGAACACCACTTGGAACGTGAACACCACGTCGGCGGCGGTAAACGGTTGGCCGTCGAACCAGCGCACGTTGCGGCGGAGATGGAACGTCCACTGCGTGCCCGTGCTGTCCACCTCCCAGCGCTCTGCCAGCAACGGCTCCTGCTCGGTGGTCAGGGGGTTCGTCCGCACTAGCCCTTCGAACACATCCCCAGTGGCCGCACTCGAGGCTGCATCGACCGAAAGGATGGGATTGAACGTTTTGGGGTCGCTGATCGTGGCTGTGGTCAACAGTCGAGGTTGGGCTTTCCTTGGTGATGGGTTGTCGGAGCTACTGCGCGTACAACCAGCAGCGAGCAGTCCTGCTGCGAGAAGCACCAGCACGTGCCGCACTAGTCGACCTCCTGGGCATCGAGATCCACGACACGCGCGTCCGGCGGCGCAACCAGTTGGAACACCCCGTGCGGTAAGGCAGGGTTCACTTCCACATCGCTCAATTGCAAGGCGACGCTGCGGCGGTATCGGGGCACTTCGATGACGATCGACTTTGCAGCGGGCGGCACGGTTTCGTGTGTGTACTCCAAGTAACGAGCGCGCCAAAGCACTTCCCCGTCCACAACTCCCAGCTCTTCCACTTCCTGGGGAAGCCCGCGGGAATCGAGCGCCACGAGCAACGCGCCGCGACCAGCGGTGTCTTGGCGGAGGCAGGTGGCCGAAGTTGTTTCCGAAGGGCAGGGCGCGAGTTCGGCGCTTTGCGCAGCGGGTGTTCCCAGGAGAACGTCGATCAGAGTTTCCACCGGCATCCACACGCGCGTGTATCGCCACAGGTTTTCTGCCGAGGCGAGCCCTTCGAACAGGGTACGCTCTTCCGGCCAGTAGGCGACGAGGTGGCCACCTTGTGCGGTGAGCACGAATGCCGTGCCAAGCATGGAAAGCACCTCGACGCGAATTTGGTCCGGACGCGCCACCACCACGGCCTGGCGCGAGGAGTGGCGTTCCTGCGGGTCGGTGTACCGCACCTTGGCGAGTGCCCGCAGGCTCCGAAGTGCTCGGCCGCGCTCGGCAAATGCGGCCGCGACTTCTTTCGGGTCCGCCAACGGAGCCGCGATGGTTCGTGGCGCTGGCCCCCGCGCAGCGCATCCCACAGCAAGGGCGCCAAGCAGGAAGGTGGCAGCACCCACGCGGGAGCGGTGCCAGGTCACGGTGTCGCTCCTTTCTCTCCGTGTTGTTCGGCGGTTTCCGGCTTTGCTCCAAGTGCTTCGATCTTGCTTTGCAGGCGGCGGATTTGGTCGCGGTCCTTGGCCCGCTTGTACGCTTGCTGGAAGAGGTTCAGCGCTTCTTGGGTCCTGCCGACCTTCAAGTAGGCATCGGCCAGATGCTCGGTAATGGTAGGGTCGTCGCTGACCAACTCCAGCGCACGCTCGAGGAGTTCGATTGCTTTCGTGTAGTCTCCGCGCTGGTAGTACACCCAGCCTAAGCTGTCCACGTAGTACCCGTCGTTCGGCTCGATGCGCAGTGCCCGTCGGATCAGGTCTTCCGCCTCGTCGAGGTTCACGCCTTGCTCGGCAAACGTGTAGCCCAAGTAGTTCAGTGCGGGGGCATTGTTGGGGTTGAGCTCGATCGCTTTGCGCATGTGCCGGATGCATGCCTCTTTATCCTTGGCCTCGTCGTACAGGGCCCCGAGGGTAAAGTGGTAGCGGTCGTTGTCGGGCTGCTTTTGCACCAGTTCCTCCAGGATCTGGATAGCTTGCTGGAGGTTGCCCTTCTCCCGGTACAGCGAGGCGAGGAAGGTACGGAGCTCGTCGCTGTCCTGCTTTGCTTCCAGGGCACGCTGCACGGCCGCGATCGCTTCGTCCAAGCGCCCTTGTCGCTGGCGAATCCCAGCAATTTGCGTTTGCGCGTCGGCGTAAAACTCCGAGTCCCGAGGGATCTGCTCGAACTCCACCACGGCGCGATCGAAATCGCGCAAGTCGGTGAACACGGTTCCGAGGTAGTAACGCACACGGTAGTTTTGCGGGTCGGCGGCAAGCACCAACGAAAACTCGGTAGCGGCTTTTTCTAGATCGCCTTTCTCGTAGTAAATGAGGCCAATCTTGGTGCGGGTGTCCTGCGGATCCGTCTCGATTTTTTCCAGTTCTTTGAACTCCGAGAGCGCCTCGTCGAGTCGATTTTGTCCGACGTAAAGGCCACCAAGGCGCCGCCGAACCACGGCGCTGTGCGGATCGGCCTGGAGCATGCGCTGATAGATTTCGATGGCTTGCTCCGGCTTGTTTTGCAGTTGGTACAACTCGGCAAGGTCGAGCAAAAGGTTCTCGGTGTTGGGACTCAGCCGCAGCGCTTCCTTGAAGGCGCGTTCCGCAGCGGCGAAGTCTTGTTTCGCTGCGTACACGCGCCCGAGATACGCGAAGGCGAGAAAGGAGCTCGGATTGAGCTTCGTCAGCCGATCGAGCACTTCGATGGCGGCGTCGTAATTCCCTTGCTTCGCGTGCAGGGCCCCAAGAAACAAGTGTGCCTCTTGGTTCGCGGGCTCGAGCTGCAACACGGCTTCGTATTCCCGTTGCGCGGCTGCTTCGTCGCCGATTGCCGAGTCGATGCCTGCCAAGAGCAAGCGCGAATGCGTATCGGTGGGGTCGAGATCCACCGCTGCCTGGAGTTGCTCACGAGCCTCCGCAAGCTTGCCGAGCCGCAAGTACAAGAGGCCAAGGCGCCGGCGCAAGAAGGGAGAGTTCGGGTCGGCTGTGGCCGCGGCTGCGAGTTCGCGCGACGCCACTTCCAACTCGCCTTCCTGAAGGGCCAGTTGCGACTTGAGAAAGTGGCTGAGTGCCTTTGCCTCTGGTGGAATGGCGACTCCACGCTGCACATCCGAGTGGCCGAGTTCCACGGCCCAAGGAAACGACTGCCACGGGTCCACCGGCTTGCGCACCAGCGCGCACCCCGACAATAGCAACGAAACCGCGGTCCAGGTGGCAGCGACCCAACTCAGTGTGGAGGCGAAGCCAAGGCGCAATGGCATATGAACGAGCACGGCTAGCACATTCCCAGTGACCCTTCTATGCGTAGCTGACTAGACGAGCGTGAGGAGCGATGCGAGATGGCGGAAGCGACAACCACGGAACAAGTTTGGGGCCCGGAGCGTGCGGGGGGACAAGGACTCGATCCGGAACAACAGGAGTCCGGAGAGCGAGCATTGCTTGCACTGCTTGACGACCCGGAAGTGCGGGACCATGTCGATCTCGTGCTGACTTGCCGCGGCGATACCTACGAAGTGTGGTCGCGTCGCGGTCTCTTGCGGTTTCAGCGGTTGTGTCGTGGAGGGGCCCAGGCATTTCGCGTCGTCGAACAAGTCGGTGCCAACCCGGTGGCGCGCACAGAGGTGGACCTGGTCGCCTCCATCGAAGAGGAATGCGCCGCGGCGACCCGCTCGGGTTTTCCGACGGCCGACGCGAACGCTGCGTTTATCGAGCCGGAGGAACTGAGTTACCCATTCGCGCTCGAACGGATTGCCCAGTTATTCGATAGCCCCTTCACCGGCGACTTGGTGGTCAGCCCCAAATGCTACGCGTTTGGCGTTCAGCTTGGACAGCACGGAGCGTTGGACGTTTTGCAATCGCGCGCACCTCTGGTGTTTGCCGGGCCGGGAGTGGTGCCCGGGACGTATCTCATGCCCGTGCGTCACGTGGACATTGCCCCGACCATTTGCCACCTGATGGGCTTTCCGCTGATCGACGGGCGCGATTGGAGCGGCCGCCGCGCCTCCGCGCGCGGGGCGGAGCCGGACGTGTACCTCGAACGGCAAGATGGGCGCGTGCTGCAAGAAATTCTCCGGGCAAACGGCAGCGCTCGTCCCGAACGTGTGTACCTGATCGTCTTCGACGGGCTCAGCCATTCGGAACTGATGTATCTCTGGGCCACCCGCGACCCGGCGGTGCGCAACCTTCGGCGGTTGCTCGACCGTAGCGCGTGGTTTGCCTACGGCTCCGTGGTGAACTTTCCCAGCATCACATGGCCGAGCCATAGTACGATTCTCACGGGGGCTTGGTGCGGCCACCACGACATCGTCAACCCCACGTATTACGACCGAGCCCGTCGGCAGCCGTTGGCTCCGCAAGCACAAGGGATGCTGACCGAGGGATTTCTCGGCAACGCTGTGGAAACATTGTACGAGGCTTTTCGCCGCGTGTACGGGCCGCACGCGTTGACCGTGAGCATTCACGAGCCGCAAAGCCGTGGTGCCCAGCACGCCGCGCTGGAGCAACGGGTGCTCGGGCCGCGAGACCGCTTGCGCGCTTATACGCGCGAATTCCTGGACCACATCGACCCGCGGTATCAGGCGGAGGGAAAAGACAGCGTGTACCGCGAAGCCGTGCTGGATGCCCGCGGGCTAGCGCAACTGCTGGCGTTGCTCGACGATCCTGCGTTGCCTCCGCCCGTATTCGTAGCGCACGAGTTCGCTTTGACCGACGGCGCTGGCCACGAATACGGCCCGCACGGTGCTGGTTTGCGCGCGGCGGTGGCGGAGACCGACCGGCGCTTGGGCATCGTGCTGGACGTGCTGGAGCGCAAAGGGCTGTCGAAGTCGACCTTGTTCGTGATCACGTCGGATCACGGCATGGCGGCTCAACGGGTCGAACTGCGAGCCAATCCGGCACGCCATCCGGAACGCATGGGCATGAGCACGATTACAGGGGAGCCGATGATTTGGTTGCGCGACCTGGCCATCCGTGTCGAGCGTGCTCCCGACGGGCGCACGGCGCGCGTGTTCGTGTTCGATAACGATGCGGACTCGAACGATGAGCGGCTTCCGGTCGAAGGTGCCGAAGTGCGCGTGACAGCCGGCGCCGATCGGCTGGTGGCACATCTCAGAACCAACGCAGCCGGAGTGGCTGGGTTTGCAATTCCGGCGGATCGCAGTGCAGCCGAAATCGCTGTGTCCATCCGGCATCCTGATTACAATCCGCGACACGTGCTTCTCGACGGGCGCTCGTTAGCGCCGAGCGCACGGGAGCGTTTGTTCGGGAGCTTGCGCTAATCCCGGGATGGCAAACGAATCTGGCTACGAGCCGTGCTGGCTGCCGGGCTCCTTCGCGACGGCATCGGCTTGCTTTGCGAAGTGTGCTGCTGCGCATGGCAAATGCGCGTAGCAGGCGAGCAACCTGCCCTCACCAGCGGGAGTAAGGGCGGTTTTCGGGCGGTTGCTTCCTCGCTGCGAGGGCAGCATGCGACCAGTGAGCAAAGGGCGCGGTCGCACACCGGTAGGACGCTTCTCTTGGCGCAACGGCAAGTTCGTTCGACCCTTGCGGACACGATGGTCACGCCCAGTTCGGGCACTCGCCTGCGCACGACAAACGCAAACTCTCCTGGATCGTGGAGGGTCCGGCAAGAACGGACGAATTCCCGGTCGGCACCCGCGGCTCACAAATGGGGCTCGAGAGCATCGACGACCCAGACATCTCCCTGTTCCTTGTGCAAGAAAAAGCGCCATGCGCCTTGGTCGCTCCGCGCGTAGAGTTCATGGGTCGACACTCCGTTGTGGGGGCTCGCCAAGCGCGTAAACTTTCGGGCAGCTCTCAGGGGCGTGCGAGTATCAACGTACGCGGCAAATTCGTCGAGGGCGGCATTGGCAAGCACACGGCGTTGCCGCGGAAGTTTGCGAACGGTGTCCCGGACACTTTCCTTTACCCGGATCCGGCTCGACAGCGGCGGCAACAGCTCGTCGCCAAGCACGCGATCGCGCACCTGGTTCCACACCATTTCGCCCCAGACGCTCAAGGTCGCCTCGTTGTCGACTACGAGGAACAGAGATTCGGGAGCGTCACGGATCTTTGAGATGGGTAGCGAGTACCCTGCCGCTAGCCGTCGGAATAGGTCCAAGTGGGCTCGAACTGTCTCCTCCAACGCGAGCGTCAGCGGCAACCGAGGGATTTCGATGAGTTCTGTCGACCCCTCGAACAGGAACACGCACCGATCCGCGAGTACCGACCCGAGGGCTTGCAAGTACGCGTTCAGCGCCTTGAAACCGCCTGTGAGGTGAAACACCACGCGCCAGCCTTTCTTGCGATACGCGTCGAAGTCGTAATCGACGAGCCATTTCGTGAGATCGCTCACGGCTGCAGCGAAGTCCTCCCTGCTGTTGGTTCGCAAGCCGGTCGCACTTTGCAGGTGAACGGAGTGGTGGTCTCGCCGTTCGAGCCAATCGCGCAAAAGTTCGGCACAACGGGTTCCGATCGCAGTTTCAGTGTGGATCAGAACGTGCTGAAGGGCATTTGCGTGCCAGCGTTCCCGCACTGCTTCGATGCCGTTGATCTCTGCACTAAGTTCGCGCAGCCGCTCGAGCGGCTCGCGGGTAAGCAGCTCGCGAGCAATAGATGACAGTCGCTCGAGCCGGTCGTAGTGCTCCCCTTCGAGGCGTTGGCTGTTGGCGTGCAGCGTAAGCCAGCGCCGATCCGTTTCGTCGCCTGCGTGCTGCAAAATACTGCTGCCGCAGGTCGTGATCACCAGGAGATTGTGGAACGCACGTGCTTGCTTTCCCATGGTGGCATCTGTGCCGGCATGTATCGCGGGGCAGAGTCACCGAGCAACCGCCGGGAAGGCACAAGTGAAAGAATTCTCCCTCGCTCGGCGGCTCCAGCCCACGGGAGCAATCGTGGCGGATGTCGTTCGGGTTGTCGCTTTCGGGGAAAAACGCTACACACGCGTGCCGCGCGAAAGTGGCGGAACTGGCAGACGCGCAGGACTCAGGATCCTGTGGGGTAACACCCGTGGGGGTTCAACTCCCCCCTTTCGCACTACGGCGGGGCTTTCGGACGCCAAGGGCGCAGGTTTGGGGTAAGCCTCCTGCGCCTTCCGCTGCCCTTGCTCTCCGCCTTGGGGAGGCCCTGTGCTGATCGCTGGGGTGGATGCCGCGTACTTGCCCGCCGACGAAGCGGTGGTCGCTGCTGTGGTCCTGTGGGATCGCCTTACCGAACGGGTCGTCGAACACCACGTAGCCGTCGCAGCTCGCCCTCGAGCCTACCAGCCCGGGAACTTCGCCGTGCGGGAGGCAGAGGCGATCCTCGCCGTGCTACGCGCGCTGAAGCGTCGGCCCGCCGCGATCCTGTGCGACGCGCACGGGCGGGCGCATCCGCGACGATGGGGTCTCGCGTGCGAGGTGGGCGCAGCCGTGGGCTTACCCACCATCGGTTGTGCCAAAACGGTGCTGTGCGGGAGCTATGCGCAGCTACTACCCGACCGCGGAGCCACGGCGGGCATTTTCGACCATGGAGAGCTGATCGGGCAAGCCGTGCGCACGCAAACTCGCGTGCGGCCCGTGTTCGTGAGCGTGGGTGGATCGATCGAGCTGGACGAAGCCGCGCACTTGGTGTTGGCTGCGGCGCCAAGGTTTCGTGTTCCCGAGCCTTTGCGCCACGCTCACCAGCGGGCGAGGCAGGTCGCGAAGATGTTGCTGGCTCGCTGGCCGGCGACGGAGTAGGGTAGCTGCGTAATGGAGAGCCCTCGTCGGAAAACCCTGTCGGTTGCGTATCTGGCGCTGTTGACGGTGGCGCGCCTCGCCCACGCGCAAGTCGTGACCGTAGAGCCCATCCGCGCCCAGCCTGGCGAACGCGTGCTTGCTCGAGTGGTGTTGCTTCCGGAGGGGACGAACACCGCGGCGCTGCAGTTCGAGATGGGATTCACGGAAGCATTCGTCGTTGCGGAGCGCCGTGGGGGCGTGCCCAGTTGTACGGTGAACCCAGACATTCAACGCACCGCAAGCGCGACCGCCTTTATTCCATCCGGGTGCACGCCCGGAACCGAGGGAAATTGCTCCGGGCTCAAGGTGGTGGTGTTCGATTTTTTCGACCGTACACCGATCCCTGAAGGAACGATCCTTACTTGCGATATCGAGGTGCGAGCAGAGGTCGCTGAAGGCACCTATTCCGTTCCCGTAGCCAAGGTGATCGCCTCGGATCCCGCTGGGATGCTCCTTCCTGGCGCGCGCGGGATCGATGGCGTACTGGAAATACGGCAGAACGAACCGACGCCGACGTTCACGGTGACGCCGCTACCCACAGCCACACCGGAGCCGACACCCGCTCCGCTGTGTCCGGGCGATTGCAACGCCGACGACCAGGTAACCATCGACGAACTTGTGGCCATGGTCGCAGTTGCGTTGGACGAGCGGTCTCCGCAGTGTGTCGCCGCCGACCTGAACGGCGATGGGCTCGTAACCATCGAGGAAATCATCGCTGCTGTGCACTCGGCCTTGTACGGCTGCCCGTGAGACCGGGAGCGTTCACGCCAACCGCTGGCAGCGCGGCACTCAAGGCAACAGCACGATTGCGCCTGTCGTCGATCGACCTTCCAGAGCCTCGTGGGCGCGCGCGGCTTCGCGAAGCGGGAGCCGCAACCCGATGCGAATGCGCACGGCCTTCGAAAGAACGACGTCGAACAGCTCTTCTGCTGTGGCCAGAAGTTCTTCGCGAGTCGCCGTGTACGTGGCCAAGGTCGGGCGGGTGAGGTACAGCGAACCGCGTAATGCGAGTTGCTGGATGTCGAATGGCGGTACAGGGCCCGACGCGTTACCGAAGCTGACCATGAGCCCGCGTGGGGCCAGGCAGTCGAGGGAGTCGAAAAACGTGGCCTTGCCCACGGAGTCGTAAACCACCGGCACCCCTTTGCCGCCGGTAAGCGCACGCACGCGCTCGGGTACCCGCTCGCGCGTGTACACGATGGTATGGGCGCAACCAAGTTCGCGCGCCAAGGCCGCCTTTTCGTCCGAGCCCACCACTCCAATCACTTCGGCGCCCAAGTGCTTGGCCCACTGGCAGGCAATCGATCCGACACCTCCGGCCGCGGCGTAAAAGACGATCGTGTCTCCGGGCTGAACGCGGTACGTGCGCCGGAGAAGATACTGTGCGGTCATGCCTTTCAGCATCATGGCGGCCGCCTCCTCGTCGCTGATTCCGGGAGGCACACGTACGAGACGCTCGGCGGGCATGCAGCGCCATTCGGCGTACCCGCCAATGGGTAGACTTGCGTACGCGACACGGTCGCCTGGGCTCACTTCGGTCACGCCTGGGCCAATGGCCTCTACCACGCCCACCGCTTCCATCCCGATGCCCGAAGGAAAGCTTGGCACAGGGTAAAGGCCGGTGCGGTGGTACACGTCGATGAAGTTCACGCCAATCGCGGTTTGCCGCAAAAGGGCCTCACCCGGGCCCGGGGCCGGCACCTCGACTTCTTCCCAGCGCAACACCTCGGGGCCGCCAGTGCGCTCGAATCGAATCGCATGAGCACGCATGGGTTACCTTTGTAAGCGGGCGAGCGGTTCGGCACAACCGCGTTCGCGGTACTGTTCTGGGGTCAGTCCGCGGCCGAACTCCGCCAACAAGCGGTACAAAGCACAGCGCTCGCGGTCGTCGCGGAAACGCGGGTCGCTCGCGATGGCCGCCAGCAATTCTTGGCGACGCACCACTTCGTTGCTCATGCGCAAGCCACCTCCGTTTGGAGTGTCGAAAATCAGGAACTTCGGAGCCTCGGGGGTTGTAGGATCCCAAGGGAGCCAAGGCACCAGATCGTCGTTCCGGCCGCGTCCGGGTGCTCCACGCCAGGCAAATTCCGCCCAGTACGACATCATGGCTGCGCTCAACGCCCTACGGCCCGGCTCGTTTTCTTTGGTAAACAACAGTCCGCTGGCGCGGCCGAGGTCGAAGTGCCCGAACACGAAGGGGATCTCCAACCCGTGCGCAGCTCCCAGCAACGTAGCCAGATCGACTCCGAGGCGGCGAGGTTCTTCGTCCCAGTCGAACCGATACACGAACACCGAAGGCCCTTGCACGGCACGCATCCGCTCCGCTGGTTCGTCGGCGCCCGTGGCCTTCCACATGCGCGACGCATACTCGCTGAACAACTCGTACAGCCGAGGATCACGAATACGCGGGAAGATCCACAGGCGATACTGAACCAGTTCGGGACGTTGCGAGAAAAACAGCTTCATTTCATCGCGGTTGGTTCCCAAGATCACCGGCACTTGCTGGTACTGCCCTTGCGCGAGCAGCTCGAGCGGGTCTTCCGCCGGAAGCACAGTGCCATCCCGGAACACAAGCGGCATGCGAATCATTCCTGCGGGTCCTGGCTCGTAAAGCGAGAGGAGGTCCCCAGCCGGGAGCGCACGGAGTCCCTCAGCAATCTCCTGAGGTGTCGCGCGTGCGAGGCGCGTGCGGGCTTGCGTGGGCGAGCGGGTTTCCAGCTCGAGCCAGCGCAAAACCACTGCCGTCGAGGTGTGCGGTCCTTCCCCCTGTTCTCCTTCTTCAGGAGCGGAGAAGCGCATGCCTCCGCTCTGGACAATGGCGCGCTGAAAGAGCCCGCGAGCTAGCGGCGAGAGCAGCAGCGTGAAGACGTTCGTGCCGCCTGCGGACTCCCCAAAAATCGTCACGTTGTCTGGGTCGCCGCCAAAAGCGGCGATGTTCCGGCGCACCCATTGCAGTGCGGCGATCAGGTCGAGCGTGCCAAAGTTGCCGGATGCCTCGATCGGGTCGGCAGCGCCGGCGCGGATCGCCGGATGCCGGAACCACCCGAACGGACCGAGGCGATATTGCACCGCGACCACGAGCACTCGATGCGCGCTCGCTAAGTGTCCGCCGTGGTACAGCTGTGAAGAGCCAATGGTGTTTCCACCTCCGTGAATCCACACCATCACGGGTAGGCGAGACCCACGGCTCAGGTCGTCCGCGCTTAGCCGCGGGCTGTAGAGATCGAGCGTGAGACAATCCTCGCTCCCGGCGGGTTTGCCAGTCCGGCCGGGAACGCCGCCAAAGCGACTCGGGTACTGCATGCATGGCGCCCCTGGCACAACTGCTTGCCGTGGCTCGTTCCACGATGGCAACGGTTGCGGGGCGCGCCAGCGCAGGGGCCCCACAGGCGGTTGCGCGTAAGGGATTCCAAGCCACGCGAAACTGTCGTACTGGTCGCGGATACCGACGACCGGCCCCGCCGGCGGATTGCGCAAAGTTTCCGGGGCCGGCTCTCCACCTCGGCTCGGTCCTCTGCTGCACGCTAGCAGCGTGAATACCGGGAACACGAGGCCGAGAAGGAAAAGCCAATTCTGTTCGCGTCGCAGCGCGAGGAACGGGGGCGTAGCGACCGCGCGTGGTGTTTGACCCTGGAGTCGATGGGCACGAGGAAAGAAACGCATGCGTGCGTCCCTACCACCAACGGGGCGTCCGTGCACCTCCGGTTGACAGGACGCAGTTTTGGGTGCGAGCTTGCACGAGTTTCGAGGAATCGGGCGAGCAAGCACTCAAACTGAAAGGAGATCGGTATGCGACGTATTCCCCCCCGCGGGCGTTCGAAGGCCGAGATTTTGCGGGATCTCGAGCAATTTCGCGCGCATGACGTGGATTGGCGCAGCGGCCGTACGTGGGCCTACGTGTACGATCCTGGTCCTGAGGCCGAGGAGGTCATCAAGGAAGCGTACATGATGTACCTGTCGGAAAATGGCCTCGATCCCACGGCCTTCCCCAGCGCGCTGCAGCTCGAGCGCGAACTTGTTGCCATGGCTGCGAGCCACTTGCGTGGCGACGAGAACGTGGTGGGCAATTTCACCTCCGGAGGCACCGAAAGCATCCTTCTTGCGGTCAAGACCGCGCGCGACTGGGCGCGTGCCGAGCGGCCGCACATCCGGGAGCCGGAAATTGTGTTGCCGGTGACCGCGCATGCGGCCTTCCAAAAAGCCGCGCATTACTTTTGCCTCAAACCGGTTTTGGTGCCGGTGGATCCGCGTACGTTCAAAGCCGATCCAGAGCGAATGGCGGCAGCGGTCACTCCGAACACCGTGCTCATCGTGGGGTCCGCTGTTTCGTACGCTCACGGTGTGGTCGACCCGATCGTCGAGCTCGGGAAAATTGCCCAGGAGCGCGGTGTGCTCTTGCATGTCGACGCGTGCATGGGGGGCTTTCTTCTTCCCTATTTCCGCAGGTTAGGAGCCCCCGTGCCGGACTTCGAATTCCACGTGCCCGGAGTCACATCGATCTCGATGGACTTCCACAAGTACGCGTTTGCAGCCAAGGGTGCGTCGGTCATCTTGTATCGCAATGCGGAACTCCGCCAGTACCAGATTTTCACCTGCGCCACTTGGACTGGCTACACCATGATCAACCCGACGGTGCAAAGCACCAAGTCGGCGGGTCCGATGGCCGCAGCGTGGGCAGTTTTGAACTTTTTCGGCGACGAAGGCTACCTGGAGCTTGCACGGAAGGTGCTCGAAGCCACGCGGTACATTGCGCAGGAGATCGAGCGCATCCCTGGGCTGCGCCTGCTTGGCCAGCCGGAGATGAACTTGATCGCCTTTACCTCCGACGAAGTGAACGTGTTTCAGATCGTGGACGAAATGAAGGCCCGCGGCTGGTACGTGCAGCCGCAGCTCGGATTCGGAGGCTCCAAGGAAAACATCCACTTGTCGATCAACCCTGCCAACGTGAGATGGGCGGATGCGTTGCTCGCCGACTTGCGGGCGAGCGTGGAAGCGGCCCGCCAGGGGAGCGCCGAGGATTTGGGTGCCTTGCGCGAGTGGCTTGCGGGTGTGGACTGGGAACACCTGACCCCCGAAGCCTTGCGGAACCTGTTGTCCATGGCGGGGGTCGGAAGTGGTCTCCCGCAGCGCATGGCCGCGATCAGCACCTTGCTGAACCAGTTGCCTCCCGCGGCAGCAGAGAAATTGTTGACGGCGTACTTCAACGATTTGTACCGGCCTGCTGGGGACCCGAGCCGTGGTTGAGCGCCGAAGACGAAGCGGAGTGGTGTGGCGGCTGATCGGGGTTGCCTTTGCTGCCGTCGGTGCGCTGTGCGCACTGTTGCTCGTGCGCGCATGGACCATTTCTTCCCTGCAGCCGACTCCGCAGAAGCTCAAGCCAATCGCCGTCGATGAGCACGGGGCCGCGGAGCGGCTCGCGGGCGCAGTGCGCATCGCGACGGTTTCGGAAAGCGAAACTGCGCCTGTGCGTTCCGAGGAGTTCGCGCGCTTGCATGCGTACTTGAGCGAGCAATTTCCCCGGGTGCACGCCGCCTTGCGAAGGGAAGTGATTGCCGGGCACTCGCTGCTGTACACGTGGGCCGGACGCAACCCTTCGGCCCCGCCGGCACTGCTGATTGGCCATCTGGATGTCGTGCCGGTAGAGCCTGGTACAGAGTACGTGTGGGAGCAGCCGCCGTTTTCGGGCGCGATTGCCGGAGGGTTCGTGTGGGGTCGGGGCACGATCGACGACAAATTCACCGTGCTTGGCTTGCTCGAGGCAGCAGAGGCGTTGCTCGCGCAAAACGTTCAACCGCAGCGCACGGTGTATTTCGCATTCGGCCACGACGAGGAAGTGGGCGGCGACCACGGTGCTGCGGTCATTGCTGCCGAGCTAGAGCGCCGGGGGATTCGCCCCGAATTTGTGCTCGACGAGGGCGGCGCGCTGATGAGAGAGGCCGTGCCCGGGCTCCGTGGACCCTTGGCGTGCATCGGGGTGGCGGAAAAGGGCAGCGTAGGCGTGCGCCTCGAAGTACAAGCAGTCGGGGGGCACTCTTCGGCGCCCCCGCGCCAGACCGCGGTGGGAAAGGTCGCTGCTGCGGTCGCTGCCCTAGAGAGGAACCAGTTCCCTCCGCGGATCACCCCGCCCGTAGCCGAGATGCTGCGCTACTTAGCGCCGGAGCTTCCCTTGGTGCCGCACCGATTGGTGGCCGCCAACCTGTGGTTGTTCGAGCCGTTCTTGCTCCGCGCTCTCACCGGCGAGCCGGCCACGAACGCGAGCGTTCGGACCACCACGGCGGCAACGATGATTGGCGGCGGCGTAAAGGAAAATGTCTTGCCCGCATCGGCTTGGGCGCTGGTGAACTATCGAATCTTGCCCGGAGACAGTGTGGCCTCGGTTCTTGCGCACGTGGAGCGGACCGTGGCGGACCCCGACGTCGCCGTTGCCGCTGCTCCGCGCGCGAGGGAGCCCACCGGGGTTTCTCCGACGACCACTCCAGCGTTTCGCTACTTGAGCCAAACCATCCGCAACGTGTTCCCAGACGCAGTGGTGGCACCGTACCTGACCATTGGCGGCACCGATGTGCGCCATTACTCGCGAGTGAGCCAAAACTTGTACCGGTTCATGCCTTTACAAGCCGACCGCAGCGACTTGGCACGCATGCACGGTGCCAACGAACGGGTCAGCGTGGAGGTGTACCGAAAAGGCGTGGAGTTTTACGCGCACCTCCTGGCCGGCCTGTAAGCGAATCCGCCCGCAAACGTACGGGCACGGCGGTGCCGTGCCCCCGCACCAGCCGGAAACGCGCGTGGTGCAGACGATCCTGCACCCTACCGCCGGGCAATGTAGGGGCGACCCGGTGGGTCGCCCATTGGGTGCCGTGCGCACAGGACCGCGGTGTCGCGTTATGTGGGACCATCGTGCACGAGACGCACCGCGACGCCCTGGGCCCGTTGTGGCAGGATAGGGCAAGGGCAGACGCACAACGGCAATGCAATGAATGTAGGGGCAGGCCTTGTGCCTGCCCACGTTCCAGCCGCATGCCCGTTCCAGTGGAAAAAACCGCCGCTACGAAAACCGTTGCACGCGCCCTCTGTGGCACGCGGGACAACGATTCCGCTGCAGCAGGGCGATCTACGGCGATGGAATCGCCGCTGCCAGGCGCGGGGCGGGATGACAGACCACGTGGACCTTCAGAGGTCGCACGACGAAAGGATCCACCCTCACCCGGCGCTGCGCGCCGGCCTCTCCCTGCCAGGGAGAGGCGTCTTTTCTCTGCCGTGCAACTGCGATGTGCAAACCGTCACTCCGTCGCACCAAGCCACGTCGACTCCTCTCCCTCGCCCTGGCTAGGGCGAGGGAGAGGATGAAAGGTGAGGGAGTGGGTCGAACGTCGATCCACGACGCAACCCACCCTCACCCGGCGCTGCGCGCCGGCCTCTCCCCGCCAGGGAGAGGCGTTTCTTTGTTGCTTCGTTGGAAACAGTCGGCCCCTTTCTGCCCGGTCACTCGACCGAGGAAACCCCTCTCCGCCCCTTTGGGGGCGGAGAGGGTGAGGGTGAGGGTGAGATAGGTTGCTGAACCATCGCACTGCGACGCACCGCGTCGCCCCTACATGCCGTGCACGCAGCCGCGTGCGTTGTACCAGCGAACATCGGCGCCAGCCGGCGTACCAGTCGTAGGGGCGGTTCGCGAACCGCCCCTACAACATGTCTTGGTAACCGTTGCGTTGCGAGACCGGTACGCGCGACCGTGCCGGGGCACGGCGGCGCCGTGGTCCTCCAATTCAATGACGTGCCCCGTACAACATGGGCGCCGTGCCCCAGGGCGTGTTGTTCGGGGACACCGAACATCCGGGCAGGCACAAGGTCGACCTGGATCCGTAGCGTTGCCGCATGGTTCAGGCGGCCGTGGTGGTTGCAAGACTTCGCGCGTTGTGAATATCAGCACCGGCAAAGCGGGAGGGGCTTTCGATGCGTCAAACGAAAATGTGGGTGGTGGCTGCCTGGTGTTTTGTGCTGATGCCGCTGCGTGCTGCTGCGGATGCTTGCGGGGTTGCTTGTATCGAAACGGACACCTGGCGGCTTCGCGGCCAGGCGCAATATCAAACGCGCCTGGAGGGAGTCAGCACGTTTCCGCTCGACCGTTACGGCACGGCGCTCGACCGGAACTTCTTCTTTCTACCGGTGTTGCGTGCTGGAGTCGCGGCCGAAACCCTGGACACCGCAACGCGTCCCTACGTGCTTCAATTCGAATACGAGCACGATCTGGTCACGGGCGTGGAAGACGGCGCCCCTGCCGACCGTCTCGGCGCCGAGTTGCCCTTTGGCCGAAAGAGCCATGCGGAACTGCGACGCCTGTTCCTGCGGGCCACGATTCCATCCGCGTACTTGGTCGTCGGCGGGGGGTACACGATGAGCCATTGGGGGCTTGGCTTGTTGGCCAACGACGGGGCGCATGGGTGGACGAAAAGCAACGCATACTTTGGCGACCCTCGCAGCGGCGACCGGGTGCTGCGCGCAACCGTGGGAACGACGCCGCTCACGAAAGCGAACGTCGTGTTCCGCCTGGCGTACGACGAGGTCGAGGGAGACGATCCGCTGCTGCGGCACGACAGCGCGCAGCAGTACATCGGCAGTGTGCTTGCTGGGTACGGGCTCGCCCATTCCGCAGGCCTCTACGTGGTATACCGCACCCAAGATGCGCGAGTACGCCGTGGCTTCGATGTGGTGGTGTACGATGTGTTTGCCCGCACGGGAAAGAAACTTGGCTGGTACGGCGAAGTGTCGCTGGCTGGCGAAGCGGCCGTGATCCACGGCAGCACGACGCTCGGCCCCACAGTGGACTTCCCAAAGCACGACATTTTGCAAGTGGGAGCTACGCTCCAAGCGCGCTTGGACCGCATAACCCACGGCCTCGCCCTGGATTTCCTGTACGCATCGGGAGACGAGAACTTCGATGACCGTGAGCAGAATGCGTTCAAGGTAGATCCCAACTACGAGTTCGGTTTGTTGCTGTACCGTGTAGTACTTGCTGCGCAGACGGGTCGGGCAGTGGTGACCGCTGCGGACCCGACATTGGTGGGGCGCCCGGTTCCCGACTTGGACCGGGTTCCCACTCGAGGTGCTCCGAGCAACACGATCGCTCTGTTTCCGCGTGCGTGGTGGCAGGCGTGGAGGTCGCTCGTGCTTTACGGCGGCCCGCTGTTTGCGTGGAGCGAGGTGGATGTTGCGGATGCCTTGAATACGCGCCTGTCTGGCGGAGAGCCGCACAATGCGCTCGGGGGGCGCCCTGGGCAGTACTACGGAACCGAACTTGATCTCGGCATGCGGTACTTCGGCACGGTCGCGGGATTGAACTTCCAACTCGGGGCCGAAGGCGCGGTGCTGTTTCCAGGAAACGCTTTTCGGCGCTTGCAAGGCGGCACCATGAGCGAAGTGTTTTTAGGCCGGATGTTGGTGGAAGTTCGCTTGTGAGGGAGGCGATACCATGGATAGGGCACGAGGGTTCCAGGCTTCGCTTGCGTGGCTAGTGCTGCTCGGCACCGGTGCAGCGGCACTCTTTGCCACCGGGTGTTCGCTTTCCGAATCGGAAGGTGTGGGCACAGCGCAACCGGCGCGCACCACGGTGAAAATGGATTTTTTCCACAAACCGCTTCCGGAAATTCCGTTGCCCAACGATGTCGCGACGGTCGTCGACTTCACGTCGCCAACGGGACGCCGAATCAACGCATCGATGGTGGCGCCGACAGGGTTCGAGCGGCTGACGCGCGAGAAGATCGACGAGCTCGACGGATGGGGCGTGTTCCAGCCAATCACGATTCCCTTCACCGGCCCGTTGGATGTGCAGTCGATTCTGGACGGACATCGTGACCCGTTTTACGAGACCGAAAACGATGTCGTCTACCTGATCGACATCGACCGGCGTTCGCCTGAGTTCGGGAAGCTCCATTACCTCGACGTCGGCAACGGGAACTACCCCGTCGTTCTCGAACGCCGGGATAACTATTGGGACAACGACCCCCGCGCCGGCACGATTTCCATTTTGTTCGAAGAGGTCGACGAGGACGTAAACGGCAACGGGCAGCTCGATCCCGGGGAGGACACCGATGCCGACGGCGTGTTGGATCGACCAAACTACTTGCCAGGGGCGCATCCGCCTGCCGACGATCTGAAAGCGCGCGCCGATGCTTTCATGAGCTTCTACGAGCGCGAGACGAACACGCTCATCCTGCGGCCGCTGGTGCCGCTGCGCGAGCGGACGACGTACGCAGTCGTCATTACTCGACGGCTCAAAGATGCCAATGGCGAACCGGTTGGCTCGCCGTACCCCACCATCCACCACACCGCACAGACGGAAGCTTTGCGTCCCTTGGCTGAAGTGTTGCCTCACGGGTTGACGCTGCGCGACGTGGCGTTTGCGTTTACCTTCACGACCCAGTCGGTGGAAAGCCACTGGCGTGCTGTGCGCGAGGGGCTGTACGGCTACGGGCCTCAGCGCCATCTGGCCCACGAATTTCCGGCAAAAGTCGAAGCGCTGCTGCCGTTGCGCGACGCGGCCCGTTTTCCTGACAGCAAACGCCTGTATCTGCTGTACGGAGAAAACTGGCTGCAGGCAGCGCGTCCGCTGGCGACCACGTTTCTGGGGCTGAACCCGAACTCCGAAGAGTATCGCCAGCTTGCCACCTCGTTGGAGTACGTGGATTACTTTGTGATCGGCACGTATCGCTCGCCCCAGTTGTTCCCGCGCACCGACGACGCCGGAAATTTCTTGCCGCTGAATCTCCAGGCTTGGCCACCGGATCTCGACCGCATTCCTGCGCCAGCCCGCAGCGAACTGGTGTACTTCACGCTTGCCGTGCCGCGCAAAGAAGTCTCCGCCCGCAAAGATGGCCGCCCGGTGCCAGTGGCGATCTTGAGCCACGGGTACACCGGGAACCGCTTTCCCATCATGCAGTTTGCCGGTTTCTTCGCCCGCCACGGCCTGGCGACGATTGCGATCGACGGGCCGTCGCATGGCATCGGCCTGACGCCCGAACAAGAAGCCTTGGCAAAGCAACTGCTCGGGACGATGGGCTACGGGGCAGCCGTGGACGCCACGCTTTCCGACCGCGCATTCGACCAAAACGGCGACGGCATCAAGGATTCGGGAGCCGATTTTTGGAGTGCGTATCTGTTCCACACGCGCGACATCGTGCGCCAATTCATGCTCGATTACTCCCAGCTCGTGCGGATTTTGCGGAGCTTCAATGGCCGTCGCCTGTGGGATTTTGATTTGGGCGAGGATGGCGTGCCCGACATCGCCGGAGACTTCGATGGCGATGGCCATGTCGACGTGGGCGGCGACGCCCCGATCGTCATGACCGGCGCGTCCCTCGGGGGCATCATGTCCATGCTCATGGGCGGAGCGGAGCCGCAGATTACAGCCGTGGCGCCTATTGCCGGAGGCGGTGGCTATGTCGACATTGGCATGCGTACCGTGCAGGGCGGCGCACTGGAAGCGTTTGTGCTTCGGATGATGGGTCCGCTGTACGTCGGCGACCTGGACCCGAACACGGGCTTGATGCACATGCGAACCGTGGTGGTGGACCTGAACGATGTTGCCCGCCGCCCGCTCGGTACGGTTGCGGGTGTACGTGTGGGGGACACCTTAGTGGCAGAAAACCTCGCCAACGGAGCACGCGGTTGCGGTCTCGTGCTGCCTCCGGGTCGGGTCCGCGCATCGTTGGAAAGCGATCGCGGCGACCCGATCCGGCTGGTGTTTTACGCCGGCTCCGTGCTGATTCCTGGCACGAAGTGCGAAGTGCCCCCAGGGACTCCGGTGCGCACCGTGCTCGATCGGTTCGGGGAGGATTTCGTTTACCAAGCGCAGCAGTTCCGCGCTGGGGAGCCGCTCCGCGCCCTCGAAGACGGCTTGGGCCGTCCGCGGAACACGCCCGAAATCCGGCGGCTCGGGAGCATCGGGCAACTCGTTGTCGATCCGGCCGACCCAGTGGTCTTCGCGCCGCATTTGCTGCTGGAACCGCTGGAATTCCCATTTACGCGCGAGCGCACCGGCAGCCACGTGCTCACCGTTACCTCGCAAGGCGACATGAACGTGCCGGCGAGTTCCGGCGTGACATTCGCGCGCGCCGCTGGGTTGGTCCCCTTTCTGGAGCCCGATCCTCGCTACGGCCGCTCTGCCAACCAGGTGCTGATCGACACGTATACGCTGGAAGCGGTGGACAATCTGGCGCGTTTCACGGATGCAACGGGCAAGGGGGTTCACCTCGACGTGGAAAACTTCAGCGGTGGCGACGATCTCTGGGGACCGGGGTATCCTCGCCTCGACCCGCCCTTGCGGCTGGGGTTCGATCGTTGGGACCGTCTCGGAGGCCGCTCGGCGGCCATTTTCCCGCTAGCCCGGGATACGGGCGAGCATGGTTTTAGCTTGCCGGGTGCGATGACCGATGACTTCCGCGCGAAGTGCCAGCGTGAGTGCCCGATTCCCGGCAGCGGTGATCCATGCGGTTGTAGAACGAAGACCACGTACGACATCGGCAACTTCTTGCTCAACATGATTGGGCGTTTCCTGGTGACCAACGGAATGGAGCTGAGCGCGGATCTGTGCCAATCGCGCAACGACTGTCCTGGCTACCTCCCGCCACCGCCGAGAAGAGACCTGGCGAGCCTCCCGTGACGGGCGGCGTTGAGCCTTGCTGCGTGCAGGGAACGGCGTTCCAGGGATTTTCAGCCGGCGAGGGGAGCGGAGCAGGGACTCAGGAGCGAGTCGTGCGTTCGAGTAGGCGTGTCGGCGAACGCAGCCACCGGCTACGGAGCTAGCTCCAGCTCGCGAGCGAGCGTGTCCAGGGCTCGCTCTGCTTCGCGGTCCTCGCGCCACGGTAGCACGACAATGCGGTGCACACCGGCTGCCGCGAACGCGTCGCGCTCGGCGCGCGTGAGTGGCCCGGAGCTGACCGTGATCTCGAAGGGGTCGGCGGCACGACCAGCTTCTTCGCGCAAGCGTTGGAGCCGCTGGATTTGCGCTCGTACGCTTTCGGGAGTGTGCCGCACCCCGTACCATCCGTCGCCCAGCGCCGCTGCGCGGCGAAGGGCTGCTTCGCTCTCGCCGCCAAAGAGAATGGGAGGACCAGGACGCTGTACTGGCTTGGGCTCGAACACTACGGGTCCGAAGGAAAAAAAACGCCCCGAGAACTGAGGCTCCGGCTGCTCCCACAGCACCCGCCACGCGCGCACGCACTCCCGCAGTCGGGCTCCACGGGAGGCAAAGTCGACGCCGAGAGCCGCGAACTCTTCTTCGAGCCAGCCCGCACCCACGCCAAGCGTCAGCCGCCCGCTGGAGAGAACATCGAGCGTGACAATCATACGTGCGCTGGCAATGGGGTGCCGGAGCGCGGGAAGGTACACGTTGGTGCCGAGACGAATGCGTTGCGTGCGCGCCGCCACGTGGGCGAGCAGCACGAAAGGGTCGAGCAGCGGGGTGCGCGGCCGGATGGGTGCAATGCCGTCTTCTGCGTACGGATAACGGCTGCGGATGACGGGAGGAAAAACCAGGTGTTCCGGGAGCCAGACCGATTCGAAGCCAAGTACCTCGGCATGAGCCGCTACCGCGGCCATTCTCTGTGGTCGCAACAAAAACAGGGGAATCCCGATGTGCACGAGCTTCGCGCCTCCACGCGTAACGGCCTTGTGCCACGGTTGCCGAGGTATTGCGAGTCCGCACGGCTGAACATTGGAGACTGCCGAGTTGGTTGCCGCTGCCTCGCAGCTTGAACGCTGTGGAAAAGAAACTCGGCGCGGCAACCCGTGTCGCCTTGATTTAGCTTGTCCGCGTGCTACCGGCTTGCCCCGCTTCCATGAGCGATCGAGCACGGAAAGTCTTGTCGCTAATCGCAGTCGGGGTTTTCCTGGCGAGCCTCACGCTTTCCGGCTCTCATGTCCACGCTCCGGAGAATTCGGAGGCGCATGTTCATGCTGACTGCATTGCATGCCGCACGGCGAGAACAACGGTTGCCGTGCTTGTCGCTCCGGTTCCCTTGCCGGGGGGGTGGGCAGCGCTCGACGGTTTATTAACCGCGCTCGATCTCGCGCCGCCGGCGCAAGTACTCTCAGCATCGACCAACCCTCGCGCTCCTCCTTACGTCTGAGTACTTAGGCTCCTCAGAGAAGCGTGTGATGCGCGCTTTTCGAGGTGCCGTCCCGTCTCCAACAGGGGCCTGTGAGCCGGCGCGAGCGTGAGTGCCCGCGCTGCTCCGTGTTTTGTGGTGTACGGATGCTCAAGGCCTGTAAGACGCGGCGTGGGTAAGTCCGCGCCATTTGTACGCAACCAGGAGGAAGTGACGGTTATGGAGTGCATATTGCGATGCGATCGAACGTTGTGGAAGTGCCGCCGCACTGTCCAAGCAGTGGTGCTGGCTGGATGTGTTGTTTTGGCGGGTGCTGCATGTGGTCCGGAAGCGCCAGAGGGCTGGGGCCAGTGGCAGCATGAAGGGGATATTTTGCTGGCGTCCTCCGCTCCCAGGGGAGGGAAACTCATCGCAATGTATGATTTCGACGCCGCCATCCCTGTATACGAGAATGTGCGTGTCGGATCCTTTGTGCTGTACACGGCGACCGAACCTGGGTTCGAGCTGTTGGCGTTCGACGACGCTGCCAGGCGCTCGTACGCCCTTCCCAACGGGGTGGGGCTCGCCCTGGAGGTCGTCGAGTTGGATTCGGGTGTTGCGGTTAAAATCGAAGGCCAAATTCTCGATTCGCCTGGCAGCAGGAAGACACTCGGCACCACGCCTGACTTGCACGCGCATCCGGAGTGGCAGGTGGCGGTGCCGGTGACTAGCAGCCAGGAGCGATACCGCATTCGCTTCCGGCTGGTTTCGGAAAGTCAGGGTTACGAGAGTTCGGATGTGTACACAGTGACACTCGTTCTCTCGGGTAATGGCCAAGCGAGCTAGGCAAACTGGAGCCGGCACGATCGGTGGCGGGAACGGACTCCTGCTTCCGGTTCTGTGCTTGGCAGGCTTGCTTGGGGTTGCGCTGTCGCTACCGCAAGCGCATGCGGCGGGAGAACTGGGCCACGACAGCACCACGTGTGCTGCGTGCAAAGTGGTGCGCCACACCCCCGCCGTGCCGGATGCGCCGGTGGAGGTGGTGGCGCTCGATTGGCGCGGCGAGCGGGTCACGGAGTCTGTTCCGGGTGTCTCCTCTCGTGGAATTGGTTGGCTGGTTCCTCCATGCCGGGGCCCCCCACCCAAAGGCCGCCTGTAGGCGTCGAGTCTTCAGGCACGAGCGTTTTGGAATTTTGGGTCTGCCGGTACACACCGGCCGTTCAAGTTTCAACGTTACGAACATGGAGGATATATGGTTCCATTGTACAAGAAAGCGTCTGTGACGCGCATTTTGACCGTACTGTTTTTGACAGGACTTCTGCTCGTCACAGCACCCCTGTGTGTCGCCGCCGCTGGTGGACATGCGGGTGACTTGATTATCGGTTCCACGACAGCTGGTGGGGGGGAACTCGCGGTGGAATTCGATTTCAATCAGAAGGTCCAAACAAGCTATGCGTTTTCGACCCCCACACACGCTGTGTATACGGCCACGAAGCCAGGCTTTGACGCCTTGGACCACAACGAGCCGAATTTCTTCAAGCTCGACGACGGCACCCGGGTCTCCATCGAAATCGTCCATATCGACCCTCCTGGGAGTGCCAAGATCGTTTTTCCTAACGGAAACGCGTATCGGGCTCCCGGAACGGGATTGGAAAACCCCGGAGACAGTGCGGTCATCGGCCAGCAAGGCGACCCGGATCCCGATGGCTTACACCAACACGGGCAAATGCAACTGGTCTTGGCACTTCCAGCGGGAACGTTCGGGGAGGCTCGGATCGTGTTCAAGCTTAAAGACAGCTCTCCCAGTCCTAATTACGGCGATTCCGAGCTTTACGTATTGACGCTCACGAACGGCCACCTCGCGCCGCTGGATTACAATTCCAGTGCATTCGACCAGGCAAGTGTGCGCTGCCAGCACGAGGTGGGGCGAGGAATCCGCAACTTCGTAAACAGGAAGCTTTCGCTCATGGGGCGGTGCTTGGACAAAGTGGCCGCTTACAAAGCTGCGCAGGCGCTGAGTTCGCCGCCACCAGCACTATTGTCTCGGCTACTGCAGGCAGCACAGAACGCCTGTGCCAAGCCGACCGGGCCGGAATCGGGCACGATGTTGGCGAAGATCGAGCAAGCTCAGCAGGAGGCCATCGCGAAAATCGAAGCCCGATGTGGTTCCAGTGGGTCCTCTGATTTCAGCTCTGAGGACATCCGAGCGCATGTGAACATGGCAGGTTGTCGCGTGGAGGAGCTGGCTTCCGCATCGTATCCGGAAGCGAAGCATGGTCTCGAGCAATTCAACGCGCGACCGGGACAAGGAGGGAACCCGCTCGACGAGTACTTTCCTTGTTTGGTCCCGTCTCCTGAAGACTAGTTAGAGGCCGGCAAAGAAGACGCGTTTCCGAGGGGGCTGGTGCTGCGGCCCAGCCCCCTCAGGGGCTGCGGCAGGAATAATGAATGAGCGAGGGGAGCAACTTGCAACTCGCCTACCGAGGCTTGGCCCGGCTAAGTGCGAACGCCCGCACAAGAGCCCAACCACTATTAAGGCGTGGAAGAGCCATGGGTGCAGTGGTCTTGGCCGGTCTTGTGCAGTGCTTCTTGATTCCTCCCCTGAGTGCCCAGCATCTCGGCGACCTGTTGGTGGCATCCGCGGAAAAAGGGCGGGGCGCACTGCTGGCTTTGTACGACTTTCGACAACCCGTCCAACTTTCGCGGACGTTTGCACAAGGCGACATCGTGTTCTTCACGAGTATCACCCCGGGCTTCGACGCACTGATGTCCGACGATCCTTCGCGTTCGGCATACCGACTCAAGGACGGTACCGCCGTAAGAGTGGACCTGGTCGGTGTCTCCCCGGGGGCATCCGTGAAAATCGGAAACCGAATTTTGGACACGGTGGGAGCAAGCGTTACGCTCGGAACGATGCCCAATCTGCACGTGCATCCCGAGTGGCGGTTGCTGATTGCCGAGGGAACCACTGGAGAATTTTGGATCGAGTTCAAGCTTTCCACTACGGCACGCGGCTACTCTTCCTCGCCGCCGTACCGATTGAGATTTGCCTTGCCCACGCCGGAACCGACCCTCACGCCAGGCGTGGTCATGCGAAGCCCGACTCCGAGTTTCACCGCGGAGCCGACCGCAACCTTCACCCCAACCAACACAGCAAACTCCGAACCACGCTGGACGCCAACGTCGAGTGCAACTCCAACGAGGCAGGAAACAACAAGAACCCCCACTGCCACACCCTCGCCACAGCCATCGCCCACGCCGAGTTCCACACCGACGGCAGGAATTCGGTCCGATTTTAACTGCGATGGCCGAGTGACTGCCGCCGACATCGTGGCAGAAATTGCAGCCGCCGTTGGTGCAACAGCGACGTTCTTCCCTGGCGAGGTGTGCGGGCAGAACCCTGGTCCTGGGCATGGATTCTCGCGAACGATTGCGGACCTATTTTCTGACTGACGATGTGCGGGCCGCCACGCCGTTCGGCCCGAGGCTTGAGCGGCATTTGCACACCCAAAGGGCTAGGGTGCGCTCCGGCCACGACTCGGGACTCGGTTCGGCTCTGTAATAAGTCCGCTAGCCTAGCGCAGTGCCCCCGAGCGGTTCGAGGCCGGTGGTGGGTTGCTCGCCCCGCAGATCGTTTCCGTTCCCGGAAACTTGGCAACGCGGCGAATTCGGGAACCAATGCGAGTCGTTCGCGGCCGATGAGACAACGTAGGGCCAGTACCAGTGTCTTGAAGGCCACTCGCATAGTTCCGAAGCGCGGCGCCAGTTGGGGGCACAAGGGAACTGATGCACTCGTGCAGTTCTTCGTTGCGAAGCTCGCGGCGACGTTTATGGGTGGGGCAGCATTGCGCGAAAGGCGGCTCGAGTGCCGGTGGACGAGTGGCGGTGGTTCGATAGGCGACGCAAAACGTTGGCTTGGCTAGCCGTGCTGTACTTTGCCTCCGGCTTGCCCCTGGCTGTGTTCGTGGACGTCGTGCCGGTGTTTTTGCGTCAGCACCAAGTGGAGCTAGCCACGATTGGGCTCGTGTCGGCATTAGGCACTCCGTGGAGTCTCAAGGTATTTTGGGCTCCGCTCGTGGATCGCCATCCACGCTACCAGGTGTGGATTGGTGCCTGCCTGGCAACGGTGGCGGTAGCGGTGTTGTGGTTAGGATCGCTCGACCCGCGCGCTTCTACGCAGTTGTGGGTCGCGGCGCTGTTTCTGGTTTGCCTTGCTGGCGCGACCCAAGACATTGCTGTGGATGCGTACTCCATCCAGCTCGTGCGCCGCGGCGAAGAGGGAGTTGCGAACGGGGTTCGTCAGGCAGCGTATCGGATCGCGTTAATGGTGATTGGCGGCGCCTCGCTGTTGCTCGTGGCTCCGTTTGGCTGGGCCGCGGTGTTTTCGGCGATCGCCGGCACGGCGTGCATCTTGGCAGTGATCCTGTGGCAAAGCCCACGCGTTGGCGTGGAGCCAAGCACGATGGCCGAGTGGGCGAACGCACTTCTTCGGTGGCTCACGCGGCCGCGTGCGGGTGCGTTGTTCCTCTTCGCACTTACGTACAAGCTCGGGGATGCCAGCATGGGCCCGATGATCAAGCCGTTTTGGGTCGACCGGGGCTTGAGCCCGGCAGAAATTGGGATGGTGTCCACGACGGCGGGTGCCCTGGCTACGGTTGCCGGTGCGCTATTGGGTGGGTGGTACACGAGCCGCGTCGGGATCTTGCGTGCGCTGTGGGTGCTGGGAATGGCGCAAGCTCTTTCCAATCTAGGGTATGCTTGGGTGGCGTTTGCCGAGTGGGGCCGTGCGGGAATTTATGCGGCTTCGTTGACCGAGAGCTTCACCGGCGGGCTTGGCAGTGCGGCGTTTCTCGCGTTTCTGATGCGCGTGTGCGAGCGGGAGCGAGCAGCCACCGAGTACGCGCTCTTGTCCGCGTTGTTTGCGGTGCCTCGTCAGGTGGTGGGAGCGGCCAGCGGTGTGCTCACGGAACTGCTTGGCTACGCAACCTACTTCGCGCTGACATTTGTGTTCGCCTTGCCGGCATTGCTACTCATTCCCTGGTTGCATTCATGGGTGCACGAATCCGACGGTGGGCGGTGTACGTCCTGAGGCTGTTTGCCTGGTGGCCTTGTTCTCTCCTGTGGCTTCTACCGGTGGCGCAAGCCCAGCTTGGACCGCAAACGGTCGTGCGGGAGTTTTGTCGGCTCGACGCCCTTGGCGCACGCGCCACCTTGCACGGCTGGCCACAAATTGCGCCGCTCGTGGCTTGGGAATTCGAACCGGCGTGGGACCGAGTCGTGCTGGTGACGAGTTACACTGTCGGCTGGCCCTTGGCGGAGGGCGAGACCGGCTTTCGTGTCGAGGTGCGATACGCGGTCACGGGGGAAGTGACGGCTCGCGGGTTCCGCGAAAGTGCACAAATCGAATCGCGCCAGTTTCTCGTGGAGCCTGGAGACGACGGAAGCTGGCGCATTGCCGGGCCGCCTCCGCCCCCCCACGTGTTTGCCAACGATGTCGACGTGGCTGGGATGCAACGCTCTTTAGAGAGAGGGGGCGTGAACTTCCTGCCAAATTCCCTGTTCGTGTGGCAGCTCTTCCGGGACAGCGGATGGGGGATCCCCATGGAGTCGACGGCAGAGTTAGCCCGCACGCAGGTGTTCCGCAGTGCTACGGAAGGGAATCCGGGCGACCTGGTGCTGTACCTGGATGGTGAAGTTCCTTACCACGTGGCTGTGCTCGAAGAGGAAGGGGTGGTCGTTTCGTCGACCCTCAATGCGGGCATCGTGCGGACCCCGGAGGACGCCTTTCCTGGCCTGCGCCGCTACTTGCGTTTGCGTCCCCCAGAGTTGTGGCCGGCGACGCCCACGCCAACGTTGTCTGCGGCAGCGCTCGAGGGATTGTTGCCGACGGTGCAAGCGACGCCGAGTCCGAAAGGAACAGGCAGCTCGTTGCGCTCTTCCCCAACACGCACCCATCGGGCAAAAGAACGCCGAAGGAGGAAGCCATGAATCAGTGGAGAAAAGTGCCCGTAATGTTGCTTGTCGGGTCTTTGGCCATGGCCTGTGCGAAAAAGCCAGTGACGGCGCCGCGTGCAGTAGTCCCGGAAACGGCCCCGGCCGAAGTACGCATCGTGGCGTCGGAAGGGAAAAATTTTGGCAGCATGGTGGCCCTGGGTGTGGGCATCTCGAACGGGGAGACACGCACGTATCTAGCCGCTGCTGAACGGATTTACGCAGTCGACGAGTCGGGCAACCGCATCGCTCCCCTCAGCGTGGAAGAAGCCGCCCGGCAAGCGGGTGGAGTGACGGCGTTGATGGCCGGCCTCCAGGGAGCTGGCGCCGGCGCGTTTCTCACAGGCCTGCTGGGGGCAATCCCAGGGGCGATCATCGGAGCCGCGCAAGGAGGAGCCGAGGGTGCGGGCAAAGGCGCTGCGATCGGTGCTGGAATCGGCGTGGCAGTAGGGGCGATCGGCGGATACCAGGAGTCGAAGTCCAAGACCGAGCAGGAAATTATCGACCAACTTCATGGCTTGTACTTTGCCGAACGAGAGGTGAAGCCAGGCATCCCCGTCAGTGGCTTCGTGTTTTACCCCGCTGGTACGTACGTAGGGATCCGCGCTGTTTTGATCGACGCGGAAACCAAGGCGGTGCGGGAAGTCGCGGGCCCCATGGTGCCGCGGAAGTGACCACGCGGGGCAGCGCACAGTTCTCCGGAGAGCGCCCCATGTCGAACTGTACTGCAAGTGAAAAGCTGGCCGCTTTTGCTGCGTCGGTGCAGTACGATGCGCTGCCGGAGTCGGTGCAGCAAAAGGTGTTGCTGCACTTGCTCGACACGCTGGGCGTGGGGCTCGCTGCCACAGTGGAAGAGTTTGCGATGCGCGCTCGAGCGGCCATTGCTCCGCTAGCCGGTCGCGGCCGGGGCCGTGCCTCTGTGTGGGGAGCCTCGAGCAGCTGGCAAACCCCTTGGGCTGCGCTGTTCAACGGGATGCTGGCACACGGGCTCGATTTCGACGACACCCACGCGGAAGCAGTGCTGCACGTAAGCACGACGGTAGTGCCTGCAGCGCTAGCGGTTGCGGAGGCCACGGCGATCTCCGGGCGCGAGCTTCTTGCGGCCATAGCGGCGGGGATGGAGGTGAACGCGCGCATCGGCATCGCCGCCCCCGGTGGATTTCACGACCGCGGGTTTCACCCTACGGGGGTGTGCGGTGCGTACGGAGCAGCCGTTGCTGCAGCCCGTGCGATGCGACTCGACGCCAGTGCCATGGTGCATGCGCTAGGCCTCGCGGGGAGCCAAGCCGCTGGCACATTGGAGTTCTTGGGCGACGGGAGCTGGTCGAAGCGGCTCCATGCTGGTTGGGCTGCCCACGCCGGGATCGTGGCGGCGCAACTGGGGCGCGCGGGGTTTGTGGGTCCGCGCGCCACGTTGGAAGGACGGTTCGGTTTGTACCGCACGCATCTTGGCGACGGAGGGTGGGACGCCTCGGCGGTCACCCACGATCTCGGCCAGAACTGGCGCGTGTTGGAAATCAGCCTGAAACCGTACCCAGCTTGTCACATGGTGCACGCGCACATCGACGCTGCCCGCGTGCTGCGCGAGAGGCCGGGCTTTCGCGTCGACGAGATCGAAAGCATCGAGGCGGACATCCACGAACGGGCCGTGCCTGTGGTGTGCGAACCCCTGGAGGCAAAGCGCGCTCCCCGCACCGACTACGAAGCCAAATTCAGCTTGCCGTATGTGGTGGCAAGCATGCTGGTTCGTGGCCACGTAGGGGTGGCAGACTTTACCCCTGCAGCGATTGCCGACGAGGCCGTGCGTGCGCTGGCCGCTCGCGTGGGATACCGGCCAGACGCTTCCAGCCAGTACCCGCGGTACTTCGATGGTGGACTGCGCATCCGTTTTCGCAACGGCGACGTATGGGAACATCGGGAACCGATCAACCGTGGCCACCCCGACAAGCCGCTTGGTCGCGACGAGGTGATCGAGAAGTTCCGCGGAAACGTAGCGCGTGTGTGGCAGGAGGAAGAAGGCGAAGCGCTGCTTGCGGCAGTGCAGGCGCTTCCGCGGGCAAAGTCGCTCCGCCAGTTGCAACGCGCCTTGCGGGTGCCGGCCCGGCCGCAGCCGAGCTGAACGGCGAGGCATCGTGGCTATGCCGTTCCCCGTGTACGTGCCGTTTTATCCCGGCCTCGAGCCCAGTCGCCTCCTGAGCCGCGAGGCGAACGCCGAACAAGCTCACTCCAGTGAGTACTTTGCCGAGGCCGGTCGCATGATTTCCGCGCGAGTGTTCGCCGAAGAGCTGCCGCGCGAGGGGTGGATCGTCGATGCTGGGTGCGGTGGCGGGCGTTGGGTGCATTTTGCTCGGCAGCTTGGCTGCCGTGTGCTTGCGGTCGACTGGCATCCTCCCGTGCTCCGCCGTGTGCGTGCAGATTGTGCTGGCGTACCTGTGCTTGCTGCGGATGTCGCCCGGTTGCCTTTAAAGTCGTGTTCCGTGGCTGGCGTGATTTCCCTAGGGGTGGTCGAACACGATCCGGCAGGACCGCGCGCAATGCTTGCCGAGCTGGCGCGCGTACTCGCTCCGGGAGGCACGCTGCTGCTGAGCGTACCCTACAGCAATGTTCTGCGGCGAGCGTTGATCCACCCGAGGTATCGCTGGTCGAACAACCGCATGGCAGGAAAGGGGTGCCATTTTGTGGAGTATCGCTTTTCGAGGCGTGAATTGGGCCGGCTGCTGAGCGAGGCAGGGTTTGTCGTGAAGCGGTTCGTGCCTCACGAATTCGTACCGCCACGGAACATGGGGCTCGTGGCGGATCGCAACATGTTAGCGATTCGGTTCGTTGCGAAGCCGGGTGGTGGCTGGGAGCTCGAGCTCCCCGAGTGGCGTGGCTGGGAGCTTACCGGTGCGTGGGCAACCCTCGTGCGGGCTCTCTGGGCGCTTTCACCGTGGTCGGTCGCCGGTGAAATTTTGGCCGTCGCACGAAAAGCAGCCTGAATCCGCTGGGAACCGATTGTCTGGCGCGCGCCAAGCTCCCGACCTTAGAGACACGTGGGACACGCGAGAAACGCGCCGCTGGGTTTCTGCAGAGTGTCGGGGTGAATCTCCCGGGGCCGCGGGCTCCAGTTACTGCTGGACTCACCTGAGGGCGCCGGCGGGTGGAACGCAGCGACCCGCTTTCATGGTGTACTGCCACAGACAGCCGCTGCGATGTCCGCTGCGGTTGCAGGGCCACCGGATGCGTGGACACTATCCCGGCAAGGCCAACCGCGGCCACCTGCCAACTCGTGCCTCCGTTGCGGATCTTCGGCCCGGCGAGTTTGTCCAAGGAGCCCGAGTTCTCATGTACTTCCGTGATTGCATGGGCTGTTGTGGCGCCCTTATGTTCTTGGAACGCTGGCTTCGCGTCTACGGCCACCGCCCCGAGAATTCAACATTTTTTCGCTTCGAGGATTTTCACCACCACGCGAATGGCGTAGGGGAAGGATTCCTCCCCCAAGTAGAACAGTTGCGGTGCTTTCCGGGGTTGTGAACATGAGCCGTGCTGGATTCGAACCAGCGACCCCCTGCTTAAAAGGCAGGTGCTCTACCGACTGAGCTAACGGCTCCCGGGCTCCTCTGCGGAAGCGTTGGCTCGCTAACATGGGGGAACGCAGCGGGCAAGGCCGACATGCAGCCAGATGATTCTTCCACGCGCACCTTGCGCTACCGCGCGTCGAAACGTGGAAAGGTGCCGGGGGCCGGTGCCGGATCCGTTGGCTTACTCGAGACTACGATGCTCGCGAAGTCGGGCCACCATGCGGGGCTCGAGCACCGAGAATGCTTGCAGGTCGAGTACGTGCTGTGCGTGCCGCGCGAACATGGTGCAAAACATGTGGTCGCCCCGGGGCGTACGTTCGACGAGCATGGCGGCGGCAACTGCCATCACGATTCCAGCAAAGGCGTAGAGGGAGTGATCTTCGACGCAACGAATGAAGGAAACGCCGCGCACGCCACGGCGGCGCAGGCGCTCCCAATAAAAAACCAAGAGATCGCCTTCGTAGCGGCGGCGGTCGTCGGGTTCGAAGGCACCGCCGATGAAATACGCAAGATCCGCCAGGGGTGGTCCCCACGACGCAGTTTGCCAGTCGACAACCAGGGTCCGGTAAGGGCTGGAGCGGTTGCGAAGGAACAGAAGGTTGTCGGGCCGAAAGTCACCGTGCTGCAGAGCAAACGGCGGGCGCGGTAGTTCCGACCAAAGCGGCATCAGCGAGAGAAACTCGTCCAACACGCGCACGTGACGAGCTTCGAGAGCGGACGCGTACCGATCGAGAAAACCTGGCACGGCAGCTTGGAAAAATTGCACCACTTGGGCGCGGCGCTCCTCGTTGCTGCGGTTGAGCCACTCGAGCGAGGCGAGTTCGGGTCGCTCCCAGGTGGCGGCGTGAATCGCGGCGAGCGCGTCTATCGCACACCGAGCTTGCGCAAGGGTGCAGGAGGCAAGTTGGTCTCCAGGTTCAGCTCCGCGAACGTCTTCGAGCACAATCAGGAAGTGGCCAGTGTTCGGGTCGCAGCTGGCAAAAAAGCAGCGCGGCACCGGCAACTGAATGCGCGAGGCGACCTGACGGTAGAAGTTGGTTTCGATCTCGTAGCTGCGGAGTGCGACCCCGGTAGCGCGGCTCATCGGGTCGAGAGATGGGAACTTGCAAACCAAGCTGTGGGGCGCGAGCCCCGGCGAGCCATCGTACTCGAGCGCGACCCGCACGTTATGCCCCATCTGCCCGGTGCCCATGCGCTCGCACTGCAAGGCGCGCACCGGCGGCAAGTCGGGGAAGAACGGCGTGAGTGTGTGGTGGAGCCACGAAGGATCCAGTTCTGCCGGCGAGCGAGGAAAGTTGGCAACCGTGGCGAAGCTCATCGGCTCCAGGCGGCGACCAGATGTTCGTCGAAGCCACGCTCTTGGATGAGGTCGCGGAAAAAGTAGGCGCTCGGACGCGGTTTGCGCTCCAAGGTGTTACGATCCACTTCGATCAATCCGAATTTCGGGCCGTAACCAAAGTTCCACTCGAAGTTGTCCATGGCCGACCAGTAAAAGTACCCCCGAATGTCGGCGCCGTTGCGGCGTACACGGTCGAGTACAGCGAGGTGGTCCGCGATGTAGCGCACCCGCACGCGGTCGTCGTCGTGGGCCATGCCGTTTTCCGTGACCACGACCGGGAGCCCCGTGGCAGCGGCGCGCTCGAGCAGCGGCCCGAATCCCTCGGGGTAGACTTCCCACCCCATTTGGCTCAGCACCCGATCGAAGTCGGGCATCGCTGGGCCTTGCGACTCTCCGTCGTACCGCACTCGTGAGTAGTACTGTACGCCCACAAAGGTGGAGGCCTCGCGCAACCCGGGAATCTGCACCGGCTCGCGCCCTGGATAGGCAAACACTCCCGTGCGCAGAGCATCGAACATCACCCCGTTGGTTTCCGCATCGCGGCGAGCTGCCAGTGCCCGGTCGGCTTCGCTTTCCAGGCGGAGCGGTTCATGGGCTTGAACGGCCAACGTGATGCCAATCTCGGGCTTCCCGCGCGTGTATGCGCGAAGCACCTCGGACATGCGTGCGTGCAAGCGGAAAAAGTTCGTCAGCACGTCGGCTGCCAGGTCGGCGTCGAGCAGCCGAGGAGGGAAGTAGCCGAATCGATAGCCAAGTTCGGCAACGACGTTCGGTTCGTTGATCGTGCACCAGTGGGAAACCAAGTCGCCGAACTCGCGCGCGATCAGCTCCGTGTGACGCACGAGGGCGTCCAGGTTTTCCTCGCGCGTAAAACCGCCGCGCTGGATGAACCAGCGTGGAGACGTAAAATGGTGAACGGTCACCCAAGGTTCGATTCCATAATCGAGCAGGGTGCCGAGCACGCTTCGGTAGTGCTCGATGGCATTGCGGTCGATTTCCCCGGGAGCAGGCTCGACGCGGCTCCACTCGAGCGACAGTCGGTGCGCTGGATGGCCGAGTTCTCGCAGAAGCTGGAAGTCGTCGCGAAAGCGGTGGTAATGATCGCAGGCAATGCCGGAGACCTCGATGGCGTTCGTGTCGGGAGCGTGCTCATGAGCCCACCAGTCATTATGAACGTTGTTCCCTTCCACCTGGTGCGCCGCGGTTGCCGAGCCGAAAACGAAATCCCGGGGGAACTGAATGCGAGACATGCTTCTTAACTCCTTGGTTCGCTGCCAAAGTCAAGCGTGGGGCCGAGCCTGCGGGCGGATCCCAGGCGCAGCACGCCGCAAGGTTTTGTCGGTCGTGCTGCCTGCCGTGTTGCTCTTCTGTGCGGCTGCGTCTGCATCTTGGGCAAGTCGGCCGAGCACAGGTTGTCGCGTGCGTGCGGACCCGCACGAGGCTCGAGGCGTAGAAGAAACGCTGATCGTCGCAGGCCAGAAGCGCGCCTTTCTGCTCGACGTTCCGGCGGCAGCTCTACGTGGAACTCCCGTGCCCCTGCTGTTGGATTTCCACGGCTTTCAGCACAGCGCCGCGGGCGTGTGGCGGGTGTCGGAGTTCAAGGAGCTGGGGCCCGCTCGAGGTTTCATTACGGTGTACCCTCAGGGCTTGCCCGTACGGCTGCGCGGACGCGAAGGCGTCGGTTGGGACCTTGCACCGCCGGAGCACAACCGGGATGTGCAGTTTACGATCGCGCTGATCGAGTATGTGGCGGGGCGTTACTGCATCGATCTGGATCGCGTATTTGCGACGGGCTTTTCCAACGGCGCGTTCCTTTCTCATTTGCTGGCGTGTGCTCTGGCGGGACGCATCGCGGGAATCGCTCCAGTGGGTGGAGGCACGCTCGAGGTCCCATGCGCGCCAGCGCAGCCAATTCCGGTGATCATTCACCACGGCATTCGGGACGACCGGGTACCTGTTGCACGGGCGCGGGCCCTACGCGACCAATGGCGAGCGCTGAACGGGTGTGAAGCACGCGAGGTGCCCCTGCAAGACGGCTGTGTGGCGTATCGGAAGTGCAAGCCGGGTGGTGCGGTGGTGTACTGCGAGTCGGACCTCGAACACCATTGGCCCCCGGGCGCGGGAAAGCGCATCTGGGAGTTTTTCGAAAGTGCCGCTGGACCTGTGCCGACGTTCCAGGAGCCGCCGGGCGGGTCGGCAGCGTCGACGAACGACTAGCCTTTCGGAGTGGCGGCTTCTCGCGTTTGCTGTCGCCAGCGAGGTCCCGAACCACGGACGCTGGTGCTTGCGATCGGGAAGCGAAGGAGCCGGCACTCGATCGGACCGTTCCAAAATGGAAGGCGCTGAGTGGGACGCAAGCCAATGTGGCGCGCCGCAGAAAGGTTGCCGGTGAACACGAAGGCGGTCCAACCGAGAAAATTGTGGCGGAGCGTATCGCCGAACTGCGCGTACAGTTCGTCGATGGCATCTCCCGACAACCGGTGGCCATAAGGCGGGTTGGTGAGAACCAGCCCGGGACGCGAATGGGGCGGCGGTTGTAAACCGCGAGCATCGGCTCGCGCAAAACGAATAGCGGGCAAAACGCCCGCCCGTTTTGCCGCATCGTGTGCTTGGTGAAGCACGTTGGCCGAGCAGTCGCTTGCGTAGATCAAGGGCGGGCGCCCGTTTGCAGGCAAGGTCCGAGATCGGGCTTCAGCACGCAGCGCGTGCCAAGTCTGTTGGTCGTGTTGCCGCCACGCCAGAAAACCAAAATGCGAGCGGAGAAGACCCGGAGCAATGCGCAAGGCCATTGTGGCAGCCTCGATGGCAATGGTGCCGGAGCCACAAAAAGGATCCACGAGGGGGTCGCCTTGGGCAGCGTACTCGGGCCAAGAAGCCGCGTACAGCAGCGCAGCCGCCAGCGTTTCCTTCAGCGGTGCGGTTCCGCTGTGTTGCCGGTAGCCGCGTTTGTACAGCGGCTCGCCGGAGAGATCGACGGAGACGGAAGCTTCACAACCTTTCAAATACAGGTGAATGGTCAGCCGCCGACCGCTCCGACGAACAGACGGTCGCCTTCCCATTCGGGAGCGAAAACGATCGGCAATGGCATCCTTTGTCTTGAGCGCAGCATAGTGACTGTGCGCAATGGCCGACTCGGCCGCGCGAGTGCACTCGACTTCGAACGGGGTGTCGACTTCGAGATGTTCCTCCCAGGGTAAGCCGCGGATCGCCTCGTAAAGCTCTTCCGCAGTTGCGGCCTGAAAGTGAGCGATGGGCAGGAGCACGCGCTGCGCAACCCGCGACCAGAGACACAAGCGATACCCCAGTTCGAGCGGCCCGCGAACGCTCACGCCGCCGGGCAGTACGTCCAGGATCTCCGCGCCTAAGGCACGCGCCTCCTCGGATGCAAATGCTTCAGTGCCGCGCGCAGCGGTCACGAAAAATGTGTACTGGGAACTGCGGATTTGGGTCATTCAAAGTCCAAGCGTAGAGCCAAGATCGCCTGCGGTCATGGCGTCGCTCCACGCGTCACCACGGTAGTAGCGCAACGCAGCGGAAAGGCGAGTCGCCTAGGCACCACCCGCACCATGCGCGTTTGGGCATGGGGCATGGCGCCGCCGTGCCTTTACACCACATGGAAACGCGCGTGGTTCATACGAACCTGCGCCCCGGCCGGCAATGTAGGGGCGACGCGGTGCGTCGCCCTGACACCGCCGTGCACTTCGGCGCCGCATCAGCCAACCCGGCCGCAGTGCGCGCGGCGCACCAAATGGGCGACCCGGTGGGTCGCCCGTGGGGGGGAATTCCACCCGGGCAACCGGCCGCGCTGCCAGGCATTTCCACCACGGGTTTCGGTTCAACACGGTTCGCGTTCGCGGGTTGTAAATAATGTCGGTTATTTTTTCCCTCAACGTTTGGCAACGTGTGATCATTGCGGCCATCAACGCGGTTGCCATGCACGGCGTAGGGGCGGTTCGCGAACCGCCTCTGGTGCCGCCGGTACGACGCACGCGGCTGCACGCGGAGGCACATGGGGGCACGGCGGTGCCGTGCCCCCATGTGCGACACCCACCGGGGGCCCCCGAGTGCGCCCGTGAGCGTCCATGGTCAGTAAGGTAAGCGTCCTCGTCAGGCATGCCCTCTCCGGTCCGTGACCGAACATAAGGGCGTCACCGTGAGAGGGGGCCGAAGCAATGGGAGGTGAGAGTGGCACTCCTTGGCAGCGGCTCAAGTTCGGATCTGCCCAATCCTTTTGTAGGCGAACCATCGACCGGAGAGCTGTATGCGGGAGATTCGCCTGCACAGTTCGGAGGGAGGGGGGCCGAGACAACCGATCCTTCCGACCTCTATTGCAGCCAGCAGCGCGCTAGCGTTCGGGCGCCCACTTAGAACCAAGGGCTCCTTGCTTGGGGGCACCTACGAGCCGCCTCGAGTACACTGAGAACAACTCGGCGAATGCTGTTCTGGGGCGTTCGCCTAGGGGGATAGCGATTTACCGCCGCGTGGGTTGGAGTGCGGCCTTCTCGGTAGCAAAGGAAGACGGCCGGTAGGGAGGCCAGTGCTTCCGGCGCCGGATGCGCCGCCGGGTAAGATTCCTAGCATGTGTTTTTCAATAGAGGTCTGCGATAGCGTTGACAAAACGCGATCGCGTGCTAACCAGCTTGGCGCAACGCGCGTTTGCCCATCGCGGCAAGCTGGGTCCGGCAGCCGCGGCAGGAACAAAAAGGACTGGGACGGAAACCAGGAGAGCAAAGGAGACAAAAATGGCACTTGAAGGAACGACGGTGAGGGTGCAAGCATTTCGTTGTCGGGATTATGGTTTCAAAGGCTGGCGGGCGCACATTCCGAGTCGCCGCGGGATACCAACCCCGGCAGTATCAGAAGGTAGGGTATTCGTTGGTGGAGGATTTGGCAGTCATGATATTTATGCGCTCGATGCTGCCGAGGGCCGCCTGCTCTGGCACCTGCGTACCAGCGACGATGGCCCCACCGCGACTACAGTGGTGGGCACCCGTGTAGTCTTCAACACCGAGAGCTGCACTTTGTATACCGTGGCCGGGGAGAGTGGGCAGATTGTTTGGCAGCGTTGGCTCGGCGATCCGCTTCTGGCTCAGCCGGCAATTGGCGACGGGAAGGTGTTTGCGGTGTACCCCCATCGCGGGGAGCACTTCCTTGCGGCGTTCGAGCTAGAGACCGGCAGCGAATCTTGGAAATTGCATGTGAGTCACGATGCGATCACGGCCGTCGTCTACGCTGAAGGCGCGGTGTTCTTTTCCACCTTCGATGGCCGTGTGTGGTGTGTCGACCCGGCGACCGGCAGCTTGCAGTGGGAGGAGAAGAGGCAAGCGACCTCGGCGCCGTGGGTGGCTGCGGGAAAAGTGTACGTGGCCCAAAAAAACCCGGGCGCTTCCAGCGGTGCGAACCCGCAGCGGGCCAGAGCAGCAGACGGCGAAGGGGCTTGGCCACGCGAGCGCACGGCCCGCGTAAGTCGTCGGTCGGGTTCGCCAGAATATCGATACAGGGAGAAAGAGGCGATGTACCTCCGAGGAAAGCGGAGGCTACCGGAAATGGACAGTTATCAGAAGTACGACGCGGGGGTGGGTTTTAGTTCGCCTCCGCCAAGCGCGAAGCTGCGCAGCGCTGAAGCCCTCATTGGCGAGCACCTGGTCTCCCGGGCACAACGTTTTCAGGGTTCGCGTCCCGTCGTGGTGGATGGGGTGCTCTACCAGGTAACTGGGGACGAACTGGAGGCAACGGACGCGGAAAAAGGCCACACCTTGTGGAAGTGGCGATGTGAGCATCGTTCCGTCGCCGAGCGAGCCCTTACCCCACCTGCTGTGGCCAATGGGCGGGTTTGGGTAGGGACCTGGGAGGGGCGCATCGTCTCCTTCGAGGCCGCTACAGGGGAGGTGCGCTGGTCTGTCGACGTTGGTGCTCCGGTGCATTGGCAGCCAGCCATCGCTGGCGGCAGCGTGTTTGCAGGCTTGGAAGACGGTAGCCTTGTGTCTTTCCGAACTGGCGATCCGAGCGATGACGGCTGGCCCATGTGGGGCGGGGGGCCAGGCCACAACGGCCTTTCCTAAATGACGGGTAGGCTGTCGCTCGGGTGGCAAGGGGTCGCGGCAGGGGGGCGCCGCGACCCCGTTCTCTTCCCGCGCGGGTTTGAGTGAAGAAACCCCGGGAACGCGAACGCCGGGGGTTGTGCTGGTATGCAGCGGACTGTTGTTGGTGGGACCCGGCGCACGCGGGCGCGATCCGTACGGAAATGTGCGTGGTTGACACGAACCTGCCCCCACCGGCACGTAGGGGCGACGCGGTGCGTCGCCCTGACACCGCCGTGCACTTCGGCGCCGCATCAGCCAACCCGGCCGCAGTGCGC
>ENA-ORXB01000917-ORXB01000917.1-sediment-metagenome-genome-assembly--contig:-NODE-917-length-44423-cov-5.592658_pt1 | contig 44423 bp, 25 predicted proteins | sample MGYA00237863_ERZ511475 | MGnify/ENA primary metagenome ERZ511475 (study PRJEB26305, sample SAMN06343858) | sediment metagenome | isolation source: hot spring sediment | place: Canada: British Columbia... | reverse complement strand
AGGGGCACAAGGATTGGGTGCGGGGTGTAGCGGTGAGTGGGGATGGTCGGGTGGTGGTGTCGGGGGGTGAGGATGGTGTGGTGTGTGTGTGGGATGGTGGGAGTGGGGCGTTGCGGCATCGGCTGGAGGGGCACAAGGGTGTGGTGTATGGTGTAGCGGTGAGTGGGGATGGTGGGGTGGTGGTGTCGGGGGGTGGGGATGGTGTGGTGTGTGTGTGGGATGGGAGGAGTGGTCAGTTGCGGCATCGGCTGGAGGGGCACAAGAGCTGGGTGTGGGGTGTTTCCGTGAGCGCTGATGGTGGGGTGGTGGTGTCGGGAGGTGAGGATGGTCAGGTGCTGGTGTGGAAGTGAGCGGCTGGTGGGCACTCCGAAGGCAGGGGAAACTCCTGGAGTTTTGACTAATCCGGCAGGGTTTCGATGGCGATGTGGCGGAAGGCGACCGGATCACCATGTCCGGCGAAGCCGAAGTGGCCGCGGCGGCGGGTGATGCCGGGATGGGGCTGATTGTCCTTGAAGGTGGTGATAGTGGCTAGATCGGCGTGGAGGATGCGGGTGCCGTTGAGTTCGACGGAGACGTTGGATTGTCGTACGGAGACTTCCATGAAGTTCCATTGTCCGGCGGGTCGGAGGTAGCCGCGGGCGGCGGGGGCGATGCCGTAGGCGGAGCCGTTGAATTGCCGGGGGTCGAGGCGGGCATAGCGGGGGTGGTCATCGTCGAGGATTTGGATTTCGCACATGCCGTCGGTGGAGGGGCGGCCTTTGCCGGGGTAGCGGATCGCCAGGCCGTTGTTGCCGCCGGGAGGGAGGCGGTATTCGAGGCGAACGGTAAAGTCGGCGAATTGTTCGCGGGTGAAGAGGACGCCGCTTTTGCGGGGCTGGCAGATGATCTGTCCCTGGTCGACGGTGTAGGAAGCGGTATCGCCGGTCCAGCCGGTGAGGTCCCGTCCGTTGAAGAGGGGTCGGAAGCGGTCGGCGCGGTGGTGGCGGAGGCGTTCGTTGGCTTCCTCCGGGGGAATTTCGCGGACGAAGAGGTTGCGCCAGCGGATTTCACCGCCGTGGGTTTGGAGGAGGATTTTGCCGGTGCGGGGGAGGGGGGCCTTGCGGTTCCAGTAGTTTTCCATGCGGGCGTGATCGACCACGAGCTGGTCGTTGAGGTAGACGGTGGTGCGTTCGCCGATTTGGAGGATGCGGAAGCGGTTCCACTGTCCGAAGGGCTTATCCGCTCGGACGAGGGGGTCACGTCCTGGGGCGCCGGGGGAGTTGTTGAACAGTCCGCCGGAGCCGAGGTGGGGTTTGCGGTGGGGATTTTTCGGGTCGTATTTTTGGTTGGGGTCCCAGATTTGCACCTGGGGGGTGTTGCGCAGGTAGATGCCGCTGTCTGCACCGGGGACGGTTTTGTACTCCACGATAAGTTCGATGTCGCCGAAGGAGCGTTCGGTGGCGAGGTAGGGGCCGCGGCCATCGTTGACTAGCTCGCCATTTTCGACGCGCCAGTGTTGGCGGGCCAGTTCGGTCCAGGCGGCGAAGCGTTGGGCTTGTTCCTGAGGGGGGAGTTTTTCCAGGTCGGCGGGGCTGGCTCCCTGGGCATGGATGTCCCAGCCGTGCCAGCCGGAGAGGTCGCGGCCGTTGAACAAGGCGGTGAAGCCGCGGGGAGGCTGGGGGGCCTTCGGATCATCCGCCGCGCCGGACGCAAAGGTCAGGGACAGGCCGGCCGAGGTCAGCAGGGCGGCAGCGAGCAGGGGCGGAAGCAGGCGAAAGCGGAAGGCGGCGGGCAGCATCGTCATTCCTCCGCAGGGTGTCAGCGGCAGTAGGGGGAGAGACCGGGGAGCGTCACTTCTCCACGGTCAGCAGGATCGGTTCGCTGGCATAGCCGATTTTGACCACGAAGTTGATTGGGACGAAGGCCTGGACGCAGATGGGGACATCGGTGCAGGGCGGGGCATCCGGGGCGGCGCGGAGGGTGATCGTGCCGCGGTCGCCGGCGCCCAGGAGCGTTTTGCTTTTTCCATCCACGAGGGTCACGCCGGGGGGCAAGGGGTTGCCGTAGACCGTGCCGAGGTGGCGGAGGAGCACATCGAGGGTGACCGGTTTACCGGCATAGCGGGGGGAGCGTTCCACCGTGACGTGGAGGGTGACTTCCTGGCCGGGCTTGAGGGTGATGCGATTCGGTTGAACCTGGACGCGGAGGATGTCCGAGGTTTGGGTCACGGCGAGGGCCTGCATGCGGACATCGAAGCGTCCGCGTCCGCCGCCGGGGAAGTAGATTTCCTCCACCGCCGTAGCCGTGCGCTGGAGGGTTTCCTTTTGGCCGTTGTGTTCGATGGTGGCAGTGCCGACGACGCGCACGGGTCCGCCGCCGAGCGGAGCACCGGCTTCTGCCGTCAGCACCAGCAGCCCTTGCGTCATGTTCGCTGGGATGATCAGGGGGTTGACGCGGACGCCCGGCGGCAGCCCATCCACGCTGATCGCCACTGGTCCCGTGAAGCCCTGCTTGCGGTTGACCTGCACGTACCAGGCGGCATGGGAACCGGGGCCGATCAGGGCGATCGAGGGATCGACCTTGAGGGAGAAGTCCGGCTTGGCCAGTTCACAGGTGAGGAAGTAGGCGTACTCTTCGCCGCCTTTGTTGTTGAGGTCGCGCAGGCGCAGGAGGTAATCGCCGTCGACGGGTGCGGTGAAGATCAGGGCGCTGTCCTTCATCGCGGGGGACTGGTCGTCGTTAGTGGCGAGCACATTTTTGCCATCGGCGGAAAGCAGGTCGAGTTGGGCATCGAGGCGGCTCGTCAGTTCGGTGCTGAAGCGGCGGGCGAAGACTTCGACGGCGACGGTTTGTCCCTTTTTGAGGGAGAGGCGGAAGTGGTCGAGGTCGCGTCGCTGGCCGATGCGGCCGTTGACGCCGCCGGGCACAGGCAGGGGATTGGCCTGGGCGGGCGAGTCGTTCGGTTCCTGTTCCCGCTGGATGGGAACACTGCTGACGACAAGGGGCACGGGGTTGGTCACGCGGCTACTGCCCGGCGGGCGCAGGCTGATGCTGTGCAGGCCCGGCGTGGCGGGCGTGACGGCAGTCCATTGAGGCCGCTGCGGCGTGGACAGGACCGGCTCGAAAACCACCGAAGCCGACGGCGGCACCCCGATCGGAAAAATTTGCCTCACATAAGGCCGGTCCGTGATCGTGACGGCGTAGCTCCAACGGGAATCGCCATCGTACTTGGCATCGCGAATGGCCAGGCGATAAACGCCATCGGCGGGAGGCGTGAAGACCAAAAGCGGATCGGCGAAGCGGTCATCATCACTGCTGGCCAGCTCCCGCCCGCTGGCATCGGAGAGGCTCACGAGCGGGTCGGCATGCTTCTGCAAATCGTGAATTTTATCCTGCAAGCGGGCGCAGTGCACCTCGATCGTCAGGGTCTGGCCAGCTTTGGCGGAGAATGTGTAGTAATCGACGCCTTCCGCCCGGTCGATCCGTCCGCAAAGGACGCAGGGGACGGTCACGTTCTGGGCTTTGTCCGGCGTGGTGTTGCTGCCGTTTTCCAGGACGACGGGATCGTCCACGATGAGCAACTGGCCGAGGGACGAGATGCCGTGGGCCGTGCGGATGCGGAACTCGCGCACTCCCAGCGGGGCATCGGCGGCCGCCTTGATCCGCAGGGTCAATTGGCGGACCGTTGGGACGGGGGCGGTGGGCGCTGCCTTTGGCGCCTCCTTGGGCGGCACAATTTCCGCCGTCACGCCTTCCCCCTCAATGTAGACGGCCAGCGCCTCGGCGAACGAGCCGCCGTTGGCAAAGACGGTTACCTCCTGCGTGCTGCCCCGCGCCACCGCCGTGGGGTGGGTATGCGTGATCATGGGAAAGGAGGTCTGCCCCCAAACCGGCCCGCCCCACAGCAGGCTGACTAGGCATCCCGCCACACCGCCGAGGATGGCTCGCACACGGACCATACCATGCCCTCCCTCCGGCACTCGACACTCCGGGTTCGCAGTATCGAGCGTTTACCGCTCGAACCGTTCGCCGTGCCGGATTTATTCACCCCAGAGTCATCCCAGGGATCGCTTCACCCCAGGGACTGTTGCCCCAGGGGCCGTTCGCCGGAGAAGCGCCTGTTCTTACCGGCTGGCTATCCCTTAACCGTTCCCGGTTCGTACTTCTCCAATTCCAGGGTTGATTCGGTATCCGCGATCTTGTAGCTCAGCTTGACCAGCCCGACGCCTTTGACGAACCACAGGCGCACCGTGGTCTTGGTTCCCCCGACATCCATATCGATGCCTTCCACCAGGACCGCTTCAAACTCCCCGGCGGGGACTTTGATCTTCTCCTTGTCGTTGACGATGCGGAAGGTCCCTTTGACCAATTGCCCGCCTTGCGTCCCGACTTTGCTGTTGATCTCCCAGCTTTTGCCCTTCTGAATGGACTGGGGGAGCACCTGGACCGGCGGGTTGATTTCGTCATCTTTGACCTTGACCCGGTAGAGGCCGTCGCTTTTGACGCAGTACAATTCCGAAGCCACCACCTTGCCGCTCACGAGCGTGTCCACTTTGGTGCACGCCTCGTCCTTGAACTTCTCGTTTTTGTCCACCAAAACCTCGACAGATTGATCCTGGACCTTGTAAATCCATTTGCTTTTGGGAACGAGGGGAAAGTAGCTGGCGACTTCGGAGGCGGCGGCGGAGTTGGCTTTGAGTTGAGCAGCCGTTTCGGCAGGTTTCGTTTGAGCAGGCGCGGGTTTGCTTGTACTGACGTCCTGGGCGGACAAGTGGCCCGCTACCAGAAGTGCAGCCAAACCGGTTCCCAGGCGGAGGCAGAAGCACAACTTCATTGCGAACGACTCCTTGGAGGGTCAGAATGCATCGGATACCGTCGGCTGGCCCGTAGCCAGACCTTAGCGGCTGTTATACGACTGCATACGCCTCCGGTCCGCCGCCAGTTCGCTTCACGCTGCCCGTGGCCTGCCGCTCCAGTTCGGCGGGTTCCAGCAAGGCGTTGGTTCGCTCGCGGTGCTGCTCGCCGAAAAGTGTCAGGGAAGGTCATCGTCCCAACTCGCGGGGGAAGTTAGGGGGGAAAGTCAACCCAGACTCTCACCATTTGGGGGCCGGCAGTTTCTCTCCCCGTGCGGCTTTGCTCAGGGCTTCCGGGTTCAGCAAGGTTCGCAGGAGCTTGGGATCGTCGAGGTTTCGGCCCGCGGCGGACCATTGGAGTCGTCCAGTCAGGGGAGCAGCGGCGGCAAAATACCCTTCCGGCGTGAGGGCAAGCCAGAGGTTGTCCCGCCCGCTCCAGAGGGTGAGCAGCGGGCGCAGATCGGCGGTGGACCAGAGGCGGACCAGGCCGTCCGAGCTGCCCGTGGCCACCCGCTGGCCGGACGCATCGAGGGCCACAGCAAAGACAGCATCCGCGACCCGGACGGAGCGCAGCAGGGCGCCGTTGCTCCCGTTGTAGAGGCGCACCGTGCCATCTCCGCCCGCCGCCGCCAGGATTTTCCCCGCTCCATCGAAGGTCAACTCATGAACGGCGACGCCGGGACCGCCTGTGCGGTTCTTCCGCTCCGCTGTCCGCGGGTCCCACCAGGAGATCGCCGTTTCCAGACCGCTGGTGGCCACGAGTTGGCCGCTGGGCTGCACCGCCGCCGCCATTACCTCGTTGTTCATCCCGCTCAGAGTCAAGCGGCCTTGGCCAGTGGCGGCGTCCACAATCCGCCCCGTGCGGTCCTTGCTCGCGGTGACATACCACTGACCATCGGGGGAGAAAGCGACAGCATAGACAAAGTCCGAATGCCCGTTGAAACTGTGACGCAACTGGCCAGTGCTCCCATCCCAGAGGCGGACGGTCTTGTCGAAGCTCGCCGAAGCGAGCAGGCGGCCATCGGGGGAAAAGGCGACAGCCGAGACGGCATCCCGGTGCCCCGTGAGGGTCCGGCGGAGCTGGCCGCTGCGGGCGTCGAAGAGCCGCACTTCTCCCCGTCCGGCAGGTTGGCCCCCCGCCACCGCCACCAGTTGCCCATCGGGCGAAAACTTGACGTCATGAATCATCCCCAGGACGTGGGTTGAAGACCAGAGGGGCTGAACCCGGCCTAGGTCCCAGACCGTAACCAAACCATAACAGCCGGTCGCCAGGAGCTGCCCATCCGCAGAAAACGCTACCGCAGCGACCGGAGGCAGCGGACCGATCGGAGCGGAAACTTGCAAGGTTCCGGAGAGTTTCAAACTGGGCGGGGGACTGGCCCGCGTCGGTAAGGACACCGGCAGAGTACGTACCACCCGCAGCGGTGAGGCCGGTCCTTCCGTCTCCGTCCGCCGTTCCCCCTCCGGCAGCCCCGCGGCGATCCATCGCCGGATCGTCTCGATCTCCTGTTGCGGCAGGGGGTCCGCCTCTAGCGGCATCCGCTTCTTGACATCCGTCGTCACGAGGCACTGGTAAAGCAGGGACTTTTCCGGCTGGCCCGGCGTGACCAGCGGCTGACCCTGCCGCGCTCCCTGGCGGATGCTAGCAAGCTGATCCAGGGCAATCCCGGCGGAAATGTCCACTTCCTCCCGCCGCCGCTCGTTGTGGCAGACCGTGCAATTCCGACGCAGGATCGGACGGACATCCTGCCACCAGGTGGGCGAGGGATCAGCAGCCAGCCCTTTGACTTGGGGGGCAGTCCCTTTAGTTTCCGATGATGAACCAGCCGGCCCTTGGGCCGCCGCCAGCGGCAGGAACAACCCCGCCACGGCCCCGGCACCCATCAGCGCCAGCAGACAACGCCCTCTCACGTTTGTCCAGCGATTCCTCGTCAACTCCATGAACTGGACCCTCAGCAGGAACGACCAGCGGTCAGTTTCAAGGCGGTGGGAACCTATCGCCTCGAAGCGGCGGGATCCGGTTGTGGTGAGCCAATAGGTTCCGATCCGAACGCAGGCAACTCGGTGGGACCCTCTCGTGCTTGCCCAACTTGGTGGGCTTCTCTCGTGTTTTCCTCCAAATCGCGGGATCCTCCGATGCTCGAAACGAGCAGCTTCGCAAGGGCGGGATCACCCCGCAAGCTGGGGGACAGTTGCCCGGCAAGCGGGGGGACAGCAAGGGATCAGTAGTTGAACAGGAACTCCCGGCTATTGGCCAGCACCCAAACCAGGTCCTGCAACCCCTCGCGGAGGTTCGGCGCGGAGCGGACCCAGCTTTCCGCCTTCTTCAGTTCATCGGCACTGGGGCGGCGCGACCAGGCGGCCAGGTACAGCTCCTCGATGATCTGGGGCAGCGGGGTCTTGGCGGCCAGCAGTTTATCGATCCGCCCGTTGGGATCGGCCAGCTTCCGCTGGAGAATCGCACCGTTGAGCAGATGCATCGCTTGGGCCAGGTTGGGCGTGCTTGTCCGCTCGCATTCGCAGAGCACTTGCCGCGCCGGGCGCCCGAAGGTGTCCAGGAAATAGGATGCCACCTCGCTATCGGGCAACTGCACCGCGCGCGTCCCCGGCGGCAAGCCCGGATACTTCTCCGGACTGCCCGTCAGGTCGTCTAAGGCGTCCGCCAGTTGTTCCGCCGTTAGCCGCCGCACGACACGCCGGGTGAAATAGACATTGGCGGCATCCGCCTGGTTCCCCGGTGTCACCTGGGCTGAAAGCTGATAGGCCCGGCTGGTGAAGATGAGCCGCAACAGATGCTTGAGGTCGTATTTGCTGCGGACCAACTCGTCGGCCAGAGCTTCCAGCAAGGCGGGATGCACCGGCGGGTTCGTGGCTCGCATGTCGTCCAGCGGTTCCACCAATCCCCGGCCCATCGTGTAACCCCAGATGCGGTTGGCCAGGTTGCGGGCGAAGAGGCGGTTGTCCGGACTGGTCAGCCACTCGGCTAAGCGGAAGCGCCGGTCCAGCGGATCGTCCCAGGATTGCTTCTTGTCTCCATCCAGAGGCCGAGGCGCGACAAAGCTCCCGCGGCGCGGATGCATGGCCTCACCCGTCGAGCGCACGAATACCACCGTCTCTTGGCCGAACAGGCCGAACTCCTGGCTTCCCTTCGTGCCGATCCGGACGAAAAAGGCCGTCAGGCCGTAGTAATCATCCTGGCTCCATTTCTCGAACGGATGGTGATGGCACCGGGCACACCCGATACGGATTCCCAGAAACACTTGGGCCGTACTTTCCGCCCAGTCCTCCGCCGTCCGTCCGATGCGGAAGAAGTTCGCCGGGCCGTCCATGAAGGTGCTGCCTTCCGCCGTGATGATTTCGCGCACGAAGCGGTCCAGCGGCACGTTGTCCCGCATCTGCGCCCGCACCCAGTTGTGGAAACTCCACATGCCTTTCTCTTGCAACGCCGTGCGGTTGATCCGCAGCAGGTCCCCCCAGCGCAAGGCCCACCAATCCGCGAATTCGCCCCGCTGGAGCACCGTCTCCACCGCTCGCTGGCGCTTGTCCGCGCCGGAGTCCGCCAGGAAAGCCCGCACTTCCGCCGGTGTCGGCAGCCGACCCAGCGCATCCAGATACAGCCGCCGCAGGAACTCCTCATCACTGCACACCGGCGACGGCGTCAGCCCCAGCTCCTTCCACTTCTCGACCAGCAGCCGGTCGATGACGTTTTCCGTGGGATACTCCGGGAAGGAAGTCAGCCGGGCATAGGGCCAGGTGATCTGGGCGACGTTCGCTTGACCGCCGAAGCGGATCATGATGTGCGTCTGCCCCGGCCCTTTTGCACGGACTAAGCCGTCGCTGGTAACCTCAGCCACCCCTTCGTTGAGGCTGTCGTACTGGGCGTGTCTCGTGGCATCCGTCCGCCGTCCATCGGACCAAATTGCCGTCACCGCCAGTTGTTGCTGCTCCCCCGCTTTGAGGCTCCGTACTGGGGGGAACACCTCCAGGCCCACCACCTCCACCTCGGTGCCGCTCGGTCCCGGCGCTCCGTCTGCCAGCCATTGGGCCAGGACCTCGTAATCCCGGCTGCCCCGCCGCAGGCGTTCCCCGCCCCCGTGCTCCATGACCAGGGCCGGCTTGGCCAGCAGGATGCTCCGGTCCGGCTCGGCCACCACCACACGCCGCCCCTCGCTGCTCCGCACGATCTGGGCATAATCGAAGGCCGGGTCGAACCCGAACAGCGATAGCCGGAATCCGCCCCGCCCCAGCGCCGCCCCGTGGCAGCCGCCGCTGTTACACCCCGCCTTCGTCAGGATCGGCTCCACTTCCCGCACGAAATCCACTAGCTCATCCGCCGCATAACGTTCTACCCGCACAGGCACCGCCGCCTCCTGTCCCCCCGCCCGCACGCGCACCACCGTCTGCCCATCACCCCGCGGACGCACGAACCCCCCTTCCACCACCGCCACCTGCTCATTCTCCACCTGCCATTGCGCCTCTCGGCTCCAGTCCCGCACCTCGTCAGCTCCCGCCGGCCCTAGCACCACTAGCCGCTGCTCCGCCCGCCGGCCGGTCAGCTTCACCTCGGCCGGATACACCACCAGCTTTCCCTCCCCCCCTTGCGGACCTTCCGCGGACCACACCCGCTCGCCGCCCCAGAACACCAAGAGGCACACAACCCAATACACCCGCAACCCACGCCGCTGTACTGGCTTCATGGCACTTTTTCCTTGGGATTCTTCAAAACCGTGAGATACGAACACGTAGGCGGGAACGTCTTTTAGGTAGGTTCTTTTTTATCCTGATACCTTTCCGACGCCCTGTCAAGGATTTTTTTCGCGCCCCCGCTCGTGTCCTACACCTGCCTAGGGGGCGCGGGTGTCGGGGCGCCGTTTCCCCCATCGCCCCTGGCCTGTGCCGATCCGCCCTCGCTCTATCGCGCTTTCGTCTCGCTATTCCGAATTCCGAGTTTTCCACAGCGCGATACCGCAGTCGCTGTTGCGCTTCCGGGGAGTGCTGGAGCGTCCCTCTTTACCCTTCTGCTTTCGATATCCTAAATCAATTTTTCACAATAAGTTAGGAGCGGTAGGAAAAAAACAGGCTCTGGCTTGACGCCCTCGCTCCGCTTCCCTAAGAAGCATCTACCTTGCTCCGGGAGGAGGCCGCCGTTGGCTCGTGGCCCTGCACGCCACCCTGACGCTCTAGCCTCTCCCCCTGAGCTTCCATATAAGGGGAATGATCTGTTTGTGTGGTACCGATCTTCCCCAGAGGATTTTTTCCCGCGAACGTGGTTAGCGGCCTGCCGCCGTTGGCCTTGTCGGCAGCGGTTGACGGCCGTCACCTATACTTGAGGAATGGCCCATGACTGCACGTATTCTGCTCGAACCCCTGACATCCCATCCCTGGCCCATGTTCCAGACGTCGGAAGACCAAGACGATCTCCGTGCTCTCCCTGCCCTCTTCGCCTACGACGACGAGGACGACGACTACGACGACGACGAGGACTACGACGACGAGGACGACGATGAGGACGACTACGACGATGAGGATGAAGACTTCGACGACGAAGACCTCGACGAAGACTTCGAGGATGAGGACGACTTCGACGAAGACTTCGAGGATGAAGATGAACTCGAAGACTTCGACGACGAGGAGGACGATTTCGACGAAGATGACGATTTCGATGAATACGACGATGAAGACGAGGATGAGGACGACTATGATGAGGATGAAGACGAGGAAGACGACGAGGACGAGGATTGAATCCTCCCCCCGTGTTCACTTCTCGCTCTGTTTTCCTCTGTGCCGTTCCGCTTGCGGTTGGTAAAGCCAAGTTCGCTTTGATGTGCCGGCTGAGTCTCGAGCCGGCCTTTCTCGGTCCGCCTGCCCCGCGGCAGTTCCCCAGGGTCTCCGCTCGCTGCTCCTCGTCTTCTCGTTCCTTTCATGGCCGCCTTTGGCTGCCCTGCTTGTTCTAAGCCTCATCCCATTTGGGAATTTTCTCACCTGTACTACCTTGGAGGATTCGGGAACGGCTCGCAGCTTTCCCCGGCAGGAGTAGCCATTTGTTCCTCTCCTGGAACCGGAGGGCAAGCGGCCTTTCGCTTCCGAGGACGTGCAAAAAATTCTTATATTCGTCAGCATGTTTCAATGAAAAAATCGTCTACGGAGCTTGCATGACTTGGGTGAGCGCATTACAATTCCACGCAATGACGGCATCGTCACTACTGCTGCTATCCTGTGGATCATTCTTCCCGCTGGTGAATCACGCCTTCCCTAATAGGCGTCGGATCACCCCGGGAAGATCCAGACCCAGCGAAGGGGCGGCTACACGGGTCGGCTTCTGGCACAGCGGAGTTTTCTGCGGAGAAATAGCATTCAGGCGTTGTTCCATCGGGAGGACGGAGCGATGAATCTGAACCGTTGGTTATGCCCGAAGTGCGGGGAGACCTATGTGATGCAAGCCACCTCGGCCAAGGCACGCTGCCCTGGCTGTGGCGCCCCTTTGGTGCCGCTGGCCGGCGAAGGGCCGGTGACTCCGGCGTCCTCGTGGAATCCCGGCGGGGATAGGGGAGCACCTCCAGCTTCTGCCGGGCCGCCGCGTCCCGCCACCCCTGCTGCTCCCCCTGCCGCCGCGATACCGATCACGCCCGCTCGACCCGTGCCGCCTCTGCCGCTGTCTGCCGCTGTTGCTCCTACCGCCATTCCGCTGGCTCACACTCCGCCGACGCCGGCCTCCGCTCCGGGAGCACGCCCACCTTCCGCTGCGGGGTTGCCGGCCCCGTTGTCTCCCGCTGGCCGAATGGGACCCGGTTTCGGCCCAGCCCGCCGTCCCGCTCTCCAAGACACCGCCCTTGCACCCCCATCTTCGTCCCGTTCCTCCATCGGGCTTATCCTCCTGCTCGTCGGTATCCCGCTTTTCCTGATTCTTCTCGCAGGCGCCGGCATCGGGGGTTATTACTACTACACGCATTACGTCGAAAACGAAGATGTATCCCAGGATGAAGAGGGTTCCGTCAAGGGGGGAGGATCGCAACCGCCTGTCGGCGGTGGGGGCAGTGGGAAAGGCTCGCCTTCCGAAATCCTGCCGCCGCCTCCGCCCTCGGATGGTCCCCTGTCTCCTCACGACATCGCGCGGGAGATGACCCGTTGCTCAGTGCTCTTGGCCGTCAAGAAAGGTTTCGGGACGTGTTATCAGACTGGTTGCATCATTGACGCTTCTCATCGTCTTGTGGTCACCAGTGACCAAATCTTCTCCCAGCAAAATGACTCGGAAATCACGGTCTATTTCCCCCTGTACGAAAAAAGCCTGAACCAGCCGGTTTCCGACCTCTCCCGATACAAAAGCAGTTCTTCGTTGGCGTTTCGCACGACGGCCCGTGTGGTTTTGCGCTACTCGGAAGCCAACCTGGCTTTACTGCAACTCGCCCAACTGGCCCCGAACGCTCAGGCCGCTGTTCTCCCATTGCAATCCTCGGTGCCAACGAACCAGAAGGTGTACACCCTGCGCAATATGGTGACGGGCCAATCGAAGTTGTGGCACCTGGCAAACGACAAGGTCCAGCAAGAGGACAAAAACAGCCTCCTGGAAGACCTCGATAACCTGCTCGATGCTAATGAAAAACAAGCCGAGAAGCAAGTCCTTGCGGCTTTTGGCATCGATGACCTGGAGCGCGAGATGAAAGCCGACGAACTCCAGGAGCTGATCGGCATTCAACGCCAGATGTTGCGGACTGTGAAGAAGCTGATCGAGCGGGAGAATGGCCTTCCAAACGGTGACTCCAGGCTCTTCATCACCCACACTGATAGCGACAACGATATCAGCGGTGGACCTGTGGCCAATGATAAAGCCGAGTTGGTGGGGCTACTGGTGCAACGCCATCCCCGGAACCGACAGATGTGCTTCAACATCCACGTTTCTGTGATCGAACAAGCAGTCCAGGAATACTTCAAGGGAAAGAACCAGACCTGGACTCCCGTTCGCGGGCGGCAGGCGATGGCCGAGGCGCAGGCCAGGCAATATGTCGAGAAATTGATCCAAGCCCTTGAAAAAAGAACGAATGAGGAAACGAATGAGGAACGGAGCAAAGCCCTCCGGAAGCTCGCAGAGCTAAAGTCCCGCGCTCAGGTGGCCATTCCGGTGCTGCTGCGCCTTCTGCCGACGGCTGATCCAAAGTTGCAGCAGGAAATCGAACAAACCCTGTACCAACTGGGAGCGCCGTCCCCGGAGATGGCCAAGGCGCTCCTCATTGCCCTGGATTCCCCCTCCCCTGCCGCTCGCCTCTACGCCGCCAAGATGTTCGCCCAGGGAACGCCGGTCCTTCCCGACGTCGAGATTCCGAATCTCATCGCCAAACTGTCGAAGTGTCCGCCGGAAATCCAGGAACTGCTCGTCACCGCCATTGGGAAAACTGGGGAGCTAAGCCACATTCGCCTCATCGAACTGGCCGAGATCACGCAGGGTACAGTGCAGGCGGAGTTGATCGCCAAGCTCTATGCTTTGCCGCCGCCAGATGCGTTCTGCACCGTCCATCTGGTCAAGTGCTTGCAGTCCCGCTCGCCGGCTTTGCGTAACTATGCCATCCGCATGTTTGCCAACAATACGCCGCCGTTGCCGCGGGAACAGCTCGCGCTGGTGGTGGAATTGCTCAAGGTCGCGCAGGGGGAAGCACGCCGGGATTTGTACAAAATTCTCAGACAGGCCGGTCCGGCGAGCCGCAGCGTGGCCTTGGGTGTCGTCCTGGAAGCCCTAGCGGACCCAGAGCCTGAGATTGCGGAGTTAGCCAAGGAATTGCTCGCCACCTACGGCCAAGCCCAGGTCAATGACAAACCCGTGCTCCTGGAGAAGCTGCGTCATAACCATCCCGACGTCCGGCAGCGAGCTTTGACCCTATTGGTGCCCCTCTGTAGCGAGGCAGAGCAGGCGAAAATCTGGGTCGAAATGCTCCGGGATTCCAATCTGGAAATCCGCCGCCAGGCCGTGCAAAACACCTTGAAGCACCCGTTGCTGCAGAGCCAACTCGAACAACTGGTCCCGCCTCTGCTCAAGGATACCGATCTTTCGATTCGCCAGATGGCGGTGCGCTGCTTGCAACAGCGTCCTCAACTGGCCCGCAGCTTGCTCATTGAACTCATCGCCCGCTACCAGGGGATGACGGAGGATGACCCGGAGTTGGCTCAGGAAGTCGCCCTTCTGCTGGCGAGGGTCGTTCCGCCGGAGACGCAGCATCTGATTCTGTTGCGGGAGATGTTGCAGCATGCTTACGGTCCGGTCCGTCGGGAAGCGGCCCTACGCCTCAAGGAAATGAAAACCGATGCATCCGAGGCGATTCCCGATCTGATCGAGCGGCTTCAGAAGGATGAGGACCTGCGGGTGCGTGCTGCCGCGGTGCAGGCTCTACAGGCCATGGGCCCACGCGTGGCAGACCGAGTCATTCCTCTTCTGGATCAAATCCGGACCAAGTACACGCCCGACCCCGAGTTGAAGTCGGGGGAAGGCGAGGATAGCGGGAAGATCAGCCCGCAGGAAGAGCTACTCATCGCGGCCATCCACGCCCTCGGCTCCTTCGGTACGCGTGGACGTAACATTCTCGAAACGCACTGCCGAAATACCCGCCTCAGCTTTCCGGCCCGCGAAGCGATCGGCATCCATCTGGCCAGCTTGAATGATCTGTCCGATGAGATTCTGTTGGCTCTCATTGAGCTGGCAGAGCAGAGCGAAAAGGTGCGGCCGGCGATCACGGAAGCGGTGATCCGACGTCCCAACACAGTAATCGTGAATGAGGTGCTCCTGGCCACCTCTGCCTGGAAGCCCCCCAGCCGCGCCGGAGGACAGCGGGACGTGCCCTTCCCCCTCGATTATCGCTCCTGGGCCATCGATACCCTGGGCCGATTGCGGCTCAACGACCTGAACTCCGAGCTGCGCGAGCGTGTGGTCAAACGCCTGACCTACCTGGCTGAGAACGACTCCAATCCCCAAATCAATGCCGCGGGCCGGGTGGCCTTGAAGCGCCTCAAATTGGGCAACTGAAGCGCGGAAGCTCCCCTGGCCGCCGAGGCCACTCCAGCCTCTTCCCTTCCGCCGGTCGTCCCGTCTCGCGGCTGCCTCGGGGCATTCCGCCTTCCCTGAGCGCGGGAAACCGCCCCTTTCCCCTCTTTTTCTCGGTATGAGAGTCGAGTGTTACTCGATCTTGGCGCCGCCGCTTGCTGGCTGCGGATGGTAGGCGGCACGTCAATCCCTTTTCAAAAAAATGAAGAAAAACCTTGACGAATCTCATAAATGGCGTTAATCTGGGGATTTGATGAAGAGAGACTCGCACTCTTCGTCCTCGTGAGTCTAGACTCGTGGCTCACGAAAGCCTCGTCGATGCACCTCGGTCTTCTTTGAGGAGGTTGATCATGAGAGGGTTTTCTTCTCCGGTGTGGCGTCGTGGTTTTACGCTGATTGAGTTGTTGGTGGTGATTGCGATTATTGCGATTTTGATTGGGTTGCTGTTGCCCGCGGTGCAGAAGGTGCGGGAGGCGGCGGCGCGTGCGGACTGTTCGAATCGTTTGAAGCAGATTGCGTTGGCGACGATCAATGCGGCGGACACGCATGAGGGGAAGCTGCCGCCGTCCATCGGCCTCTATCCCCGCAATGCCCAGGCCAACTATAACTCCAACGGCGGTATCTTTCTGCACATCCTGCCGTTTATCGAAGAGCAAGTGATGTTTGACCAGACGCGTTCGCAGCCGGACCCGGATGGTCGGAATGGGAGTTTCATAACCTATTCGCAGTGGGTGTATGTGCCGGATCGTGGTCGGACGAAGAAGTTGTTGTGTCCGGCGGAGTATACGGACCCGCAGGACAATTGGGCGCGTTCGAGTTATGGGGTGAATGGCCGCGTCTTCCGGCATGTGTATCCAGGCTGGGGTTTGGGCTACACCCGTTATCCTGCGGCCATTACAGATGGCACGTCGAATACGATCTTCTTCTCCGAGAAGTTGGCGCGGTGCAATTCCGGGAACTATAACGAGAACTATTGGCCGGATTGGGGTCCGGTGTTCTCTTCGCCGGACTTAGGAGGCACGCCGACGGGTGCGGCATCGGCCCCGCAGATTCAGCCGCCGACTTCCAACGGCGTGGGGATCTGCGATGGCGGTCGAGCCAGTTCGCCGCACGTAGGTGGGATTCAGACGGCGTTGGGGGATGGCAGCGTGCGGTTTGTGTCGCAGCGCGTTTCCGGTCTGACCTGGTGGGCCGCGCTGACCCACAATGCCGGAGATCAGTTGGGTAACGACTGGTAATCCCTGGAATTCGGCCGGTTCGCCCTTTTCGGGGAGAAGGGATTCTTCTCCCCATCGTCTATCTTGAGTTTGGCATCGTCCAACCATCAGATTGGCGAGCTGCCCAAGGATTGTCACTCCGTCCTACCGAGCGACCACGGGCCGAGCGGCTCGGAACGATTCTTTCCCGATGATGCTGGCGAATCTGGTTCGCGGGTCGAGTTTCCACCTGCCGAGGCGTCAACCTTGGGGGCAGACTCGCCCCTGGTTCTTTGTTTTTCCAAAAAATTGAAGGGGCATGGTTATGAATGCGCGCACATGGTTTTCGTTGAGCCGGGGAGTGGTTGGTGCGGCGGTGCTCGCTCTGGGCATCTTAGCCTGTTCGCCTCCCACGGGGTCGGTGAGTGGCAAGGTGACCTACAAGGGCCAACCCCTCAAGGGGGGCTACGTCGCCTTCATCAACTCCAGCGGCGGACAGACGTTCTCCGCTCCGATTCAGGAAGACGGCAGCTATCAGATTCCCAAGATCACCGGCGGCAGTTACAAGGTCACGGTCGAGACGGAATCGCTCAAGCCGCAGGGGGAGACGAAAGGTGTGCCGTTCAAGAGCGTGTCCAAGGAAGGCCCGCCCAAGGAGAATTTGCCGCCCAAGTTGAATTTGCCCGGCAATCCGGCGGATTACGGGTATAAAATGGCTTCACCGGGAGGTCAGATGGATCGTTACGTGCCCATTCCCCGTAAGTATGCCGACCCGGACCAATCAGGCCTGAAGTTCGATTTTCGGGGTGGGAACCAGACGTATGACATCAATCTGAGCGACTGACGGGGAAGGGCAGCCCGCCGCGCTTGGCCAGGTGGGGCATGAGTTCAGACAGCGGATTGCCAGCGGAGCCGGCTCGGACTCCAGCTCCCGATGAGCCGGAGGGGAGCAGAGCCGCACCGGATGCGTCTGCATCGGCTTGTTCGCCATCTCCCTTGCAAGAGATTGGGGCCTCCATTCCCGCGGCGATTCCCAATGTTGGAAAAACTGGCGAAGCACCTTCCCCGGTCTGCCCAGGAACGGGGGCGATTCCCCGCCGCTGCGGTCCGCGGTTTCAGTCATGGCAGCGGGTCATTGTAACAGGGCTGTTACTCGCTGGTCTCGGTGTCGGTGGCTGGGCCGTGTGGGACGAGTGGCGCTTCCGTGCCACGCTAAGCCGTGCCCGCCTGGAAGCCGAACGAGGCCATACCCAAGCGGCGATCCGCGCCCTGGAATGGTGCATCCAACGGCGGCCCGAACAGCGGGAAGTGATCCTGCTGAGTGCTCAGATCGCCCGGCGGAGCGGCCACCTGGAAAGTGCCGAGAACTTGCTGGATCAGTATTGGCAGCTCTACGGCGATGAAGAACCGCTGGTCCTGGAGCGGCTGCTCTTGCAAGCGGCCCGCGGCGATGTGGATGCCGTAGCCGCCCGGCTGCGGGAACGTATGCAACGCAACACGGCGGAACGCCGGCTCATCCAGGAGGCGTGGATCAGCGGTCTGTTAGCCCGCTTCCGCTGGGGTGAGGCGGGACAATTCCTGACCCAGTGGCTGGCGGACAGCCCCGAGGACCCGTGGGCGCTCTACCTCTTCGGGCGGCTCCAGGAACAGCGGGATGATGTGGAAGGAGCCAAGGAATACTACCGCCGACTGGTGGAATCGGACCCGGAACATGACGAGGCCCGCCAGCGCTTGGCCCAGCTCCTGGTGCAAACCCGCCACGGGGAAGAAGCCGAACCGCACGTCCGCTTCTTGCTGACCCGCCTGAATCCTCCGCCCCGCGAAGTCCAGGTGCTCTGGGCCAGGACCCTGGTTCTCCTCGGCCGGCTGGACGAGGCGCAGGTGGCCCTCGATGCCGTTTTGAGCGAACATCCGCACTACCCCGCAGCCTTGGCGGAACGCGGTAAAGTGGCCCTGTTCCAGGAGCAGCCTGGGGAAGCGCTCCGCTATCTGGCGGAGGCTGTTCATTATGATCCCGGCGATCTGGCCATTCGGCATCAGTATGCCATGGTTCTGTCGCAGCAGGGGCGAGAAGAGGAGGCGGCCCAACAGCGGAAGCTCATCGCGCAATTGGAAGCCGACGGCGAGCGGATCAAGGCCCTGATCGAAGGGCCGCTCCAACGGGAGCCAAACAACGCGGCCATTCACCATGAGATCGGCATGATTGCCTTGCGGGCGGGCCAGATCACCGAGGCGTTACGCTGGTTCCACTCCGCCCTGCGGATCGACCCCCAGCATGCGCCCACGCACCGCGTGTTGATGGTGTACTATGAGGAGTCTGGGCAACCCGCCTTAGCCGCCCGGCACCGCGCTTTGGCTCGTGATACGGACCGGCAAAAGACTGAGGACAGTTCGAAAATCCAGCCACCGCCATGAATGCACGATCAGACAACGCTCAACAGCAGGGTTCGGAACAGCGTTCGGAAGCCTCCCTTCCGGCCGGAGGGTCCGAAGCCTCGGTTGCGGAGGCCGGCCCGTCTTCCGGGTTGGGTTCCTCCTCCGTGTTGGCTCCGCCGGTGGAAGCCGCTCCCAGCTCGCCGAGTCGAGCGGTGCATTCTGGCCGGTCGAGCCGGCGCCGTTGGCTGCGCTGGGGCATTTTGGGGCTTTTGCTGGTCCTGAGCGGCCCTCAGGTAGGGGCTGCTTGGCGTTACTTTCAGGCCCGCCGGGAACTGGCTGCCTGGCGCCCGGGACAAGCGCGGCAAGCCTTGCAATTCTGTCTGAAGCTGTGGCCCTGGTCTCGCTGGAGCGCCACCCATCTGCTCTACGCTCAGGCCCAGCGGCAGCTCGAAGATTACGACACCGCCCGGCAGCATCTGCATTTCGCCCAGCGCTTGCGCGGCGGCGCGGATGAACAAACCGCTTTGCAGTGGGCTTTGCTCGAAGCCAGCGCCGGCAACGTCCTGGAAACGGAAGAGTATCTGCAAAAGCAGGCCGACCGCTGGCCGGAACTCCGCCCGCTCATCTGGGAAGCCCTGGCCGTGGGATACTTCCGCGTCTCCCGCCTGCCGGATGCTATGAGCGTGCTCAATCACTGGCTCAAACGGGAACCGGATCAGGTGCGGGCCTTGGAACTGCGGGGCCAGACTTACATCGCCGGCCAGGGTGTCAGCCGGGGGGTGGAAGATTACAAGCGGGTGCTGGAATTGGCCCCGGAGCGGGAACTCACGCGCTGGAAACTGGCCGAAGCGCTCATCGCCCTGAGCGCCTATCAGGAAGCGGCAGGCCACCTGGAAATCCTGCGGCAGAAATGGCACGATGACCCCACGCTCCTGGCTCACCTGGCCCGCTGCTACAACATGCTCGGCCGGCAGGACGAGGCGGAACACCTCCTCCAAATCGCCTTGCGGCAGGACCCGCAGCATCCGCTCTGCCTACGGACGGCAGCGCAGATCGCCTTGAGCCAGCCCCAAGGACCGGACCTGCCCCGCGCCATCGCCGCCTTGCGAGAAGTGGTCCGTCAGCGCCCCACGGATTATCTGGCCCAGCAGTTGCTGTTCCAGGCCCTTCAGCACTCCGGAGACACCGAGGCGGCCCGCCAGCAGTTGGCCGTGGTGGAATCCCTGCGCGAACGCCAGGCCCGCCTCAGCGAATTGCAAACCCGCCGCTTGCCGGAACAGCCTCTCAACCCCGCCTTGCACTACGAAATGGCCGTCCTGCTCCTCCAGAATGGCCAGGAAGCCGCCGCGGAAAACTGGCTCAAATCGGCGCTCAGTCTAGACCCGCACTTCCGCCCGGCCCACGCCACTTTGGCCCGCTTGTATGAGCAGCGTGGCGAAGAGGGACGCGCCGCCTTCCACCGCGCCTTCCTGCAATCCCCCGCGCCGTGAAACTTCCCCGCGCCGTGAGATTCCCCGCGCTCCGTATCCGCATTCCCCGCTAGCGTGGGGCTTTCCCCCCCCGTTCCTTACCCGCCCGTTATCCAATTCCTCGCGTCGCTTTTCTCTCGAAGTGAGCCGCCGGGGAGAATGGTCTTCCAACCTCCTCGAGCGATGCGAGGCGTCCGGTCACTTGCCCGGACCGGCATTGTGCCAAATCCACAGGGGCTGTTGATCCTGGGGATGGCTGTAATTGCCGACGATGAGGTCGAGGCGGCCCTGGCCGCTCAGATCGGCGAGGCAGCAACTGACGGCATCGCAATCCCCCCGGAGCAGCACGTGTCGGTCAAACTGGCCTGGTGCGGTCTGGCGGAAGAGCACGACGGCATCCGCCTGCATCTGGTGGCGATCGCGGAACTTGTCGGCCGGGAGGAAGCTGACGGCGAGGATGTCGGGCAGGGGGCCGCCGCAGATCGGTCCGGCTACAGCGTGATGGATGCCGTACATGTCGGCGATGCGATGGTAGCGAAAGCGGAGGCCGCCGAGGTTTTCCAGCCAGCCTAAGCCGTGGTACGGCTTCCACAGATACGGTTCATCGAGAATGTCGCCGTTGGTGGAAAGGATGTCCAGGCGTCCGTCGCCGTTGAGATCGACCAGCTCGATGCCGCTGCTGCCCCAGCCGGGATGAGGGGCGGAGTAGAGGGTTTGCTTGCGGAACTGGCCTTGGCCGTCGTTGAGGAAGGCGACGATGGTTTCATGTTCCTGGGCGAAAACGGCGACGAAGTCGGGGCGCCCGTCCTCGTTCAGGTCCGCCACGGGGACGTGGATGGCGCCGGTGCGGCCGTCGAGCTGGCGGGGGACGAAGTGGGGCCGGTGCCAATCGCTCGTGTGGTTTTCCAGGAGGAGCACTTCGCCAACTTCATGCAAGCCGAAGACGGCCACGACCAAATCGAGGCGATCCGGACGGCGGAAGGGAGCGGCTCGGACGTCCGCCACGCGCCCGACGTTTTCCAGGAGCGTATGAGGTTGGAAGGTGCCATCGGCTTGTCCGCGGAGCCAGACGACCCGGCCGCAGCGCTGATCCGTCGGCGGAAAGCTGCCCAGGTCCGCCACCACGAGATCGAGAATACCGTCGCCGTCCAAATCGACGACCGTGGCCCGCGCCGGATTGCGTACACTGCCTAGCAGTTGCCACTGCGGGGGCGAAGCGGCGGGGCGATAGAGCAGAATCCGTCCCCCTTGCATGTCACACGCGAGCAACTCTAGAGGGGCGGCGGCCCGTTGCTCCGGCGTAGATAATCCACGAGGCAGCCGTACCGCCTGGACGTGCGAGATCATTGCCCGGCCTGATCCCACCGGCGGCGGTACTTTCCCACGTTCCAGCCGGATTGGCAACGGCTCGCGGGCATACTGGGCCTTGAGCGGCGGGAAGTGTTCCGGCGCCCGTTCCTGATAGTACCGGATCACATCAGCCATCCGCGGCGGCGTCATGGCCATCCCGGAACGCTCGAAAAAGCCATAGGCCCGCTCCACCTCCATACGCCAGTGTTCCCGCGGGAAAGTATCCGGCGGCGGATAGGCATGGCAGGCGGCGCCGCAAAAATGCTGAATGCGCTGCTCCAAATCCGCCGGCGGCGGTGGAGACGATGCAGACCCTCCGTCGCCACCAGGAGGGGTGGGGGCCGTCGGTTCCTGGGAACCCTGACACCCCGCGAGCAGTACCACAAGACCCGGCACAATCCACCAGCTCCAGACGAGATGAGGACAGCGCATCGGAGGACTCCTGCGGAGGACTTCCGGGGAAAAACAACATCCGAAGGATGCACTCATAAGGCTGCCTTCAGCGGCGGCTCAGGGAGCAGCTTCCGGTAGCGCTCCAGAAGGTGCCGGCCCGGGTGATTCGAGCCGGGGGCTTCCTCCTCATGATAACCGCGGTCGGCCTCGGTGAGAACACGGCGTGCCAGGGCGAAGTCTCCGCTTTCCAGGGCGAGCAGGCCGCTAAGGAGGGCGAAATCGGCCGCAGCCAAGCGGAGGGTTTGGGCGTGTTCCCAGCTTTGGGTGAGGCGGGCGGTTTTCCAGTGTCCCAGCCAGCGGAAGGCGAGCAGGCCGCTGCCCGGAGCGGATAGCCCGACCTCGCTTCCTACCGCCTGAGCCAAGGCGACCGGCAGGGAAGCGGGGAGCAACCGTTCCCGTTCCTCGTGGAGGAAACGGCGGATGGCCTCCGCCGCCTCCTGAGCTTGGCGATACTGTCCCGCGGCGGCTGCGGTCAGCAGCTCGAACCAGAGATAGGCTGGCAACTGGTAGGTGCGAGGACGGGAGCGGGACCGCGGGCCAGATGATTCCGGCAAGGGCACCTCATACAGACCCAAGGACAGCGGCTGCCGACGCCATTCCTCCCGATCCAGCAGGATGCGGGCTTCCGCAATCCGGCCTGTTTGCACCAGCAGTTCCAGGAGCAGGACCACGCCTTCCGGCCCGTACAATTCGGCGGAGGAACTTTGGAGCACCTCCAGAGCGGTCTCGTAAAGACCCAACTGGGCTGCTAGCCGTGCACGCAGCAGGGGCTGTCCGGCCAGGCCGCTACTGCGTAAGACGAAGCGATTCTCGTTGTCCCGGAGTTGTTGTTCGATCTGGGCGGCTAGCTCCTGCCATTGGGCGCAGCGCTGCTGGAAGGCGGCGGCATCTTCCCCCGCGAGCGGTCCCATCTGCCGTTGCCAATGCAGGACCTGTTGGGCATGGGTCCAGGCGATGTCCCAGGCGGGTAGGTTGAGCCAGGAGTGCACGAGGGTTTCCTGCACGGCGAGCCAGTAGGGCTGGCGGCGGGCGGCTTGCACCAGCGCGGCGCGGTACTGGGCCAGGCGCAATTGTTGCAACGGCGGGAAGGGCGGCGTGCTTTCCCACGGATGCTGGAGGAGTGTTTGGGCAGCACGGGCAGCGAGGAGCCAGGCCAGGGCATCCGTCGGGTCCTGTTCCAGGCCGCAGCGGGCGGCGCGCACCGTCAGCAGGGCTGCCCGCGGTTCGGATGTGTCCGCTGGCAGCAGCTCTTGCAACCGCAAGTACACGCTGGCGGCCTCCGCTTGGGGGGAACCAAACCGGCTGCGCGGCCAGGACCACCGCCACCAGGGCTGCGGCAGGGCGAGAGATGCCGGGCCGCTCCCCTCCGGTTGCAATTGGGGGTCCTGCCAATCCCGCTCCAGGAGCTGCTGCCAGTCCTCGGCACGTCCCGGCGCGCGGAGCACCAGCAGGGCGCTGCCGGCGACCTGCACAGGCCGCCACGTGCCGCGGTTCTGATAGACCTGCTTCAAAGCCGCACTCCAGCGCCCGCGATCCGGATCGTACAGCACCGCCAGCAGGCCGGGAGGGACCGCCGATTCGACGGCTGCCGTTGCCTCTGCGGCTGCCCCATCCGTGGCTACAGAAAGCAAGCCGAGTTGAACGGCGATTTCTCGGACTTGCGGGGCGCGGTCGGCAAAGAGTGTCAGGCGGGAGTCATAGGTGCTGCGCACGGCGGGGGCGAACCAGGCCAGATAGTGCGCCACATCGGGGTGCGTGGTGAACAGGGGCGGGGCGGCAGAACCGCCGCTGGCCTGCCACTGCTGCACAGCTTCCGCAACCCGGCGCAAGGTGGGATGCTCATAAATCCGCCAGCTCAAGCCGTCCCGATCCCGCGGCCAGAGACTGGAACTTCCAGGGAAGATCATCGCTCCCAGGAGGGACAGGGCGGCCAGGGCTGTCAAAGCGAAGGGACCGCGCGCCTCTTGCCAGGCGGTGAAGAGCCGGCCGAGGTAGGCTGCGATCAGGGGAATGGCGGTGACGGTCCAGAAGGGCACCAGGCGTGCCTGCCACAAGGCCAGGGGGCATAGCAAAAGGCCTAGCAGCAGGGCGGCGGACCACTGCCGGCGGCGAACGCTAGCAATGGCGGCCAGCAGCCACAACGTCAGCAGCAGGAGAAACGCTGCGACGGGCAGCGGTATGTCACCGGTTCTCCACCGGACGCCGGCCCACGGCGCGGCAAAGACGCCGGAGAGGCGCGGATCGCTCGGCCAGCCGTACCACCACACCGCCGGGGACAACTCCACCGGCCAGGTCCAGGCGTGCCAGTGATGCGGGCTGCATAGACTGGCCAGCCCCGTCGCAAGAAGCACCCCCCAGGGCCGCCTCCTGTCCTCCGCTTGACGCGGGCGTAACACTTCCGCCAATGCTGCTAACGGGCCGAGGAAAAACCAACTGTCCAGATTCACCCACCCGGCCGTGAGCAGGGGAAGCCCCCAGAGCCAGCGCCCCCCTTGCTGGCAGCACCAAAGCACCATCGTCAGTGCCACCAGGGACAACAGCGTCGGTTGGAGCAGCAGGCGGGGACTGAGGGCGAGGATGGCCAGCAGGACCAGGGCTGCGGCGAGCCAGTCCCCGGCCCCGCGCCGGCTCATCTGCCAGAGCAGCCCAGCCAGGAGGGCGGCCAACGCGGCCTTAACGGCCATCACCACTTGTTCCCCCGCGTATTTCCACAGGACGTACAAACCCCAGTCGTAAAGCCAGGCGTGGTTCGTCCAGTACCGCCCCGCGGTCTCTTGCCCGAAGGGATCGACGCCGAACTGGTACTCTCCCTGGGCCAGCAGCCGCCCGACTGCCCGATGGAGCCAAACGTCCGAATTGCGGGCGACAAACGAAGCGCTGGCGCCAGCTACCATCGCCACCAAAATCACCAGGAACCGATCCCGTGCCCGTGTCCAGGACCGGATTGGCCCCACCACGGCGGCTGGCCTAACCGACTGCACTTCGCTTTGCGTCACCATAACGATCGCCCTGCGTCGGACTTCCGTTTTGCCGGAGATGGGGGTACTTACCTTTAGCTGGTTTTACAGTTCCTGGTCATTCTGCCGTTGCCATTTCGTCACGGTTCCTGGTCATTCTGCCGTTGCCATTTCGTCACGGTTCCTGGTCATTCTGCCGTTGCCATTCCGTCACGTTGTCCGGGTTCTGCCTCTCGTGGTTTGCCGGCCGTGGAGCGGATTCCCTTCACGAGGAGTACGAGGAAGGCGAAGTCGTTCCCGGTTTGGCGATGGCCTCCATCGAATGAATGCTTCCGTGGAGCGCGTGGCCTCCCTTGAGCCGATGGTTCTGCACCCCGGAGGCTGGCCAGGGTCGTTCATGGGCTTGCACGGCTCATTCACGGCGTCCAGTCCAGGTCGGGGGTGAGAGAGGCGCAGAACTCGGCGAGGAGTTGGGCTGCTTGTACCAGGTCCTGCCGGTGCACCACTTCGACCGGGCTGTGCATGTAACGGTTGGGGATGCCGATGAGACCGCAAGCGACTCCGTGACGGCTGATCTGGATGGCGTTGGCATCGGTTCCCGTGGCGCGCGGGACGCCCCGGACCTGAATGGCCAATTCCAGGCGGCTGGCTGCCGCTTCCAGGCGCTCAAAGACCCGCGGGTTGATGTTCGGACCGCGAAAGACGACCGGTCCGCCGCCGCAGTGGATTTCCCCCTGAGTCTTGCGATCGTTGCCGGGCGTGTCCGTAGCGTGGCAAACGTCCACGGCGATTCCCACCGTGGGTTGCACGGTGTAAGCGGCGGTGGTCGCGCCGCGCAGGCCGATCTCTTCCGCCACGGTCGAGACGGCGTAGAGGTCCACGTGTAGAGGGCGGTCGCGCAGCAGCCGCAGGGCTTCCAGGCAAACCCACAGGCCGACTTTGTCGTCCATTCCCGGCCCGGCGAGCAGATCGTTGCGCAGCGGCCGCCAGCCCAAAGCGAACGTCACCGGGTCGCCGATGCGCACCCAGTCCTCCGCCTCGATCCGGTTACGCGCCCCAATGTCCAGCCAGATGTCGGGAAAATCCGGGACCTTGTTTTTCTCCTCCGGTTTGAGCAGATGGACGGCCCGTCGAGCGACCACGCCGCTGATCGGTCCCTGCTGCGTCCAAACCGTCAGGCACTGCCCCAACAGGATTTGCATGTCCCAGCCGCCGATCGGCTGCACGTAGAGAAAACCTTCGTTGTCAATATGCTGAACCATCAGGCCGATCTGGTCGCAGTGCCCGGCTAGCATCACGCGCACGGACCGTTCCTGCCCCCGCTGCGCCCGGCGGATGGCATAGACGTTGCCGTGAACATCCGTCCGCACCTCGTCGGCGAAATTCCGGGCATACTCGCGCACCACCTGCTGGATCGGCTGCTCGAAGCCGGATGGACTCGGCGTATGCAACAACCGGTGGAAGAACTCTTCCGCCTGCGGCTCCATATTCCCTCCCGTGTTTGGCCAATACCCTGAGCGCCCGGAGCTTCCCCCGCTCCGGAGTGCGATGCCGTCTGGCTCTGTGCTCTGCAGTTATGCTAGCATTCCGCTCCCGCAACGGGATGGGTGCTCTGGTGTTCCCTGGCTGCTTTTCCGCCGGCCGGTGGTGGAACCGGACTCTATTTCGTTTTCGGTTGCATTCCGCTGGCATCGGCGGGCGGGGGCCGCCACGCTGTTAGCGGGACAGCCGCTGTTGGGATGGCGGGTTTTCTCGGAAGGCGGAGGCCAAGGGGCGGAGGATGGCGCGGAGACATGCCACGGCGCCGGTGGTGAAGAGGGCAGGGGGGCCGGGCCAGGTGAAGTTCCCGCTCCGCCGGGGTTCTGTGGCCGGGCTGTCGGCAGGGGCATGATAATAAATGCTACAATCCGCATTGGGGGGAGTACTGCATCATGAGCGACGCCTTGGGAATTGCCGTGGTGGGATGCGGGACGGTGGGCGGCGGGGTGGTGGAAGCTCTGCTGCGGCACCGGGATCGCCTGGCGCAACGCGCGGGCCGGCCCTTGCAATTGCGCCACATCGTCGTGCGCGACCGGCACAAGCCCCGCGAGCCGTTCGTTCCCCGCGAGTTGCTCACGGATAGCCTCGCCCCGGTGCTCCAGGATGCGGCGGTGCAGGTGGTGGTGGAACTGATCGGCGGGACGACAGCGGCGCGCGAAGTGGTGCTCTCCTCCCTAGCGGCCGGCAAACATGTGGTGACAGCCAACAAAGCCCTGCTGGCGGAGGCGGGGCCGGACATTTTTGAAGCCGCCCGGCGCGCCGAGCGGACCGTCTGCTTCGAGGCGGCGGTCGCCGGGGGAGTCCCGATCATCCGCGCCCTGGGCGAAAGCCTGGCCGCCAATCAGATCACCGCCATCCAGGGCATCCTCAACGGAACGAGCAATTATATTCTCACGGCGATGGCGGAGCGCGGCTTGCCCTACGCTCAGGCCCTGGAGGAAGCCCAAGCGCACGGCTACGCCGAGGCCGACCCCAGCCTCGATGTCGACGGCTCCGATGCCGCCCACAAATTGGCCATCTTGGCCCAGATTGCCTTCGGTGTCATCGCCCGGCCTCAGGACATCACCCGTCAGGGAATCGATCAGCTCCACCCGATGGACATCCGCTTCGCCCAGGAACTTGGTTACACGATCAAACTGCTGGCCGAGGCCTGGACCCGCAGCGACCCCCAGCATCCGGACGGGCCGCGAGGCGTGGCCTTGCATGTCGCTCCGGTCCTGTTGCGGCATACCGATCTTTTGGCCCAGGTTCGTGGGGCTTACAACGCCATTGCCGTCTATGGCGATATTGTGGGCGAGACGCTCTATCAAGGCCCCGGCGCCGGCCGCGGTCCGACGACCAGCTCCGTGCTGGCCGACCTCATCGACCTGGCGGTGGGCCGTGCCCAACGTACCTTCGCCGCCGCCCGACTTTGGTCCCGCGCTGATCGCGGCTTCGTCCTCGACCCGCCGGAACAGGTCCACAGCCGCTTCTACCTCCGCCTGCTCGTCGCCGACAAACCCGGCGTCCTCGCCGACATCGCCCGCATCCTCGCCCAGCACACCATCAGCATCTCCAGCGTGGTCCAGCACGAAGCCCCGGAAGGCGATGGCGAACCGGTCCCCTTGGTCATTGTCACCCATTACGCCACGACCGGCCATTTCCTCGCCGCCGTCGAGCAGATCAATCGCCTGCCCACCGTCGCCACCCCCGCCGTCTATTACAGCATGGGGGACTGATTTCTCCTGTCTCCTGCAGCATGGGGGACTGATTTCTCCCGGCGTTTTTGCGGCCCTGGTGCGGTCCCGGCCTGCTGTGCTTGTATCGCCGCCCCTGGGTCCTTTACAATCACACCGAGTGTTGAGCTGGCGGGGACGGCAGCCACGCCGCCCCTTGGCCAGCCTAGGGAGAAACCAGACGAGCCTCCTAGGACCCAAAACATGAACCGACCTGCCCCGCCGAATTGGACCGACCAGCCGCCCCCAGCCGTTGCCCTCCAAGAGGACGAGGAGCAGTGGAGCTACGAGGAGTTGCAGGAGCAAGCGGAAGACCTCCGCCAGCGGCTCCATCTTTTCCGTCAGTCCCTGGGTCGTTTTTTCGTCCAAAAACAGGAGATCATCGATCTGATGTGCGTGGCGGCGATCGCCCAGGAACCGCTGCTGCTGGTCGGCCCGCCCGGCACCGCGAAGTCCGACCTGGTCGTCAAATTCAAGGAAGCGCTGGGTGTTCCCGATGCGGAGTACTTCGAGTACATGCTGACGCGCTTTACGGAACCGAGCGAAATCCTCGGCGCTATCGACATCCAGGAGCTGCGCGAAGGGCGCTACGTCCGCCGCAAGGAGGGGAAGCTGCCGACCGCGCGCATCGCCTTCCTCGACGAAATTTTCAAGTCGAACTCCGCCATTTTGAACATTCTGCTAACCATTCTCAACGAGCGGAAGTTTTACCAGGAAGGCCGGCCGGAACCGGTCCCGCTGCGGATTCTCTTCGCCGCCACCAACGAGATACCGGAGCACGGGGAACTGGCCGCCCTGCGCGACCGCTTCGTCCTGAAGGTGGAAAGCCGCTCGGTCCATCCTGAGGCGGAGAGATTCGTGGAGTTGATCGACCAGGGCCTCCGCAACGAAGCCTGGAGGATGCTCAACCAAAAGCCCTGGTGCCAGGGACATGCCACGTTGGCGGATTTCCTCAAGGCCCACCGCTACTTCATGTACCTCTTCAGCGAGTCCCGCCAGGACTTCCCCAGCGGCGAACTCATCAACGACCGCACCCAGTATTTTCCGGAAGATGTGCTGCGAGAGTTCTACCGCCTGATCCGCACGATCAGCAAGGAGGACGGCATCTTCGTCAGCGACCGCAAGGTGGTCAAGCTCTACAAGCTCCTGCGCGTCCGCGCCTGGCTCTTTCATGGCGGCGTGGTCTGCCGGGAGGACCTGCAACTGCTCCAGTATCTGGGAGAAACCCTGCAAGAGATGAAGTTGCTCCGCGACAAGATACCGCAATATCTCGGCCTCCACTGAATGTCGGCTTGACCTGGAGCGCTTTTACTGTCTTGTTCCGCTGGCGGTTCAAGCCGGGGCGGAGCTTGCGAGGGGCCGCGCTGCTCAGGAAGCGGCGTCGATCTCTGGCGAGAGGCGAGCCTCCGCATCGGCGGGAGGGGCGTGATCCGGGGTGAGCAGTCGACGGTTGCGGGCGGCGGTGCGCAACGTGGTCCAGCCGATGGGTAGGATTTTGGGCCGGGGGACGATGGCCGCTACAATTCCGCCGTGCCGTTCCGCCAACTTCCGGGCGTCGTAGCGCAGAAACTCGTACACCTGGGGCTGCCGATGCCCGCGCAGATATTCCTGGGCCAGGCGGTGCATGTGGGCATCATAGGAAGCCTTGGAGTGGGTATGCAGGCAGTAGCGCCCGGCATGGCGGCGCAGGTCCCCATTGAAGGCCGGGTTGATGTGATACAGCTCGTGAAAGACAGTTGTGAGCTTTTCGGCGAACGTCTGATCCAGAAAGCGGGGCAGGCAGAAGGTAATCAGGTAGAGGATTTCCCGGCCCTCGACGAAGAAGCGCTGGACCTGGTATTCGCAGGTACCCTGGCGGCGGGTGAGCGCCCCGTGGCGGAAGCGCAAGGGTGTGACACGGGCTTGCAGGCCATAGCGGCTGCGGCTGCGGCTGGGAGTGAAGGTGACCAGCACCTGGTCCATGCGTATATGGGACAGCTCCGGACAGCGGGCGACGATGTCGGCGCACAAGCGGGTCATTGCTGCGGAAAAGTCCCAGGCTGAACCGGCGCGGGCGCTGTCAGGGCGGGACCGCCGGGCGGCGGGTGTCGAGCAAGTGCCCGGTACGGCCACCCACCGCCGGGGCAGCGGCTGGCTTCCCCCCCAATGCAGCTCCAACGCCGATCGCTCCTGTGGCCGCAGCGCTCCCATTGCTGATCCTCGCCTCCTCCAGCTTCCTCTCCGCTTTCCGCGGCGATACACTCCATGCGGTTGCCATGCTAGAAAGCCGCGGCAGGCCGGTCAACAGGGGACATCCGTTTCCCATCCGCTTTCACCGTCTCCCACTTGCATTTTTGCCGTTTCCCCGCATTTTTCCCCGGGAGCGCGGCTTTCCCATCCTGTCCATCGTTTCGTCCTCTGTCCTGAACAAGTTGGCAGACTGGACAAAGGGAAGGGATTGAGACGGACCGACTGCCTCCCCATGTTCCTACCTTGATCCCTCAGCTTCTCGTCAGGAAGGGCCATATTTCTGGCAAAATCCTTTCAAGTTTTTCAGGCGGCGGAGTCGATACCACAGGCGCGAGTGGTATGGACCTGAGGAGAGCAGGCAGTGCCAAGCCGCTTTGGCGGTTGCGGCCGGGAGGTGGGCATGAGTCGAGCGAAGGTCGGGCAGTGGCTCCGGGGATTGGGGGGTGCGGTCGGCGCTCTGGTGGTGGCGACGGGGTGCCAGACGTGGTACGGCGGCATGACTCTCCCCAGCGGGCGCTATTTGCAGCATTATCCCCAGTATTTTGCTCCGGACCCGGCTCATCCGCTGCCTCGTGAGCTGGCCAGCATGGCCACCGCGGAAGACGTAGCGGGTGGCGGTCCGCGCCTCGGTGGCGGCGCCGCTCCTGCCCCAGCTCCCCCTCCGGCTCCCGTTCCCGCCCCGGCTCCAGCTCCGAAGCAGTGAGCGCCTCGTACTCTCAGCATCGGTGCTTCCCTGACAGGTTTTGCCAGCCCCTGCGTTCGCGGGGTGATGCCGGTTCCTCTTGCACGGTCGGCGCACCGCTGCTATGGCCCCTCCACGCCGGAGTCGAGGGGACACGGATGGCTCGCTTCGGACTCCGGCCTTACCACCCAAACACGGGGGAACCTCCATCATGGGCCAAGGATGGCGCGTCAGGGGCCAAGGAAGGCCCGCCTGGACTCCGGGATATCCGCTGCGGCGGCTCGGCATCGCCGCGTGTTTTGGCAGTTTGTTTTTGCTAATGACTACAGGGTGTCGCACGCCGGAATGCGACGCGTGCCGCTCCCGTGGACCCGGACGCCTCCTCTCCTCCACGTCGCCGCCCGCGGTCGGCTTGCCGGGGACGCCGACACTGCCGCCAGGTCCGGCTTCAGCTTCGACCGCGCCGGCCTCAACACCCCGCAGCTCGGATTCCCGCCTGAGTAGCGGCATGGTGCCGGCCAGTCCGGCTTCGGCAGCGCGCCGGGTCCCACCTCCCGCGGGGACCGCTTCCGGGGGCAGCACGGTGATGCCCGCCAACGGTTCCGCGCCGCAATTCCCGCCGCCGCAGGATTTGTCCGCTCCCGTGGGTGGTCCGCCGGCTGCCGGGACGTCGGCTCCGGGGAAGAGCAACTGGGCGCCGGCCACCCCGTTGTCACCGGCTCCGCTCGGCTTGCACGACCCCGGTCCCCTGCCGCCTCCGCCGCCCGGTGCGATGGGCAACATGCCTGTCCTGCCTCCCACACCGCCGCCTGGCTTGCCCCAGTGAGTCGCCGCAAACTGCATGGACCATGCTTTTTCCATCCCCGCGGAGTGCAAAGAGGGGGGAATGAGTGCAAAGAAGGGGGAAGGTGGGTAATCAAAAGGCACCTTCTTCCCACCAGATGAGACGGCGAAATACCGGGGAAGTTAGGGGGAGGAGCATGCCGGATCGGTAGGGGTAGAACGGGGGGCGGGAACCGGAGCAGCTCCAGCGGCCCGGCGTGCGATGCGCGCGGCAATGTCCCCGGCTTTGAAACCCGCGTCGATGTTGACAACGGCTACGCCGGCGGCACAACTGTTGAGCATGGTCAGAAGCGCCGCCAGCCCCCCGAAGGAGGCCCCATAGCCGACACTGGTCGGGCAGGCAATCACCGGGCAGGAGACCAAACCGCCGACAACGCTGGGCAGAGCGCCATCCATTCCGGCGACCACGACCACGGCATCGGCCTGAGCCAGCCGGTCCCGCTGCCGCAGAATCCGGTGCACTCCGGCTACCCCCACATCCACGATCATCTCCACCGCCGCTCCCATGACCCGCGCGGTGACCAGCGCTTCCTGAGCCACGGGCAAGTCGCTCGTCCCGGCAGTGACCACGCAGACGCGCCCCTGCGGTGCGGGCCGTTCCCCGGCAGCCGGCCACCAGAAGGTCCGCGCCAGACGATCCTGCTCCGCCTCCGGAAAGCAGGCCGCCAGATGCCGGGCTTGTTCCTCATTGACCCGTGTCACGAAGCAGTCCTGTCCTGCCTCCCGCAGGCGCCGAACGGCCCCTTCGATCCATTCCTTGGTTTTTCCTTCCGCGAACACCACTTCCGGGAAGCCGCAGCGCTGCGCCCGCTGCAAGTCCAGCGTGGCGTATCCCAGCTCCGCCACCGCCGGCTGGCTCAAACGCTGCATCGCCGCCTCCACGCTCAGCGATCCTTGACGCACCGCTTCCAGCAAACTCCGCAGCTCACCTTCCGCAAGCATCGCATCCTCCGCCCCTTCTGCTGGGCGAGCCTTTTCCCCTCGCGGGATCATTCGCCGCATGTCCTGATCTGGCCAGGAAGGGACCGCAAAGCCCGGATCTTCGCTGCCTTCGCCAGTCTCGCTTGATTCCTTTCATTCGGATTCAATTTTCCAACCCCGCGGACCGATACAAACGGAAGAGGCGCGGGTGTGCGCCTCGCCCTAAGGGGGAAAGCGGCAAACCCGCTCGTCCACGGGAGGGGGCGATGTCCTACGCGATAGTCTTTCTTATGGGATGGAGTGTGGCCCAACCACCGAACCCTTCGCCCGGCGGAGACTACATCCCGATCAACTCCCGTACGCTCAAGCTGCCCATCAAGTACGAAAAGGACCGGCGGCACATCCGGCAGATGAAATTATTCGTCGCCCGCAATGGAGAGAATACCTGGTATCAGGAAGCGGCGGTCTCGCCAGATCAGGACCATTTCACCTTTCACGCCAAGGAAGACGGGCTGTATTGGTTCATCATGGTCGAGGAGGATGTGCAGGGTCGGCAAGTGCCCGCGGATTTGACCCGCACGCTTCCGGACCTCAAGGTGCTCATTGACACGACGCCGCCTCGTGTACGTTTGACGACTTTGCAGCGGCAGGGAGAGGAGATCGTCGCGGAGTGGATGATCGAGGACACCTATCCGGCGGAAGCCAAGACGCAGGTCCACGTGCGCCCCGTTGGCTCCGGCGGAGAATGGCAGGAAGTGCGGCTGGCGCCGGGGGTGTATCATGGCGTCCGCTTCCCGATGCGTGCGCCGCAAGCCGTGGAGCTGCGCGTCACCGCCTATGATCTCGCGGGGAACAAGGGGGAAGTGGTCCAGGTGGTACCGGCGGCGGAGGGGTGGCGCGCAGGGGCGGCTACCGCTAGCGCTGGCCCAGGAACCGGGCCGATTGCACCGGCTTCTTCCACGGGGGTGCCCGTTCCCGAAGCGGGGGGCATTCCTCCGCCGGCGCCGCTGGCCCCGTCTGCACCCGCCGCGCCCGCGGTGCCGGGACCGGGCACGCCGCCGTTCCCGGTAGCTCCGACGCTACCGCCTGCTCCGCCGCTTGTTCCCCCAGGAAACCTGCCCACTCCGTCCTCGGCTTCGCCGCTCTCTCCGATGCCGCCTTTGGCCCCAGGATCCGCTTCCTCGCCGCCTCCGACGGCCCCCGCTGGCGAACGCCCGTTGCCCACGGTGGAATCCCGCCTGGCGCCGGCGGCCCCGTTGGCGTCTTCGGCCTCGCCGCTGACAAGCGCCCCAGTTCCGACCTGGGCTTCCCCGACCGCTTCTGGCCCGCCTCAGGTCGAGGAGACCCGCGCGACCGTCATCAATTACCTGGCCTTCGATCTGGCTTACGAAGTCGAAGCCCGTGGACCCTCCGGCCTGAGCCGACTCGACCTCTGGGTCACCCGCGATGACGGCCGCACCTGGATGAAATGGAGCCAGCACGAACCCCACGGTTCTACCGTCCGCGTCAACTTGAATCTGCCCTCGAATCCCCAGCCGGAGGGAAGTTACGGCTTCCGCATTGTGCCGGTCAGCGGCGCCGGGCTGAGCGAGCGCGAACCCGTCAGCGGTGATGCCCCGGAACTACGCGTCATCGTCGATGTCACCCCGCCGCAGGTGGAAGTCTATCCGCCCGTGGGGGACCCGCAGCAGCCCCAGACCTTGCTCTTGCAATGGAAGGCGGTGGACAAGCACTGGGGCGCCCATCCCATCCTCTTGCAGTGGAGCGACAAGCCCAACGGCCCCTGGCAGCCGGTTGTCACCAGCACCAGTGAAGTCCAGCAAGCGGCGGCGAGTGCGGCCGCCGGTCCTTCCACCGGCCAGTGGATCGCTAACACCGGCAGCTATGCCTGGCGCGTGCCCGCGGGGTTGCCTCCCCGTGTTTATCTCAAAGTCACAGCCCGCGACGCCGCCGGCAACATCCGCGAAGTGGTCACCCGCGATCCCATCCTCGTCGATTTGGTCAAGCCCAAGGCCCGCATCAGCGGTATCGTGGGGCCGGCGTTGTCCGCCGTCTCCAGTCAGACGCCCCCCTGACACTGGCTGAACGAACCCCGGCCCTGGAACGCCGCTTTCCCGCTCCGGTCCGCCTCATAGCACCGGAGAAAAGAGCCGGGCGCCATTCTCGAAGATGCGGCTCATCCACGGCCTTTGGGCAAACACCTCCCGGTCCACCCGTACCGCCTGGGCTAAATCGGAGAGAAACTGCTCCTCCAGCTTCTGCGTCACGGCGGTGTCAAAGAACTGGCAGTTGACCTCGAAGTTGAGAAAGAGGCTGCGGTTGTCGAAGTTGGCCGTCCCCACCGAAGCCCATTGTCCATCCACCAGCAGATATTTGGAGTGGAGCATGCCGGGAATGTACTGGTAGATTTTGCCGCCGGCGTCGAGCAGGTCGCTCCAGTAGAAGCGGGCGGCGAGAAAGGGGAGCCATTTGTCCGGGCGGAAGAGGGTGAGGAAGCGCACGTCGACGCCGCTGCGGGCCGCCAGGCACAGGGCATCGCGCAGGCCGCTATCCGGGACGAAGTAGGGACTGGCCAGCCACACCCGCCGCCGGGCCTGCACGATCGCCGCAAAATACGTCTCCCGGATCGCCTTGTATTCCCCGTCCGGACCGGATGCCACCACCTGGGCCAATACTTCGCCCTGCGGCTCGGACCACTTCGGATAATACTCCTCGCCTTTCACCGCCTCGCCCGTTGCGAAATGCCAGTCTTCCAAAAACAGCCGCTGCAAACCCGCCACCACCGGCCCTTCCAGGCGCATGTGCGTGTCGCGCCAAAACCCGTAGCGCCGGTCCAGACCCAAATACTCCTGCCCGATGTTGAACCCGCCGGTAAACGCCACGCGGCCATCCACCACGACGATCTTGCGGTGATTGCGGAGATTCACCCGCAGGCGGTAGAGCGGATTGAGCACGGGGAGGAAGGGGGCATGCCGGCCGCCTGCTCGGCGCACGTGCCGCAACAGCCGCCGGGACAGATCATGCGCCCCAATCGAATCGTACAGGAAGCGGACGATCACCCCCCGCCGCGCTGCCGCGCTCAACGCTTCGATGAACTGTTCCCCGCAAGCGTCGGACCGGAAGATGAAAAACTCGATATGCACGTGATGCCGGGCCGCTCCGATGGCCTCCAAAAGCGCCGCATACAGCGGCTTCCCCTCGTGGTAAAACTCCACCGCGTTCCCCGCCGTCACCGGAAAGCCTTCCGCATGTTCCGCCAGCCGGGCCAGCATCTGCCACCGCCGCGGCACGGGTACGCTCGCCTCCGACGACCAGGCGCAAATCTGCCGGAATAATCGCCGCCGCTGTTGCTTCCGCCGTAAAGGCCGCGCCACCCACTGATAGCCAAACAGGAAAAATAAAAACGCCCCCAGAAACGGCACCAAAATCACCGTCAGGCTCCAGGCGATCGCCGACATCGTCTCCCGCTTCAAATGGAGCACCCACACCAAAGTCAAGCCAGTGACGATGATGTCGATGAGCAGCGCCCAGGCGGCTATGTCCTGCCAGAATCGCTCGATGAATTGCATCGCCGTCATGACCTCAGTATAGCAAAAGGGACGGTGCTGCCGCCGCTTTCCCACCGCTGACCTCGGCGGCCCGATCCTCCCCTGGAATCTGCACGAGGAGCGCTGCGCGTGAAACGATTGGTCTTTGAACAACCCGGCGAACCGCGCCAGGTCCTCCGCTTGCAGGAGGATGTCCCCGTGCCCCCCTTGCAGCGCGGGGAAGTGCTCATCCGGATGCTCGCCGCCCCGATCAACCCCTCCGACCTGATGTACATTTCCGGGCGCTACGGCCTGCAACCGACTCTCCCCGCCGTGCCGGGCTTTGAAGGCGTCGGCGTGGTCGAATCCCACGGCGGCGGCTGGCTGGCCCGCCTCCGCGGCGGACGCCGCGTCGCTGTCCTTGGACCGCGCCTCGGCACCTGGGCCGAGTACACCATCGCCTCCGCTCGCCAGGTCTTCCCCGTTCCCGATGCCTGGACCGACGAGCAAGCCGCCACCTTCTTCGTCAATCCCGCCACCGCCCTGGCGATGGTCCGCTATGTCCTCCAGGTGCCGCCGGGAGAATGGCTCCTCCAATCCGCTGCTGCCAGCGAAGTCGGCAAAATGATCATCCGCCTCGCACAGCTCTATCGTTTCCGAACCCTCAACGTCGTCCGCCGCCCGGAACAGATCGAGGAATTGCGCCGCCTCGGCGCCGATGCCGTCCTCCTTGCTTCCGGCGAACCGCTCCCTCAGCAGGTGGCGCGCCTGGCTCCCCAAGGCGTCCGCTATGCCGTCGATTGCGTCGGCGGGGAACTCGGCTCCCAACTCCTCGCCGCCCTCGCCCCCCAAGCCCGCTGCCTCATCTACGGCTCCCTCGCCGAGGCCCCTCTTCAGGTGGACCCCCGCTTCCTCATCAGCACCGGCCTGCACATCCAGGGCTTTTGGCTCGCCCGCTGGCTCCGCCAACAAAACGTCCTCCGCCTCCTCCGCTTCTTCCGCTCCGTCCGCCAGCTCATCCAGCGCGGCGTCCTCCAGTCCGCCATCGCCGCCGTCTATCCCCTCGAACAGTTCCGCGACGCCCTCGATCACGCCCAACGCCCCGGCAAAGGCGGCAAAATCCTCCTCCGCATCACCTCACGCTGACACCCTACGGGCACACCCGTCCTGCTGACCCTACGCGGAACGAGACCATACCACTCCAACAGCAACCCGCCACCGAAAAGGGGACAGCTCACTCCCCGTCCCTCTCCCCCTTCATCTGCCAACCAAAAAACTTTTACCTATCCCTCTTGCTCGCACTCCGAAGATCAATTACGCTTATGGTTGTAACAACATCTTCCCATCGTGTTTGTTCGATATCTTGCGTTCTCCGTATTTCGGAGGACCTATCTCCATCAATTCCCAGGTGAACCCCGAAGTTTCGGATGGTGAGGGGGAGGTTCTGTCATGTCAATGGTTCGTCACATCAGGAAGAGAGGAGCTGGGGAAAACACAAACCCTGGAGGATGCGAAAACCGCCCGGCGCTCAGCCTGCTGGAGTTTTTAGTAGCGGTTGCCATTGTGGCGATCCTGTTGGCCCTCCTCCTGCCCGCGGTGCAGAAGGTGCGGCTCAGTGCCTCCGTGACGCGGGAGAAAAACAAGGTTAGACAGATCGCCCTGGCTCTGCATATGTATGCCGATAACCATGACTGGATCGGTAGTGATAAACCATTTATCGGTATCCTGCCCTATCTCGAACAAGGTGTCTATTACAAAATGGTTTATCCTAATGGTCCCAACGATACGACATATGAAACTATCAAAATGCCACCCTATCTCAACCAGGATGACCCTTCGCTCTTTATCCAGGAAAATCAAGTATCTAGTTACGGCGTCAATGGATTGATTCACAAGGAGTTCAATTCCCGGAGATTAGCTATAATCCGTGATGGGATGTCCAACACCATTGAAATCACAACACACTATGCAAATATCATGAAACAAAAAGGACAAAAAACACATGTCTCTAAGAAATTCTGGAATTGGTTTGTGAATCGGCCCCTATTTGGCGTGGGGGGAGGTGAATTCGATATTTTGCCGCCGACGTTTGCCAATCCGTATTGTCGGGATGTCTTGCCGGGGTCGGCGGAGGCGCAGAGCGTGACCTTCCAGCTCCGTCCCAAGATCGAGGAGGCCGACCCCCGCATTCCGCAGAGTCCCTACACGCATGGCCTGTTGGCAGGACTGGCAGACGGCAGCGTGCGGATGATCTCTCCTCAGATCAGTCCGCAGACGTTCTGGGCGGCGGTGAGTCCCAACGGCGGCGAAGTCCTCGGCCCCGACTGGTGACAGCCCTATGTCCCATCCTCCTCTTCCCGCACGTCCAGTCTCTGGCTGAAAAAACTCAAGCCTTCGGCAGAGACGGCTTCGGCACTTCTGCGGCAATCCGAGGGAAGGACGGCCATGCTCCTGGACGCTCAGCGTTCGCTGGCGAACCAGACCTTTTGCCAATAGGAACGGCTGTATTCGCCGCTGCTGGCTGGGAAAGCATCCGGGGGAAGGCGGTCGAACAGTTCCTTCATCTGGTCGCGGATTTGGCGTTCGCGGACGGGGTCACCCTTGAGTTTGAAGGCGTGATACATGAGGCTGAGGATGATGAGTTCCTCCACGGTGCCGCGGTGGTGTTCGCGGAGGCGGTCGGCCTCGAAGAGGAGTTCATTGAGGGATTTTGGGGTATTCAGGAGCAGGTAAGTTTGCAGGAGCCGCAGGTGGGCCTGGAGGCGGAGCCAGGCTTGCCGTTCGTCGAGTTGGCCGTGCCGCTGGTGGTGGCGTTCCATTTCGTCGATGACTTGACGGAACAGTTGGGCGGCCTCTTCACGCAAGCGTTGGGCGGCGGAGGGGTCGGGCTGAAGCGGCGGCGGGGCAGTGGAACGCTGCACGAGGCAAATGCCCAGGAGCAAGCGGGCCAAGGGAGCTTCGGGACCCGCAGGGTAAAGGGCGATCTGCTTGCGCAGCCAGACTTCGGCTTCGGCGAATCGTCCGGCGCGGATGTGGTCATGGGCCAGCTCGATGAGGGCGCGTTCGTGGTAGTCCCGCTCGGTTTCGGAGAGGGTCTGCTGGGTGGCGATCTGTTCAAAGAGGGCGAGGGCGAGGGGGCGCAGGCGGTTGTCCCGGCTGTCGATGAAGCGGCGGGCCAAGCGATAGCGGACGCGTGTGGCAGCGGGACCGGAACTCGCCAGGGCTTCGTTGAAGGCTTGGAGGATGTCGGGAAGGGGCTGTTCGGCGGCAATGAGGGTTTCGGCGAGTTCCGCCCAGAGTGTTCCGGCGAGGGATTCGGGCAGGTCAGGGAGCCGGACGGCCCGGCGAAGCGTGGCGATGGCCAGCGGCAATTGTCCAGCCTGGCGGTAGAGGAGGGCAGCGCGGCGGAGCCATTCGCCTTGTTGGGCGGACGGCGCGGACACGCCGGCCAATTGTTCGTATTCCTGCGCGGCGGCCATAGCCCGCTCAGCCAGCGGTTCGCCCCGACGCTGCAACGCCTCCACCCAGGCGGATAGCACCTCGGCGCGCTTCTCCCGCTCCCGTCCTTGCTGACAGAGGGGACGGTAGGCTTCCACCACGCTCAGAGCGGCCTCGAACTGTCCATCTTCTGTCAGCACTCCTGCGGCCAGCTCGAAGATGGGCACCGCTTCATTCAGGCGCAGAAACGGATTGCGCCAAGACTGAGGGCCGGACAGCCCGCGGGTAGCCTGTTGCAGATACGGGACGGCCCGCCGCCGACGCTCCGAGGTCGGCTCTTTGAGCAGCAACTCAGCCAGGCGCAAGGCTGCCGCTTGGGACTCCGGCGGTTCGCCTCCCGCAGCTTCTTCGTAGAGGGACAGTGCAGCGTGGTATTCCCGCATTTGCTGCTTGCACCAGGCCAAATGATAGGCGGCCCGGCGGCGCAGGGACGGATCAATCCCGCTCAACCCGCGGAGCAGCTCCAGGTCTCGTGCGGCACCTTGCCAGTCATCCTCCGCAATTTTGACCTGAGCTAGGAGAAAGCGGCCCGACGCCTGCACAGCTACGGCCGCCTCCGGACCGATCTGCTCCAGCCACTTGCGGGCCTGGGCCCAGTCTTTGCGGCGGACGAGGAGTTCCCCCAGCTTCAGCTTGGCGCGGGCAAGGGATGGCGGCGGCGTCGCCAGACCCGCACCAAGCAGATACTTCGTCAATCCCTCCCGTGCTGTGGGCCAATCCGGCGGGGACAGGCGCAGGGCCAGCTCCGCTTGCAGGCGCCCTGCGTCCCCGGCATCTTCCCCGTAGGGCACCGCGGCGAGCACCGCGATCCAGACGCGGATGTCCCCCTCGGCGGGCGGAGGTTGCTGTTGCGCCGCTGCCCGCGCCTTAGTCAGCCGGAATGTCCACCGCGGACGCTCGCTGGGGTCCAGGGCCTCAGCCTGCACCTGTTCCAATTGCTTCAGCGCGGCCTGCCAGTAGGACTGCGCCTCGGTTTCGTCACCGGTCAGTTCCGCCAGCCGAACGTAACCGCTCCCCAAAGCATACCGCCCCTGCTGCTCCCACTGTGCCGGTGGGTCGCCGCGCGCCGCCAGTGCCTCGACCAGGGTCCGAATCTCCTCCCGGTCTGGCGTTACCCGCTGGCATGCCTCCTGGAGTTGCTCCACCAGCCGACCGTAGGCCGACGCTTCGTCCTCCGTCCACGACGGCAGCCAGCCCAAATGCGCCGCCGTAAACACCGCCACTCCGAGCAGAAACACAGGAATCTGCCAGATTTGCCCTAAAGTCATCCTGCCGCTCTTCGCCTCGTGCCACGTCACAGCTAACTCACCTATCCGAGCCATTGAGCTATCCCTTCCCTTCGCCCCACACCCTGCCTACTACACCCCACCGCTTCCCTCGCCGTCAAGCCCAACCCGCCAAGTCCTACACATTGGGTGCAGCCAGATTTTCTGGAGGGTCCCTGCCGGGCAGCTCTGCTAGTCTGGGGAAACACCTCGCGGCTTCAGCCCCCACCCCCAGAGAATCTAGGTACACCCGGCTTCGTCCCGATACTCCCGAAGACCACAGGAGGCGGGAGGCTCCACCCGACGATGGAGCAAAGGCCCCACACTCTGCACCGGCAGACGCCGTCGACTACGGAGCAAAACATTGTATTCCAGCAGCCGCTGAGGAAGGGTGGATTCCCAACTCGATTGGACTTCGAGATGGAGGAGGTAGGGTTGGGGGTAGTGGAGCGGAAGACTCTGTCGGGGAGGCGTGGGATGGTGGCGAGGGCGGGGTCGGGGTTTTCGGGTTCGATAGGCGGGATGAGGTGGAGTCGGGGGGCGAGGGCGGCGAGCCAATCCTGGCCGCAGGGTTCGAGCAGGATGCGTGTCACCGTGTCCTACTCATCGGCCATCGGGTTTCTCCGGGGAGGCGGGCCGCCTCCTGCTGCCTCCCCCGCCAACTCACCCGCAGCCACAAGCCCCGCCGTCTGCTCGCCTACAACCTTGATGGCTGATTGGTCGGATTTCACCGACGAAGTAAGAGGAAGGGGGTTCCCTCTCGGAGGGTGGCGGACGGAGTCGCTTTGGGAGTTTGAGGGATTGACCGACCCGGTTCCCCTCGGAGCGGAGGATGCGTGGCGGTGTCAGCGGAGTTGCTGGCTCAGCCGCGGTTTTTGATGATCATGACTTCGACGATGGTGATCGCTTGGTCCCCGCTGATTCCTAGGATCTGCTGGAGTTGGTTGAGGTATTCCTTCTCCTCTTCTTCCACGACGCCGTCGGCGAGGATGAGATCGCAGGCGTTGGCAAAGGCCGTCTCGTGGAGCCGCTCCGGCAGCACCTGGGCGCAGGCCCGCAGCACGCTTTCCACCCCCTGCCGCTTGATCATGCCCAAGAGGCGATTGAGCATGTTGTTGAATTTCTCATCAGTCCAGTTGTCGTACAGTTTCATGCGGGAGAGGATGGTGCACAGTCCTTGGGCCTCTTCGCTACTGATGTGGCCATCCGAAGCGATGGCTCCCATCAGGATGCCTGCGAATGCTTCTTGCTTGGTCAGCTCCCGCTGCCCGCGTTCGCCGAAGATACTGTCAAACAGACCCATGGGATACCTCCTCGTCAAGGAACCAAAATGGAAGATGGACCACGCTTATTCCGGGACAACGGGAGACTTTCCGGGGCGCGATGCCGGGGAAATGCGCCGTTGTTCCGATGAGTATGCTGGAATGTCTCCTGGGATAAGAAACGGCACGGGCAGAATCCCCGCTCAATCTGCTTTTATCGGAAGCCCACACGGGATGCCCGCCAATCTCTTTCACCTTATCCGCGGGCCGACAGTTTGTCGAGTCAAAAGGGGAACACCCGGCCGCGTGGACCGGTTTGGCTCTGGCCGTTTCCCCGATTCAGGTTGACCGGTCCGGGTATCCGCAGAGCAGGCTCTGGTCCGTGTTCGTGACGGGCGGGTTGTTTCGCGAACGGTCCGCTGGGCTGGGAAGCGGGAAAGGCGCCAGGTCGGCGAAGTTTCCCATCCTCGGACGCTTGTCAGGCCAAGTCCCGATCCTCGAAGAGGAGAAGGCCCACGATGAGGGCGATGGCTGCGTAGAGGACGGAATAACCCAGCACAGTGAGGACGTAGCCGCCGAATCGCCACAGGTCCAGCGGAGCTTCGCGGATGATGGCCGGACCCATGTTGAAGAACTCCAGGGCGGGCAGGAGCACGTCGAAGAGCCTGCCGAGGAAGGCTACCAATCCCGCCCCTACCGCTGTGCCGGAAGCTGATTCCGTCACGCGGACCACCACCGGCGCCAAATGCCCCAGGAAGTAGATGAGCAGGCAGAGCACGATATTGACGACGAAGCTCAAGCGTGTCGCCAGCGCCGCAGCAATGGCCACGAGGATCATCACCTTGCCGAAGCCAAGCATCTGGCCGAGGGTGTGGGCCGTTACGTCGGAAAACCACAGGCCCGCCCCCCGCGCCACCGCCTTGCCAGGCGAGGAAGGCACGGGAGTCTCGAACAAGGGCACCACACTCCGCTGGGCTTGGAAAGTCATCGGATCGACGACCTTGCTCAGCGGCGCATAGGGATCCACCGGGTCCGGATCGTTGTTGATCTGGTCGAACTCCCGCACAGCTCGCAAGGCATACGTCAGGTTCCAGCCCAAAAACAGGGTCAGGATCAGGCAGGCGAGTATGATCCCCACATACTTGCCGATCAAAAACTGCCGCCGATTCACCGGCTTGCTCATGAGGGTGACCGCCGTCCGGCCCTCGATCTCCTCGCTGATCGACATGCTCGCCGAAAGCACGCCGAAGATGATCGCCGCTAGCATGGCGATGTCGAAGCCGATCTGCTTCATCATCTTGTAGTCGTCGCCGAAGGTGAAATAGGGGATGCAGACCGACAGCCAGGTCAAAAGCACGCCGCCCAGGGTGATGAGCCAGAACATCGGCTGCCGGCACGCCTCCCGATAGGCCGCGTAGGCCACCGCTCCACCCTTGGGCCAGAGCGCCACCACGCCGTAGGGAATCACGATGAGCAGGTCGATGAGGAGTTGCAAATGCAACAGGCCGCCGTAGATGTACCGCCCGTTCCAGGAGAGGGTCCGCGAGTCCGTGTTGTAGCCCATGTAGATGGCCAGGGCCACACCTGCTGCCAATAAGCCCAATCCCACCGACATCATCGCCGAGGGAGTGACCAAAGCTCGGCGGAAGCCCCGCGGGTCCACCACATACAGCCACGGCAACGCCGCCAAAAATTGCACCAACGCTAAAAACAAACCCGCCAGGAGGATGCTTGGATCGCTCAGCCACGCGCCCATGGCGTTGCTCCCGTTCCGCTCGACAGCCCTCAACTCTGCCACTTACCGCTGGTCTCAGCGGCACAGCCGCAATCCGCCCGCTCTCCGACACCTTGCGGGCCGTCTCCCCGCACCGTGCCATGCGTCGGATGGACGGATATGTTTTATACGCCCGCTCTGTCCGCGGCGTTCGCTTCCGTCTTCTCTGGAGTTTCTCCGTCTCGCCCCGCCTCTCGACCTGCCGCTGAGGTTTCTCCTTCCCCCGCCGCAGTCCGACCGACGCTCCAGGACTACGGTTGGTCCTCTTCCGCCGAGGCTTTCCCCGTAAGTAGCAGTCCCTGGCCAGCAGGAGCAGGTGGCAGTCGTTGACCAGCAGGAACCATTGGCAGTCCTTGGCCAGCAGGAGCAGGTGGCAGTCGTTGACCGCCGGGAACCGCAGCTTCTCCCGCGAGGGCGGAAGCAGGCCGGTGACATACCTCTGTCCCTCATATCGATTGCGGGCGGTCCATTTCGGCGATGCACCGGGCGGCCGGTCTGTCAAGCCGGGGAG
>ENA-ORXB01000910-ORXB01000910.1-sediment-metagenome-genome-assembly--contig:-NODE-910-length-44591-cov-19.845487_pt1 | contig 44591 bp, 40 predicted proteins | sample MGYA00237863_ERZ511475 | MGnify/ENA primary metagenome ERZ511475 (study PRJEB26305, sample SAMN06343858) | sediment metagenome | isolation source: hot spring sediment | place: Canada: British Columbia... | reverse complement strand
ACGCAGGGCCGCCTGCAGGCCCCGGCGGACCCCACGCGGGCAGCCCCGACCGGCTCATGCGCTGCCCCCTCACCGCTTGGTGGACCGCAGCGACACGCCCACCGGCCGGCGTCGGGGCGGCCGCGGGCGGGTCACCGCGTCGCCGAAGGGATCGGCCGGGTCCAGCGGGGTCTCGTCCGGCCGGTCGTCGGCCAGCGCGGCTAGCGTCGGGTGCGCGGGAACCACGGGCCTCCGGCGTGCACTGATCGCCGTACCCACCGGATCCGCCTCCCGCTGCCGCTGCTTCAGCCGCTCCAGTTCGCGCATCCCGGCGTCGCCTCGCCCGCGCACGGCCTCCCCGAACGGATCGGCGCGCAGGGCCTCCTCTAGGCGCTTCAATCGCACCTCGGCCCGGACCGTCGCATCGATCACCGGCGCCAGGGCCGCCCGCAGAAGTCGGGTCAGGGTCTTCTCGTCCACATCGTCACCTCGTTTCGCGTCCTTCTCGACTACCGGGTGCAGCAGCGCCCGCCGCGTGCTGGCCAGGGCATGCGCGGTCTCCTCGTCGGCCAGGCGCACCGTGACGATCCACGTGCCTTCGGGCACCTGCAGGCCGTGCCAGTTCATCCCGCCCGGGGGTGCGGCAGCGGATTCGACCACCTCGCCGATGATTCGTGTGTTGCGGTCGGCCAGGCGCGCGCCCGCCAAGACGAACCGGTGCGCGATCTCCAGCACCGCGTCCTCGGTCAGCCCGTCCCCGGGCCGCAGCAGTACCAGATGGGCCACGGCCCGCCCACGGCCGTCAGCCCCGAGGCCGGCCACCTCGGCGTACAACGTCGTCGGCAGGTCAAGGGCGGGGATCACGGGCATGCTTACGGCCTCCCAAAGCGTGACGGCACAGCATCGGCCAGCGAGACTGGCTCGACGTCGGGGGTCGCGTAGCCGGCACGGCGCGCCCGCTCGATCCACAACGCCAGCAGGCAGCGGTCGGCGCCCACGGCCCAGTCGCACGTCAGGGCCCGATTGCGCAGTACCTTCGGCTCGACCAGCGGCAGTAGTTCGCCCCACGCCAGCGGCTCGGGCACCGGCAGGCCGTTCTGCCTCATGAGGTCCTCGATGCGCAACAGGTCGCGGTTGGTCGCTGCGACCTGGGCCAACACTGCGCCGAGACGTTCTGCAGCGGCTTTGCGCTGCGCCTCCAGCGTGCGGCCGACCTCCTCGCGGGCGCGCGCGGCGGCCTCATCACGGCGGCGCTGGAGGACCACCAGGGCGCCCCGGGAGGCTTCTGCGACCTCGCGGGCCTGCTGGAGGCGGTGCTCGGTGTCGACGAGGGCAGCACGCACCGCGGTCACGTCGGCTTCGCTCGTGTCGCCGACCTGGCGTGCGACCAGGGCCTCGTGCAGCCGGCTGCGGGCGCGCTCGACCTCGGCCTCCAGGGTGGTGACTTGGGCTTCGGCGGCGGCGACGGCCTCCTGCCCGCGCTCCAGGTGCTGCTCCGCGGCTTGCAGGGCCGGGTGGTCGCGCCAGTGCAGCACGGCGGGGTGATCTTCGGGCATGATCGCGCCCGCGGCGGTGTTCTTGGGTGCAGCAGTCTTCGTCGGCATGGCTCCTCCTCGCGTCAGATAGTCTCCAGCCACGCACGCGCGGTGGTGATCTGCTGCGGACTATTCGGCACCCAGACGTGGACCTCGCCGGGGATCGCAACGCTCGTCAGGTGCTGCGCCGCCAGCGCCACGGCGATCACGTGGTCGTCGTGCCGGCCCGGCCGATGATCCACCCGCCAGCCCGCGGCGGTCTCGGCGACCTCCAGGGACAGCAGTTCACGGCGCAGGTCCTCGTGCGGGAAGCACCGCAAGTGGCCGTCCCGGACCAGTTGCAGCAGCGTCCCGAACAGGCGGCGGGCGTCGGCGGTGAACGGGTACTCGCGCACCTCCACGCCGGATGAGCGCAGCCGCTGCCCGAGCAGCACGGCCTGATAGGGGTCGAGCACCACGGGCGCGGCGAAGGTACGGCTCAAGCGCGCCACCTCCGCTTCCACCTCGGGCAACGCGACCGGGACCCCGGGCCGGCCGGCCCAGGTGCGCAGGGCGTCCACGACAACGTAGCCGGTCGCTGGGTCCCGGTGCGCCACTGCGGCCACCGTGCGGTCCCGGGTCAGGCCCACGTCCAGGCCCAGGGCGTGCGGGGCGTCGGTCGTGCGCTGCGCGGCGGGCGCCAGGGCCGCGTCGAAGACCACGTCCACCTCGGCGGCCAGCAGGAACGCGCCGGCGCCTTCGACCCATCGGCTCTCATGGAGGCGGGCGAAGACGTGGGGTGGCAGGGTGCGCCGCTGCTGCTCCAGCCACGCGGGGCTGATCCAGGACGCGCATTGCCCCCGCGCCGAAAAGTACCAGTCGGCCTCCTGTTGTGCGATCTGGCGCACCTCCCAGGCAATGCTGGTGCGGTCCCAGCCGGCGGTTGAGATGACCAACATGCGGCAGCCCGGCCGCTTGCCGGTGGCGGTCCAGAGCGAATCCCAGAGTTCGCGCTTGCGCCACTCGGCGAGTTCGTCCACCGCGATCCAGTCGGGCCGCAGCCCATACGCGGAGGGCGCATCCGAGGCCAGCACCCGCAGGCGGCTGCCGGTGGCGGGGATGACGATCTCGCGCTGCGTGATGCGCGCCGCGCCCCGCAACAGGGGATTGCGCTGGAACTTGCCCGCCACGTCCTCGAACAACAGCCGCGCCTGGTCTTCGTCGGCCGCCGCGCAGTAGAGGCGCTGCCCGGGCTGGCCCAGCAGCAGTTCCGTCACGGCCTCGGTGCCGAGGTCCCCGGTCTTGGAATGGCCCCTGGGCCGCTCCAGGTAGGCGTGCCGGTACTGGCCAGCGTCAAGCGCGGCGAAGTCCTCGGCCTGCCAGGGCTCGATCACCTCGCCAAACGGCCGGCCATCCTCCAGCAGGATGGCCTCGCGCCGGAAGGCCATGCGGTCCGCCGTCCAGCGCGCGACCATGGCCATCAGGTCCTCAGGCATGCGTACTGTCCTCCAGGTTCCCACCAAGGATGCGGTCGTCGTCCCGCCCGCCGACTGCGCCGCCCAGCCCACGAGCAAGAGGGCCGCGGCGGCGACGAGCAGCGCGCGCCGGACGGTCACCGGGCCCGCTCCTCCTGGCGAGAGGCAGCGATCAACATGCCCACGTCGGAGCCCACGGCGGCCGGCTCGATCCCCAGGGTGGCCAGCAGGCGCCGCTCCAGTTCGGCGACGTTGTCGTAGCGCTTGGGCGGCTCCTCCTGGCGCGCCCAGAAGGCCGCGAACAGTCGACGCCGGAAGAGGCGCACCTCGACGGCCGCCTCGATCAGCGCGGCCACCGGTCCCGGGCAGGCTACCCACGACGGGTAACCCTTGGCCAGGGCGTAGCGGTCCCGCATGGCCTCGGCCTGGCGCACCAACCCCCGCCGCCGGTCCGGCCGACGCAGGAGCCGCCGCGCGGCGTAGGCCCCGTGAATCACCACGAAGCGCCCGTCCGGGCCGCGGGGCTGTGGCGGGCGGTTCCGCGTGGGTTCCGTGGGCACTTGAGCGCGCCCTTCAGGGCCTTCTCCGGTTTGCATCACGTTAGCAGCACCTCCGAATCCCCTTGATAGACGCGGGGTTTCGCGTCGACCCCCTCATTCCTCAAGAGGAGGTCGGATTCCCTCACCCCGGGGCCGAGCCTCCGGGAGTACCCGGGCTGGCCGGAGGGCCGGGGTCGCGGTGGGGACGCGGCGGCGCTCGCCCGCTACCTCCAGATGTTCCGGGCGCTGCGCGAGCGCGGCATGGAACCGCTGGTGACGCTGAACCACTTCACGTTGCCGCAGTGGGTCGCCGACCGCGGCGGCTGGCTGTGGGACGGCCTGCCGCGGACCTTTGCCGCGTTCGCCGGCCGCGTCGCCCGCGCCGCCGGCGCGCTGTGCGACTTCTGGGTGACGCTCAACGAGCCGGTCGGACACCTGGCGCTGGCCTACCTGTTCGGGCGATTCGCGCCCGGACGGCGCAACCCGATCGCGCTGGCACAGGCCATCGTGCGGTCGGTCCGCGCGCACGCTGCGGCCTACCACGCGGTCCATGCGGTCCAGCCGCACGCCCGCGTCGGCGTGGCCGCCTACCTGCGGCCGGCCGAGCCGGCTGACCCGTCCTCCCGGCTCGACGTCTGGCTCGCCCGCCGCCTCGACCACGCCATGAACTGGATGTACCTGGACGCGCTGACGACCGGCCGGTTGCGAACCCCGCTCGGCGTCGAGGTGGTCGTGCCCGAGGCCGCGGGGACGCTGGACTACGTCGGGGTGAACTACTACACCCGCAGCCGCGTCGCGTTCGACCTGCGGCGGCCCGGTCACGGCTTCGTGCGCGAGGTGCCCGCGCCCGAGGCCCCGCAGAGCGACGGCGGCTACGGCGAGGTGTACCCCGACGGCCTACTGGCCGTGCTGCGCGCCTCGCGCCGCTACGAGCGGCCGGTCTACGTGACCGAGAACGGCCTGCCCGATGCCGCGGACCGGCTGCGTCCGGCGTTCATCGTCGAGCACCTGCGGCGGGTGGCGCAGGCGATCGCCGAGGGCGTGCCGGTGTACGGGTACTATCACTGGGCGATCGTGGACAACTTCGAGTGGGCCGACGGGTGGAGCCTGCGGTTCGGGCTCCACGCGCTCGACCCGGGCACGCAGGCGCGCACGCCCCGGCCGAGCGCGGCGCTCTACGGCGAGATCTGCCGCCGCAACGCCCTGCCGTAGACGCCTACCGTCGGGCCTGCCGCGAGAAGAAGCTCCAGATGACGGCGCTGGCGTCCAGGTCGCGGCTCGTGCGGCCGATGATGCGCTCCGGCAGGTACGGCACGCCGCCCGGCCAGGTGTGCCCGCCCCCTTCCACCGCGTAGAGCACGACCTCGGTGCCCTCGCGGCACGGCGCGTAGCGCTCGCGGCGAACGCGTGTGTCGTCGGCTGGGTCGCGGTCGGGCTCGTAGGTGACCACCGGGGCCGCCGGACAGCCGGAGCGCGCGGCCCACAGGCGCATCGTCTCCGCCACCGAGATGACGCGCCCGACACCGCGCCGGCCCGGGAGCCCGATCTCCCCGCCCTCCCAGGGCACCAGGGGGTCTTCGGTACCGGGGATCAGCAGCATCGAGGTGGGCCGCGGGGGACCGCCGGTGCGCGCGAGCGGCTCGGACATGGAGATGGCGACCGGTGCGATCGCGGCCACGCGGTCCGCCGCCGCGATGGCCAGACGGAACGACATCAGGCCGCCGTTCGAGATGCCCGTGGCATAGACGCGCGTCCGATCGATGGGCGTGCGGCGGCCGATTTCGTCCACGAGCGCCACCAGGAACGCGACGTCGTCCACGTTCTCACGGTGCGCCCGGTAGGTTGTGACGCCGCGGCCGTCGTTCCAGTGGCGGTCCAGGCCGTCGGGGTAGAGCACCACGAAGCCCCATCGGTCCGCCAGCCGGTTGAATCCGCCGCGCGTCAGTCGCTCCATCCCGGCGCCGGTGCCGCCGCCCCCGTGCAGCACGAGCACGACCGGCAGCGGCCGTTCGGTCACGGGTGGCACGTGCACGCGGTACGTGCGCTCGTAGCCGCCGACCGAGAGGGCCCCGGCCCTCGACTCCGCCACCGGGGCGGCCGGCGCGGCGGTCGCGACCGCTGCCGCGACCAGCGCGCCCAGCAGATGCAGCCGGCGTCCGTGCGAGCGCTTCATGCCCTCCCGCTCCCAGGATCGGCGGGCAGCGTGTCCTCGGTGAGGGCGGCATCGAATGGGTGGCGGGGCATGTCCGACTCCCCCCCTGTGTAGATTGATGTACTTCCATTCTAGACATGTAGGGCCGGGTCCTGCTACCGGTGGCGCGTCTCGCCGCGCTGCGTGAGGCAGCCGAGCGCCAAGCCGTGGTGGCTGTGGCGCGCACGCCGGCCGAACGCGCCCGCCGGGCGGCGGGGGCGCTGCGCCTCCTGTGGGCCCGGTGGTGGCGGCCGTATCAAGCCCTCTCGCCACGGGACCGCCAGCGGGCACAGAGACTGGCGCTGGAGGGGCCGTTGGTGCGACTGCTCAACGATCCCCGGCACGGCCCGCGGCTGCGGAGCGCCTACGAGCGGATCGGCGGACCGCTCGGGTGGGCGGGGGTGCTGCGTGCGCTGGTCGAGCCCGAAGGGCGCCGGGCCGCACCTCTGGAAGCCGGCGCGTTTGAATCGCTTCTCCTGTTCCTCCGGTGGCAGTTTGTGCTGGCGCGGTGCGACCAGGGACCGCACTGGTATGCTCGGCCAGTCCGCGGGCGTCGGTCGGACGTCTGCCCTGAGCACGGCCGGTCCCGCGCCGTTCGTGGCTGGCTCGCCCGCCGCCAGCAGCGCCGCGAGGCGTTCCGGCAGGCCCACCCGCAGGCGTCGGTGTGGCTTGATAGATTGTCACGCCGCGTGAAAGCCCTCTGGACACAGAAGCGCCGGCGAGGGTACTCCGAGACCTGGTACCGCGAACAGGTCCGCCAGGCGGCCAAGGCCCACGCGGACGGGTTGCGCGCGGCGCGCGATGGGACCCCGCAGGAGTGGATCGCGTTCTTCGGCGCACGGTCCACGCTGCTGGGGCGGAGTCTCGCCGAGGCGCTGGGCCTGCCTGCCCCGGGTGGTAGGCGCCAATCTGCAAACAGATTTGCAAACCGGCGGCCCAACATAGCACCCAAAACCAACACGTAGCAGGGAGTGACACCGTGAGAAGCGAGAAGGCCGAAACCCGCATCGGACGCGGATTCCGGCGCTTCTCGGTGGTACTCACTGCTATTGCCTGACAGTCACGTTGGCCACCTGACGCAGAGGAGGTCGGAGGTTCAATTCCTCCAGCGCCCACCAGCCTCGGACTCATCCAGCGTCGGCGGCCGCGTCGGCCTCGCCGAGATCGGCGGAGAGCCAGGATATCCAGGTCCGGTGGCTGCGGCTTGGGGCTGAACAGGTGTTCGACCGCCGTTACGGCGTGAGGACTGCCGAGTACCTGTACCTCGAAGAGCTCGGTCTCCCGACTGAAAACCGTCTCTGACATGACCCGTCGGATTGGATCGCGCTACAGCGCGCCATTGGTCGACTGGGGATCACGCGGGATGACGTCTTCGTCGACTACGGATCAGGACTCGGCCGCGCCGTCCTCGTTGCGGCCATGTTGCCGTTTCGCCGGGTGATGGGGGTCGAGCTGTCAGAGGAGATGACCCAGCGCGCCCGGGTCAACATCGAACGCAACCGGCATCGCCTCCGTGCCGCTGGGATTGAGCTCGTCACGGCCGATGCGCTGGACTGGCAGGTCCCACCAGACCTCACCATCGCATACTTCTACAGCCCATTTCTGGGCGAGGGATTTGACGGCGTTGTTCAGAAGCTCTTCGCGTCGGTGGACGAGAATCCACGGCCACTACGCGTTGTCTACAACTATCCAGTTGAGCACAGCCGACTCATCAGGACTGGACGGGTCTGTGTGCTGCACGTGGTCAGCTCCCAGTGGCTTGGCCGTTCACTCAACACCGGTAACGTGATCGTGACCTATCTGGTCCTTCCCAGCGACAGCGCGCTGCGCCGCGAATACGTGGCGCGTTTCCCGCAACGCCTCAGGGGCGCGGAGCAGTAGCTCGGCGAGTATGAACCTGGCTACACTCTCATAAAGCCGGAGCGCCTGGGTGGCGTCTGGATCAAGCGACCAGGCCAGGCGGACAGCCCGTAGGCTACCGTCGGACCGAGTTCGTGGGGCTGCTGGCTTCGCGGTTTACATTCCCTCAGACAAGCGACCTGCCAAGCCGCGGCGGCACCGGCAGGAGGGGCGCGAGCACGGCGGGAAATAGCAGCGTCAGCGCTGCGGGCCCGTGCCTGGCCAGAGGGAAGCCCTATGGAGATCCCGATCATGTCGCCCCAGCTCATGGTCCTTGTCAGCGCCATCGTCTTCGGCGCGGCCACGGTGAAGGGCGTCGCAGGGCTGGGCTTCCCGCTGATCGCCGTGCCGCTGGTGGCCAACATCATCGGCCCTCACGCCGCCGTGGTGATCATCGTGGTACCCACGGTGGCAAGCAACCTCTTCATGGTGGCGCAGGGCGGGGGTACGGCGGTCCGCCTGCGGCAGATGGGCTGGCTGATCCTGGGGCTTGTAGCCGGCGCCGCGGTCGGCGCGCGGATGCTGCGCCAGATCAATCCGGCCTTCCTGTCGGCTGTCCTGGGCGTGGTGGCGGTTGGCTACGCTGGCGCCGAGCTGGTACGATTGCCGCTGCGTCTTTCGGCTGCGCCCCGCCCTCCGCTGAGCCTGGGGGTGGGCGCAGCCGCGGGACTGCTCGGCGGCTCCACCAGCATCTACGCGCCTCTGCTGGCGGCCTACGTGGACAGCCTGCGTCTGGGCAAGGACGAGTTCGTCTTCTGGGTCACGCTCCTGTTCCTGATCGGTACCTCTACCCAGGTGATCACCTACCTCCAGGTGGGCATCTACCGCACCGGGATGCTAGGCGTGGCCCTGTGGCTTTGCCTGCCCATGCTGGCAGGGACGTGGCTCGGCATCCGCCTGCGGGGCCGGCTCTCTCCGGTGCGCTTCCGCACCCTGGTCCTGGTGCTGGTGGCGCTATCTGGGGTCAACCTGATCGCTCGCTCGTTGTGGAGGTAGGGCCGCTGCGTTGCGGGCCGGGGTGCCTTTGACAGGGGCTCAAGGCCGGGCCTATAATTGCCCGCAAGCAGGCTGTTAGGGCGAAGAAGAGGACGAGTAGGTCGGTTTCCGCCGCCAAGAGAGAGGGCGCCTGGTTGGGAGCGCTCTCCGGGGGACCGGCTGAAGACCCCCTCTGAGTCCGCCGCCGAGACACCTCGGGTCGATCCGGACAGTGCTAAGGCGGCCGGTCCCGTCCCGTGACGACGGGTCTTGAGCGCCGCGGCGGTGGCACATGCCGCTGCGGAATCAGGGTGGAACCGCGGAGCCCTCCGTCCCTCGCACGGAGGGCTCGTTGTTTTGGTGAGGAGGAACGCGCCATGGCCGAGGTGGAGGTCCGGCTGCAGGACGGGAAGGTACGGCGCTACCCCCAGGGGACGCCGCTGACACAGGTCGCCGCCGATGCCGGGCGGGAGGACGCGCTGGTGGCTCGGGTGGACGGGCGCCTGGTGGACCTGGCTGCGCCCCTGGAGGGGGACGCGGCGGTGGAGTTCCTCGGCTTCGACGACCCCGAAGGGCGGATGGTGTACTGGCACTCCTCCGCACACCTGCTGGCGCAGGCGGTCAAGCAGCTCTTCCCCCAGGCCAAGCTGGCCATCGGGCCGCCCATCGACGACGGCTTCTACTACGACATCGACATCGGCCGGCCGTTCACCTCGGAGGACCTGGAGCGTATCGAGGCGCGGATGCGCGAGCTGGCGGCGCGCGACCAGCCTATCCAGCGGGTGGAGATCCCCCGCGAGGAGGCCGTCCGCCTCTACCGGGAGATGGGGGAGCGCTTCAAGCTGGAGCTGCTGGAGGAGATCCCCGACCGCCAGGTTTCCTTCTACAGGCAGGACGGCTTCCTGGACATGTGCCGAGGCCCGCACCTGCCCAGCACCGGCCGAATCAAGGCGATCAAGCTGCTCTCCGCATCCGGGGCCTACTGGCGGGGGGACGAGCGGCAGCCGATGCTGCAGCGCATCTACGGCATCACCTTCCCCGAGGCGTCTCAGCTCGACGCGCACCTGCGCCAGCTTGAGGAGGCGAAGCGCCGCGACCACCGCCGCCTGGGGCGGGAGCTGCAGCTCTTCGCCTTCGCCGAGGAGGTGGGGCAAGGGCTTCCGCTGTGGTTGCCCCGCGGCGCGGTGGTCCGCCGCATCCTGGAGCGCTACATCGTGGACCTGGAGACGGAGCTGGGCTACGACCACGTCTACACCCCCGACCTGGCGGAGGTGGGACTGTACAAGATCTCCGGGCACTGGGAGCACTTCCGCGAGAACATGTACCCGCCCATGGAGATCGACCACGAGGAGCTGGTCCTGAAGCCTATGAACTGCCCGCACCACATCATGATCTACAAGCACCAGCAGCGCTCCTACCGCGATCTGCCCCTGCGCATCGCCGAGTTGGGAAGGATGTACCGCTACGAGCGGTCGGGGACGCTGGTGGGGCTGCACCGGGTCCGCTCCATGACCCTGAACGACGCGCACATCTTCTGCCGTCAGGATCAGATCAAGGAGGAGTTCGCTGCGGTGGTCCGCCTGATCCAGCGGGTGTACCGGGACCTGCGGGTGCAGGCCCACCGCTACGACCTCTCGCTGCACGACCCGGCGAATAAGGCCTACTACCACCAGGACGAGGAGCTGTGGGCGCTGGCCGAGGGGCTGCTGCGCGGGGTGCTGGACGACCTGGGGCTGGCCTACACCCCGGTGGTGGGAGGCGCCAACTTCTACGGCCCCAAGCTGGACGTACAGATCCGCACGGCCACCGGTGCCGTGGAGACGCTCTCCACGGTGCAGCTGGACTTCCTGCTGCCACGGCGATTCGGCCTGGAGTACATCGGCCAGGACGGCAAGCCGCATGTGCCCGTGATGATCCACCGCGCCATCATCAGCACCATGGAGCGGATGATCGCTTTCCTCATCGAAGCCTACGCTGGGGCCTTCCCCCTGTGGTTGGCCCCGGAGCAGGTGCGGGTGCTGCCCATCACGGAAAGGCAGGTCGCCTACGCGCAGCAGGTGGGCGAGCGCCTGCGGGCGGCCGGCGTTCGGGCCGAGGTGGACGCCAGCAACGAGCGCATCGCCTACAAGATCCGTCAGGCCCAGGTGATGAAGGTGCCCTACATGCTGGTGGTAGGAGACCGCGAGGTATCCAGCGCCCGGGTCGCCGTGCGGCGCCGTGACGGCGAGGACCTGGGACCGATGACGCTGGACGCCTTCCTCGAGCGCCTGCGCCAGGAGGTGGCGGCGAAAGCCTAGCGGCGCCCTTTCCTCCCTCGCCGCAGACCTGGCCGCGGAGGCCTCTCCCCGCAAATCCCGGATCTCCCCGCCGATAGAGGCGGCGTGGGCCGTCCGCTTCTCTGGGTGACCCTGGCGTTTGCCGCCGGCATCCTGGCCGCCGACCGCTGGCCGGCCGCTCCTCTGCCGGTTGCCCTGGTGGCAGGGGCTGCGTACGCCGCCTGGGTGCTGACGCAGGTGGTCTTCCCCCTAAAGCACCGCGCTCTGGTTGTCGGCCTGCTTCCCGGCCTGCTTCTGTGCGTCTTCGGGGCCCTGGGCTACCTGACTGCGCTCCTGGATCCGGCGCGGCAGGAGGCGGCGGCCGCCGCGGTCTGGGACGGGCAACGTGCCGCCATCGAGGGGGTGGTCGCCGCCCCCGTCGAGGCACGCGACGGACGGCAGCAGGTGGTGGTTCGCCTGCGCCGGCTCAACGGCAGCCCGCCGCCCCGGCCCTTCTCCCTGATGGCGACGCTGCCGCCGCAGCCGGCGTTGCGCTACGGCGACGTCATCTCCGCGCGGGGCGTGATCGTCCTGCCCCCAGACGGTGGAAACCCCGGCGAGCCCAGCCTGCGGGCGGCTCTGCAGAGGCGCGGGATCGCGGCGTTGCTGCGCGTGCCGCCCTACCGGCCGGTGGCGGTGCTGCGCCGCGATGCCGGGAACCCGCTCACGGCGTGGGTGCTGCGCCTGCGGGAGCGGTTCGTGGCACCCCTGCTGGCGCTGCCCCCGCCGTACGGCGGTGTGCTGGCCGGGCTTCTCTTCGGGGCCCAGGCCGGCGCCACCCGAGAGATGGAGGAACTCTTCCTGCGCGCCGGGCTGCTTCACGTCCTGGTGGTCTCCGGCGCCCAGGTGGGCCTGCTGGCAGCGTCGGTGGTCGGCGTGCTGACGCTGCTGCGTGCCCACCCGGCCCTGCGCTTCCTCCTGGCCGGCACCGTTGTGCTCCTCTTCGCCGCCATGGTGGGTTGGGGCGCCGCGGTGGGCCGCGCCGCCATCATGGCCCTGGTCGGCCTGGGAGCGGGGTGGCTTGGCCGCGATGCCGATGCGGCCACCGCACTGGCTCTGGCGGCACTGCTCTGGCTGGCCCTCTACCCCGCTTCCCTATTCAGCCTGGGCTTCCAGCTCTCGTTTGCGGCCACCTGGGGGCTGGTCTTCCTCTCCCCGGCCCTGGAGCCTCCTCTGCGGCCGCGCTGGCTGGCGCAGATCGCCGGCGCCACGCTGGGCGCGCAACTCGCGGTGCTGCCGCTGCTGGCCGCCGTCTTCCAGCGCGTCTCCCTCGCAGCCTTCCCGGCCAACCTCCTGGTCCTGCCCGTCGTCGCTGTGCTAGTCCCCGCCGGATTCGTCCTCAGCCTGGTAGGGCTGGTGCTTCCTCCGGCCGCCTTCGCCCTGGCGCCGGCGTTCCTGCCAGCGGTGTGGGCGATCGTGGCGCTGGCCAGGCTCTTCGCCGGTGCGCCCGGGGCCGAGGTGTGGCTTCCTCCGGTGGGCTGGTGGCAGGTGGTTGCGGCTTACGCGTTGCTGGGGACGCTGCCCCGCCTGCGGCGCGCCGCCATCCGCGGCGCCGTGCGCTGGGCCGGGTTGGCGGTCTGGGGTCTGCTCGTCGCCGCGCTCCTCTCCGCCGGCAGCGCCCTGCCAGGAAGCCTGGGGCCACGGCTGCTGGTCGTCACCGTCCTGGATGTCGGCCAGGGGGACGCCATCCTGGTCCAGAGCCCCGCTGGGCGCGCCCTCCTGGTGGACGGCGGTGGGGAGGTGGAGCTGCCGGGACGCTCGGATGTGAGTGAGCGCGCCGACGGGGGCCGGACGGTTGCGACGCGAAGCGACGTAGGAGCCCGGCGGGTGGTACCGGCGCTCAGGAGGCTGGGCGTGAGGCGGCTTGACGTGATCGTGCTCTCTCATGCCCACGAGGATCACGTGGGAGGACTGCCTGCCGTGCTGCAGAACTTCAGCGTGGATCTGGTGCTCGAGCCTGGGGTGCCCCACCTGAGTCCCTCGTACACGTGGTTCCTGGAACTCGTCAGGCGGCGGCGGATCGCCTACGCGCTGGCGCGCCAGGGGCAGCGGATCGACCTGGGCGGCGGGGCGGCCGCCCACGTGCTGTGGCCTCCGCAGGAGGGAGAGCGCCAGGAGGCAGCGGGGGAGGTGAACGCGCGCTCGGTGGTGGCCCGGGTGGTGTTCAATCGGTTCAGCGTGCTCCTCACCGGGGACATCGAGGCGGAGACGGAGGCGCAGCTGGCGCGCGGCGAGGGGTTGCAGAGCACAGTGCTCAAGGTTGCCCACCACGGCAGCCGCACGTCTACCACTCCCCTCTTCGTGGACGCCGTCCGGCCGATGTATGCGGTCATCTCGGTGGGCCGGGGGAACTTCTTCGGGCACCCCCACGTGCAGACCCTGCGCACGCTGGAGCAGCGGGGGATCAGGGTGTACCGTACCGACCGCGACGGGGCCGTCATCCTGCGCAGCGATGGCCGCTGGCTGGCCGTGGAGACCGTGCGCCACGCGAGGCCGCGGTGAGCGCGCTGCACCTCTTCCTCGGCGAGGAGGACCTGCTGATCGAGGAGGGGGTGCGCGCCCTGATCGACCGGCTGTTGCCGCCCCAGGACCGAGCCCTTAACCTGGACGTCGTCGACGCCGCGACCACCCCCGCGGCGGATATAACCACGCGCCTGGACACCCTGCCCTTCTTCGGGGAGCGGCGGGTGGTGGTGGTGCGCCACCTGGACGAGCTTCCGGCAGACGGACTGCGGGTCATCGAGGAGCACCTGGCCCACGGCCCGCCGCCCGCGGAGGCGATCTTCACCGCCCGCGCTCTGGACCGCCGCGGGCGGCTCTTCCGTATCTTCCAAAGCCAGGGGACCGTTCACCGCTGCGACCCGCCCTCGCCGCGGGAAGCCCCGGCCTGGGTGGCGCGCGCCGCTGCGGCCCTGGGCAAGCAGATGGGGCCGCAGGCGGCGGGAGCTCTGGTGGCGCTGGCGGGGACTCACCTGCGCATCCTGGCCCTGGAGGTGGAGAAGCTGGCTGCGTACGTGGGGAGTCGCCCTGAGATTACCTCAGATGACGTCGAGGCCGTGGCCAGCCGCCTGGCGGAGACGTCGGTGTTCGCCCTCACGGACGCCATCGGGGACCGCAATCCGCGCAAGGCGCTGCAGGCGCTGGAGGCCCTCCTGCAGACGGAGCACCCCCTGGCGGTGCTGGCCCTGATCGCAGGACAGTACCGCCGGCTGGCGCGCACGGTGGCCGCAGGGGCGCGCAGCGAGGCCGAGCTGTCGGAGGCCATGGGCCTCCACCCTTATGCTGCCCGGAAGCTGCTGGCCGCGGCGCGCCGCTACCGGCAGGAGGATTTTGCCGAGATCTTCACCCAGCTGGAGGAAGCCGATCGGGCCATCAAGTCCACCGGCCATCCGGAGCTGGCCCTGGAGACACTGGTGGTACGGTTGTGCCGGACGCCCGCGCGTCCTGCCGCCGATGCCCGCTGATCACCGGCGAGCACCCGGCGGCGGGCGGCTACGGTGCGCCCGCAGCGGCCAGGCGGAAGCGGCGCACCAGCCGCGACTTCTTCCGTGCCGCCGTGTTCTTGTGGATGATCCCCTTGGCCGCCGCCTTGTCCAGCGCCGCGACCGCCGCCAGCAGGTCCGTCTCGCTGCCTGCAGCCGCGCGCTTGGCCAGCGTGCGCACCCGCGAGCGGACGGCTTGGTTGCGCAGGCGCCGCCGCTGCGACTGCCGCAGCCGCTTCAATCCCGACTTGCTCCGCTTCGCCACCGTGCACCTCGTCCCCCGGCGAAAGACGCCGGCACTATGCGGACGGTAATTCTACCATCCGGCGCAGTTGCGGCGCCAGCGCCTGCCCGATTTCGCCAGTCCACCTCCCAGCCCTCGCCTGAGCGGGCCGCCGCGGTCGACCCGCCTTCTTTGCCCGTGCGCCGGGCCGCCCCGCGGTCCAGCCGGGAGGAGTGAGCCCCATCGACCCCCCTGCCACAGCCCACCGGCTCGCCCGCGCCGCCACCCTCATGGCGGCGGCCACCGTGGCCAGCCGGTTCCTGGGACTGGTGCGGGAGATTGTGGCCGCGGCGCTCTTTGGCGCTTCCAACGAGAAGGCCGCCTACGTCATCGGCTACTACTTGCCCTTCTTCTTCCAGCGGCTGCTGCTGGGTGGGACGCTGAGCATTGTCTTCATCCCTACCATCACCGAGTACCTCACCCGGGGCGACCGCGCTGAGACCGCGCGGGTGGCAGCCATGCTCTTCAACTTGGTCCTCCTGCTGGGCGCCGGAATGGTGCTGGCGGGGGAGGTGGCGGCGCCGCTGCTGGTGCGGTTGGCGGCGCCGGGGTTCGGGGCGCATCCCGGCCTGCTGCCGCTGGCGGTCAGCCTCACCCGCATCATCTTCGTGGCCATGCTCTTCCTTGCCCTGGCGGTCTACGCCACCGGCTTCCTCCAGGCTCACCAGCGCTTCACCGTCCCTGCGCTGGCACCGCTGGTCTTCAATCTGGTGATCATCGGGGGGACGCTGTGGCTGGGTCCTAGCATCGGCATCAGCGGTCTGGCGCTGGCCTGGGTGGGAGGGACCGCGGCGCAGTTCCTGGTGCAGTGGCCGGCCATGCGGCGGGCAGGGTTCCACTACGTGCCGCGGTTGGACCTGCGGCATCCCGCGGTGGGTAGGTTCGGGCGGTTGGCCGTCCCGGCGATGCTGGGGCTGGCGGTGCTGGAGATCAACGCCTACGTCTCCCGCTTCTTCGCCTCGTTTCTGCCTGCCGGGGCCAGGACAAACGCCGTGGCCGTGCTGGACTACGCTTACGAGGTGATGCAGGCTCCGGTGGGCATCGTCGCCGTCTCCCTGGCCACGGCCGTATTCCCCACGCTCGCCCGTCAGGCGGCGGCCTCGGACCGCTTCGGGCTGCGGGCGACCGCAGGCTTCGGCCTGCGCATGGTCCTGGTGCTCATCCTGCCCGTGGTGGCGCTGCTGCTGGTGCTGGCCGAGCCGCTGGTGCGCCTGCTCTTCCAGCGGGGAGAGTTCACGCCGGGGGCGACCGCGGAGGTGGCCGCCGCCCTGCGTGGATACACGCTGGGGCTGGGCGCCGTGGCGGTCTACTACGTCGTGACGCGGGCTTTCTACGCCCTCCATGACATGGCCACGCCGGTCAAGGTGGGCGCGGGGATGGTGGTCCTCAACGCCATCCTGGCACCTCTGCTCATGCGGCCTCTGGGCGCCACGGGCATCGCCCTGGCCACCTCCGCAGTCAACCTGAGCAACGTGGCGCTGCTCCTCTGGCTGTTGCGGCGCCGCCTGGGGGGCTTGGAGGGGCGGCGGACGCTGGGCACCGCCGCGCGGGCTGCGAGCGCGGCGCTTCTGGCCGGGGTGAGCGCTGCGGCCGTGGCGCTGGCGGTGGGAGAGCGGCTGGGCTCGGGGGCGGCCTCCACCGCGCTGCTCCTCCTTCTGTCAGGAGGCGTGGGCCTGGTCATCTACGTGGCGGTCTCATGGGTCCTGGGCGTGGAGGAGGTCCGCGCGGTGCGGGACCTGCTATGGCACCGGGTGCCGTCGTCCGGGGTGGAGGGCTGACCTCGCCAGCCGGGAGGCGCTTATAATTCTGGTGGGACTGTTCCGGGCCAGGGGCGGCCCGGTTGACAGGTCCGGAGGGCGAATGCTAGCCTGGGCGCACGTTAGCACTCTGCGGAAAAGAGTGCTAATGGCTGGGGCAGGGTACGGGCCATGAGGGCGTATCCGGCGCTGGATGAGCGGAAGCAGCGGATTCTCGCCGCCATCATCCAGGAACACATCCACTCCGCCGAGCCGGTGGCCTCCGAGGCCGTGGTGCGGCACAGCGGGCTGGAGGTGAGCTCGGCGACGGTCCGCCACGAGATGGCCTCGCTGGAGGAGATGGGCTTCCTCACCCAGCCCCACACCTCGGCCGGCCGTATCCCCACCGACCGCGCCTACCGCTATTACGTGGACGCGCTGCTGAACGAGGAGAGGCTCTCGGCAGAGGAGCGGGGGCGGCTTCGGCGCCAGATCCACTCCCTGGCCGAGGAGGCCGAGCGGCTGATCCAGGGGGCGGCGCGGGCGCTGGCCGATGAGGTGCGCTATCCATCGGTGGTGGCCACCGTCCGACCGCGGGAGCAGCTCTTCCGCCACCTGCACTTCGTCCCCCTGGAGGCGCGCCGCGTCCTTGGCGTCCTCGTCACCGACGCGGGTGTGTACGAAGGACAGCCCGTGGAGCTGCCCGAGCCCATCGACCCGGAGACCCTGGACCGCCTGTCGCGTGGGATCAGCGCCCGGCTGGAGGGACTGACACTGGGGGAGATCACCCGCGACCGCCTGGAGGCGCTGGTGGGAGAGATGGCGCGCCACCAGCGGCTTGCCGACTACGTCCGGCGCTGGCTCGACCGCGCCATCCGCCGCGCGGCGGCGGGGCAGGTCTTCGTGGAGGGCGCCATGCACCTGCTGGAGCAGCCGGAGTTTCGCCACCCCGACCTGGTATCCGCCGTCCTGGCCACGCTGGCCCGGGAGGAGGAGGTGGCGGAGATCCTTCGGCCCGTGCCCGGGCGGCCTGTCTGGGTGACCATCGGCAGCGAGATGCCCTCCCCGACGATGCGCGAGTGCAGCCTGGTGGCGGCCACCTACCGCGTCGGCAGGCGCACCGTGGGCACGCTGGGCGTGGTGGGGCCCAAACGGATGCCCTACCAGCGCACGGTGCCGCTGGTGCGGTTCCTGGCCGAGAACCTGAGCGAGGCGCTGGCGCTGCTCAGCGCCTAGCGCCGCAGGCGCGTCCGCCCGCGGCGCCGGCGGCAGGTCACCATGGCGAAGGACTACTACGCAATTCTGGGCGTGCCCCGCGGCGCCTCCCAGGAGGAGGTCAAGCAGGCCTACCGGCGTCTGGCCCGCGAGTACCACCCCGACGTGCGCAAGGACGACCCGCAGGCCAACGAGCGGTTCAAGGAGATCAACGAGGCCTACTACGTCCTGGGCGATCCAGACCGCCGCTCCCAGTACGATCGCTACGGCCGTGTGGGCGACATGCCAGCGCGGGATTTTGGCCGCGACTTCGGCGACCTGCTCAGCCCCTTCGACGACCTCTTCGACATGTTCTTCGGCCGCGGCGGCCGGCCGTCCGCCCGGCCGCGGGAGGAAGAGGCGGTTGACGGTGCGGATCTGCGCTACGATCTGGAGATCTCCCTGGAAGAAGCGGCCCGCGGCGTGGAGAAGACCATTGTCTTTTCCCGCCTGGACACGTGCACGGCATGCTTCGGCACCGGAAGGGAGCGCGGTTCCACCCCCGAGACCTGTCCCACCTGCCGGGGCAGCGGGGAGCTGCGCTACCAGCAGCAGACGGTCTTCGGCTACTTCACCCAGGTGGTCACCTGCCGGCAGTGCGGCGGTCGCGGGACCGTGCTGCGCCATCCCTGCCGGGAGTGCGAGGGGTCGGGGCGGCGGGAGGCGACCCGCGAGCTCACCGTGAAGGTGCCTCCCGGCGTGGACACCGGTACGCGGCTGCGCGTCGCCGGTGAGGGGGAAGGCGGCATCCACGGGGGTGCGAGGGGCGACCTGCACGTGATCGTGCGTGTCAAGCCCCACCCGCGCTTCACCCGCGAGGGAGCCGACCTGTTCGCGGAGGCGTCCATCTCCATGCTGCAGGCCGCCCTGGGCGACCAGCTCTCGCTGCCCACCATCGACGGCACCACCACGCTGGCCATCCCCCCGGGGACGCAGCCCGGCACGCGTCTGCGCCTGCGTGGCCACGGCATGCCGGACCTGCGCGGCGGGCGGGGGGACCTCTACGTGCGGCTGCGCGTGGAGATCCCCAAGGATCTGACCGCCGAGCAGCGGCGGCTCCTCCTGCAGCTGGCCGAGCTGCGCGGTGAGCGCGTACGGCCGCAGAAGAGGTCCCTGTGGAACAAGATGAAGGACCTGCTGCAGTAGCCGGCGCGGGAGCCGGCCGCCGCTGCACAGGCTACCTGCTGCTGACCGTGGACGCCCCGGTCGAGGCGCGAGAGGCGGTGGCCGCCTTGCTGCACGAGCTGCCCACCGGCGGGCTGATCGAGGAGGAAGGAGCCGCCGGCCTGGTGCGGCTGCGCGCCTACCTGCGGGCGGAGGCGGCGGGGGGAAGGCTTCGGGAGCTTCGTCGTCGGCTGGCCGCTCTGCCCTCCCTCGGGCTGGGAACCGTCACCCCTGAACTCCGCCTGGAGGAGGCAGCAGAGGAGGCGTGGGCGACGGCGTGGCGGGCGCACTTCCACGCCTTCCCTGCGGGCCGGCGGCTGTGGGTGGTACCGACATGGGAACGTCCAGACCTCCCTGCCGGCGCGGTGCCCATCCTGCTCGATCCGGGGATGGCGTTCGGCAGCGGGCTGCACCCCTCGACGCAGTTGTGCCTGCAGTTGCTGGAGGAGCACCTGGAGCCCGGGTGTATCGTCGCCGATGTGGGCACCGGCTCGGGTATCCTGGCGGTGGCGGCGGCGAAGCTCGGCGCCGCGTGCGTCCTGGCCGTGGACCACGACCCTCTGGCGGTGGAGGTGGCGCGGGCGAACGTTGCGCACAACGAAGTGCAGCACACGGTCGATGTGGTGGTGGGGGACCTCCTGGATCCGCTGGAGGCGCCGGTAGACCTCATCCTGGCCAACCTGACCGCGGAAGTGGTGATCACCCTGGTCCCGCGGATCGTCCCGCGCCTGCGCCCGGGCGGACGGGCCATCCTCTCGGGGATCGCCGACGTGCGCGAGGCGGAGGTGCTGCGGGCAATTGACCAGGCAGGGCTTCGCCTGCTCCAGGCGATCGGTGCAGGGGAGTGGCGCGCCCTCCTGGTGGCCGCGGCGGGACCGTGACCCACCGCTTCCTGGTCCCCCCAGGCGTCCTTCAGGGAGAGCGGGTTGTCCTTCCGCCGGCGGAGTCGCGTCACGCAGCAAAGGTGCTGCGGCTGCGGCCCGGCCAGCACGTGGTCGTTTTCGACGGCCGGGGCGAGGAGGCGGAGGTGGAGCTGACCGCGGTCAGCCCGCGCGCCGTGGCCGGGCGGGTCGTGGCCAGGCAGGGTGGTGTGCGTCCCCCGGTCGTCATCACGCTCGTGCAGGGCGTACCCAAGGGCAGCAAGATGGACGCCATCGTGCGCATGGGCACCGAGGTGGGGGTGGCGCGGTTCGTGCCGGTCCTCACCCAGCGGGCGGTGGCCCGCCCGGCGGCGGCCCGCGTGGAGCGCTGGCGCAGGATTGCTGCCGCGGCGGCGAAGCAGAGCGGCCGCAGCACCGTTCCCCGGGTGGACGCGCCGCGGCCGCTGGAGGAACTGTGGCCGGAGCTGGCGGGTTCCCTGATCCTGCTGCCATGGGAGGGCGAGCGCAGCCGCTCCCTGGGGGCGGTGCTGCGGGAGCACGCGGGGGCCAGCGCGGTGACCATCTGCATCGGCCCCGAAGGTGGGTGGACCGAAATGGAGGTGCGCACCGCCGTCACCCACGGGGCGCACCCGGTGACGCTGGGGCCGCTGGTCATGCGCACCGAGACGGCGGGTCTGGTGGCCGCTGCGATGGTCCTCTACGAGCTGACGATGCGAGCGTAGCCGGCAGATACGCGGGCGTGTCCCTTGCCTCGCCTTCGGCCGGTGCGACTGCGGCCAGCACCGTTGACACCCTCGGTCGCGTATTGCACAATGATTCAATAAGTTGTAAGATTTATTCAAAATTCTTCCCGGAGCGGCGGTGTGGTCAACGTCAGCGTGATTGGAGCCTCGGGGTACGGAGGCGGCGAGGTGGTGCGGCTGCTCCTCGGGCACCCCGAGGTGCGGCTGCGCCACCTGGTGGCGGAGACTCGGGCGGGGGAGCCATTCGCCGAGGTCTTCCCCAACGTCCGGGGGTTCATCGACTGGCGCACCGAGGCCCTGGACCCGGAGGCGGTGGCCGCGGATTCAGACGTGGTCTTCCTGGCCCTGCCCAACGGCGTGGCCATGTCTCTGGTGCCGCGGCTGGGGGAAGGGGTGAAAGTTGTCGACCTGGGGGCGGACTTCCGCTTCCGCTCGGCGCAGGCGTACCAGCGCTGGTACGGGATGGCCCACAGCGCGCCGGTCCTCCTGGAAGAGGCGGCATACGGCCTACCGGAGCAGCGCCGTGCCGAGATCCGCCGCGCCCGCATCGTGGGCAACCCCGGGTGCTACCCGACGGCGGCGCTGCTGGCCATGGCGCCTCTGCTGCGAAGCGGCCTCGCCCGCCCTACGGGCATCGTCATCGACGCCAAGTCGGGCGTCTCCGGTGCGGGGCGCACCGCCTCCAGCCGCACCCACTTCTCCGAGGTCAATGAGAACGTCTTCGCCTACTCGACCCCCGGACACCGGCACAGCGGGGAGATCGAGCAGGAACTGCTGAGCCTCGCGGGGGAGGCCGGTTTCACCTTCACGCCGCACCTGGTGCCCATGACGCGGGGAATCCTGGCGACGGTCTACCTGCAGCCCACGCGGCCCGTAAGCCGGGAGGAGGCCGAGGAGGCGCTGCGCGAGGCGTACAGCGGCGAGCCCTTTGTCCGCGTGCTGGACGGCGAGAGCCTGCCCCAGACCAAGGCCACCCTTGGAAGCAACTTCTGTGACGTCGCCGTGCGGGTGGATGGCGCCAGCGGGGTGCTCATCGCCTTTGGCGCCATCGACAATCTGATGAAGGGCGCGGCCGGGCAGGCGGTGCAGAACATGAACCTGCTGTGCGGCTTCCCCGAGGAACTGGGGCTGCGCGCCCCGGCGCTGTTCCCATGAGCGCGCGCGTGCTACCCGGGAGCGTCACCTCCGTGCGCGGCGTGCGTGCCGCAGGCGGACACTGCGGCATCAAGCCGGAGCGACCCGACCTGGCGCTGGTGGTTACCGACGCCCCGGCCGCCGCGGCCGCCTGCTTCACCACCAACCGGGTACAGGCGGCGCCGGTCCTGGTGAGCCGGGAGCAGATTCGCAGCGGGCGCGCCCAGGCGGTGGTGATCAACAGCGGTAACGCCAACGCCTGCACAGGAGCCAGGGGGCTGCGCGACGCCTGGGAGATGGTGGAGCTGGCCGCGGGGGCGCTGGGGATCGCCCGGGAGCTGGTGCTGGTGGCCAGCACAGGGGTGATCGGTGTGCCCCTGCCCATGGAGCGACTGCGCGTCGGGATCCCTTCTCTGGCGGCGGCGCTGGGGCCGCACGGCGAGCGGGCGGCGGAGGCCATCCTGACCACGGACGCTTTCACAAAAACCGGCGCGGTGCAGGTGGAGATCGCTGGCCGGTCCGTGGCCCTGGGAGGCATGGCCAAGGGTGCCGGAATGATCCACCCGCGCATGGCCACCACCCTTGCGGTGGTCACCACCGACGCGGCCGTGGCTCCGCCCCTGCTGCAGCAGTCGCTGCGGGCCGCCGTGGAGCGATCCTTCAACCGCATCAGCGTGGACGGCGACACCAGCACCAACGACACCATCTTCCTGCTGGCCACAGGCGCCTCCGGGGTGCCGGTGCTGCACTCGCCGCAGGATGAGGGGTTTGCCGCCTTTCAAGACGCCCTGCAGACGCTTGCTGGCCACCTGGCGCGGCTGGTCGTCCGCGATGGGGAGGGGGCCACCAAGGTGGTGGAGGTGGTGGTCACCGGGGCGGCCAGCGACGAGGACGCGCGGAGCGCCGGCGAGGCCATCGCCACCTCGCCGCTGGTGAAGACCGCCCTCCACGGGATGGAGCCCAACTGGGGACGGATCCTGGCCGCCGTGGGGCGCTCCGGAGCTGAGGTGGATCCGGCGCGGGTGGCGGTGAGCGTGGGCGGCGTGCGCCTCGTCGAGGGAGGAGTGGGTAGCGGCGAGCGGATGGCGGATGCCGCGGAGGCGATGCGTGCCGCCGAGTTTCGCCTCGAGGTGGACCTGGGCCTGGGGGAGGGGACCTGGACCGGCTGGACCTGCGACCTCACCGAGGCCTACGTGCGGCTCAATAGCGGGTACATGACATGAGCGTCGACCGGAAAGCGGCAGGGACCCCCGAACGCGCCTCCGCCGTCGCCGCGGAGGGAGCGCTGATCGCCCGGGGGCTGCAGTACGTGGGCGCCTGGCGCGGGCGCACCGTCGTCGTCAAGTACGGCGGCAGCGTGCTGGGGCACCCTGCCGGCACCGTGGTAGAGGACCTGGTGCTGCTGCAGGCCGCGGGGATCTACCCCGTCCTGGTGCACGGCGGAGGGCCGGAGATCTCGCGGCTGCTGGAGCGGCTGGGACACACGCCCCGCTTCGTGGACGGCCTTCGCGTCACCGACGAGGAGACGCTGGAGGTCGTGGAGATGGTCCTCTGCGGTCGGGCGAACAAGGCCCTGGTCGGCCGGATCGTCCACGCGGGAGGCAATGCGGTGGGCCTCTCCGGACGGGATGGACGCCTCTTCGTCGCAGCGCCGCTGCGCACCCCGCCCGGTCTGGGGCACGTGGGGCAGATCACGGCGGTCCACCCGGAGATCGTCCACCTGCTCACCGGGAGCGGCTACATCCCTGTGGTCGCTTCCGTCGGCGGCGACGCGGCGGGCCAGGCCCTAAACCTCAACGCAGACCACGCCGCCGCCGCGCTGGCCCAGGCCCTGGGCGCCAGCAAGCTGATCATGCTCACCGACGTGGAGGGCGTCTACCGCGAGGCGGACGGCCAGCGGGAGCTGCTCTCCGTCCTCACCGTGGAAGAGGCGCGGGCGCTGGTCGCCGAGGGCGCCATCGCCGGAGGGATGATCCCCAAGGTAGAGGCATGCCTGGCGGCCATCCAGGGCGGAGTGGCCTCCGCGCACATCATCAGCGGTGAGGTGCCGCACGCCCTGCTGGTGGAGCTGTTCACCGAGGAGGGGGTGGGCACCATGCTGGTGCCGCAGCGGAGGAACGGATGATGACGCGCACCGAGGCCGTGGCCAGGCTCTGCGCGGAGGTGCTGATGCCCACCTACCGCCGGGCGCCGCTGGCCTTTGCCCGGGGCGAAGGGGTCCGCCTCTACGACCTGGAGGGGCGGCCCTACCTGGACTTCGTCGGCGGCATCGCCACCAGCAGCCTGGGGCACGCCCACCCGCGGCTGGTGCGGGCGATTGCCGAGCAGGCGGCCCGCGTGCTGCACGTGAGCAACCTCTACCTCATCCCCGAGCAGGCGGAGCTGGCGCGCTGGCTGACCGCCCGTAGCGGGCTGGACCGAGCCTTCTTCTGCAACAGCGGCGCGGAGGCCAACGAGGCGGCGATCAAGCTGGTGAGGCGCTTCCACCATGTCCGCGGCACGGGCCGCTTCGAGATCATCGTGGCGGCGGGGGCGTTTCACGGCCGCACTCTGGCCACCCTGGCGGCCACCCCGGTGGCCCGCTACCAGGAGGGCTTCGGACCGCTGCCCGAGGGCTTCCGCGCCGTCCCGTTCAACGACCCCGGGGCGCTGGCCGCCGCCGTGACCGACCGCACCGCAGCCATCATGCTGGAGCCTGTGCAGGGGGAAGGGGGCGTCCACCCTGCTGCCCCCGAGTACCTGGCGACGGCCCGGTCGCTGTGCGACGCTCATGGGCTGCTGCTCGTCCTGGACGAGGTGCAGACCGGGATGGGGCGCACCGGGACGCTCTTCGCCTTTCAGGGGTATGGGGTGTCCCCCGACATCGTCACGCTGGCCAAAGGGCTGGGCGGGGGCGTGCCCATCGGCGCCCTGCTGGCGCGCGAGGAGGTGGGGGAGGCCTTCCAGCCGGGGACTCACGGGTCCACCTTTGGCGGCAACCCGCTGGCCTGTGCGGCGGCACTGGCGGTGGCGCAGACGGTGGAGGAGGAGGGCCTGGCGGCGCACGCGGCGGCTGTGGGCGAGATGCTGCAGGAGGGGCTGCGCCTGCTCGGCCATCGCAGCGGAGCCATCAGCGCCGTACGCGGCCGCGGGCTGCTGGTGGGGGCGGACCTGGACCGGGAGGCGGCCCCGGTGGTGGACGCCTGCCGCGCCCGGGGGTTGCTGGTCAACGGGGTGCAGCCGCAGACGCTGCGCTTTGCTCCGCCGCTGGTGGTCAGCGCGGCGGAGGTGGCGGAGGCCCTGACGATCCTGGAGGCGGCACTGCAGGCGGTGCTGGCACAGGGAGGAGAGGGACGATGAAGGCGGAGGGATCTGTGCGCAAGGCGGTGCTGGCCTACTCAGGTGGGTTGGACACTTCGGTGATCATTCCCTGGCTGCGGGAGACCTACGGCTGCCAGGTGGTGGCGGTGATCGCTGACGTGGGCCAGGGCGAGGACCTGGAGGCGGTGCGGCAGAAGGCGCTGGCCTCCGGCGCCGCTGCCGCGCACGTGGTGGATATCAAGGAGGAGTTCGTCCGGGAGTTCGCCTTTGCGGCGCTGCGCGCCGGGGCGACGTACGAGGGCCGCTACCTGCTGGGCACCGCCCTGGCCCGGCCCGCTATCGCCCGGGCGCAGGTGGCGGTGGCCCTGGAGGTGGGGGCCGACGCGCTGGTGCACGGCTGCACCGGGAAGGGCAACGACCAGGTGCGCTTCGAGCTCGCCTACGCCGCGCTGGCCCCCGATCTGAAGGTGGTGGCGCCCTGGCGGGAGTGGCACCTGCACTCCCGCCAGGAGGAGATCGCCTACGCGGCGGCGCATGGCATCCCCGTGCCGGTCACCCGGGAGCGGCCCTACAGCGTCGACCGGAACCTCTGGCACTGCAGCAGCGAGGGCGGCATCCTGGAGGACCCCGGGATGGCGCCGCCGGCGGACCTCTACCAGTACACCACCGACCCGAGGCTGGCCCCGGATACCCCTGAGGAGGTAGATGTGGAATTTGAGGAAGGGGTGCCGACGGCGGTGAACGGACAGCGCCTGGGGCCGGTGGCGCTGGTGGAAGCGCTGAACCGTCTCGGGGGACGGCACGGGGTGGGCCGCGTGGATATGGTGGAGAACCGCCTGGTGGGGATGAAGAGCCGTGGCGTCTACGAGACCCCCGGGGGTACCATCCTTCAGGTGGCGCACCACGACCTGGAATCCATCACCCTGGACCGCGACACCCTGCACTTCAAGATGGGGGTGGCGCAGCGCTATGCGGAGCTTGTCTACTACGGGCTGTGGTACACGCCGCTGCGTCAGGCGCTGGATGCCTTCGTCGCCTCCACGCAGCGCACCGTCAGCGGGACGGTGCGGGTGCGGCTGTTCAAGGGGACGTGCGCGGCGGTGGCGCGGTGGTCGCCGCACTCGCTCTACCGCCAGGACCTGGCCACGTTTGAGGAGGGCGGCGACTACCGGCACGCCGATGCGGGGGCGTTCATCCGCCTCTTCGGCCTGCCCGCGGCGGTCTTTGCCCGGACCAACCCCCATCTGGTGCGACAGGTGCGGCAGCCGGCCGGGCGCTAGGAGGGTGCCCTGGGAGTCCCGACCGATCCGCTACGGGGTCCCTGGAAATTCGCGCGTGCGAATCTTCGGGCCGGATTAGCGGGGAGGCGCAGAGGTGGACGAGGACGGCGGCCACCGGATGTGGGGCGGGCGCTTTGAGGGGCGGCTGGACCCGCGCCTTGCGCGTTTCACCTCCTCCCTCCCGGTAGACATCCGCCTGCTGACCTACGACCTGCGGACCAGCCTGGCCCACGCGCGGATGTTGGCCCGGCAGGGCATCGTGCCGCCGCAGGCCGGCGCACGGGTGGTCGAGGGACTGCGGGAGATGCTGCTCGAGGCCGAGGCCGGTACCTTTCCCGTGGACGCGCAGGTGGAGGACGTGCACACCCTGACCGAGGGGGAGCTCTTCCGCCGGGTGGGCGACGCCGCTGGCTGGCTGCACACCGCGCGCAGCCGCAACGACCAGGTGGTCACCGCCTTCCGCCTGTGGGCCAAAGAGGCCGCCGTCTCGACCGTGGGCGCGGTGGTGCGGGCCCAGGAGGCGCTGCTGCGCCTGGTGGAGCGGGACGGGCACCTCCTCCTGCCGGCCTACACGCACCTGCAGCGGGCGCAGCCTGTGCTGCTGGGCCACCACCTGCTGGCCTACGTGTGGATGCTTGCCCGCGACGGCCGCCGCCTGCGCCGCGCCTACGAGGCGGCGGACGTGTTGCCCCTGGGCTCAGGGGCGGCCGCAGGCGTCTCCTTTCCCGTCGACCGGGAAGCGGTGGCGCGGATGCTGGGGTTTTCCCACATCAGCGAGAACAGCCTGGACGCCACAGGCGACAGGGACTTCGCGGTGGAGCTAGTGGACGCGCTGGCCCTGCTGATGACCCACCTCTCCCGCTGGGCCGAGGAGGCTGTGCTGTGGAGCACGGAGGAGTTCGGGTTCCTCCTCCTCACTGACGCCGTGGCCACCGGCAGCAGCATCATGCCCCAGAAGCGCAACCCAGATGCCGCTGAGCTCATCCGCGGCAGGTGGGGGCGGGTGGCCGGCAACCAGATGGCGCTGCTTGGGGTGCTCAAAGGGCTGCCGTTGGGCTACCAGCGGGACCTGCAGGAGGACAAGGTCCTGGCCTTCGAGGCGGCGGACGTCGCCCTGGAGACCCTGGAGGCTCTGGCCGTGCTGCTGGCCGAGGCGCGCTTCCGTCCGGAGCGGATGCGTGCCGCGCTGGCTGCGGGGTTCATAACCGCCACTGAGGTCAGCGACTTCCTGGTGCGACGGGGGATCCCCTTCCGCCAAGCGCACAAGCTCGCCGGGCAGGTGGTCCGCCATGCCGAGGCGCGGGGGAAGACGCTGGCCGACCTGGCGCCGGAGGAGTGGGCGGCGCTGCTCCCCGACCTGGACGCCCCAGCGCTGGCACAGCTGCGAAGCGCCGTCACCCCCGAGGCGGCCGTCGAGGCTAAGGACGTCCCGGGGGGCACTGCCCCGGGGCAGGTGCGCGCGGCAGCCGTGCGGGCCGCGGCCGAAGTGGGACGGCTGCGGGAGTGGGCTGCGGCGGCAGATGCGGCGGAGCAGCGGGTGCGGGAGGCGCTGCGTGCGCCCGCGTGAGCGCCGAATCCTGCAGATTGTCACGGCCCGGCCCATCCACACTCAGGCGGAGCTGGTGCGGGCGCTGCGGGCGGCGGGAGTGCGGGTGAGCCAGGCCACAGTCTCCCGCGACATCAAGCGTCTCGGGCTGGTGAAGGTGCCCGCCCCGGGGGGCCGGGCGCGCTACCTGCCGCCAGCGCAGGCCCTGCACCTCGCCCCGGACGCAGAGCGCCGCCTGGTCAGGGCCTTCCAGGAGTACGCGGTGGGCGTCGACGAGGGCAGCGGCCTGATCCTGGTGAAGACCACCACCGGGACGGCCAACGCCGTCGCGGAAGCCATTGACGAGGTCCGCTGGCCCGAGGTCGCCGGCACGGTGGCCGGCGACAACACCATCCTGGTGGTGCCGCGCACGCCGCGGGCGCGCATCGCCCTGCGCCGCCGCCTGCAGAACCTGCTGCCTTAGACGGGGTTCAGCGCGAGGGGTTTCCCCGGGCAGGGCGGAAAGGCCAGTTGGCTATGATATCCTGGCGCACACGCACCAGGATCACCAGCGGCAGCAGGATGGCCGCCGCGCGGAAGATCAGGTCCGTCTCCGTCAGCCACGTCAGGGCGATGATGATGGGGAAACCGACCACCCCGCTGGCCGGCACCCACCCGGTGCGCCGCCAGGCCAGCAGCGCCGGAAGCAAGGCGATGGAGAAGTACAGGGGGACCAGAAAGAGGAAGACCCCGGAGGCGGTGGCCAGGCCCTTCCCGCCCCAGAACCGGTAGTACACCGACCAGTTGTGTCCCGCAACGGTGGCCACCGCCGTCAGGACCAGTGACCATCCGGGCACCCGCAGCAGCTTCGCCGCCACCAGGGGCAGCAGCGCCTTGGCCACGTCCAGCAGGTAGACCAGCAGCGCCAGCCGGAAGCCGAAGGTGCGGAAGGTCTCGGCGGTGCCGGGGTTCTTGCCCAGCGCGCGGAAGTCCACCCCGCGCCGTCGCGCCAGGATGTGGGCCGGCAGGATCGACCCGGAGAGATAGCCTCCCACGGGGAGGAGCACTGCAGCGATCGACGTGGACATGAGCCGCAACCCCCGTCACTTTCCTCAATGAGAACCAATTCGCCGGCCCAGCATCCCCGCCTCCCCCAGGAGCCGGCCCGGCGGCTGGACACGTCCGACCCATCCCCCTAGACTTATAACGATAGATGAGTCTCCTCTCCTGGGTCCAGGGTCGCCTGGCCCCACTCTCCGCTCTCCCGTGGGTCCCGAAGAGCCTCATCGGGCTGGTCACCTTCCTGACCCTGCTGCTCATCGCCTCGCTGCCCTACGTACCCGGACGGCAGCTCCTGCGTCTGGGGGATGTGGCCAAGAAGGACATCGAGGCGCCCCGCACCGTCGACTACATCGATCAGGAGCAGACGGCCATCCGCCGCCGCATCGCCGCCAGCCGCGTCGAGCCCGTCTACCGGGAGAACCCCGAGGTCACGGCGGCGGCGCGGGCTGCGGTGGTCGCGGCCTTCGACGCCATCGCCCGCGTGCGGGCCAGCGTCGGGCTGAGCGAGGCGGAGCAGGTTACGCGGCTGCGTCAGCAGGTGAAGGCGCTGGACTCGCCGCTGGCCGCGGCGGCGCTCTCCCTGGAGCCGGATGCGCTGGCGCAGGCCCGTTCGGTCGCCCTGGACGCGGTGGAGCGGGTGATGGGTGTGGGGGTGCGCAGCGAGCAGCTGCAGGAGGCGCGGGAACAGGTGCGCCAGATGCTGCGCGCCTCGCCCCTCACCGGCCGGGCGCTGGCGGTGGCCAGCGCGGTGGGACAGGACGCCCTGCGCGCCAACTTTGTTCTCGACCGGACGTTCACCCAGACGCTGCGCCGCGAGGCGGAAGAGGCGGTGGAGCCGGTGCGGGTGCGGGTGCTGCGCGGCGAGATCATCGTCCGGCGGGGCGACCGCATCACGGAGACTCACCTGCGCAAGCTGGAGGCGCTGGGCCTGCTGGGCGCGCCGGTGGGCTGGGACATCGTGCTGGGAACGGCCGTGGTCATCGCCGTGCTTCTGGGGTTGAGCGGCCTCTACCTCCGTCAGTACCAGCCCGAGATCTGGCAGAACAACCGCTACCTGCTGCTCTGGAGCCTGGTGGTGGTCTTCACCGTCTCCTTGGGCCGGGTGATCGTCTCATACCGCGTGAACCTCAACCTGATCCCCGCCGCCGTGGGCCCCATCCTGCTCTCGGTGCTGCTGCGGCCGCGCCTGGCCCTCTTCACGGCGGCGGTGTTGAGCATCTTGGTGGGCCTGATCGCCACCGGCGACCTGCGCACGGCTTTCGTGGCCTTCACCGGCGGCGTGGTGGGGGTGCACGCCATCCGCCGCATCAGCCACCGCACGGACCTGATCGTGGCCGGTATGAAAGTGGGCGCGGCCACCGCCGTGGCCGTGCTGGCCATGGGCCTGCTGGACCGCAAGGAGTTCTACCCCACCATCCTCTCTGATGCCGCGTTTGGCGCGGGCAACGGGTTGCTGGTCGGCGTCATCTGTATCGGTATCCTCCCTTACCTGGAGAACCTCTTTGGGCTGGTCACGCCCATCAAGCTGCTGGAGCTGTCCAACCCCGCCCACCCGTTGCTGCGCCGCCTGCAGCTGGAGGCGCCGGGGACCTACCATCACAGCGTCATCGTGGGCAACCTGGCCGAGGCGGCGGCGGAGGCCATCGGCGCGGATGCTCTGCTGGTGCGTGTGGGCACCTACTACCACGACATCGGCAAGATCCGCCGTCCGGTCTTCTTCGTGGAGAACCAGGTGGGCGTGGACAACCCCCATGAGCGCATGTCTCCCAGCCTCTCGGCGCTGACGGTGGCGGCGCATGTGCGCGACGGGCTGGAGCTCGCCCGGGAGTACGGCCTGCCCCAAGTCATCGCCGACTTCATCCCGGAGCACCACGGGACCATGTTGATGGCCTACTTCTACCATCAGGCGATGGAGCGGGGCGACCAGCCGGAGCCGGCCGCCTACCGCTACGAGGGTCCCAAGCCGCAGACGCGGGAGACCGCCATCGTCATGCTGGCCGACGCCGTGGAGGCCGCGGTGCGCACCCTGCCTCGACCCACCCCCGACCGCATCTACGAGGCGGTGCGCCGCATCATCCACGAGAGGCTGCAGGACGGGCAGCTGGACGAGTGCGACCTCATGTTCCGCGACCTGGAGAAGATCGCCCAGGCCTTCACCCGCATCCTCACCGGGATCTTTCACCCGCGGGTGGAGTATCCCGACCTGGAGCGAGACGTGCGGCCGCGGCGTCGCGAGCGGATCGGCCGGTTCCGCCAGGCGGGGGCGCGGTGAGGGCACCGGTGGTCAACCGTCAGCGGGCCGTGCCTGTGGACGTCGCCCTCCTGCGTCGCGCCGCCCTGTGGGCGATGCGGCATGAGGGGTGTCCTTCCGGCAGCGAGGTCAGCATCGCTGTGGTGGACGACGCGGCGATGGCGGAGCTGAATCGACGTTACCGTCGCCGCGCCGGCTCCACGGACGTCCTGGCCTTCCCCCAGGAGGGCGGCGGTCTGCTGGGCGACGTGGTGGTCTGTGCGGAGCGGGCCGCCGCCCAGGCGCGGCGCTACCGGCACGCCCTGGAGCGGGAGTTGCGCCTGCTGGTCATCCACGGCGTCCTGCACCTGCTGGGCTACGAGGACACCTCGCCGCGGGGGGCGCGGCGGATGCGCCGGCGCCAGCGGGAACTGCTGCGCTCGCTGGAGGCGGCGGAGGGAGGAAGAGGATGAACCGCACCCTGCAACAGAGCTTCCGCCAGGCATTTGCCGGTCTGGCCTTCGCCTGGCGGACCCAGCGCAACTTGCGCATCCACGGGTTGGCCGCGGCGCTGGTCGTGGGGCTCATCGTCATACTCCACCTCCGCCCCCTGGAAGCGGCCGTGCTGCTCCTGGCCGTTGCGGCCGTTGTGGGCGCGGAGCTGGTCAACACCGCGGTGGAGGTGCTCGTCGACCGGGTGGTGGGGCTGGAGCACGATCCCGCCGCCAAAACGGCCAAGGACGTCGCCGCCGCCTGTGTGCTGGTGGTGGCCGCGGGCGCCGCGCTGGCCGGCGCCGCCGTCCTGCTGCCCAGGGTGCGCTGAGTGCAGAACCGCGGCCCCGCACCGCGCGGCACGTATCCGCGGCCCGGCCGGCCGCCCAGGTGTGCTATACTGAAAATCCGGGCGGAGGGTACTCCGCCCCGCGTACATTCCGGGGACTGCGGGTATGTGCGCCGGTTGGGCAGGCAGAAAGGATGATCGGCCTCGTTGGACGCTTCAAGTAGTTCTCTCGCCTACGTCCTGCTAGGCCTGCTGTTGCTCTTCTCCGCGGTCTTCTCCGCCGCCGAGACCGCGTTCTTTGCGGCCAATCGTCTGCGGCTGCGGCAGCGGGCGGAGGTCGGGGAAGGAGCGGCGCGGCTGGCCTGCGGAATGCTGGACGAGCCGGCGCGCGTGCTCACCACCCTGCTGGTGGCGGACAATATAGCCAACGTGGGCGCTTCGGTGCTGGCGGCCGTGCTCTTCGTGCAGCGCTTCGGTCCCACCCGCGCCGCCCTCTACGCCTTCCTGGTTATGAGCGCCCTGCTCCTGGTGGTGGGGGAGATTGCTCCCAAGACCATCGCCGCGCGCCACGCCGATGCCCTGGCCGTGGTCATGGCCCGCCCCCTGCACCTGCTCTCCCGCCTGCTCTCGCCGCTTATCCGGGTTCTCTCGCTGGCCACCAGCGTCGTGGTTCGCCCGCTGGGCGGACGGGTGAACGTGAACGCCCCCATGGTCACCGAAGAGGAGATCCGCATGCTTGTCAAGATGGGGGAGGAGGAGGGGGTCATCGAGCAGGAGGAGCGGGAGATGATCCACTCCATCTTCGAGTTCGGCGACACGGTGGCCCGTGAGGTCATGGTGCCGCGCATCGACATGGTCACCCTGGAGGACGGGGCCACGGTGCGCGAGGCAGCGCAGCTGATCCTGCAGACCGGGCACTCCCGCCTTCCCGTCTTCCACGGCTCGGTGGACAACATCGTCGGCGTGGTCAACGTCAAGGACCTGCTACGTCCGCTCACCGCGGGCCAGATGTCCACCCCGGTGACCGAGGTGCTGCGCCCAGCCTACTACATCCCCGAGAGCAAGCGGCTGGACGAGCTCTTCCGGGAGATGCAACGGCGCAAGGTCCCCCTGGCCATCGTGGTGGACGAGTACGGCGGCACCTCGGGTCTGGTCACCGTGGAGGACCTGCTGGAGGAGATCGTCGGGCCCATCATGGACGAGCACGACGTGGAGGAGCGGCTGGTCGAGGTGATCAACGACCAGGTGGCCCTGGTGGCGGGCCGGGCGTCCATCGAGGAGGTGAACGACCAGTTGCACCTGGCGCTGCCGGCGGGGGAGGTGGACACCGTGGGCGGCTTTGTCTACAGCCTCCTGGGACACGTCCCCGAGCCGGGTGAGCGCATCGCCTACGACGGCCTGGAGATCGTCGTGGAGCAAGTGGAGGGGCAGCGCATCGGCAAGGTGAGGATTACCCGCCCCGTCCACACCGCCTCCTGAGCCCGCCTCCATGCGCGCCCGTATCCAGAAGTACCTGCTCACCGGGCTGCTGGTGGTCATGCCGCTGGCGGTCACCTACCTGGTCCTGCGCTGGCTCTTCACCACACTAGACAACATCCTGCAGCCGCTGCTCTCGCCGTTCTTCGGGCACATCCCCGGGCTGGGGGTAGCCACAGGTGTGGCCGTGATCCTGGTGGCTGGGGCGGTGGCCAGCCGGACCATCGGCCAGCGCCTCATCGGCTTCCTGGAGGGGTTGCTGCTGCGGGTGCCGGTGGCGCGTAAGATCTACGGGACCGTCAAGCAGTTGAGCGACCGCATCCTGCGCGCGGACGAGGACGGCGCCCGCGGCGCCTTCAAGCGGGTGGTGCTGGTGGAATGGCCGCGGCGCGGCCTCTACGCCCTGGGCATCGTCACCGGCGGTTCGGCGGAGGGCACACCCGGGGAGGTGCTGCACGTCTTCGTCCCCGGCTCCCCCAACCCCACGGCCGGGTTCACGGTGATCACCACTCCCCAGGAGGTGCGCCCGCTGAACCTCACCGTGGAAGAGGCGTTTCAGTTCGTCGTCGCTTACGGCATCGCCCTGACCCCTGCGGCGGTTTCCCGCCTGCTGGCGGCGTCGGCGGCCCGCCCCATGGTGGAGCGGATCCCCTGATGCGCAGGTCCGCTCCATGGCCATGAGGGGCGCATCCCGCAGGAGGGAGGCGGCCGGGGGGCAGGCGGCAGCGCTGGTGGCGGCCGCCCGCCGGGCGCGGCGCCGCGCCTACGCCCCCTACTCCCGTTACCCCGTGGGCGCCGCCGTGCTGGCGGCGGACGGGACGGTGTTCAGCGGAGCCAACGTCGAGAACGCCTCCTACGGCCTGGCCGTCTGCGCGGAGCGCGTGGCGATCTTCACCGCCGCCGCCGCGGGCCGCCGCCGTCTGCGGGCGGTGGCCGTGGTCACGGGGAGCCCGGAGCCCGCCGCCCCCTGCGGGGCCTGCCGCCAGGTGATGGCGGAGTTCGGGGTGCAGACCGTCTACCTGGCCGGCCCCCGGGGGCCTTACCGCGAGCGGCCGCTCTCCGACCTGCTGCCTGAGGCCTTCACCGCCAAAGCTCTCCTGCCCAAGCCACCGTCCCGGTGACGGGGCAGGCCGCCCACCGCTCAGGGTTCGTGGCGCTGGCGGGGCGCCCCAATGTGGGGAAGTCCACGCTGCTGAACCGTCTGGTGGGGGCCAGGGTGGCGCCCACCTCGCCGGTTCCGCAGACGACGCGCACCGTCGTCCGCGGGATCCTGACCCGGCCCGACGCCCAAATCATCTTCCTGGACACCCCTGGCATCCACGCGCCGCGCCACCGCCTGGGGGAATTCATGGTGGAGGGGGCGCGTAGGGCGCTGCGTCAGGTGGACTTGGTGGGGTGGATGGTGGACGCCGTCGCAGGGGTCGGCCGGGAGGATCACCTGGTGGCCGCCGCCCTGGCGGCGCTGCACACCCCCGCGGTGCTCATCGTGAACAAGGTGGACATCGCCGCGCCCGCGCAGGTAGAGGCCGCCGCCATGCAGGCGGCGTCGCAGCTGCCCCCATTGGCCACCTACCGGATCTCCGCGGAGACCGGCGCCGGCGTGGCCGACCTAGTGGACGGCCTGGTGGCTCGGCTCCCCGAGGGGCCGCGCTACTACCCCGAAGAGATGCTCACCGACCAGCCGGAGCAGTTCCTGGTGCGGGAGCTCATCCGCGAGCAGGTCATCCGGCACACGCGGCAGGAGGTGCCGCACGCGGTGGCGGTGGAGGTGGAGGAGTTCGCGGAGCGCGCCGACGGGACCGTCTACGTCCGCGCCACCATCCACGTGGAGAAGCCCTCACAGAAGAGGATCCTCATCGGCGCCGGCGGGGGGAGGTTGAAGGCGCTGGGCACCGCAGCGCGGGTGCAGGCGGAGGCGCTGCTGGGGCGCAAGGTCTACCTGGACCTTTGGGTGGCGGTGACCCCCGACTGGCGGGAGAAGCCTTCCCTGATCCGCAGCTTCTACCCTGAGTAGACGAAGGAGGTCGGCCCAGGCGTTCCTTGACACCCCTTCGCGCCGTCAGTATGGTCAACTGGAGAGTTGACGCGGAGATGATCGTGATCGCCGACGACAACGGGTGGACGGACCATGCTGGCCACGGTGCTGCCGTTCAGCCGGCTTTTGGGTCGGCGGGTGCAGGACGCCAGCGGCTTCGTGCTGGGGCGTCTGGCCGACCTGGCGGTGGAGGTGCACCCCACCTGGCCGCGCGTCGTCGGCATCCTGCTTGACGTCGACAGGCCCCGCGTCGCCCTTATCCCCTGGTCCGCGGTGCGCCAGGTCGACCCCGTCGTCGTCCTGAACACCCCCCGCGCAGCCCTTACCCCCCGGCCACTGCAGCCTGACGAGGTCCTCCTGCGGGAGGCCCTGCTGGACAAGCAGGTCGTAGACACCCGGGGGGTGCGCCTGGTCAAGGTCAACGACCTGCTGCTCTCCAGGTCCAACGGCGACCTGGTGCTCTCCGGAGTCGACGTGGGCGCCGCCGGGCTGCTCCGCCGGCTGGGGGCGGAGGGCGCGGCGCGCTGGCTGCTGGCACGCCTGGGGCGGACGCTGCCGGAGCAAGCCCTCCCCTGGACCGTCGTTGCCGCTCTGGGTGGGCCGGTGACCCCGCTCAAGCTCCGCCTCTCCCGGGAGCGGCTGCAGGCCATCCACCCCGCTGACCTGGCGGAACTCCTTGAGGAGATGGACCGCGACGAGCGCGTGGAGGTCATGCACGCCCTCAGCGAGGAGGACGCCGCCGACGTCCTGAAGGCGGCACAGACGGAGGTGCAGACCCACATTCTGCGCAGCCTGCCGGCAGAGCGGGCCTCGGACATCCTGGAGGAGATGGAGGCGGACGAGGCGGCGGACGTGTTGGGGGAGCTGCCGGCGGAGACGGCCAGCGACCTGATCGCGCGCATGGAGCCGGAGGCCAAGGCCGAGGTCTCTCGCCTGCTGGAGTACCCTCCGAGCTCGGCGGCGGGTCGGATGAACCCCGACTTCATCGCCATCCCCGCATCGTTCACAGCGGAGCAGACCATCGCCCGCCTGCGGGAGCTGGCCCCCGACGCGGAGACCATCTACTACCTATACGTCGTCGACGAGGGCGGCCGCCTGGTCGGCGTCCTCTCCCTGCGCCGGTTGCTCATCGCCGACCCGCAGACCCCGGTGACGGAGCTGATCGCCCCCGAGGTGATCGCCGTGCAGGCCGAGGAGAGCGACGAGGCCGCCGCCTCGCTGCTGATGAAGTACGACCTGCTGGCGGTCCCCGTGGTGGATGCAGCGGACCGGCTTCTGGGGATCGTCGCCGTAGACGACGTGATGGACCTCCTGGCCGAACGCCTGGGGGGGCGCCTGCCTCGCCGCCTCGAGCGCATCCGCCGGGTGCGGCGGGGGTAGGAGGGCGTGCGCGGCCGCTGGCAGCGGGTGACGCTCTTCCTTGCTGTCGCCGGCCCGGGAATCATCACCGCGGCGGTGGACAACGACGCCAACGGCGTGGCCACCTACGCCACGGCGGGCGCTCACTTCGGGTACGCCCTCCTGTGGACGCTGCCCCTGGCCGCGGTGGCCCTGATCGTGGTCCAGGAGATGGCCGCACGCATGGGGGCGGTGACCGGCCTGGGGCTCGCCGACCTGCTGCGCGAGCAGCTTGGGGTCCGCCTCACCGCCGGGGTGATGGCCGTCCTCCTGCTGGCCAACTGGGCGAACACCGTCGGCGACTTCGCCGGGGTGGCGGGCAGCCTGGAGATCTTCCGCGTCCCCCGGCTGCTCGGGGTTCCGCTGGTGGCTGCGCTGGTGGCGGTGCTGGTTCTGCGAGGCGGCTACCGGCTCGTGGAGCGGATCTTCCTGGGAGCCTCCGCCCTCTACGTGCTCTACGCCGTCTCGGCTGTCCTGGCCCGGCCGAAGTGGGAGGCGGTGCTGCGGGCGGCGGTGGTGCCGACCTGGCAGCCGGGAGCGGAGTACCTGGTCCTGGTCATCGCCCTGGTGGGGACCACCATCGCTCCGTGGATGCAGTTCTACCATCAGGCTGCGGTGGTGGACAAGGGTCTGGTGGCCGCAGACGTTCGCTACGAGCGGCTGGACACCATCCTGGGAGGCCTGATCACGGTCCTGGTGGCCGGGTCGATCATCGTGGCCACGGCGGCCACCCTCTTCCCCCACGGCGTCCGGGTGGAGACGGCAGAGGATGCGGCACGGGCGCTGGCACCCCTGGCCGGACGGTACGCCTCGCTGCTGTTCGCCGTGGGGCTTCTCAACGCCGCAGTCTTTTCCGTGGCCATCATCCCGCTCTCCACGGCCTACGCCATCTGTGAGGCCTTCGGCTGGGAGGCGGGGCTGGACAGGACTCTGGCACAGGCTCCGGTGTTCTACGGCCTCTTCCTGGCCGTCCTGGGGGCGAGCGCCCTGGTAATCCTCTGGCCTGGCCTGCCGCTGATCCCGGTGATGGTGGCCTCCCAGGCCCTCAACGGGATCCTCCTCCCGGTGGTGCTGGTAATCATGCTGCGCCTGGTCAACGACGGTCGGCTGATGGGGGCGCACACCAACGGTCCGGCGGCCAACGCCGTCGCCTGGGCCACGACGGTGGTCCTGGTGGGCCTGAGCCTGGCGCTGCTGCTGGTTACCGCGCTGTAGGCTGCTGGTTACCGCGCCGTAGGGGTAGGGAGGATGCCGGTCTACAAAGCGGAAGCCGTGGTCCTGCGGCACCGTCCTCTGGGAGAGGCGGACCGCGTGCTGACGCTCTTCACCCGCGAGTACGGCAAGCTTCCGGCGGTGGCCCGGGGGGTGCGAAAGCCCACCAGCAAGCGCAGCGGCGCCCTGGAACCCTTCTCCCACGTGCGCCTACTGCTGGCCAGGGGGAGAGGGGCTTTCGACGTGCTGGCCCAGGTGGAGGTAGTCGAGGGGACGGGCCCGCTGCGGGCGGACCTGCGTCGCTTCGGACAGGCGGCGCTGGTGGCGGAGCTGGCGGAGTCGGCCACCCCCGAGCGGGAGCCGCAGCCCGAGCTGTTCCAACTGCTGGTGGAGGCGTTGCGGCTGCTGCGCCAGCCGGAGGAGACGCCCGCGGCGCTGTGGTTTGCCCTGCGCCTTATCTCCATGGTGGGATTTCAGCCCGCTCTGGAGCGCTGCGCGGTGGGGGGAGAGGATGCCGGCAGCGCGCCCGCGTGGAGCCACCCGCTGGGGGGCGTTGTCTGCGGCCGTCACGCGGCGCGCGATCCAGAGGCTGTACGCCTTCGCCCTGGGCTGGTTGGCGTGCTGCGGGCCCTGCTGGGAGCGAGGGCGGCGGAGGTCGGGAAGGTGGACCTCGCCCCGGATGACGGGGGCCTGCTGCTGGAGCTGGTGCGCCGCTACGCGGAGCACCGCCTTGAGGTGCGGCTGCGCAGCCCCGGGGTCCTGGAGAGGTTGCGGTAGGCTGGCGCTGCCGCCGCAAGGCGGCGATGGTATAGTACTCCGTGGAGGTGTGCGCATGGAGATCGACCTGGAGCGGGCCAAGCGTGCCGTGGTCGAGCTGGGCACGGCCCTGGACGAGGCGCGGCAGGTGGTGCGGCCGGGAGCTCCCGGGCAGATTCGGGTGAAGACCGAGGGCAAGGTCATCGAGCTCCCGACCTCTTGGGCCCTGGCCGGGATGGCCGTCTTCGCCCTGGCCACCCTGCTCTCGACGCTGCCGATTCCCATCCCGCGGCGGCCGCGCGAGGAGGAGCCTCTGGGCATCGGCTAGGAGCCGCGGGCAGCCGCCTCTGCGCGGCGGCGCAGGCCGGGCGATTCCGCTTTGCGCCGGGCGCCTGCGGCGGTCCTTCCGCCCGGCGGTAGACGCAGCCTGTTCTCTCCCAGCCGTAACCGATGAGCATGCCCAACTGCAGCCGATGAGCATGCCGAACCGCACCGACACGCTGGACCGCATCGCCACCCTGGCCAAGCGACGGGGATTCGTCTACCCCTCGGCGGAGATCTACGGCCCGCCGGGGGCGATCTACGACTTCGGGCCGCTGGGGGTGCTGCTGCGCAACAACATCCGTCGCGAGTGGTGGCGCCGCTTCGTGCAGGAGCGGGAGGACGTGGTGGGCATCGAGAGCGCCATCATCACCAAGCGCCAGGTGTTGCAGGCCTCCGGGCACGAAGCCTCCTTCACCGACCCGCTGGTGGAGTGTCGGATCTGCCACGAGCGCTTCCGCGCCGACGAGGAGATCCCAGAGGCGGCGGACCACGCCCACGACCTGACCGAGCCCCGCCAGTTCAACCTGATGTTTCGAACCTACCTGGGGCCCACGGTGGAGGATGCGGCCCTGGCATACCTGCGCCCGGAGACGGCCCAGGGGATGTTCACCAACTTCAAGAACATCCTGGACACGGCACGGATGAAGCTCCCCTTCGGCATCGCCCAGATCGGCAAGTCCTTCCGAAACGAGATCACCACGGGGAAGTGGCTATTCCGCCTGCGGGAGTTCGAGATCGCCGAGATCGAGTACTTCGTCCGCCCGGGGAGCGATGAGAATTGGTTCGAGACATGGCTGGACCTGTGGGAGGCCTTCTTCGTCGACCTGGGGGTTGCCCGGGAGAACCTGCGGCGCTACGAGCACCCGCCGCAGACGCTGGCCCACTACTCCAAGCGCACCGTGGACCTGCAGTACAGGTTTCCCTTCGGCTGGAGCGAGCTGGCCGGGGTGGCCAACCGCACGGACTACGATCTTCGGCGGCATCAGGAGTTCTCCGGCCGCGACCTCACCTATTTCGACGAGACCGACGGCAGCAAGTACCACCCATATGTAATCGAGCCCACCCTGGGGGTGGAGCGGGCCATGGCGGTCTTCCTCATCGACGCCTACCGGGAGTACCGCGGGGGCCGCGCGGGGAAGGAGGACGGGCGAGAGGTGGAGGTGGTGCTGCACCTGCACCCACGGCTGGCCCCGGTCACCGTGGCCGTGCTGCCCCTGGTGAAACGGGAGCGGATGCCGCAGATCGCCCGGGAGGTGGCCGCGGAGCTGCGGCGCACCTGGGTGGTGGAGTACGACGAGAACGGCTCCATCGGCCGCCGCTACCGCCGCTACGACGAGATCGGTACGCCCTGGTGCGTCACCGTGGACAGCCAGACGCAGAAGGACGAGACGGTGACCGTACGCGACCGGGATTCCATGGCCCAGGACCGCGTGAAGATCGCAGAGCTGCGGGCCTACCTGACCCCGCGGCTGGAGGCGGCGCCCCTGCGGGCGCCCACTGAGGCACGCTGAGCGCAAAGCTCGAAGGAGGCAGGAGGATGGCGGAGGTCAAGGAGCGGGAGCCGGCGACAAAGAGCCGCTGGACACTGCTGTTCGAGGAGGGCAACGCCCAGATGCGCGACCTCCTGGGGGGAAAGGGGGCCGGGCTGGCGGAGATGAGCCGCATCGGGCTGCCGGTGCCCCCCGGGTTCACCATCACCACCGAGGCCTGCCTGGAGTACTTCCGTCTGGGCCGCCGGTTCCCCGAGGGGCTGATGGAGGAGGTACGGGAGAAGCTGCGCCTGATCGAGCAGCGCACGGGCAAGAAGTTCGGCGACACGAGAAATCCCCTGCTGCTGTCGGTGCGCTCCGGAGCCAAGTTCAGCATGCCCGGGATGATGGACACGGTGCTCAACCTGGGCAGCACGCCCGCCACCATCGAGGCGCTGGCCCGCGCCACCGGTGACGCCCGTTTCGCCTACGACTCCTACCGCCGCTTCATCCAGATGTTCGGCAACGTGGTCCTGGGGGTGAAGCACGAGCGCTTCGAGGAGGCCCTGGCCGCCCTGAAGCAGGCTCGCGGGGTGCAGCAGGATGTGGAGCTGACGGCCCAGGACCTGCACGAGCTGATCCAGGACTACCGGCGCATAGTGCACGAGGCCACCGGCGCCCAGTTCCCCGACGATCCGCTGCAGCAGCTGGAGATGGCCATACGCGCGGTCTTCGAGTCGTGGAACACGCCGCGGGCGGTGAGCTACCGCACCTACCACCGCATCCCCCACGACCTGGGGACTGCGGTGAATGTGCAGACCATGGTCTTCGGCAACATGGGACCGGACTCGGGGACGGGGGTGGCCTTCACCCGCAACCCTGCCACCGGCGAGCGGGCGCTTTACGGGGAGTACCTGCTGAACGCCCAAGGGGAGGATGTGGTGGCGGGCATCCGCACCCCCCGCCCCATCGCCGAGCTGGCGCGGGAACTGCCCCAGGCCTACCAGGAGCTGCAGCGCATAGCCGAGTTGCTGGAGCGCCACTACCGCGATGTGCAGGACATCGAGTTCACCATCGAGCGGGGCCGCCTGTACATGCTGCAGACGCGGGCGGGCAAGCGCACGGCGCAGGCGGCGGTGAAGATCGCCGTGGACATGGTGCACGAGGGGCTGATCGATAAGGCGGAGGCGTTGCTGCGGGTGGACGCCAACGAGTTCGAGAAGATCCTGCACCGCCAGGTGGACCCCTCGGCGCCGCGGAGGGTCCTGGCCCGGGGGCTGGCCGCTAGCCCCGGCGCGGCCCAGGGCGCGGTGGTCTTCGACGCCGACACCGCCGCGGAGCGCGGCCGGGCGGGGGAGCGGGTGATCCTGGTGCGCACGGAGACCAACCCCAACGACGTGCACGGCATGCTGGTGGCCCAGGGCATCCTCACGGGGCGGGGCGGGATGACCAGCCACGCCGCCATCGTGGCCCGCGGCATCGGCACGCCGGCGGTGGTGGGAGCGGAGGCGCTGCGCATCGACGAGCACGCCCGCCTCTTCAGCGTGGACGGCACCACGGTGCGCGAGGGGGACATCATCACCATCGACGGCAACAGCGGGGAGGTCATCCTGGGGGCGGTGCCGCTGGTGGAGCCCCGGCTGGGGGGACACGTGCAGGAGTTCCTGCAGTGGGCCGACGAGGTGCGCACCCTGGGCGTGCGGGCCAACGCCGACTACCCCGAGGATGCGCGCAAGGCGCGGGAGCTGGGCGCCGAGGGTATCGGCCTTTGCCGCACCGAGTACATGTTCACCAAGGAGGAGCGCCAGGCTATCTACCTGGAGATGATCATGGCGGAGACGGAGGAGGCGAGACGGCAGGCTTTGGCCCGCCTTGAGCCGTTGCAGAAGGAGGACTTCAAGGGCCTCTTCCGGGAGATGGTGGGCCGCCCCGTGATCATCCGCCTCTTCGATCCGCCGCTGCACGAGTTCCTCCCGCCGCTGCACCAGCTGGCGGAGGAGATCACGCGCCTCGAGCTTGGCGGAGAGGAATCCCCCTGGCTGGCCAAGGAGCGCGACCGCCTGGGCATCCCCGCCCGGGACCCCGGGCGGTTGGAGCGGCTGCGCGCCCTGCGTCGTCGTGTGCAGGAGCTGCAGGAGGTCAACCCCATGCTCGGCCTGCGCGGTTGCCGTCTGGGGATCCTCTACCCGGAGATCAACGAGATGCAGGTGCGGGCCATCCTCCTGGCGGCCATCGAACTGAAGCGGGACGAGGGGCTGGAGGTCATCCCCGAGATCATGATTCCCCTGGTGGGGCACGTCAACGAGCTGCGCGTCGTGCACGAGCAGCTGAGCCGCATCGCCGGCGAGCTGGTGCGCGCCTCCGGGGTGGCCATCCGCTACATGTTCGGCACCATGATCGAGCTTCCGCGGGCTGCGCTGGTGGCCGACCAGATCGCCGAGCTGGCGGAGTTCTTCTCCTACGGCACCAACGACCTGACGCAGACCGTCTTCGGCTTCTCCCGCGACGATGCCCAGGCCAAGTTCCTCACCAAGTACGTGGAGAGGGGGATCCTGGCCGAAGATCCCTTCCGTGTCCTGGACCGGGAGGGGGTGGGCAAGCTGATGCAGATCGGCACCGAGCTGGGCAAGAGGACGCGTCCGGACCTGGAGGTGGGCATCTGCGGCGAGCACGGCGGCGACCCCTCGTCGGTGGAGTTCTGCCACCAGATCGGGCTGGACTACGTCTCCTGCTCCGCCTTCCGCGTGCCCATCGCCCGCCTGGCCGCGGCTCAGGCGGCGCTGCGGGAGAAGGTGCAGGTGGCCCGGGACGTGTAGCCCCGGGACGACGGCACGGTGACCATCCGCGAAGAGATCGAGGCGCGGGAGGAGGCCACCCTGGCTCCGGAGGCGGCGCTGGCCAGGAACTCCCGCGGCCGAGCGGTTCCCGAGCCGGAGGACGACCTGCGCACCTGCTTCCAGCGGGACCGCGACCGCATCCTGCACAGCAAGGCCTTCCGCCGGCTGAAGCACAAGACGCAGGTCTTCCTCGCCCCTCTGGGGGACCACTACCGCACGCGGCTGACCCACACCCTGGAGGTGGCGCAGATCGCCCGCACCATCGCCCGGGCGCTGCGGCTGAACGAGGACCTGACGGAGGCCATCGCCCTGGGCCACGACCTGGGCCACCCCCCCTTTGGCCACGCCGGCGAGGCGGCGCTGGATGCGGCCATGCGCCGATGGGGAGGATTCCGCCACGTGGAGCAGAGCCTGCGCGTGGTGGACCTGCTGGAGCGCCGCCGGCGGGCCGACGGGACCGTCCTGTGGGGGCTCAACCTCACCGCCGAGGTGCGGGACGGCATCGGCGGCCACTCCAAGGGGCTGCACGACCTGGAGGAGCGGCCCCATCCGCAGGCTCTGCCGGCGACGCGGGAGGGGCAGGTCGTCCGCCTGGCCGACCGGATTGCCTATGTTCACCACGACATGGACGACGCCGTGCGCGCCGGGATCGTGCGGGAGGAGGAGGTGCCGGCGGCGGTGCGGGCGGCGCTGGGACCCCACCGCGGGGCCTGGCTGTCCCGCATGGTGCATGACGTGGTGCAGCAGGGGCGCACGGCCGGGCGCATCGCCCACAGTGACGAGGTGCGCGAGGCGCAGAACCGGCTGAAGGACTTCCTCTCGGAGCGGGTCTACCTGGGGCCGCAGACGGCGGACGACGTGCGCCGGGCGGAGCTGGTGGTGGGCGAGCTGTTTGCCTACTACCTGGAACATCCCGAGGAGATCCCTGAGGAGTTCCGCGCCGTCCCCGACGCCCCCACGCCTCCGCGGATGGCATGCGACTTCCTCGCCGGCATGACCGACCGCTACGCCCGGCGGGCGTTCGAGACTTATTTCCCGACGCGGACCTGGACCTCGCTGTGACTTGCGCCCGACGAGCAGCGGAGGGGGAAGGATTTGCGGCGCAGAATATCAGGCAAAGCGTGAACTCAGGGGCGAAGGAGGCGTTTGGGGAGGCCGGGAGCATGGCGCACCGCGGAAGGGTCAAGTGGTTCAACCCGGAGAAGGGTTACGGGTTTATCGCCCGGGAGGACGGGCGGGACGTCTTCGTGCACTACTCCGCCATTCAGATGGAAGGCTTCAAGACCCTGGAGGAGGGCCAGCTGGTGGAGTTCGAGATCGTCGAGGGCGCCCGCGGACCGCA